>Ga0209938_1000348_pt1 | contig 25512 bp, 23 predicted proteins | sample SalPonR2_C_D1_MG_FD_185708 | JGI IMG/M metagenome (GOLD analysis project Ga0209938, IMG submission 185708) | Salt pond soil microbial communities from South San Francisco under conditions of wetland restoration - Salt Pond MetaG R2_C_D1_MG... ... | reverse complement strand
TGCTGGCCCCGGACTGACCCGAGTCGACTTGTGATACCAACGGCGTCGCGGGGCCTCGGTGGCATTCGCGCAGGCGGTGCCACGGGAAGGGGCGGCGCCCACCGGTGCCGGTCGCGTCGTGCGTTCGGTGACGGGATGAACGGCCCTTGTGCTATGCCGCCGGATGGGGTTTCTCTGGCGCCATGACCACGGCACTTGTCACCCACCACGATTTCCTCGGCCACGTCACCCCGCCCGGACACCCCGAGCAGGTGGCGCGGATGGATGCCGTCCATCGCGCGCTCGGCGACATGGACCTGCTCCGCGTAAAGGCCCCGATGGCCGCCGAGGCGGATCTGCTGCGCGTTCATCCCCGGGCCTATCTGGACCGGATTGCCGCATCGGTGCCCGAGACGGGTACGCGGGCGCTGGACGCGGACACGCATGTTTCACCCGGGTCGCTGGCGGCGGCCTGGCGGGGGGCAGGGGCGGTTCTGCGCGCGGTCGACATGGTGCTGACCGGAGAAGTGGGCAACGCCTTTGCTGCCGTGCGCCCGCCGGGGCACCATGCCGAGACAGAGATGCCCACGGGGTTTTGCCTGTTCGGAAACGTGGCCGCGGCCGCGAAACATGCGCTGGAGCATCATGGCCTGTCCCGCGTGGCGGTGGTCGATTTCGATGTGCATCATGGCAACGGCACGCAGGACCTGCTTTGGGACGAGCGGCGCGCGCTGTTCATATCTTCGCACCAGATGCCGCTGTGGCCTGGGACGGGGCGATCTGACGAGACCGGCGCGTTCGACAATGTGATGAACCTGCCCTTGCCGACCGACAGCGACGGCGCACACATGCGGCGGGTCTACGAGGCAGAGGTCTTTCCCCGTCTGCGGGCCTTTGCGCCCGAGTTGATCCTGCTCTCGGCCGGGTTCGACGCGCATCGGGACGATCCGCTGGCGCAGTTGAACTGGGATGAGGCTGATTTCGCCTGGATCACCGAGAAATTCTGCGCAATCGCGCGCGAGACATGCGGGGGGCGTGTGGTCTCGGCGCTGGAGGGTGGGTATGATTTGGAGGCCTTGGGCCCCAGCGTAGCCGCCCATGTGACTGTCCTGATGGAGAATGCCTGATGAGTGACCGCCCTGTTGCCGAGATGAGTTTCGAAGAGGCCCTGCGCGAACTGGAAGAGGTCGTGGGGAAACTGGAGCGCGGCGAAGTGCCCTTGGACGAGAGCATCAAGCTTTACGAACGGGGCGCAGAGTTGCGCCGGCGCTGCGAGGCAAAGCTGAAAGAGGCCGAGGAGAAGGTCGCCAAGCTGACGCTGGACGGCGAGGGGGTGCCGCAAGGCACCGAACCGCTGGACGCGGGCTGAGCCTTGGCGTTGCAGGCGGCGGTCGAGCGCGCTCGTTTCGCGGCCGAGGCGCGGATTTCAGCGGAGCTTGCCGGTGTGGATCTGCCGGTTGCGCGGGCGATGCTGTATGCCGTGCGCGGCGGCAAGGGGCTGCGCGCCTTCCTCGTCGCAGAGAGTGCGCGCTTGCACGGGATCGGCGATGCCATCGCGCCCGCCGCGGCGATCGAGTGCATTCATGGCTATTCGCTGGTCCATGACGATATGCCCTGCATGGACAACGACGCCCTGAGGCGTGGGCAGCCGACGGTCCATGTGAAGTGGGACGAGGTCACGGCGGTGCTGGTGGGCGATGCCCTACAATCGCTCGGCTTCGAGCTGGTATCACAGGCGGTCGGGGATGCGGTCAATGTGCTGGCCCTGAGCCGCGGCCTGGCCCGCGCGGCCGGGGTGCGCGGCATGGTGGGCGGCCAGGCGATGGACATCGCCGCCGAAAGTGCCGCGGGACCGCCGGCCCTGACCCAGGTGGAGGCCCTGCAAGCGGGCAAGACCGGTGCGTTGATCCTCTGGTCGGCGACCGCGGGTGCGGTGCTCTCAGGGGCGGATGCCAAGCCGTTGGAGTGCTTTGGCGATGCGCTCGGCCGGGCCTTCCAGATCTGGGACGATGTGCTGGATGTCGAGGGCGATATCGCTACCCTGGGCAAGGCCATCGGCAAGGACGACGGGGCGGGAAAGGCAACGTTCGTGTCGCTGCTGGGGCTGGACGAGGCCAAGCGACGCGCGGGTGATCTCGTGACAGAGGCTTGCGATGCCCTAGCTGTTTATGGTGAAGACGCGGAGATGATGCGGGATTTGGCCCGCTACGTGATTGCGCGGAAGAAATGATGAGCCAGCTAACCGACACCCCACTGTTGGACCAGGTGCGAATCCCGGCGGACTTGAAGGGGTTCTCGGATGCGCAACTGCGTCAGCTGGCCGACGAATTGCGGCGCGAGACGATCTCTGCGGTCAGCGAGACCGGTGGGCACCTTGGCGCGGGACTGGGTGTAGTGGAACTGACCGTGGCGCTGCATTCGGTCTTTGACACACCGACGGATAAGATCGTCTGGGATGTCAGCCACCAGACCTATCCGCACAAGATCCTGACTGGCAGGCGCGACCGTATCCGGACCCTGCGGCAGAAGGGCGGTCTGTCCGGGTTCACCAAGCGATCCGAAAGCCCCTATGACCCTTTTGGCGCGGCCCATTCCAGCACCTCTATCAGCGCGGCTCTGGGGTTTTCGGTGGCGCGCGACCTGGGCGGCGAGGGAGGCGACGCCATCGCCGTGATCGGGGATGGCGCGATGAGCGCTGGCATGGCCTTCGAGGCGATGAACAACGCCGGGCACCTGGGCAAGCGGCTGATCGTGGTCCTGAACGACAACGAGATGTCTATCGCCCCGCCGGTGGGCGCGATGTCCGCCTATCTGTCGCAGCTTTACGCCGGGGCGCCGTTCCAGGACCTCAAGGCGGCGGCCAAGGGGGCGGTTTCCTTCCTGCCGCCGCCCCTGCAGGAGGGCGCGCGCCGGGCCAAGGACGTGCTCAAGCACATGGCCGTGGGCGGGACGCTGTTCGAGTCGCTGGGCTTTTCCTACGTTGGGCCGATCGACGGCCATGACCTTGACCAGGTTCTTGCCGTGCTGCGCACGGTCCATGCGCGGGCGACCGGGCCGATCCTGATTCATGCCATCACGCAAAAGGGCAAGGGCTATGCCCCCGCCGAAAGCGCCACGGACCGTGGCCATGCCACTGCCAAGTTCGACATGGTGACAGGTGAGCAGAAGAAGGCACCGTCCAATGCGCCCAGCTATACCTCTGTCTTTTCCGAGGCGCTGATCAAGCAGGCCGACGCGGATGACAGGATCGTCGCGGTCACAGCTGCGATGCCCGACGGGACCGGGCTTGCCCGCTTCATGGACCGGTACGCCAGCCGCTGTTTTGACGTGGGAATTGCCGAACAGCATGCCGTGACGTTCTGCGCGGCGCTGGCTGCCGGCGGTATGAAGCCCTTCTGCGCGATCTACTCGACCTTCCTGCAGCGCGGCTATGACCAGGTGGTGCATGACGTGGCCATCCAGCGGCTGCCGGTGCGTTTCGCCATCGACCGGGCCGGTCTGGTCGGGGCCGACGGGGCGACCCATGCAGGATCATTCGATATCGGTTACCTGGCAGCGCTGCCGGGGTTCACGGTGATGGCGGCCGCCGACGAGGCCGAGCTGGTGCGTATGGTGGCCACGGCGGCTGCACATGACGAGGGCCCCATCGCCTTTCGCTTTCCACGCGGCGAGGGGGTGGGGGTCGAAATCCCCTCCGATGCCGCGCCATTGGAAATCGGCAAGGGCCGCATCATTCAGGCGGGGCAGGGCGTCGCCATCCTGTCCTTCGGAACGCGGCTGGCCGAAGTCGAAAAGGCCTGCGAGGCACTGGGTGGCAAGGGGATCACGCCCACTGTCGCCGATGCCCGTTTCGCCAAGCCGCTGGACCGGGACATGATCCTGAAACTGGCCGAGGATCACGACGCGCTGATCACGATAGAAGAAGGCGCTGTAGGCGGCTTTGGCAGCCATGTCGCGCAGTTTCTCGCCGAGGAAGGTGTCTTCGACCGGGGGTTGAAATACCGCTCCATGGTGTTGCCGGACATCTTCATCGACCAGGCCAGCCCACGCGACATGTACGAGGTGGCCGGCATGAACGCCGAGCATATCGAAGCGAAGGTGCTTGATGTTCTTGGCATCGGCGTCATGGGCAAGCGGGCGTGATCCCGTTGTGCGGCGCCGCCGCGCAGGTTCGCCGGGGACATCTGCCGGTCACCACGACGGGTTCTGTGCCACGGGGTCGCTGGGCGGGTGTATCTGTCGGGATCAAGAGCGTGTTGTCAGCGCCGGTCGTTCAGCCGCCGCTCGATTGCATCTAGCCGTTTGAGTACCTCGTCGCGGTAGCTGTCGGTGGCGGCGTCGGCTTCCTCGTGGTGGGCGTCCTGCATTGAGTTGACGATGAGACCCACCAGCAGGTTCACCACGGCAAAGGTCGTCAGCAGGATGAAGGGCACAAAGAAAACCCAAGCCTGAGGATAAACCTCCATGACCGGGCGGACAATACCCATGGACCAGCTTTCCAGGGTCATGATCTGGAACAGCGTGTAAGCTGAAAGCCCGAGCGTGCCGAACCAGTCGGGGAAAGCATCGCCAAAGAGCTTGGTCGAGATGACCGCGCCAATGTAGAAGATCATCGCCATCAGCAGGAACACGCTGCCCATGCCTGGCAGCGCCGTGACGAAACCCTCGACCACCCGGCGCAGGCGCGGGGCGGCGGAAACGACACGCAGCACCCGCAGGATGCGCAGCGCGCGCAGCACTGACAGGGTTTGTCCGGCAGGCACCAGGGCAATGGCCACGATGGTGAAGTCGAAAATGTTCCACCCCGATGCGAAGAAGCGAAGGCGATGGGCGAAGAGCTTGGCCCCGATCTCGATCACGAAGATGACAAGACAGGCCGTGTCGAGCGCATAGATCAGCGGGCCCCATCGGCCCATCACGACGTCCGAGGTCTCCAGTCCCAGGATGATCGCGTTGAAGATGATCACGCCGATGATGACGTTGCGCACCAGCGGTCTGTCCATGAATATGGCGGTTCTGTTTCTGAAGGTCATGATACGCGGTCTTGAAATGGGGTTTCTGTCAATCGGCGAGGGCCTCTGCGGCGAGCAGGGCGCGCAAGCCGCTGCGGTAATCGGGGTGGCGCAGCGTCACGCCAAGTTCTGTCTTGATGCGGTTATTCCGGACCTTCTTCGACTCCGCGTAAAAACTGCGGGCCATTGGCGCCATATCGGTGTCCTCGAAATTCACCGCGGGCGGCTCGGGGCGGCCCAGGAGCCGGGCGGCGAAGGACAGAACGTCCTGCGGTGGGGCCGGATCGTCGTCGCAGACATTGTAGACCGCGCCGGGGTCGGGCCGGGTGATCGAGGCTTCGAGCACCTGTGCGATATCGTCCACGTGGATACGCGAAAAGACCTGGCCAGGCTTGATGATGCGGCGGGCGGTCCCTTGGCGGACCTTTTCGAAGGGGCCGCGCCCGGGCCCGTATATGCCCGCCAGGCGGAAGGTGTGCACGGGCAGGCCTTGGTCGGCCCAGGCGGCCTCTGCTGCGACGCGGCGCGCGCCCCGCTCGGTACCCGGGGTCAGGGCGGTGTCCTCGTCCACCCAGGCGCCGCCGTGGTCGCCGTAGACGCCGGTGGTCGATAGGTAGCCGACCCAAGTGAACTGGTCGGCCCGGTCGCGTAGCGCCGCGCCCATCAGCGCCAGCGTCGGGTCGCCAGCCTCGGTCGGACCTGCCGAAATCAACAGGTGGGTTGTCCCGTCAAGCGCGGCCTCGATCGCGGTGCGGTCCCAGGGCAGCGGAGTGACACCGTCTGCGCGCAGGTCTTCCGTCTTGTCCGGGTTTCTGGTGGTGCCCGCGATATCCCAGCCTTGGGGCAGAAGCCGCCGCGCAAGTGCGCGGGCCGAATAGCCGTGTCCGAAGGAGATGAGCCGCGTCATGATCCCTAGTTGGGGCAGGTGTGCCCGGCTGGCAAGAGGATTGTCCGCTTTCCAGGCCCGCGCGAGCCGCCCTGGACCCAGAGTGCCACGCGGGAAGGCGAAAAGCCCGGATCAACGACTTGCGGCCAGCGGCAATGTGGTGTCAGGGTTGCGGTCGGCAGAGCCGATAACCGACATGCACCGCACCCGCAGGGCGCAGGCGGTGCTTTTTGATATACGCCAGAGGGGAGAGGCGCGATGATCCCGTCCGATGCAGACCTGCCTGTCCGGTCCCCCGAGGTCCCGGGGCCAGAGAGCTTCTCCGATGCGGCCAGCGCCGTGGCGCGATTGCGCGAAATCTACGATATCGCCGTGGATTTCCTCACGCGGTCGTTTCAGGACAACGTGGTAGGCCAGAGGCCCGACACCCGCTTCCGCGCCTTCTATCCCGAGCTGCGGTTCACCACCACGACCTTCGCGCAAAACGACACCCGCCTGAGCTTTGGTCACGTGGCCGAGCCGGGCACCTATTCCACGACCATCACTCGGCCAGATCTCTTCGATGGCTATCTGACCCAGCAGATCGACCTGTTGATCCAGAACCATGACCAGCCGGTGACCGTGGGGGTCTCGGACACGGCGATGCCGGTGCATTTCGCGGTTCGCGGAGAGATCACGGTGCCTCAGGATGGAGCGATCCGTTATGCCCTGCGCGATGTCTTCGACGTGCCGGACCTGGCCCAGATGCATGATGACATCGTCAACGGGATCGGATTTCGGCACGAGGACGGCTCGGCCCCGCTGGCCCCCTTCACTGCCCCGCGCATCGATTATTCACTGGCCCGGTTGCAGCATTATACGGCCACCGCGCCAGAGCATTTCCAGAACCATGTGCTGTTCACGAACTACCAGTTCTACGTGCAGGAGTTCGAGGCCTTTGCCCGCGCCATGCTGGCCGATCCCGAAAGCGGCTACACCGGTTTCGTCGCGCCCGGTTGCGACGAGATCAGCGATCCGCTTGCGCCGCTGTCGTTACCTGAAAAGCTCCCGCAGATGCCCACCTATCATCTGAAACGGCCGGGCAATGCGGGGATAACGCTGGTCAACATCGGGGTGGGACCATCCAACGCAAAGACTGCAACCGACCACATCGCCGTGCTGCGCCCGCATGCCTGGCTGATGGTGGGGCATTGCGCCGGACTGCGTAATTCCCAGCGGTTGGGAGACTTCGTCCTGGCCCACGGCTATCTGCGCGAAGACAAGGTGCTGGACGACGATCTGCCGGTCTGGGTGCCGATCCCGGCGCTGGCCGAAATACAGATCGCGTTGGAAACCGCCGTGGCCGGCGAAACCGCGCTGGAGGGGTACGAGCTCAAGCGGCTGATGCGGACGGGCACGGTCGCCTCGCTCGACAATCGCAACTGGGAGCTGCGCGAGCATACTGGCCCGGTGCAGCGGTTGTCACAGTCCCGCGCCATTGCGCTGGACATGGAAAGCGCGACAATCGCGGCGAACGGGTTCCGGTTCCGGGTGCCCTATGGCACTCTTCTTTGCGTCAGCGACAAGCCGCTGCACGGGGAACTCAAGCTGCCCGGAATGGCCAGTGATTTCTACAAGACACAGGTGGCACGTCACCTGATGATCGGCATCCGCGCGATGGAACATCTCCGCGAAATGCCGCTGGAGCGTATCCACAGCCGAAAACTGCGGTCATTCGAGGAGACAGCTTTCCTCTGATCGACAAAAATGCCAACAAAATAGGGTTTTTTTGTGCTCGGATTTACACTAACCGTTGTGGGTACACACAAGATGCCGTTTAATATCGGTAGAAAAGCCCTATCAATCGGGCAGAGCGAGGAGACGACACATGGCAAAACCCCTGACCAAGACCCAGCTGGTCGCAGCACTGGCCGAGGAAATGGGCACCGACAAGAAATCCGCTGGCGCGGCCCTTGATGCGATGACCGATGTCATCACCCGCGAGGTTTCGGGCGGCGGTGCCGTGACCCTTCCCGGTGTAGGCAAGATCTACTGCCGCGAACGCCCCGAGCGCATGGTCCGCAACCCGGCCACCGGTGAGCAGATCAAGAAGGACGCCGACAAGGTGGTCAAGATGACCATCGCCAAGGCGCTCAAGGACAGCGTGAATTCCTGATCCCTGATGGGATCGGCGGAAAAGGGTCGCCTTTGCGGGTGACCCTTTTTCGTTCATGGACAACCCTTTCCAATATCGACGGTTCGTGGTCAGGTCCCGGCGGCACAACGGCAAGGACACCCCGAAGCCATGAAGACCGAGGTGGATATCAGGGCCATTGCGCTGGGCCTGGCATTTGTTGTGATGTGGTCCTCGGCCTTCACGTCGGCACGGGTTATCGTCCAATATGTCGCGCCCCTGCATGCGCTGGCGATCCGCTTCCTGATCTCGGGGCTGATCGGCGTGGTGCTGGCGCGGATGTTGGGCCAGAGCTGGCGCCTGACCCGACGGCAGTGGATTGCCACGATCATTTTTGGCATTTGCCAGAACGCGCTCTACCTCGGGCTCAACTTCGTGGCCATGCAGACGGTCGAGGCCTCGCTCGCGGCGATCATCGCCTCCACAATGCCGCTTGTCGTGGCCATCGCGGGCTGGGCCGTTTTCGGGGAAAAGCTGCCGTCCATCGGCATCGCAGGGCTGTTCGCGGGGATTGTCGGCGTGGCGATCATCATGGGAAAGCGTTTGCAGGGCGGGGCGGATCTATACGGGATCGCGCTGTGTGCCGTCGCCGTTCTCTCGTTGACCGTCGCGACGATGTCGGTGCGCAGGGCCTCTTCGAGTGGGAACCTCCTGATGATTGTCGGAATTCAGATGCTTGTCGGCAGCGCATTGCTCTCGGTCGCGGCGCTGTCGCTTGAGACTTTCAGGATCACCTGGACATGGCAACTCGGCCTGGCTTTCAGTTACACCGTGATCGTGCCGGGGTTGATGGCGACGCTGGTCTGGTTCGTGTTGGTCAACCGCATCGGCGCAGTGCGCGCCGCGGTGTTTCACTTCCTGACGCCCTTCTTCGGTGTGCTGACCGCTTGGGCGTTGCTGGGTGAGCCGATGGGCCGGGGCGACGTGATCGGCGTTGCGATCATCACCGTCGGGATTCTCGTGGTGCAGCTTTCCAAGCAAAAACCGACGGTACCGGCCGAACAGCCGGCCTAGCCGATCCGCCCAAGTAGACCGCCGGTCTGGCCACGATTCAGAAGAATGTGGTCGAGTATGATGGCGGCCATCATCGCCTCGCCCACGGGCACGGCGCGGATACCGACGCAGGGGTCGTGACGGCCCTTGGTGACAACCTCCGTAGGGCTTCCATCGGTGCGGATTGACCGGCGCGGCGACAGGATCGAACTTGTCGGTTTCACGGCAAAACGCATCACGATGTCTTGCCCGGTGCTGATCCCGCCAAGAATGCCGCCCGCGTGGTTGCTCGAATACTCCGGACCATCCGGCCCCATGAATATCTCGTCGGCGTTGTCGCGCCCGGTCAGCCCCGCCGCGGCCAGGCCCTCGCCAATCTCGACGCCCTTGACGGCATTGATGCTCATCATCGCGGCGGCCAGGTCGGCGTCCAGCTTGGCATATACTGGCGCGCCGATTCCGGCGGGCACGCCACGGGCGGTGATCTCGATCATGGCCCCGACCGAGTTGTGATCGTCCTTGCGCAGCCAGTTGAGGTATTCGGTCCACTCGGGCACCGCCTGCGGGTCGGGACACCAGAAGTCGTTGCCGTCTATGGAATCCCAGTCGAAGCGGCTTCGGTCGATGGTCATTTCGCCCATCTGGACCATGCATCCCTTGATCTGCACGGCGGGTGCCAGCTGCTTGATTGCCTCGCGGGCGACGCCCCCGGCGGCCACCCGGGCCGCGGTTTCCCGGGCCGAGCTGCGCCCCCCGCCGCGATAGTCCCGCAACCCGTATTTCTGGTGATAGGTGATGTCCGCATGACCGGGGCGGAAGGTGCGGGAAATCTCGCCATAGTCCCTGGACCGCTGGTCTGTGTTTCGGATCATCAACTGGATCGGGGTGCCGGTCGTGGTGTCCTCGAACACGCCGGACAGGATTTCCACCGCGTCGGGTTCATTGCGCTGGGTGGTCATCTTGTTTTGACCGGGACGCCGCCGGTCCAGCCAGTGTTGGATCATGGGCGCGGTCAGCGGCACACCCGGCGGGCAGCCATCCACGGTGGCGCCCAGGGCCGGGCCGTGGCTTTCGCCCCACGTGGTGACGCGGAAAAGATGACCGTAGGTGTTCAGGCTCATTTCGTGCGCTCCCTTGCTATGTTCCGTCTAGCGGGCAGTGCGGCCCTTGCCAAGCCCATCGGTACGGCCTACGTTCTGGCCCACCTCGGGGTGCCCGCACGGGCTGAGATGCGTCACGCGAACCCGTTGAACCTGAACCGGTTAAGACCGGCGGAGGGAAGGTGTTGAGCGATCCTCAATCCCCGACGTCCGTCCGGCGGTATGGAGGATGCAAATGAAGATCACCTTTTCCGTCATCGCAGGACTTCTGGCCACGAGCGCCGTGGCACAGGACAACGTGTTGACAGTCTACACTTATGACAGCTTCGTCACCGAATGGGGTCCCGGCCCCGTGGTCGAGGCTGCCTTTGAAGAGACCTGCGATTGCGACCTGCGCTTCGAGGGCGCCGGCGACGGTGCCGCGCTGCTGTCGCGCTTGCAGCTCGAAGGTCCGCGCACCGAGGCCGATATCGTGCTGGGCCTGGACACCAACCTGACGGCGGCGGCGCGTGAAACCGGGCTGTTCGCGAAACACGGAATCTCGCCCGACCTGGACCTTCCGGTGGATTGGACCGACGATCACTTCCTGCCCTTTGACTGGGGCTATTTCGCCTTTGTCGGCAATGCCGGGGATCCGGCGCCGGACTCGTTGCGCGAACTTGCCGACAGTGACCTTTCGATCGTGATCCAGGACCCGCGCTCGTCCACACCGGGGCTTGGTCTGCTGATGTGGATCAAGACCGCCTATGGCGAGGAGGCCGGCACGCTGTGGCAGGATCTTTCCGACAACATCCTGACGGTCACGCCGGGCTGGTCGGAAGCCTATGGCCTGTTCCTTGAAGGCGAGTCCGACGCGGTGCTGTCCTACACGACGTCGCCCGCTTACCACCTGATTGCCGAAGAGGACGAGAGCAAGGTGGCCTGGGCCTTCGAAGAAGGCCATTACATGCAGGTCGAGGTGGCCGGCAAGGTTGCTGGCACCGATGTCCCTGACCTGGCCGATCGGTTTCTGGCCTTCATGCTCGCCGAGGAATTCCAGTCGGCTATTCCGACGACCAACTGGATGTATCCGGCAGTGGTGCCCGAGGGCGGCCTGCCCGATGGCTTCGAGACCCTGATCGAACCCGCCCGGGCCCTTTTGTTGTCCCCGGAAGAGGCGGCCGCGAAACGTGACGCGGCGCTTGAGGAATGGCGCGCCGCCCTGGCTCAATAGCGGCGCTTTTCGTGCTGTCGCTGATCGCGGTCCCGATCGGGGCCGTGATCTGGACAGCCGGGGGGATCGCCGGGCTGAACGCCGCCGACTGGGCGGCGTTCCGCTTCACCGTCTGGCAGGCGCTGGTCTCGGCGGCGCTGAGCGTGGGGCTGGCCATTCCCGTGGCCCGCGCGCTGGCGCGGCGGCGGTTCCGGGGGCGGTCCGCGTTGATCACGCTTCTTGGTGCGCCATTCGTCTTGCCGGTAATCGTCGCCGTCATGGGTTTGTTGGCGATATTCGGCCGGTCTGGCCTGGTCAATACGGTCATCGGAGTGTTGGGTCTGCCCCCGATGACCATTTACGGGCCGCAAGGCGTAATCCTGGCCCACGTCTTTTTCAACTTGCCTCTGGCGGTGCGCATGTTGCTGCATGGCTGGCTTGCCATCCCGGCGGAGCGGTTCCGCGTCGCGGCGCAACTGGGACAGCCGGTGGGGCGGCTGCTGGAAAAGTCCATGCTGCGGCGCACGGTGCCGGGCGTCCTTGCCGTCGTCTTTCTTGTCTGCACCACCAGTTTCGCGGTGGCGCTGATCCTTGGGGGTGGACCCCGTGCCACGACGCTGGAACTGGCGATTTACCAGGCGGTGAGGTTCGATTTCGACCTAGGCGGTGCGGCGACGCTGGCCCTCGTGCAACTGGGAATCTGCGTGTTGGCCATGGCGGCCCTGTTGCTGACCGATGTCCCCGACGCGCTGGGCGCGGGACTGGACCGGACGGTCGACCGCTGGGACGGCTCGACCGTTCGGGATGCCGCGGTGCTGGGACTTGCGGCAATGTTCCTGCTCCTGCCTCTGCTGGCAATCCTGCAATCGGGACTGACGGGATTGGAACGAATGCCTGTTTCTGTGTATGCGGCGGCGGGTCGGTCGATCCTCGTGGCGCTGGCGTCGATGACGTTGTGCATGGGGCTGGCCATTGCCATCGTGACCCATGGCCGCACCTGGCCACGGATCGTGGCGACCCTGCCTCTGTCGCTGACGGCACTCGTGCTGGGCACGGGCCTGTTTATCGTGGTCTTTCCGATGCTGCGGCCCTCCAGTGTGGCGCTGCCGGTCACGGCGCTGATGAACGCGCTTTTCGCCCTGCCTTTCGCGGTGCGGATACTGTCAGCGGCGCGGGACGATGCCGAGGCGCAATTCGGGCGCCTGGCGGACGGATTGGCCTTGAAGGGGTGGGCGCGGATGCGATTGCTGATCCTGCCACGTATCCGGCGCCCGCTCGGCTTTGCCGCCGGGCTTGCGGCGGCGCTGTCCATGGGCGATCTGGGAGTGATCACCTTATTCGCTTCGGGTGGGCAGGAAACCCTGCCGCTGGCCATGTTTCGCTTGATGGCCGCCTACCAGACCGAGGCAGCGGCGGGCGCTGCGGTCCTGCTCGTTGCGTTGAGCCTGGGCGTGTTCTGGCTGTTTGACAGAGGAGGCCGCGTTGGCGCTGGAACTTGAACATGTGAACATCGCCCTTGATGGGTTCGAGCTCTGCGCCGATCTGAAGGTCGGTACGGGCGGCTTCATTGCCCTTCTGGGCCCCTCGGGTGCCGGCAAGTCGACCGTTTTGAATGCCGTGGCCGGGTTCGTGCCCCTCGCATCGGGCGCGATCCGTTGGGGCGATGCGCGGATCGACCACCTGCCGCCGGGGGACAGACCTGTCGCAACCCTGTTTCAGGACAACAACCTGTTTCCACATCTGAACGTGGCGCGAAACGTGGCGCTGGCGCTGACGACCCGCGCACGACCGTCGAAGGACGACACCCGGCGTGCCGAAGAGGCTCTGTCGCGGGTCGGGCTGAGTGGTATGGGTGCGCGGATGCCGGGCACGCTGTCGGGTGGCCAGCAGAGCCGCGCCGCGCTGGCGCGTGTGCTATTGCAGAACAAGCCCCTCGTAATGCTGGATGAGCCGTTCTCGGCGCTTGGCCCCGGCCAGCGGCAAGAGATGTTGGCCCTTTGCCGCGAGGTTCTTGGCGGAGCGGGGCGCACGGTGCTGTTTGTCAGCCATGACCCCGTGGATGCTGCGCAAGCAGATGCGATTTGCGTGGTCATCGACGGCACGATGTCTCCGCCGCGCCCGGTGACCGACGTGCTGGACGCCCCCTCCGGGCCGCTGCGGGCCTACTTGGGCAAATAGAAAAGGCCCGCCGGTTCGGGCGGGCCTTTGGAATGACGTGTGGCAGACCTCAGTCTTTGCGCGCTGTCTTCTTATGCGGCGCCCAGAGTCTCTTGTTCGTCATGTAGAGCAGAACCGCGAGGACGGTCAGGAAGATGACGCCGGTCAGGCCAGCCTGCTTGCGCGCCATCATCTTGGGCTCGGCCGTCCACATCAGGAAAGCAGAAACGTCCATGGCTTGCTGTTCGATCGTGGCCTCTGTCCCGTCGGCGTAGACGACACCATCGTCATAGAGCGGCGGCGCCATGTTGATGTAGCCGCTTGAGAACGCCTCGTTCTCGTAGAGAAGGGTGCCCGCCTCGTCCTTGGTCTCGCCGGTGTAGCCGGTCAGAAGCGACGCGATGTATTCACCGCCGCCCATGCCGTTGAAAAGCTGCGACAGTCCGGTGCCGTAGGGGCCATGGAACCCGGCGCGCGCCTTGGCCATCAGCGACAGGTCGGGCGCACCCTGGGTGTTGTTGGCCGGGAAGTGGTCGGCCGGGGTCAGGGTTTTCTGGTCGCCGGTATCCGGGTCGATCAGGTCAAAGTTCTCGGGCGAGTCATAGTCGCTCATGAAGAACTGTTCCGCGTAGGCGCGCATCTGATCTTCCGGCATCTGCGGACCGCCCTCGTCGCTGAGGTTGCGGAAGTTGACGTATTTCAGACCGTGACAGGCCGCGCAAACCTCGGTGTAGACCTGAAGGCCGCGCTGCAGCTGGAACTGGTCGAACGCCCCGAACGGTCCTTCGTAAGAGAAGGAATAGTCGGTGATATGCGTGTCGTCGGCCCCCGCGGCGCTGGCGCCACTGGCCAGCCCGAGGGCGACGGCTGCGGTGAGGGTGAGTGTGCGGATCATTGTCTTGCGGTCCTTTCTCACTCGGCCGGGGTCGCCGAGCCATCGGCGGCCTGGTTGCCATAGTGCGCGTTGAAATCGTCCTCGATCGTGGCGGGCGGGGTTTCCGGCTTCTCGATCACGCCAAGCAGCGGCAGGATGATCAGGAAGTAGGCGAACCAATAGGCCGAGCCGATCAGGGCGATGATCGGGTAGATACCCTCGGCGGGCATGGCCCCCGCCCACATCAGGACGATGAAGTCCACGACCAGCAGGGCGAACCACCACTTGAACATGGGGCGATAGCGGCCCGAACGAACCGAGGAGGTGTCCAGCCAGGGGGCCAGGGCCATCACGATGATCGCGCCGAACATTGCCAGCACGCCGAAGAACTTGGCGTCGATGATCCCGAAGGAGATCCAGCTCGTGAACTGGACGACCCAGACGCTGTCGTCGAAGGCACGAAGGATCGCGTAGAAGGGCAGGAAATACCATTCCGGCACGATGTGCGAGGGTGTCACCAGCGGGTTGGCCTCAACGTAGTTGTCGGGGTGGCCCAGGTAGTTCGGCATGAAGCCGACGATCGCGACGAACACGGCCAGGATTACGGCCAGCGCGAAGAGGTCCTTGATGACGAAATAGGGCCAGAACGGCAGGGTGTCCTTCTCGGCTTCGGCTTTCGAGGTGCGGCGCACCTCGACCCCGGTGGGGTTGTTGTTGCCGGTCGAATGGAAGGCCCAGATGTGCACGATAACCAGCCCGGCGATCACGAAGGGCAGCAGGTAGTGCAGCGAGAAGAAACGGTTCAGCGCCGGCTGACCCACCGAGGACGCGCCGAGCAGCCACGTCTGGATGCTTTCCCCGACAAAGGGAATGGCCCCGAAGAGGCCGGTGATCACGGCGGTGCCGTGGAACGACATCTGTCCCCAGGGCAGGACGTAGCCCATGAAGGCGGTACCCATCATCATCAGGTAGATCAGCATGCCGATGATCCAGGTGACCTCGCGCGGGGCCTTGTAGGAACCGTAGTAGAGGCCGCGAAAAATGTGGGCGTAGACGGCCACAAAGAACAGCGAGGCGCCGTTCATGTGGAAGTAGCGGATCATGTGACCACCATTCACGTCGCGCATGATATGCTCGACCGAGGCAAAGGCCATGTCCACGTGCGGCGTGTAGTGCATGACCAGCACAACGCCGGTGACGATCTGCATGACCAGGCAGAATGCCAGGACGATCCCCCAGATCCACATCCAGTTCAGATTCTTGGGCGTGGGGATCATGAGTGTGTCGTGCAGCAGCCCGATGATCGGCAAGCGGCTTTCAAGCCACTTGGCGCCGCCGGACTTCGGTTCGTAGTGATCGTGGGGGATTCCGGACATCTTCGGCTCTCCTTAACCCAGCTGAATGGTGGCGTCGTCGACGAAGGATGCGACGGGGATCGGAAGGTTCTCCGGGGCGGGGCCGCGGCGGATACGGCCCGAGGCATCGTAGTGCGAGCCATGGCAGGGGCAGAACCAGCCCTCGAAGTCACCGGCGCTGTTGCCCAGCGGCACGCACCCCAAGTGGGTGCAGACGCCCATCTGAACCAGCCATTCGCCGTTCTCGTCCAGGGTGCGGTTCTCGTCCAGCGCCTCGGCCGGGCTGCCCAGATTGGCGTTGCGGGCCATCTGGTCGGGCATCGAAGACAGGGCTTCGTCCTGACTGCGGGCCAATGCGATCTCTTCCTCGGTGCGGCGGCGCACGAACACCGGCTTGCCCTGCCACAGCACGGTCAGCTGGCTGCCCGCCGAGATGGTGCTGACATCGACCCGGATCGAGGCCAGGGCCAAAACGTCTGCCGAGGGATTCATCTGGTCGACCAGCGGCCAAACGGCGGCGCCGGTCACGACGGCGCCGGCACCGGCGGTCGCATAATAGATGAAGTCGCGGCGCGTTCCTTGGTGGTCTTCTGCGTTTGACACGGTGTTCATCTCCGATTTTCTTCAGGCACGGTCATGAAACCGGGCCACTCGTATACGATGGGGTGCCCTAGACAGGCGCCATTCGCGCCGCTTCTAGCGGCACAAACCGGTGCAGTCCAGTTTCCAATCGGTCGCACAGCACAGATGCGGCGTTTGGCGCAGCCGTCCAGAGGGCCAAATTGTCGCGATGGCAATGGCAGGTTCCCCTTGCGGGCCTAGGTTCGGGTTTAGTCCGTGGCAGTGGCGCGCATGGCCGGGCGTGTCGAGAATCGCCTCTCCCACTCGGCCAGGGCGGCGCGCCCGGCGCGCCAGTCACGCTCGGGCTACCGCAGGGTTAGATAGCCCAGCGCGCAGCCGGTGGCAATCTGACCCATGGTCACGGGGCCGGCAAGGTGGCTCATCCAGCGTGCCTCTAGCGCGTCAAGCGCGCGGTCGATCTTAGCTCATTGCGCCTCGATCCAGTCGTCCCAGGCCCCGTCACCGCGCAGGCGGAACTCGCAGGTCATGGACACGGCGCTGCCGAGGATTCCCCCGGCGGTCGCCCCGAGTGTCAGCACCTCCCACCGGTGGGCCTCGGGGTAGAGGGCGACATCGGAGAGGCTGTCGATATAGCGGCAGATCACTCGGCTGTCGTGAAGCGCCGGACCCTTGGTCCGGATCCGCGCCGGAATTCGGCCCAGAGGGTTGGCCGCGAGGGCCTGCGGACCGCTTTGAAGCGGCGTCGCGGTGACCTCGTGCTCGGTGATCGCGTCCTGAAGGCCCGCCGCGCGGATCAATATGCGAACCTTGCGGGCGTAGGGGGATGGCGGGGACATGATAAACCGCACAAGCCGGCCTTTCGCAATGGTGTCGGCACCCTGGGCGCCGTCCGGGGTGTCCATCAAGCGCGTCGTGGTGTGGCTTTTCGAATCATGCGCGCCAGCCTCTCGGACGCCGGGAAAGGGACATGCGCCTCAAGGAAAGGGAACCTCGGGATCGCCGGGATGCCACCTGGGATACTTGGCCATGATGCTCTCGAACCGGTCCGAGACCTTGAAGGCCTGAAGCCAACGGATAGCGTTCGGCCACGGCTGAGCCTTGAACCAGCCCGGGTCAACATGGGCGAACTGGCGGACAAAAGGCAGGACGGCCAGGTCGGCCAGCCGTGGCGCTGTTCCGAACAGCCATGGCCGATCTGTCAATTGATCGTCAAGCCGGGCGAGGAAGGCCCCCGCGAGGGTGCGCTCGGCATTCGGGTCGGCGTCGTCGAAACGGCTGGCGTACTTGTAGCGGTCCAGCGCCGCCTTGAAGGGGCCGTCGCAGGTCTCGATCAGGGCAAAGCCATTTTCCGGCATGTCCAAGAGCGACTCGGGGTCGTGACGCCCAAGCGCCCAGAGCATGATGTCGAGACTTTCGTCGATCACCCCGTCCGGGCCGCTCAGGCATGGCACGGTCGCCGTGGGCGAGGTATCGAGGAACGCCCGCGGCTTGTCGCGCAGGACCACCTCGCGCAATGCGACCCCTTGCCCGGCACTCGCCAGTGCCAGCCGGGCGCGCATGGCATAGGGGCATCGGCGAAAGGACCAGAGGATTGGTGTCATGCCACCAGCCGATCACCCGCGGTGCCAGTGATCCGGGTGGTGACCATGCCCCCCTCGGGCTGATCTGTTTGAAAGGCGACCTCGGCGAACTGCGCGGTCCGGCCCATCCGGGCGCTTTCAAGCAACACGGAATGCGTCCGACCGACCTGTTCTGCCAAGTGGGCCTGAACGCGCTCGGCTCCGGCCGCCCGCAGCCGCGCCGCACGGTCGCGGATCACAGGGCCTGCCACCTGGTCGGGTATCCGCGCCGCCGGGGTGCCCGAGCGCTTGGAATAGGGAAAGACATGCAGCCAGGTCAGGCCGCAGTCCGTGACCAACTTCAGGGAATTGTCGAACTGCGCCTCGGTCTCGGTCGGAAAGCCGGCGATGATGTCGGCTCCGAAGGTCATGTCCGGGCGCAGTCGGCGGGCCTCTTCGCAAAAGGCGATGGCATCGTCGCGCAGGTGGCGGCGTTTCATCCGCTTCAGGATCAGGTCGTCGCCATGCTGCAGCGACAGGTGCAAATGCGGCATCAGGCGCGGTTCGTCGGCGATGGCCTGCATCAGCGCCGTGTCCGCCTCGATCGAGTCGATGGACGAGATCCGCAGACGCGGCAGGTCCGGCACCATCTTCAGGATGCGCATGACCAGGTCGCCCAGTCGCGGGCTGGCGGGCAGGTCAGAGCCCCAGCTGGTCAAGTCCACGCCGGTCAGCACGACCTCGTTGAAGCCCTTGTCGACCAGTCGCGTGATCTGCTCTACAACCACGCCCGCCGGCACCGAGCGCGAATTGCCCCGGCCATAGGGGATGATGCAAAAGGTGCAGCGGTGGTCGCAGCCGTTTTGCACCTGAACATAAGCGCGGCTGCGCGTCCCGAACCCGTCGATAAGGTGGCCCGCGGTTTCCGTCACCGACATGATGTCGTTGACCTGCACCTTTTCCGTCTCTCCGATCAGGTCAGGGGCCAAGGCGGCCCAGGTCTCGGGTTGCATCTTTTCGGTATTGCCGATGACGCGGCTGACCTCGGGCATGGCGGCGAAGGTTTCGGGCTCGGTCTGGGCCGCGCAGCCGGTCACGATCAGCGGGGCCACGGGATTGTCGCGGTGCAGGCGGCGGATTTCTTTCTTGGCCTTGCGCACGGCCTCGGCGGTGACGGCACAGGTGTTCACCACCATGGCATCTTCCAGCCCGGCCTGCCGGGTCAGGTCGCGCATCGCCTCTGTTTCATAGGCATTGAGGCGACAGCCGAGCGTGGTGAAATGCGGGGTCTCAGCCATGCCAGACCCCGTCGAACACATGCGCCGTGGGCCCGGTCATCCAGACGCCGTCCGTGCCGATGTGAATGCGGATCGTGCCACCGTCCAACTCGATGGACACGTCCCGGCCCACCAGGCCGCGCCGATGCGCGGCGACCGCGGTTGCACAAGACGACGACCCCGAGGCCAGGGTGATCCCGGTGCCGCGTTCCCAGACCCGCATTCGCAAATGATCCGGCCCCATCACATGGGCGAACTGCACATTGGTTCGCTCTGGAAACAACGGGTGATGCTCGATCTCGGGGCCGCGGGCAGCAAGGTCCACGGCCTCGGCATCCGTCACGAAAAAGGTACAGTGCGGGTTGCCCATGCCGGTGGCGGTCGGGGCCCCTGCGACGGGCAATTCCAGCGTGTCCATCTCTCGCGCTAGCGGCACCTGCTCCCAGTTGGTCAGGGCCGGGCCCATGTTAACGGATGTATTGCCATGACCGGCGTCCCGCGCGGCCAGGTGCCCTCGGTCGGTGGCCAGTGTCAGTGCGACCTTCCCGCTCTCTTCCATGAGGTGACGTGCTATGCAGCGGCTGGCGTTGCCGCAGGCCGCCGAGCGCGAGCCGTCGGCATTGTAGAAGGTCAGGTGGGCGTCCACACCGTCCGCCGCCGAGATCACGGCGAGTTGGTCGAACCCGACGCCCCTGTGCCTGTCGGCCATGGCCTTGACCGTTGCCTCTGATGGCCACGGATCGCCCGCACGTGCGTCGATGACGACAAAGTCGTTGCCCAGCCCATGCATTTTCATGAAGGCCAATGATTTTCGATCCGTCGCACCCATGCGCGGGCGTATAGTAGAGGCCGTGACCCGAATCCAGAGATTGAATCGATTCCGGGGTTGACCCCCGCCCATGCTCTTTCTAAAGACGCCGCCTAGTGGGCCGTTAGCTCAGTTGGTAGAGCAACTGACTTTTAATCAGTGGGTCGCAGGTTCGAATCCTGCACGGCTCACCACTATTTTCAAGTACTTAGGCGCATCACCAGACGTGTCGTTTTCCCTCTGACGACGTCTGGGCCGCAGCTGGGCCGCACAAATCACGCGGCTAAAGTCCTCTGACTTTTGCAGCGACAGATCCGGCATCCTTGAGAAAGCTGCTCAAAGACGCCGCTTCGACAGGGATCTTAGAACATGATTCCCCCTTCTCCGGTCATGAATGGAGGTGACGGAGCGCGGAACCGACGCGGCCAGCGGGGCACTGTTCAGCCATGTGCACCTAAAGGAACGGGTCCCTGCGGGTTGACCGGTTTGCATGACTCGGCAGATCGTGAACGATGTGCCGGCGGTGGCTGGATTGTCACGGGGCTTGGTCGTGATGGACCGTTTTAGAGTGTGATCAGCCATCGTCTTCGACTAAGGCCTGAACGGATACAAAGCGGCATAAAGCCCAAGGCGATAATCGACTCGTTCGGTGAGAACAAAGTGACGGATCGCGTTAACCCGACAGCAACGATCGCACCAGTGCGACACCCTCCGCGACTTTCGCTACATCACCGCGCGCTTCAACATTCAGTCGAACGACAGGCTCAGTATTGGAACTGCGCAGATTGAACCTCCAGACGCCAAGGTCAAACCCAAGCCCGTCGGTATCGTCGATGGCCCTTGCCTTGGGCGCAAATTCGGCATGCACCCGCGCAATCGCTTTTCCTGGGTGCGTCAGCGTAAAATTGATCTCGCCGGACGACGGGAAAGCGGCCCGTCGCGCGGCCACCAGATCGCGCAGTGTGCCATTTCGGCTAACCAGCTCAGCTATCAAGAGCAAGGGAACCATGCCGCTATCGCAATAGACGAAATCCCGGAAATAGTGATGCGCCGACATCTCGCCACCGTAAACGGCATCTTCGTCCCGCATGGCCTGCTTTATGAACGCATGCCCGGTGGGGGCCTGCACAGAGCGGCCACCCGCGTTTGCCACGATATCCTGCGTATTCCAGATAATGCGCGGGTCATGGATGATCGTGGCGCCTGGATCCTTTGCGAGAAAGGCGTCGGCCAGAAGCCCGACAGCGTACTCCCCATCAATGAAGGCGCCGGTATGATCGAAGAAGAAGCAGCGATCAAAGTCGCCATCCCAAGCTACCCCGAGATCGGCGCCTGCTGCGCGGACAGCTTTGGATGTTTCAGGCTGGTTCTCCTTCAAGAGCGGATTGGGAATCCCATTGGGGAAACGGCCATCGGGGCGGTGGTGCATACGCGTGAAACGCAAAGGTGCCCCACGTGCAGTCAGTTCCGCATCAATCGCGTCAAATGTGGGTCCCGCTGCGCCGTTCCCGGCATTGACGAGGATATGAAGGGGCCTGAGCGATCCAAGCTCGACAAATGACAGGACCCGCTCGACGTAGGCCGCCCGCGCCTCCTCCGCGACATCCCGCAAACGTCCACCGGCTTTCACAGCGCCAAAATTGTCCTCTTCAGCCAGTGTGCGAATGCAGTACAGCCCTGTCTGTGCGTCAAGAGGCGCCGATCCTGCGCGGACCATTTTCATGCCATTCCAGTCCATGGGGTTATGCGAGGCGGTCACGCAAATGCCGCCATTCGCCCCGAAATGCGTGGTGGCGAAATACATCTCCTCGGTGCCGGACAGTCCCAAATCCAAAACCTCGCTCCCTTCGTCCCTCAGGGCTTGCGACACAGCCCGGGCTAGGTCTTCCGAGGTCTCACGACAATCGCGTCCTAATACAAAACGCCCGGCGCCCAAGGTGCGGGCAAAGCCACGTCCGATACGATAAGCGATATCCGTATTCAGTTCGGTGCCAAGCCGCCCGCGGATATCATAGGCTTTGAAACAGGATAGGCTCATCCCTTTGGCCCCTGACCCCGTGCATAAACATCGTCATAGCGAATGATGTCATCCTCCCCCAGATACGATCCGGTCTGCACTTCTATGAGGACCATCGGTACCTTGCCGGGATTTTCCATGCGGTGCATCGCGCCGAGCGGAATATAGACAGACTGGTTTTCAGCGACCAATTTGACCTCGTCGTCAATCGTGACCCTCGCGGTCCCCTCGACGACGGTCCAATGCTCGGCTCGATGGTGATGGCTTTGCAGGGACAGCGCCGCGCCGGGATGGACATGGATGCGCTTGACCTGGAAGCGCCCTCCAACGACGAGGCTTTCAAACCACCCCCAGGGGCGAAAGTCGCGTGGAAGCGTCTCAGCCTGAGACGCGCCCTGCGCTTTCAAGGCCGCGACAGCCTGCTTTACATCCTGTGCCCGATCCTTGTGGGCCACCAGAACGGCATCGGGCATCGCCACGGCAATCATATCCTCAAGCCCGATGCCCACCAGAGCCTGTTGCCCGTCCTCGGCGCGCAGGAGGCTGCGGGTGCAGTCGATGGCGGTTGCGGGACCCGCCGTCACGACGCCCTGTTCATCAGGGTCGGCCTCGCGCCAGACCGCGTCCCAGCCTCCAAGATCGGACCAGGCGCCGCCATAGGGCACCACGGTCAGGTTGGCGGCCTGTTCCATCACCGCGTAATCGACCGAGATGTCGTCGCAGGCCTCCCACGCCTCTGGATCAAGGCGCAGGAAGTGCAGATCACGCTGCGATCCCTCGAAAGCCCTTGCGACATTGGCGTGAATTTCGGGCTGATAGCTTTCGAAAGCGGACAGAATGGTGTCGGTTGAGAACAGGAAAATACCCGCGTTCCACAGGTGCATCCCGCCGTTGAGCATCTCTTGCGCCGCGGCCTTATCGGGCTTTTCGACAAAGCCTTTGAGCGCTTGCGGCACCGGTGTGAATGTGTCGTCGGACCGTTCGCTTAAGGCCAGCCAACCATAGGCCGTCTCAGCTCGATCGGGCCGAATGCCAAATGTGACGAGCTGCCCCGCCTCAGCCGCCGGAACGGCGGCACGAACCGCGTCACGGAACCTTGATGCGTCCGGGATCACGTGATCGGACGGTGCGACCAGCATCAGCGCACCCGGTGCACGGGCATGTAACTCCATCGCCGCGGCGAGGATCGCGGGCGCGGTATTGCGGCCCGCCGGCTCGATAAGCGTCGCGGCTGCGACGATCTCGACGCCAGCAAGCTGCTCAGTTACCACAAAGCGGTAGTCCGCGCCCGTGATTACCACGGGCGCGGCAAAGCCCGCGTCGGAAAGACGCTTGGCAGAGGCCTGGAACAGGCTTGCCGCGCCGGTCAACTTGGTGAACTGTTTGGGATAACTCTTGCGCGACAGCGGCCACAGCCGCGTGCCTGAACCACCGCAAAGCAAGAGCGGGTGAATATCCTGTGTCAATGATTCACCTTATCCTTGAATTTTGTTCAGCCGCGCAAACCGTGCCGATGGTCCAGAAACCAGCGGTAGGTTTGCGCGATCCCCTCTTCCAGATCGATGGAGGCCCGCCAGCCCATGTCAGCAAGGCGGTCGACATCCATGAGCTTGCGCAGCGTCCCGTCGGGCTTTGACGGGTCGGTGGTGATGTGCCCGTCGTAACCGGTGACCCGCGCCACCATCCTTGCCAACTCCAGAATGGTGATATCCTCTCCGGTGCCCACGTTGATATGACTGAGCATGGGGTTGGTGTTGGCGTCATACGTGGCCTTGTCGAGGTCCATGATGAACAGCGACGCATTGGCCATGTCATCGACATGCAGGAACTCACGCCTTGGCGTGCCGCTACCCCATAGCACGACCTGCGCGCGCCCGTGTTGGCGCGCCTCGTGAAAGCGGCGGATGAGCGCGGGGAGCACATGGGAATTCTCCGGGTGGAAATTGTCGCCGGGCCCATAAAGATTGGTGGGCATGACCGACCGGTAATCGGTCCCGTGCTGCCGGTTGTAGCTTTCGCACAGTTTGATGCCCGCAATCTTGGCGATGGCGTAGGGCTCGTTCGTCGGCTCCAAAGGTCCTGTCAGAAGCGCATCCTCGGCCATCGGCTGCGCCGCCGCCTTGGGATAGATGCAGCTCGATCCGAGTTGCAGCAGACGCTGCACACCCGCGGCGTAAGCCTGGTGGATCACGTTGCATTCGATCATCAGGTTTTCGTAGATGAAATCCGCCGGATAGGTGTTGTTCGCATGAATGCCGCCCACCTTGGCCGCCGCCAGGATGACCACGTCTGGTTGCTCGTCGGCCATGAAATCGCGCACTTCGGACTGGTGGGTCAGGTCCAGCTCGGAATGGGTGGCGGTAACTGGGGTGATGTCCTCGCCGGCCGCAGAGCGCGCCTCCAGCTGGCGCAGGATGGCGCCACCGACCATGCCGCGATGGCCTGCCACATATATCCTCGTCATGTGCTCATACTTCCAATGATACGGGCAATTCCATGCCATGTTCCTTGAGCAAGGCATGCCGCCGAGCGGTGTGCAAATCGTGAGCGACCATTTCGGCACACATTTCCTGTGCCGTAATCTTGGGTTCCCAGCCGAGCTTTTCCTTGGCCATTGATGGATCACCAAGCAACGTTTCGACCTCGGCGGGACGGAAATACCGCGGGTCGATACGCATAATCACATCGCCGGGATTGACCGCTGGTGCCTTGTCGCCCGCGACCGACGCGACCGTGGCGATTTCCTCGAGCCCCGCACCGGAGAATTCCAGCTCGATGCCCAGCTCTCGCGCTGACCAGATGATGAACTCGCGTACCGAATACTGCTTGCCCGTGGCGATCACGAAATCCTCCGCCAAGTCCTGTTGCAGCATCATCCATTGCATGCGCACGTAATCCTTTGCATGGCCCCAGTCGCGCAGCGCGTCGATATTGCCCATGTAAAGGCAGTTCTCCAGCCCCTGGGCGATGTTGGCAAGGCCGCGCGTGATCTTGCGCGTCACGAACGTCTTGCCTCGTCGCGGGCTCTCGTGATTGAACAGGATTCCGTTGCAGACATACATGCCATAGGCTTCGCGATAATTCACGCAGGTCCAGAAGGCGTAGAGCTTGGCCGCCGCATAGGGCGAGCGGGGGTGAAAGGGGGTCGTCTCGCTCTGTGGCATCTCCTGAATGAGGCCGAAAAGCTCCGAGGTCGAGGCCTGGTAGAACCGTGTCGTCGTTTCCAACCCGAGGAAGCGGATCGCCTCGAGCAACCGCAGCGTGCCGATTGCGTCGACATCGGCGGTGTGTTCCGGGGCCTCGAAACTGACGGCCACGTGGCTCTGTGCCCCGAGGTTGTAGACCTCGTCAGGGCGCACTTCGCTGAGGATGCGGGTCAGGTTGGAGCTGTCGGTCAAATCGCCGTAGTGCAGCTTGAGGCGCTGGTGGTTGGCATGTGGATCCTGGTAGATGTGGTCGATGCGGTCTGTGTTGAACAGCGAGGCGCGGCGTTTGATGCCGTGCACTTCGTAGCCCTTTTCCAGCAAGAGCTCCGCCAGATACGAACC
>Ga0209938_1000346_pt1 | contig 25579 bp, 17 predicted proteins | sample SalPonR2_C_D1_MG_FD_185708 | JGI IMG/M metagenome (GOLD analysis project Ga0209938, IMG submission 185708) | Salt pond soil microbial communities from South San Francisco under conditions of wetland restoration - Salt Pond MetaG R2_C_D1_MG... ... | reverse complement strand
AGGTTAGTCGAATTTATAAAAGAGAACATTGAGAATCAGCCCGTTTTATTTGTTAGTGGGAAATTTGAGCAGTATGAGCAGGAGAAACCTTTTCAGGCAATTGGTCAATTAATACAACAAATTACTGATTATGTGCTCGCCCAAAAAGAAAAAGAACTTAATAGTTTTAGCGAAAGTATTTCAGAATCACTGGGTAATAACATTTATTTATTGAGTGAACTGGCACCAGGCCTTAAATCGATCACCGGAGAAAACTACACCAGGCTCAGTATAAACCTTAATGACTCAGCCCAGCGTTTAGCCCAAACCATAGAAAAGTTTTTTAAACTATTTGCCATCCCCGGACGGCCATTGATTATTTTCCTTGACGACCTGCAATGGGCCGACAAAGGATCTCTTGACATCATTGAAAAACTAACAGTCGATCTAACAAATAATGCATTCTGTTTTATTGGATCCTTTAGGAAAGAAGAAGCAAACCAAAATTTGGCTTTGAATTCAGCTATTAATAAGATAGAACAAACGGGCACCAACTTTAAAAAACTGGAATTAAAACCATTGTCCAGAAGTGATATTAAACTCTTTGTATCAGAAATTTTCAATACGAAAAAAAATATTGAAGGCTTATTGCAGATTTTAGAGACCCGCACAATGGGCAATCCCTATTTTATAATCGAATATCTCAACAGCCTGTATGATCAAAAACTCATACGCCTTGAGCCGCACACAAACGTCTGGACCTGGGATTTAGAAAAAATCAGTAATCAGGATATATCTGGAGACATTGCAGATTTAATTAAACAAAAAATAAAAAATCTGGATGATGAAGTTATCGAAATATTAAAAATTGCTTCATGCTTTGGAGCCACATTTGATGAAAAGTCCGTTTCAATTATAATAAATAATGATGACAAAGCAATTGGAATAAACCTGGAAAAAGCAAAACAGGAATCATTGATTATTCCGGCTGAGGGCAATGCTAAGCTTGAATTAGACCCTAAATCAACTAACACACATTACCGCTTCATTCACGATAAAATACAATCAGGTATTTATGAATTAATGTTGCCAGTTGAGCAGGCTAACATACACAAAAAAATTGGTCTGGAAATAGAGTCGGGATTAGACGAAAACACTGAGATTGATAATATTTATGAGTTGGCCACCCACCTGCATAAAGGTAAAGCAGTATTAGAAAAAAAAGATATAAGCCTTGCTTTAAATGCCAGTCTCGAAGCCTCAAAAAGGGCAAAAAATTCAGGAGCATTAATATCAGCATACAGGTTTTGCAATTGGGGATATAAACTATTACAAGAAGCCGGTTTTGAAGAGTTTAATCAGGAACTTATTTTCGAATACCATTCAGAATTAGCCGAAACCGCAGCCCTTAATGGCAATCATCAGGAAATGGAGGAATTACTGAAGGAAAGTAATAGCCACGCAATTACGCTATTGAACAAAATTCGTATACATGAAACAAGAACGTTGTCGCTCATTGCTCAAAACAGACAGCAAGATGCTATCGATGAAACGCTTGTTCTGTTAAAAATTGCATACACTTTCAGAAGCAACCAGGTTCTTTAAAACTGCTCCTGGAATTATTTAAAACAAAACGCAAGATAAAAAAAGTATCAATTAAAAATATCGCCGACCTTCCTCCAATGAATGATCCTGTTCAGTTGGCGATAATGCGAAGTATGGCACAAACTATTTCCGTACTCTTTCGCACAAACCCCAACCTTTTTGCTTTGGTTGTATTCAAACTCATCGACATTACTTTAAAACATGGCGTTGCTCCCATATCGCCAGTCAGTTTCATAACTTTTGGATTATTAACAAATGTTATTTTCAAAGATATTCCAGGGGCCTATGAACTTGGCCAGCTGGGAATGAAGCTATTTGAGAAAATTAGCGGACGCGAACACTATGCCCAGGCTTTTTACATATTTAATGTAGGAATATCGCCCTGGAAAGAGCCCTTAAAGATGACTAATAAGCATATTCAAGATGCCTATAAAATTGCCGAAGAAACAGGTGATTATGAATATATGATGAGTGCTGCTGCTGCAGGGGCACACTATTACTTCAGGGCCGGACATGAGCTCAAAACGCTCATAGAGCGAACAACAGAGCAAAAAAAGTCAATCTCAGATGTATACGAAAAAATATCGGCAAGTCAATTTGATGTACTGTTACAACTTTTTACTAATTTCATTATACCCTCTGATAAACCGGAATTATTAAAAGGTCAAATATATAATGAAGATGAGATGATCGCCTATCATGAAAAAGATCAGGATGATACCTCACTCCTAATGATTTATCTGGATAAGCTTACATTAGCCTATTATTTTAATCGCTACAGCCAGGCATATTCAATATTGAAAAAAGCTGATAAATACAAAAAGGGCGTCGCAGGTTTATTAATGTTTGCCAACTTCAGATTTTTTGAATCACTTATCTTACTTGCCAATTATAATCAGGTAAGCAAAAAGCAACAAAAACAGATACGAAAAACAGTAAGCAAGAACGTCAAGCAATTTCAAATCTGGGCAAAACATGCACCAATGAATTTCAAAGGTCAGCTTAAGTTGATTAAAGCAGAGGAACAAAGCACTTTTGGAAAAGAGATAGAAGCTATTAAACTTTATGAAGAAGCTATTGAGTTGTATAAAGAAAACGGATTCATTCATGAAGAAGCACTTGCCAATGAACTGTGCGGCAGAGCATGGATAAAACATCGCAATAAAAAAATTGCAAAAACATATTTAAACGAAGCATATAGCCTATATAAACAGTGGGGTGCAGAAGCAAAAGCCCTGGCACTACTACAGAATTTTTCAAACATCATCGCTACTACCCCTGATACAACAGCATCCATGTCAAAACAAAGCTCTTCAACTCAATTGGCATTATCTGTAGATATTGACACCATAATTGATGCTGCGAAAACCATAAGCAGTGAAATAGTACCAGAAGAGCTCTTAAAAAAGACAATGACCCTTATCCTGGAACATGCCGGGGCACAAAAAGGTGTACTTATACTGAACGAAAAAGATACCGGAACATGGAAAATCGAAGCGTTGGGTTATGTTGAGCAGAATAACATTAAAATAGCATTATCACATTATGACTTAAGTGATAAAATACTACCTGTAACAATCATTAACTCCGTTATAAATAACAATAAAATTATAACACTAAACGACGCCCAGGCAAATAGTTATTATGGTTCCAATCCTTACGTAAAACAGCACAAAATCAAATCGCTTGTCGCCATACCTGTATTGAAACAGGCCAGCACAGTCGGTATTTTATACCTGGAAAATAATCTAAATAAAAACCTTTTTACCCAGGATAAAGTAAATGTGCTTTCTATTTTATGCACGCAGCTTGCCATTTCATTGGAAAACGCACAACTATATATTACACTTGAACAAAAAGTAAGACAACGAACCCAGGAGGTTATCAAACAAAAAGAAGAAATTCAGCAGCAGGCAACAATGCTTGAAACTGTAAACAAAGAGCTTAAAACACTGAACCACACAAAAGATAAATTATTTTCAATAATCGGACACGATCTGCGCAACCCATTCAATATAATTCTGGGACAGTCGGATTTACTTATTGAAAACCTTGATGAGATGGATTCAGACGATACTAAAAAGTCGCTTAAATTTATTGAGAATGCCTCAAAAGATGCATTCCAGTTGCTTCAAAACCTATTAGACTGGTCACGAGCTCAAACAGGACAATTAAACTTCTATCCAAGGAAAATTAACCTTAAGCAGGCCATCGAGCGAGATATCAGTTTGCAGGAAAATATGGCACAAACCAAAAACATAGAATTAGTCCAGAACATACCCTCTTCAATTGATATATATGCAGATCCTGACATGGTTAGCACCATAGCCAGAAACTTACTTTCCAATGCATTAAAATTCACAAAAGAAGGTGGAAAAGTGGTTATAGATGCTCAAAAATCTGAGAAAATTGTAAACATCTCAATACAGGATAACGGTATCGGCATTAAAAAGGAGCACATAAGCAAATTATTCAGCGAAGATGAAACGCATACAACAAGGGGTACTAACTCTGAAAAAGGCATAGGACTGGGCTTGAAATTATGTAAAGACTTTATAAATCAGAATGGTGGGAACATATCATTTGAAAGCGCGTATGGAAGCGGTACAAAATTCAGCTTTACACTGCCATTGGCTGATCAAAAAGGGTAATAACAAAAAAAAGGAACACTTTTTTGTGCTCCTTTTATCTCCTTGCGGAGAGAGAGGGATTCGAACCCCCGGTCCCGTGAAGGACAACGGTTTTCAAGACCGCCGCATTCGACCACTCTGCCATCTCTCCTAAACGCGGTTGCAAATGTAGTGTATTTATCTTTTCTGCCAAAAATGTAACTTAAAAAAATTGAACTTTTTTGTACCACCTGAGGTAACAACCATATTCTCATTTATTTATAAATTGGCTTTTTTGGCTGTGAAATCCAGAGGATATTAATTTTTCAATTATATGCCTACAGAAGCCGATACACCAAATAAAACACCACGCTCCACCCCTGTTCCATAAAATTCCATGGTTGCGCCTAAATAAAAAGGTGTATCATTAATCAATTTTAGGATCCATCCTCCATTCAAATTCAGCGAAAGTCCTTCGGCCCTGAAATCTTTAGTAATATTAAACAAAACTCCCGGAGTAAAACCTAAATAAAAGCCTCTGTGATCTTTTGACTTATGATAAAAACGTAAATTACCATCGGCACTAATTAAAGTATGTCCATGCATGGTATTTAATCCATAACTCCTTACACTACCGCCTGCACTTACAAACAAGCTGCTCTTAATCCGGATACCCCTGTAAAATCCCAGACGGTATAAATTTGCGCCTATATCAGATTCATTACCATTGAATGCTGCATTTACCTCAATAAAACCATCCGGTATTGCAGTACTATCTGAGGTTTGTTCTGCAACTGACTTTTGTTTTTCAATTCTGACAATATCCTGCTTTTTTATTCTAAGCTCATTCCCATCAATGGTTAGAATTGTAATTATTTCATCCGTTTGTTCTTTTACAGTACCAATATATACAGCTCCACTTTCTAAATAGAATTTTTCAGCAACAGCCTGTCCATTTAATACATACACAAATAATAAAATCAAGGTTGTAAAAAGAAGTTTCATATAATTTCTTTTTATAAGCAAAATAAGTATTTTTCGCTCTTATTAAAAACATTACGGAGTCATAACCAGCAATAAATTTTGTTTATACCAAACGACTTTATATATTCACATGTGTGAATTTTAATCGCAAAAAGTTCAGGTCTGCTTATAAAACAGTTATATTGTGCACAATTTTCTGGAACTGATTTTGATGGTAAAAATGCCTTTTCAATATATTCAAGTCAAACAACCGGCATAAAGCACGCATTTAGTTAAACGAAAGCAACAGAATATGATAAAAGAAAACTTTGTGGCGTATATCGCCGACAGTATTAAAAAAAACTGGGACTATCCTGCCCTGTCAGATTATAAAGGTAAAGACTTTACTTATGCCGATACAGGTCGCCAAATAAAATGGTTGCATAAGCTTTTTGAGGAAGCAGGAATAAAAAAAGGTGATAAAATTGCACTCCTGGGCAAAAACTCTGCTCATTGGGGCATGGTATATCTTGCCACAGTAAGCTATGGTGGTGTAATAGTGCCTATTCTGCCTGATTTTCATGCCAACGATATACATCATATAGTGAATCATTCAGACTCTAAATTACTATTTGTTGGAGAAATGCTATGGGAACAAATTGATGAATCATGTATGGAAAACCTACATGGAATATTATCCATAGAGGATTTTTCGGCACTCTGCAACAAACCTGACTGCAACCTTACCAATGCCATTAACACCACCAATGAATTTTTCAACCAAAAATATAAAAACGGGTTTTCGAATGATGACTTTGAAATAACGCCAGTTTCAAATGACGAAATAGGTATTATTAATTATACAAGTGGCACAACCGGTTTTTCGAAAGGTGTTGTTTTAAAGAATAATGCACTGGCAGCAAATGTAAGATTTGCGCGCAATAACCTGCCATTAAATACAGGAGAAAAAATTGTTTCGATATTACCGCTTGCGCACACTTATGGATGCGCTTTTGAGTTCCTGTGGCCATTTTCAATGGGATGTCATATCAATTTTTTAACACGCACCCCTTCTCCAAAAATTATAGTTCAGGCTTTTCAATCAATTAAACCATCAGTAGTTATTGCGGTGCCCTTAATTATTGAAAAAATATACAAAAAACAGATTAAGCCCGCACTGGATAAAAGGTTGATAAAATTACTCACTTCATTACCTTTGGTAGACAAACCTGTTTATCAGAAAATCAATAAAAAACTCACAGATGTTTTTGGCGGAGAGTTCAGAGAAATAGTAATAGGCGGAGCACCGTTAAGTGAAGACGTGGAAACCTTCCTGAGAAAAATTAATTTTAAATATACCATAGGATATGGTATGACAGAATGCGGTCCATTAATAAGTTACTCCGGATGGCAGAAAACAAAATACCGTTCAGCAGGTCAGGTAGTTGACACTTTAGAAATAAAAATTGATGCCGATGAAGACGAAAAAGAAGTTGGCGAAATTCTGGTCAGAGGTGAGAATATAATGGAAGGCTACTATAAGAATCCCGAGGCAACAGCTAAGGCTATAGACAAAGATGGCTGGTTGCATACGGGCGATTTAGGTATGGTTGATGACGAAGGCTTTGTGTTTATTAATGGCCGTAGTAAATCACTGATCCTTGGTCCTTCAGGTGAAAACATCTATCCCGAAGAGATTGAGTCTAAAATTAATAACCTGCCACATGTAATGGAATCGCTTGTGCTGCCAGACGACAACAAGCTTGTAGCTCTTGTTTATCCCGATTATGAGGCTATAGACAAAGAGGGTATACGCGTTAATCAATTACCCGGTATACTTGAGGAAGGTCGCAGCGACATTAATTCAGAACTTCCCAGGTTTAAGCAAATAAGTCGCTTTAAACTGTATCCGCGCGAATTCGAAAAAACACCCAAAAAGAGTATCAAAAGATTTTTATATGAAATTGAAGACTAAACAGGATTTATAGTAGATAATTTTTCTCTTTACCTTAAAATGAAAAAGTATCAGGAGGTAACAAAATAAAAAACTCAAATTGCAATCGTTTGCGTAGTTAAAGTTCAGTTAAAAGGGCGTCTTTTCTTTGATTTTCGGTAATTCTACACTATTTTAGCTAAATGTAAATAGCATTGTTAAACTTAAAATTTTATTTATTATGAGAAAATTTACTCTTTTACTTACTGTGATGAGCTTTTTGATGGTAGCAGTTAATGCTCAACCAATTGCAACACGCTCAGGTAAAATCAACAACCTGGATGACAATACATCCACGGAGCTTACTAAGTCTGGAAGAGTTGTATATTTCAGTGACGATTTTGAAGCTGACACAACAGCCTCCGCATGGACTATGTACGATGAAGATGGTGACGGACATACATGGTTTCCAACAGAAACGAATACAACCGGGTGGGCTGTAGCATCGGCTTCTTACGATAATGATGAAGGTGCCCTAACACCAAACAATTGGTTGGTTTCGCCAGCAATTGACCTTAGTGATGCAACAGGAGCACTGGAGTTGCTATACACTGTTTATGCACAAGATCCTGATTGGGCTGCTGAAAACTACAAAGTATTGGTTTCTACAACTGACAATTCTGTAGCGTCATTCACTGACAGTCTTTTTGAAGAAACAATCGATTCAAACATTTATGAACGTGCACTTGACTTAAGTGATTATGCTGGGGAAACCATTTACATTGCTTTCCAGCATTATGATGTAACTGACATGTTTAGAATTATTCTTGACAACATTCAGGTTGCAGAGCCAGTTGTTTATGATGTTACATTTAACGTAGATATGCGTCCTGCTGTTGATTCAGCTGATTTTGTAATTGGTGAAGATACCTTAAATGTTACAGGATCAATTACAGGTTGGACAGAGCCTATTGCTGGCCCTGAATACATTCTTGAAGATCCAGACGGTGATACTATCTATTCAGTTGTGCTTTCTTTAGAAGAAGGTGATTACGAATACAAATACTTCGTAAACTCAAGCTGGGATAACGGCGAATGGGACGGTGGAGACAACCGCATGATTACCGTAGAAGGTGCTATGACTGTTGATGACGTATTTGGTATTGAGCCAGTGGGTATTTTTGAGAGCCCAAAAGCAATCGAAATGAACGTTTATCCTAACCCATCAAACGGCGTTATTAATATTGAAGCACAAGGTGCTAATAAAGTAACTGTAATTAGCGCTATTGGTCAGGTTATTACTTCACAGGAAATTCAGAACCAGGGTACAATTAACCTTTCTGATGTAGCCAGCGGTGTTTATTTTGTACGCGTACAAAACGGCGACAGAATGGGCGTTCGCAGAGTTGTAATTGAATAAAACAAATCGTTTTATATACTAAAACCGCTGGAATGTTCCAGCGGTTTTTTTTTGCTAAACTGAGCGTTAATCAACAATAAAATTTTGTGTCTTTTTACGTGTTCCGTTAACCTTAAGAATTAAAATATAGTGTCCCGGAACTAAATCGTCCACATAACTGCCAAAGTCAATAACGTGCTTCCCTGCTGTGTAATGCTTTCTTGAAATAATATTGACAACTTTTTTACCTTGTAAGTCATATACGCCTAAAGAAGCAATGCTATTATCCCGTAACTTCATTGACATTTTCGTAGTAAAATCCACAGGATTAGGATAAATCTGCAAAGAACTTTTGTTAGGGAATATATGTTCCCGGGTTCCAACAGCACTACTATCCTGAATCAATGCAGTTTTTATACTTAATGAAACACCATTCATATCAACCCAAATGGGCCTTACAATGCCATCATATGCTACAATATTGGTATAGTCGCCCACAAAAATATTCTCACTAGGTAAAAAAGATATTGTATTGAGTTGGATATTTTCAAATGTTTCACCTCCATCCTCTGATGCTGCGAGGAAAAAATCCGTATAGTTTCCAGTGGTATTTCGTCTGTCATAAAAAACAACATATATTTTACCTGTCACCTGATCCACATCCATCCAGGAGAAAAACTGATGGCGGCCAGCAGGATCATTATTCACCCGTGTTGGCTCTGACCACGTATCGCCCTGATCTGTAGATTTCGATAACCAAACATCTGTATCATCTTCCCCATTTCTTTGGTCTGTCCAATTCACGTATATTGTACCATGGTTCGGGCCGCCAGATGTATCACATTTTGTGACAGGCATACCATTACAACGATAAATTCCGGGAATATCTATGGCCCACCCTCCTACAATGCTATCGATGAAAATATCTTCAGTGAGCCATGTTTCACCCTGATCAAACGACCGATCGAAAACAATACCGGCCGGGCCTGCCCATGATACATATACTTCACCATTTGGCCCCACACAGGGCACAGCACCTTCTGTAGTCAGATCGTCGTCAACACAATTACCCGAAACTTCATTAATTTGTATGGCTTCGCTCCAGGTAACACCACGATTAGTCGATTTACTGAACCGTATACGGCTGCTGTCTGAAGATGATGATGATCCATAACTATCAAATTCTGTCCAGGTAACGTAAAGATTATTAGTGGAGCGATCAACAGTGGCCCACTCCTTATCCTGGTCTTTATTCCCGTTAAGCCCCATGTAACTATCTACCAACCAATCACCCGGAAGACTATCAATTCTTTGAGCAACAATACGATCCAGCCAATTTACTGAGCCCGACAAATGTAGGTAATAGAAACTTCCGTTCGTATCGCTCATCAAAACCGGATCGCCATAAATACCATATTCAGAATAATTAACGGTTTCTGTCCATGTGCGCCCCGTATCAAGAGAATAATAAGCCTGATCATTATTGATAGCAGCCATCATTCTTGAAGGATTGGAGAAATCCATCATAATAGTAGGTTCTTGCGGATATCCCTCATCCTCAATAGTTACGACATCGAATTGAGCAAATGAAGAATGAGCAAAAACAATGATGAAAAAAAACATTAAACTGTATTTCATGTCTTTTTATATGCAAGATAAAAAAACTATTATACAACAAGTAATTTTATTGCTTCATCAATTGTACTAACCGGCTCAAAACAAAGATCACCTTTACAAACAAGAATTTCATTATCTGCGCCACTTTGTAGTGGCAAAATATCGGGATACAGCTTTTCTCTGGCAAAACGCTGAATTACTTCTTCTTTTTCGTAATCCTCTCCTATGCTGACATAAACCTTCATTTTACTCTTAAGATCGGTCTGCAGCCATTCACCAAGCATTAACGGATGTTTTTGCATTAGCTCTTCCATAGTACCAAGCATCTCCTGGCTTTTTACGGTGTATTCCGGTTTTTTCAGCACATAACCGAGGTCAAAGGCCACACTAGCCATCAATGCATTGGATGAAGGGATTACGGTGTCCATCCATTCCGTTTTATGGGTAAACAGTTGCTCACTTGCCGGGTAGTAATTCAAAAGAGGCTTACCCAAATCAAACTTATTCAATGTAGTAGAAAATATTTCATTGGAAACATCTAACCAATCTTGATCATGAGTAGTTATATAGGCCCGATAAAAAGCCATAGCTGCATAAGCATAATCGTCAAGCATCCCGGCTCCTGCAGTATAATTCAATATACGTGGCAAACGGTGGTTCAATTCCCATTGCTGTTTTACCCTGTTGAGTATTTCCAGGGCAACGTCTATAAACCGCGCATCTTTTACATACTTATAACTTTCAAACAATGAGGCTGCCAGCATAGCATTCCAGCTGGTTATGACTTTTTCATCCCTAACCGGTCTTACGCGTTTGTTTCGCTCGCTCAAAAGTTTTGATTTCACTTTAGTCAAAGCAGCTTGAAAACCTTGTTCATCGCGGATACGTTGATCTATTTTTCCGGAGTGGTAATGCAGCACATTGGTCCCCTCCCAGGTGCCCGGTTTTATGACATTGAAGAAATCTGCCCATTGATCCTCCGGAATAACTTTTTTGAAGGCCTCATAGTTCCATGCATAAAACTTCCCTTCTACACCTTCGCTATCGGCATCAATAGCTGATGCAAACAAACCTGGTTCGATTTGCATCTCTCGAATCAGAAAGTCGAAGGTTTCGCTGACTACTAATTTAAAAATTTCATCCTGTTCAATACTAGCCGCTTTAGCATAAAGCGGCAAAAGTTGGGCATTGTCGTACAGCATTTTCTCAAAGTGTGGCACGCGCCACTGACTATCAACAGAGTAACGGGCAAATCCACCTCCAACCTGATCGTAAATACCACCGGCAGCCATTTGTTTGAGCGTAAAATGAATTTGATTTTTAATAGCTGCATGATTCTGTGAAATGGCTGCATTATACACAGCACTTAATCTGGCAGGCATTGGGAACTTAGGGGCTCCCTTTTCTCCGCCATGTTCACTGTCAAAATTGACCTCCCATTGTTTTAACAATTTGGCAGACAATTCATTTACACCATCTTCTCGAGGCTTATTAGCTTGCAGTATTTCTTCATTTTGCACAATTTTATTTTGAATTTCTTCTGCTGTACTGCGAATTAATTCAGGTCGCTCCTTATAGGTTATAGCTAACCTTTCAATCAAACTCATCCATTGTTCCTTCGGGAAATATGTTCCACCATAAAAGGGCCGTCCGTCTGGCAAAACAAACACATTAAGCGGCCAACCGCCACCACCGGTAATCATTTGTACTGCATCCATGTAAATATGGTCAACATCGGGCCGTTCTTCGCGGTCTACTTTAACGCTGACAAAATGTTTGTTCATTAAAGCCGCTGCATCATCATGCTCAAACACATTATGTTCCATCACATGACACCAGTGGCAGGAAGAATATCCAATGCTTACAATGAGGAGTTTGTTCTCGTCATGGGCTTTTTCAAAAGCTTCCTTACCCCAGGGAAACCACTCCACCGGATTTTCTGCATGCTGTTTAAGGTAGAGGCTATGCTCTTCTTTTAATCTATTACTCATTCGCCTTTTTGAAATACAACAGAATAACATATATTTTGTTGGTAAACAGTTATCCTCAAAAAGACGAAATACAAAATTCCCTGGAAATTAAGATGTTTGATTGTTGGCATTGTTATTTTCTGCGGGATACTCTATGCGTGCGTGATAAATATTTTTAAGTTTCTCTTTAAAAATACTTTTTGCAATATTAATGTCTTTAAAAGTAATATCAGCATCATCCAATTGATCTTCCCTGATAATATAACTCAAAATATTATCGACCAAATTATCAATTGTCTCTTCATTCATTGTCTTAAGACTACGCGAAGCGGCCTCTACAGAATCTGCCATCATAACCACTCCTGTCTCTTTTGAAAATGGCGTCGGGCCCGGATATCGGAACCTTGTTTCGTCAACAATATCTTCAGGGAACTGATTGACGTGCGAACGATAAAAATATTGCACAAGGCCATCTCCATGGTGCGTACGAATAAAATCAACAACCGGCTTGGGTAGATTATATTGCTTGGCCATTTTTATACCGTCTTTCACGTGGTTTATAATGATATTGGCACTTTCTTCAAATGTGTGCTTATCGTGAGGATTACGGTTGGGCACTTGATTTTCAATAAAATACTCCGGGTTTTTCATTTTCCCAATATCATGGTAAAGTGCCCCAGTGCGCACTAGTGAAGGGTTGCCTCCAATACGCCTTATTACTGCTTCGGCAAGGTTTGCAACCTGCATAGAGTGCTGAAATGTGCCAGGTGCCTTTTCGTTAAGTTTCCTGAGTAATGGATGATTGGTATCTGCCATCTCCATAAGGGTGACATCAGATAAAAAACCAAACATTTTTTCGAACAGGTATATCAAAGGGTAAGTCCAAAGTACCAACATGCTGTTGCCTGCAAACCAGGCAAATTGCATCGGATCAATCTTTGTGATATCGCCTTCCTGCATCATACCCAGACCAAGGTATACCAAACTGTATGTTGTAAAAACAGCCAGAGCAGCAAAAAATATTTGCTGGCGCCTGTGCATATTTCTTAAACTCAGAATGGCAACCACACCTACTACAAATTGAATAAAAACGAATTTAAATGGATTGGGTACAATAAAACCTATAATTACAATTGTAACCATATGAACAAATATGGCCAGGCGAGGATCATAGAAAATTTGAATAATGATGGGCATTATGGCAATTGGGACAACATATATATTGATGTTATCGGCATTTGATGTAAGTCCTGCCGCCAAAACCATTAAAAGCAATAAAAATACAATAAAATAAGATTTCACACGATGCTGAAGCACTTCACGCCTGAAATAGATTAAAAATAAAAACAGCACCCCTATGGCTAAAGAAATCACAATAATTTTTCCGGCAATAAGCCAATCCTTAACTCTTCCAATACCCTGGGTGGACTCATACTCCATGCGAAGCGATTCGATTATCTGATAGGTATCGTTGGTTATAAGTTCTCCGCGGCTTATAATTCGCTGTCCCCGCTGAATCATACCCGAGGTTGTTGAGAGCGATTTGGTAAGGCTTTCTAAATTATCTGCAGTGGTTTGTTTATCATATACTGCTGTTGGCTTAACATATTGACCTACATTCAATTTGGCAAAAAACGCTCTTAGTTTTTCCTGCTCCAGGTTAAAACTATTTATCTCTTTACGCAATAACGCTTCGGCTTTTTCAGGTGGTGGTAAATTTTCCTCAAAAGTATGTGCCACATTATTGCGCAACAGGGTAATATCTTTATCGGGAGCACCATCGGGTATGAGAACCGTATCAATTACTCCTTTATGCATGATATCCGAATATACTAACCTTAAACTATCGAGATAAAAATTAAGATCATTCTTTTGATTGCTGGTCAGATTTGTTGTATCTACAAAACGCTTAAATGCTTCTTCTGTACTCTGGTTAAAAGTTGAATCGAGCTGCATGAATGTTTCGTCCCGGAAACGGTAAAAAACATTAGCACGTTGCTGTATACTGTCTTTTTGTTTTTCTATTACGTCGGAATTTTTCTGTATAGCAAAATCAAATGGTGCGATCAAATCTTCGTGCATCCATGGTGCTCCTTTGCGATATTCGAAACCGAATTTTCGCTCTGTCGGCAATAGAAAAACCAGTATTGCTACCGTAATAATAAAAAGAAAAAAGCGGAACAAATTTTCTCTATGTCTTCTGAATAGAATAGATATACGTTTCATAAGTATAATTCAGCAACTTTGGAATACAATAACCAAAATTCGTTTTGTTTCAATCATTTATTACGTTTATTGTGGCTGCTTTGTTCAGCAGCAATAAACCGCAAAAGTTCTTCAATCCGCTCTACCTTGTCGGTATAACCCAAATTCTGAAAGGTTATTAATAAAGCTCTAAAAACCTGTGCTATTAAAAAAACATTATCAGCAAGTTCATAAAACTGTTTGCGCGGCTCAATTTTATTCTGTTTAAGCATTTGGGTAAGTTCCTTTTTTCCAAATATAGCCCCACTATTATAAGGATTAATGTAAAACAGAATTCCGCTTTTATCTTTTCCAGTGTACTTTGCAAGCTCTTCATCATGATAGGCAAGCAAATAATTATGGGGTAGCTGGACACCATAAACAGGCAAATCAATTGCCTGGGCGAGAGAAACATAAAGCATCATCAATGAATACTGATTTCCCCGCTTTGTGTCCAGCAAATTATTAATAAAAAAATGTTGCGGGCTTGTAGGATTGCTTCTGCTACCCTGAAATTTATGAACCTGAAATAATATATGATTAATCACCCTTACTTTCTCGAGCGCTGTAAGTTGAGGATTCATTTCAAGCCAAAGATCTCGTTTAACCTCTTCGAATAAGGTTGAGACATCTTCAAAATCTATATCGGGATACTGAAGTAACGAAACAAGGTAGGATCCGTAAATAGCGTTATAATCGCTATTTGGAATCCAACTCTTTAATTGTCCTTTCAGATAATTAAAATTTATTTGCTGTAGTAAATTCTCTATCCTACCCTGTACTAATGTATTCGCTGTTTTTTCCCAATATCTTTCAAGATCTGGTATTACATCGCGTCCCAAATCAATTACTTTTGATTCAACCGCATTAAAAACCTCCTTGCTGGGATCATCCATTAACTTCAGTAAATACAATAGCTCGTTATCCATATCAATAACTCAACCTATCAAGTACATTTGTGATTGTTTTCTTCAAACCTTCTTTATAATCTTGGCTGTATTCGCCGCGCATACGGTTTGCAATAATATTGCAAATAGTTACAGCTCTGTGGCCTAAAAGCTTTGAAAGCCCATAAATTGCAGAGCTTTCCATTTCGTAATTGGTAAACCTGTGACCATTAAGTTTAAAATCCGAAATTTTCTCATTCACATCAGGGTCCTTAATATCCAATCGCAACACACGACCCTGCGGCCCGTAAAAACCAGGTGCAGAGATGGTAATACCATTTGTACATCCGGGTTTCAATATGCTATACAGATCGGGGTCTGCACCGACGAAATAAGGCACTGCTAGTTTTTTATAATAGTTCATGTGTTCAAGGAAACTATTTTCCATTACCAGGTTGCTAATCTTATCGCGATCGGCATAAAAATTCAATAACCCATCAAACCCACATGCTATTTCGCTAATAACCGGTGTATCAACCGGGATATCTTTTTGCAGTGCTCCTGAAGTTCCTATTCTCACAAAACTGAGTTGTGTATGTGTATCTTTGACGACGCGTTTCTCAAGATCAATATTTGCAAGGGCATCAAGCTCATTAAGTACAATATCAATATTGTCGGTCCCTATTCCGGTAGAAACTACCGATAATCTTTTCCCTTTATAAGTTCCGGTTATTGATCTAAATTCACGATTTTGACGGGTTAATTCAATTTCGTCAAAATATCCGCCTATCATATCCACTCTTCCCTGATCACCAACCAAAATTATAGTATCGGCAATGTCTTCCGGTTTAAGGTGTAGGTGAAAAATTGATCCATCAGGGTTAACAATTAATTCAGATGCTTGTATTTGCTTCATATATGTTTAAATTTGTAATGATCAATAAAATAATGAAAAAAGCCCCCATGATAATAAATTATCGCAGGGTATGGAGATCAAAGCTATTAATTTTTGGCAAAAGTAATGTAAATTTAGTTTGATTATTCCATTTCCTTAGATTCAAAAAGTGTACAAAATAAAAACTGAACTTTACAAATATATCAACAAATGGAAAAAAAAGAAGCCAGAATACTAGTACCTGTCGATTTTTCGAAGCAATCAAAAGAGGGTATATACCAGGCCATACAGATTGCCAACGAAACAGACGCCAGAATTTACCTCCTGCATGTAATTCGCATTAATTTACCTCCATGGAATTTCATGGATGACAAAGAACGCGACAATCAAATCTTAAGCATTGAGCAGGCTTTGGTAAAAGAGGCCGAGGAGCTGTCGCAAGACACACCCCCCGAATTTTCAACCATTGTAGTGGAGGGAAAACTTTGCGATACCATTCTTGAACAGGCTGCTCAAATCGATGCAGAGCTCATAGTAATGGGGACCTCAACTGCTGAAAATATAAAGAAAAAAATTATTGGCAGTAATGCACTCAGGGTTGCCACCGAAGCAGATATACCTGTTGTAACTGTAAAAAATGGCTGTGCCAGCAAAAATCTGGATAAAATTATTTTGCCATTGGACTTAACCAAGGAAACCCGGGAAAAGGTAACCGACGCAGTACATTTAGCTAAAAGATTTCACAGTAAAATTTATGCGGTATCGTTCTCTTCTACCCGCGATGATGGTGTAGTAGGCCATTTGAAGGGACAACTCAGGCAGGTGAGTGATTTTGTAGAAAAAGCTGGCATTGAAATAGAAACCGATTTTCGATTCTACGATGGCAATCGCAGAAAGAAATTTTTAGAATACGTGCAGGACAAAGATGCTGATTTGGTTATTATTACTACCCATCAACAGCCTGAAATAGTTAGGTTCTTTATGGGATCATTTGCCAAGGAGGTTGTGCATAGTGCTCCTGTGCCGGTATTAAGTATTGTTCCTAAAGGCACCTTTAAAGTGCTGACAAGCATGCCGGGAACAGATTAACAAACAAATTTAAATTAGACTAATCAATCAATTATTAAATCTTTAAACTATGAAAAAAGGACTTCAACAACTTATTATTGCAATTATCGGTGTTTTTATACTGATAGTTTTTTTCGGAAGCAGTATGTTTTACAAAGTAAATCCGGGTGAGCGCGCTATCATCTTCCGTCAATTCGGAGAGGGGCTGGATACGACAAATGTATTCATCCCGGGGTTCCATATTGTTGCTCCCTGGAACGATTTTATTACATACAATGTAAAAGAACAAAAGTCAGAGGAACCCATGGATGTGCTTGATAAAAACGGGCTGTCTGTAAACATTGATATTTCAGTGCGTTTTAATCCCAAATACAGACAAATACCTTATTTGCATCGTCAGTTTGGCCAGGATTACATCAACCAGCTAATAATACCCGAAATAAGAAGTACGGTACGGCAGGTTGCCGGGCGATATACAGCTGAAGAAATTTATTCTACTAAACGATCAGAAGTAGAAGAATCAATAATTGAGGAAGCCGGGAAAAAGCTGGATAATAATTTTATTGATATGCGGGCCCTTTTGATTCGTTCCATTCAGCTGCCAAAAGACATTAAAATGGCCATTGAAAATAAGCTTAAGCAGGAACAGGAAGCACTGGCTTACCAGTTTAAACTTGAGAAGGAAAAAAGTGAAGCAGAGCGTAAGCGTATTGAAGCCGAAGGAGAATCGCGGGCAAACAAAATTATTAACGCGAGCTTGACCAGAAGCCTCCTGCGCATGCGTGGCATTGAAGCTACAGTGAAACTATCCCAATCACCAAATAGCAAGGTAATTGTAATTGGTAGTGGTGAAGATGGTATGCCGTTAATATTAGGTAACCAGTAAAATTATAACACACAAAAAAAGGCTGTTTGAGCATTTCAAACAGCCTTTCTTGTTTTAACCTATTCCTATTTTCTCCCGTTTTGTGCAATGCATAACCCACTTTAGATCTTTTAGAGGGTTTTACCTTTTCTTACTAAACTTTTTTTCTTGCGATGCACTGAGCTTGTCGAAGTGAAAAAAAGTTGCAATCGCATGCCGCCTTAGCTTTAGCGTTTTACCTGCGGCAAGCCTTCGGCGACCGAAGGATGGCGCAAAAATTCAAGATCAAATTACGCTTCCTCCCGCTCTTTTCAATTAACTAAATTACACATAAAAGCTGGACAAGCCTCTTTTATGTCATTTATATCAATTGAACCCCGATTATGAAAATATAGCGCAACTGCTGAGGCAGTTGCTAAGATTTTCTATATCGGGATTTACTCTAACGCTAGCCCGCCAATGGCTTTAGTCCTCACAGCCTGTCCCGTGAAAAACGGGAAGTTTACGAGTAATTTGGTCTGGCCAATCTGTCTTGGGTCTGGTCGCTGATCAGCAGTAAAAAGTTTGCCAGCTAGCCGCATGAAGAAAAATGCGTTAAGAAAACCTGGTTATTATGGCGTCAAAGTTTGCGCTGTTTGAGCACCGATTTTTCAAAAAAAAAATCGGTGTGAGTTCGTAAACTTTATCCATAATGACCTGGTTTTTAGCATTTTTCTGTAAGCGGCGGTTTTTTTTTGCCTACTTTTTTTGACCTGTAGCAAAAAAAGTAGGTTTATGACCAAATAGAAAAATAGCTTTTATAGAAATTAAATGTGGGTGTACCAATGCACAAAACAGGAGATGGGATGCCGTTGATATTAGGTAACCAGTAAAAAATAAAATGCACAAAAAAAAGGCTGTTTGAGCACTTCAAACAGCCTTTCTTTTTTGTATGCTATTCTTAATTTCTGTCTATACAATTTAAATTATCAAAAGCTTGTTTAAGTCTTTCAACCATTGATTTTTCAAGTTCACGTAACCATTTCCTGGGATCGTAATATTTTTTATTGGGGCTATCCGCTCCATCAGGATTTCCGATTTGAGACTGAAGGTAATCATGGTTTTTTGCTTCATATTCGCGAACACCATTCCAGGCAGCCCACTGCGTATCGGTATCGATATTCATTTTAATTACGCCATAATCAATGGCTTCACGTATCTCTTCCAGTGATGAGCCTGAGCCTCCATGAAAAACAAAATTCACAGGCTTGGCAACGGTTCCCTCTTTATCTTGTATATATTTCTGTGAATTATCGAGAATCTTTGGTGTTAGCTTTACATTTCCGGGTTTATATACGCCATGCACATTACCAAACGATGCGGCTATGGTAAAGTTAGACGATATTTTACTTAACTCTTTCCAGGCATAATGCACTTCTTCTGGTTGTGTATACAAAGCTGAAGCATCTACATCTGAGTTATCAACACCATCTTCTTCTCCACCTGTTACACCAAGTTCAATTTCCAGGGTCATACCCATTTTGTCCATACGCTCCAGGTATTTTGCGCAAGTTTCAATATTCTCTTCCAACGATTCTTCAGAGAGGTCAAGCATATGCGATGAAAAAAGTGGCTTTCCTGTGGCTTCAAACTGGGCTTCAGAAGCATCCAACAAACCATCAATCCATGGCAGCAGCTTTTTTGCAGCATGATCGGTATGTAAAATGACGGGTACTCCGTATAATTCTGCCATATGATTCACGTGCAAAGCTCCAGCTATTGCTCCTGCCACTGCAGCTTCCTGTCCCGGCAAATCAATTCCTTTTCCTGCATAAAAAGAAGCTCCACCATTTGAAAATTGAATAATTACTGGTGAATTTACACTTTTAGCAGATTCCAGTACTGCATTAATCGAGTTTGTTCCCACTACATTCACGGCAGGAATGGCAAATTTTTCTTTTTTGGCTATCTCCAACACACGGGTCACATCTTTTCCAAAAAGCACGCCTGGCTTCACTGAATCAAATATTTTCGTCATAATTGCTATTTTAAAGTTTTAAGCATGTAAAATTAATCAATTCCTGCAACAATTAATTCTATATGTGTGATTTCCTGCATCTAAAAATATGCAAACGATTGAAAGCTTTGGTTAGCAAAGACAAAACAGGAAACTATTTTTTTTATAAAAACTCACAATAGTTTCCCGGCTGAAGCCTTACAAGTGTTAAAGTGTGTTTGAACCTACGTCATAAATGACGAGGTAAGTGAAAGCGTAGATAGTGCTTTTTCTGATTACCCAATGGTCGGTTTTAAAGACTTGTTGGGTAGCGTTGCAATATCGGTTTTAAGCGGATAAATGTGGAAAAAATGCATGATTTGTTAAACCACAGCATTTATTACCTGTTAGTAATAAAAAAGGGAGTTCTTATGAAATTCTGGCCATTAATTCACACACAAATAGATACTAAGCTGACTAAAAAGGAAGCAAATGAATTGCTTGCAAAACATACAGAAGGTAAGAGCCCGGCATTTTACTGGGGGAAAACTTTTAATAGTGCTTTGTGGGGAAAAGTCAAAGAAGACCATTTTGCCGTAAGACCCGTGGTGCCATATTGGAATATCTCGCCAGTTCACATTCGTGGTTTTATTTCAGAAAACAATGATAAAAGCCGTATAACCCTGACCATGACAAACCCGCATTTAAGAGTTATTATTCCATTAATTATAATTACCATAGCGCTATTGATGATCAACTTTTGGGAGAACCAACAATACGATCAGGTGGTTAAAATAGGTTTATGGATAGTATTGGGTGCCTATTTGTTGGTTATTATACCATTTCAGATACAAGCCCGTAAGACACTGAAAATGATAAAAGAATGGTTTGACTAATATAAAAAGCCGCCAGGCAGGCGGCTTTTTATATTACAAAAAACCAAAACAACTACTCAACCACTAACTTATGGACGAGTTGATTGCTATCTAAACTAATCACCATGAAGTAAAACCCGGTTGAAAGGTCTGATATATCAATATCTGTTTGGTATTGAGTTCCTCGAATTTGCTTTTTAATTTGACCGGCCAGATCGACAATCTTTAGACTATAATCGTTTGAATTTACCTGAACGGTACAATGCTCAGTAGCCGGATTTGGATATACTTTAACTTTATCTTCACCATCTGTATTTTGCTCAAAGCCTACCTGATTGATGCAAAACTCTGTTGTAAAATCAGCTCCGTATTCATCGCCGTAAGCATGCACAACAGTATCCTCTCCCTGAATAAGTAAAACCTCTCCTATGCTACCTTCCTGCATTCCATCATTTCCAAGGTCAAATACATCGAATGTGTAACATGCACCGGCCTCAAGACAAAAATTATGATTATAGTGATGATACATTTGATCATAATTATCAACAGTCAGTATCACATCGGTCGTTTCTCTTATTCTCCAGATCACGTCATCCGGATTTGCATCTGTGGTAACTTCTACCCTGATGTTTTGGCCTTCGTCAATATAGGCAAAGTCTTTACTTAGCTGGTTATCTGTTGTATCCTCATCAGACACCTGATTTGTTTCCACGAGCCTGACATTAAAAACATGATCTCCTTCAATATTAACATCAATAGTTGGCAGGGTAATTTCTTTGGAAGTATACATGGAAATATTTCCTTCCCATAAAAATAGTTCAGGAGTTTCATCATTTATTTGGTACGATATATTTAATGATTGAAGCGGATTAAAACCAAAATTCTCCACAGTTATAGAGGGTTGCAAGCTCCCGCATGCATTTAGACCCGGTGAGTCTATACTTTTAATTGCGGCATTATTATTAAAATCAGGTGTTCCACACTGATTGAAATAAAAAGGGAAAGAATTGGCGGTTATCCAACCAGCCCAGGTTGTTCTGCGGTTTGGACAAATAATATAGCTGGAAGGATACATTATACCATAAGGGTAAACATCACCTATTGAGTCATTATGGATGATTGGAAAATTCGCCCATTGCTCCCAGTCGCCTAGTGTGCTACCTTCTCCGTACAATCCACTCAATGGTGTGGAAGGATCCGTTTCTAACATAAGCACCATAATTTCATCCGTACCTGAGGGTCCGTAATCTGTATAAATACTATTCAGGTGAAACTCGCTAAAATACAACCACGATTGTCCTGCATATTGATCAGCCGCAGTGGAAGAAATATTGATTACAACTGTTTTTCCCGAATCTAAATAATCATACAATGTATGAGAGTTTCCATCAATATCCTGTAAAGTAAAATTTGGGGCAATTGTACTATCGGGCAGCTGAGCGTAGCTTATCTGAGTGAAAAATAAAAAAGCAACAGTGATCAGTAAATATTTCATATTTTTGAGATTTGATTTTTTTTTCAAATGTGCTTCTAAAAACCACTTAAACCTCAGAATAATCCCCAATAAAGCTACTACCAGGGAAATAAATGACGCTACTTATCCACTACAGGCAAGGCTTATTTATTGGTTTCTATAATGTTAAAATAGTTGTACTTTTTGCAAAAAGACCTCTATTTAATTATTTCTAAACAAATTGTAGATGTAATTTTACAGATTCAAATCTTATATTGATTATTCTGGGTTAATAATTATCTTTAAATTATCAATTTCTAACAGGAGTTCCGATGAAAAAAATTTTTATTTTTCTCTTTTGTATAAGTCTATTCTACAATACTCATGGTAATGAAGAACTTATCAGGGATAGTGTAAAAATACAATTGGAGCAAGCTGATAACGATAAAAAAAAAATCAGGATATTGAACGATATTGCCCAAAGTTTACAATCAAGCAACCCGGATTCAGCATTAATATATTTTAATGAAGCATTAATGATTGCAGAAGAGCATGGTTTCTATAAAGAAATTGCAGAAATAAACGCATCCATTGGTTCAGCCTTTTATTATCGAGGTGGTTTAGACAGGGTTTTAAAATATTATTATGAGGCATTAAGAAATTTTGAACTTGCAAAAGACACAGAAGGATTAATGCTACAGTACTTTAATATTGGTCTGGCTTTTAACAGTCTAAACAAATTTGCAAAATCAAGGGAATACTATTATAAATCCCTTGAACTGGCAAGGGAGCAAAATAAAACATTTCCTGATTCACAATACAACATCATTATTAGTAGAATTCACAATGGAATTGGTGTCACCTTAAACACAGAGGGAGAATATGACACAGCCCTCTACCATTTTAACAAAGCCATAGAAATTTCGGAAAAAAATGAAATCAAAACAGTTATACCACTAGCCTATAACAACATAGGAAACATACACAAATTAAAAGGAGACTATAGAATTGCTCAGTCTTTTTATGAAAAATCACTGGCAATCAGAAAAAACCAGAAAGATTACAAGGGTGTTGCTCTAACCTATTTCTTTATTGGACAAACACAAAGTCTTATGGGAAAGAGTGTCCCGGCAATAGATTATTTCCAAATGGCTATGCAGTTGGCAGACAGTACATCATTCCTGGATCTTCAATTTGCCGTAACTGATGCCTTACTGAAAGAATATGCCAAAAACAAGCAATATGAAAAGACTTTTGAATTACATATGGAATACAAAAAGCTGAATGATAGCATTAATTATGCTAAAAGCTTGCAAACTGCCACCCAACTTGAGATGCAATACAAATTTGACAAAATACAGCAGGAGAATAAATTGAAACAACAAAAAAAAGAGTTTACCTATGTATTGATAATTGCCATAACCTTTGCACTTTTGATTGTAAGTGTGTTGCTATTTTTTCTGGGTCGCAGCCGCACCAAACGCACACAACTGAAACAAGAAAAGCTGAGGCTTGAAAAAGAAAACCTGGAGAACAAACTGGAATTTAAAAATAAGGAACTCGCTACCAATGTGATGCATTTAGTGCGCAATAATGAACTTGCAACCCGGGTAGCAGAAAAGCTAATGAAAGCTAAAAGTGATTTTAAAAAATCCAACCAGGCTATTATTCAGGATATAATCAATGAGTTAAAGACCACAACCAATGAAGCTGCATGGAAGGAGTTCCAGATACGGTTCCAGGAGGTTCATGAAGGATTCTACAGCAAACTGAATGAGCTTTTCCCTGATTTAACACCCAACGAACAAAGACTCTGCGCATTTCTTCGACTCAATATGAGCTCAAAAGAAATATCGGCCATCACATTTCAATCTATCAAAAGTATTGAAGTAGCCAGAACCAGACTTAGAAAAAAGTTGAACCTGGTCAATACTGATACTAACCTTGTCACTTATTTAATGCAATTGGAGACAAAATAGCACTACATTAGTTCCCTACTTCAAAATAATTTTCCACAAACTCTTCATTTCTTTCAAAAAACACACCAAACAACCAACCCAACAATGCGCTATATAACAAAACATTAGCGTTAACTGTAGTGTATTTGTTCCCGAAAATCCAAATGGGTAGTAACGTAGTTGTGGGCAGAAATTTCCATCTAAAATAAAACTTCCTGTTTTTAGCCTTCACAAAATCAATGTCAAAAAAACTATGACGAATCACAAATCCAACAGATCAAAATATGATTCCCAGAAAAAAGACGGGAAAAAATATTCATTGGACAAACAGATTGCACAGCAACTTGAGCAAAACAAAGAAATTAGTAAGGCGCTGGAAAAATTATTAAAATCTTTTTCAGACCAGGACAATAATAAAGAATCTAATTAAACATATGTATAATTAAAACTATTCACAATGAGAATTAATGTACTCAAATTTTTAGCGTTATTTATAACGCTTCCGCTAATAGTTAATCTGGGTTTTTCCCAGAAAGATGCTATTGGACCATTACTTTATGACCAAATAAGTAATCCGTATGAAACGTATGCCAAAAGCATCAACTCATTTTTAGCATCAGATGATGCCAATAGCACAAAAACAACTTACAGTGCTGATGATTTTACCGTTCCAGTGGGTGAAACATGGAAAATCAATTATATTGAAGTACATGGGTCCATAGATACCTATGCAGCAAATCCGGATGTTGATAGTGTAAATGTTATGATCTATGAAATGTCTGATACCGCAGATATTCCGGGTGCTACTGAGGCATATGCAGCAAGTAGAATAACAAGTATAAACTACAAGGGTGACGGTAATTTCATCATTAACCTTCCGACAATAGCTACGCTGGCTGAAGGAACTTATTGGTTATGTGTTCAACCGGTAAAGAATCTTGCAGAAGATGGCTATTGGAAATGGGAAGGACAGGGAAGTGGAGCCAATGGATTTCCCTTTCATTACAAAAACCCCGGGTTAGGTTATTATTATGATGCGCCAGACTGGACCTCAGGACAGACATTAGTGAGTAGTTGGCCATCTTTTGACCTTTCATTTGCACTATATGGCCCACGTAAAGATCATGATTTGGCCATAGAAGCTTTTAGCAGCCCTGTTTCAGCCCCTTCTCTTGATATGGAAGATGTAACTATTACTGTTGAAAACAGAGGATTGGTAGATCAATCAAATGTAGATGTAAGATACCAGATTGATGCAAATGGATGGATAACCGAAAATATACC
>Ga0209938_1000344_pt1 | contig 25620 bp, 18 predicted proteins | sample SalPonR2_C_D1_MG_FD_185708 | JGI IMG/M metagenome (GOLD analysis project Ga0209938, IMG submission 185708) | Salt pond soil microbial communities from South San Francisco under conditions of wetland restoration - Salt Pond MetaG R2_C_D1_MG... ... | reverse complement strand
CCACGCCATAAATGTTGTGGTAACTCATCGCTATGCGATTTTGTAATATCGGGCTTAAAGAAATATATTTTTTTGGTTTTTTTTGACCCGTTATAAAAAGTAATAGCAATTAACTTGAAAAACCACTTTATTCTGGGGATTTCGAAAATAGGTCCCAACAATAGGCGGTTATAACTATTGTTGACCTTTTCACACAAAAAAAGGACTACGCACAACGCGAAGCCCTTTTATATTGATGTAATGTTTTTTTACAATGTACCGCTAATAATAAAAGTAGCAGCAAAAGCGAGAATCGCATAAAGCTCCGGGAACACTGCTAAGATGAGCGTGCTACCAAATACTTCGTGACCAGATCCAATACCTTCAATACCATTAGCGCAAACCTGTCCCTGGCGAATTCCTGACAATAAGCCAACAAATCCCAATGCTATGCCAGCTCCGAATACAGCTGAAGACTGTGTCCAGGTAATGGCTTCGGTAAGTACACCTGTTCCTGAGATAATAAAATACCCCATAAATCCGTATAGTCCCTGAGTTCCGGGAAGTGCACTCAAAACAACGTAATTACCGAATGCTTCACTGTTTTTCTTCATTGCTCCAATAGAAGCGTTTCCACCAAAAGATACTCCGTAAGCACTTCCGATGCCGGCAAGTGCAATCATAAGTCCAATGCCGATATAAGCTAAAATAATTGGTGTCATTTGATAAAATTTTTAAGGTTATAAATTAATATTGTACTTTCTTAAATGGTTTATACTCTTTACCGCCACCGGCGAAACCGGCGTTTTTATAAAACTCTACAAAAGTCAGTCGCAAGGGGTGCACAAAGGCGCCCAACCCTGACATAAAGATGTTAATGGAGTGGCCAATTAACAGGATAAAAAGGATTACAATCTGTTTTACCACAATAACATCAGGGCTCAGATCAAAAGCCAATTGGTTAAAAACGAGACCTAAAATAGCACTTGACAGGCCAAGGGCAAATAACCTGATGTATGAGAGCAAGTCGCCAATAACACCTGTAATCATGTTGTAGGCATCCCATAATCCGGCTCCAAAGTTGATGAATATATTGCGTTTGGGATCATTGAAAATGAAAATCCCCAAACCAGCAACACCCAAAATAATGAGGTGCGGCAGGCTCCACATCAATGTTTGGTCGGGTGATTTTTCGTCAAGCAAATAAAAAATACCTGAAGAAACGATCAAAATAAACCAGCCCCAGGTCGAAACCGAATAGAGGAAGCCTTTCTGCTTGATCTGGTTTATTGCTTTCAGAATCATTCCAAACAAAATTTGAATGAGACCAAAAATCAATGCCAGATTAAACATTTGCTGTTCATCAAGGAACATAGCCCTCACATCCGATAAGAAGGGAATTGGTGCCTCGTTAAGGTTAACGCCGAAAACCGTACCTGTAAGCACACCAAACAACACGGTTGCAAAACCAAGCCATTGCACAAGTGACAAAACTGGTTTAAAATCAGGGTTGGCCTTTCTTTTATAAATGGCAGTAGCTACAAGCATAATGATACCATAACCGGCATCGCCCAGGCAGAAGCCAAAAAACATCATGAAAAATGGTGCAAAGAAAGGCGTAAGGTCGAGTTCTCCATATTTTGGCAATGAAAAAAGCTTGGCTACCGGCTCAAATAAACGGCTGTAGCGATTATTTTTCAACAAAATTGGTGGTTTATCCTCATCTTTGCCCTCTTTTTTAATGTAATAGGCTTCTTGCTTTTCAAGCCACTTATCTAGTTCTGGTACATTTGTTTCGGGTACCCAGGCTTCCAAAAACTTCACTTTTCCCTCAGCCTCATCGCTGGTTTGAAAGCGCACTTTAACTTCGCCTAGTTTATCTTCTAATTCTGCTTTGTACTTTTTTAAAGCCTCAAGGCCATTAACGGCAATCAGATTATGCTTCTCCTCAATCTCCTCTATCTTGCCATTGTTTTCCTCTATTTTTCTTTCAATATTTTCCAGCTCGTCGCCAGGTCGGGCTATCTCATCTACCTTGGGCAACAATGAGGGATAATCCTTATTTGGATCTTCATCAATTGCTACAAAATGCCTAAATCCCTTATAATCAGAGATTACGCTTATAGGATGCTCATTTTCCCAGCTTTGCTTATATTTTTTTACAGGACAAACCAGAAAACGCACATGTAAACCGGCTTTTTCAAGTTTACGGATATCGTCAAGTTTAAAGTAACCCCATGGTTCCACCTGGGTATACTCTTTTTCAAGTGCCGTCTTATCCTGGTTTAATTGATCCTTTTTTTGTTCTATGGTACTTATGAGCCGGTAAAGCGCTTTTCCATCCTCTTCTTTGTAATCATCGCTGGTGATATCAACTTCAGATGCTTTGCGTTCGAGCTGTTTTATTTTCTGACTCAAATCTGTAATGAGCCTGTATTGTTCCTCAATTTCAGGTGTTGGATCTTCTTTATGCTCTACCATGTGGGCAACCCCAATCTCCTTGAGGTTTTTCACAAAATCTTCATAGTCTGCATGAAAAACCAGAAACGAATAATGATACATTGGAACGATCATGATTGCACCTCCGCTTTCTGTTGTCGGTTTTTAACAATTTTCTGGGCTGCTTTAGACAGGTTCTCCTCATCTTCGAGAAAACGCTTAATTTTACGTATGGCATCCTGGTAGCCTGGAATCTGCACTTTTTCGTAGAGGTTTACCTTCTGCGTTGTCTTTTTTCTGGCAAAATCAAGCAATTCCATTTTACGTATAAAGACCTCGCGTTCTATCGCTATATTGGCAATTTGTTCCAGAATGCTGATACCTTGCGGAAACCATCCCGGAGCCTCAAACATGTTATAATCACTCACTTCAAACTCAATATTTTCAAGCACAGGTGTTAATACGCCTGCAATTTTTTTCGAAGCGAGCTGTACATCTTTAATTCGAACCAGATCGTGGTCGAATTCACCCCACAAACGCATCATATCATCAAGCTCCTTGCGCTTTTCATTCACTTTTTCATCGAGTTCCTCTGCCTTTTTCTTGGCTTTTTTTACTTCGACCCGGAGTGCCGACTCCTTATTTTTAAGTGTAGGCAGGGCTCTTTCGCGAATGGCAAGTTGCTTTTTCAGCGTCTGTTGTGATGTTTTATTGTATTGAAATTTTATAGCCACGTGTTCATATCTTTTGGATTAACAAATGAGAAAATAACAGATCACAAAGGCCGGGTTATTCTCCCTTCCAATACTTATCTGCCATCTCTTTCTTGATACCCACTTCAGTACGTTTGAAATATCTTCCAAATAACTCCCAGCCGATATCAAGCATCTTGTCGGTATCCACATTTACATCTATTGCCAATAATTTATCGGAATATTCTTTGGCAAAATCCAATGTACGCTCATCGTAATCAGTAAGGTCAAATCCATTTTCAAGTTTTGTTCTGGCGTTTGCAGCGTCGGCATACAATCGAATCGCGGTATTCATCACCTGTGGATGATCTTCGCGTGTTTGTTTTCCAATCACAAGCTGCTTAAGCCTTGAAAGCGAGCGGAAAGGATCGACAATTACCTTACCTATGTCAGTATCGCGACGCAAGAATAGCTGTCCTTCAGTAATGTAACCGGTATTGTCTGGAATAGCGTGTGTAATATCACCGCCTGATAACGTAGTTACAGCCACAATAGTAATAGACCCACCTGAAGGGAACTGTACGGCCTTTTCATAAATTCTGGCAAGGTCGGAATACAGGGAGCCGGGCATACTATCTTTAGAAGGAATCTGGTCCATACGGTTCGATACGATACTCAGGGCATCGGCAAAAAGTGTCATATCTGTAAGCAATACCAGCACGCTCTCATTTTTATCAACTGCAAAATATTCCGCTGCAGTAAGTGCCATATCTGGTACAAGCAAACGCTCTACTGGAGGATTGTCAGTGGTATTGACAAAACTCACAATGCGATCGAGTGCTCCTGCATTATCGAATACATTTTTAAAGTACAGGTAATCATCGTTGGTTAATCCCATACCCCCCAGAATAATTTTATCGGCTTTGGCACGCAATGCCACACTGGCCATTACCTGGTTGTAGGGCTGATCAGGATCGGCAAAAAACGGAATTTTCTGCCCCGATACCAGACTGTTGTTGAGATCGATACCGGCTATACCGGTGGCGATAAGATCCGATGGCTGCTCCCTGCGTACGGGGTTTACAGAAGGACCTCCGATTTCGCGTGTTTCTCCCTCAACTTTTGGTCCACCATCAATTGGGTCTCCATAGGCATTAAAAAACCGGCCGGCGAGTTGCTCTCCTACTTTAATTTCGGGTGACTTACCCAGAAAGGTGACTTCTGCATTGGTTGGAATACCTTCGGTACCCGAAAAAATTTGCAGCACAACTTCATCACCAATAATTTTAACTACCTGGGCCATACGTCCATCTACAATGGCCATTTCGTCGTAACCAACGTCTTGTGCGTTGAGCGAGACGGTGGCCTTTGTGATATTCGTTAGTTTGGTATATATTTTCTGAAATGCTTGGCTTTCCATGGTACTAATCTTTAATTCTGTTTTGTTTAATTTTCAACAGCCTCTTTTTTTCTTTCAGCAATGATCTTTTCCAGCTCTTTTTCGTGATTGTGGAATTTATCAGACTTAAAGTCAGAGTAGTTCATTTGTTTAAACTGGTTAATCATGCGTTTGAAAAAATCACTTACTTCCTCAAAATTTGAAAAAGTAAAATCAGTATCAACCACCTCAAGTACTTTTTCAAGCATATATTTTTGGCGATCAAGCGGTGAAGAACAGTCGATATCGTCAAATGCATCCTGCTGCAAAATCACGAAGTCGATTAGTTCTGAACGCCAGAAACGCTCATGAAATTCAATTGGTACACCATCGTCACCCAAAATATTGATTTGCTCCATGGCCTCTTTACCACTCAAGAGAATATCTTTAGTTCTCAATACATTTGCATGCCAGTGGTCTCCCATATTCTTTTGCAACGATTTCTGAACCTCTTCATAATCGAGGTATTTAGAATAACTATCGATCGGGTCAATGGCGGGATAACGCTTACTGTCGGCACGCGCCTGTTCCAGTCCATAGAAACATCGGGCTGCTTTTCTTGTACTTTCGGTCACAGGTTCTTTGAGGTTACCACCTGCAGGAGACACTGTTCCTATAAAAGTAATTGAACCCTGCTCTTTATTGTTCAAATATACATATCCTGCTCTTGCATAAAAGTTTGAAATTACAGCGGAGAGGTCCATTGGGAATGCATCGGGTCCGGGAAGTTCTTCGAGTCGGTTGGACATTTCCCTGAGTGCCTGGGCCCAGCGTGATGTTGAGTCGGCCATCATTAGCACCCTCAAGCCCATCGCGCGATAATACTCGCTGATGGTCATGGCAGTGTAAACCGAAGCCTCCCTTGCTGCCACGGGCATATTTGAAGTATTGGCAATAATTGTGGTACGTTCAATAAGTTTGCGTCCTGTACGTGGGTCATCAAGTTCGGGGAACTCTTTAAAAATTTCCACTACCTCGTTGGCACGCTCACCACATGCAGCAATTACTACGATATCGGCTTCTGCCTGTTTTGAAATGGCATGCTGAAGTACAGTTTTACCAGTACCAAAAGGTCCAGGAATAAATCCTGTTCCACCCTCAGTAATTGGGTTCAGGGTATCAATACAGCGTACACCTGTTTCGAGCAGTTTAAATGGCCTTGGTTTTTCGGCGAATGCTTTGATAGGCATTTTTACGGGCCATTTTTGAACCATCGTAACCGGAACCTCATCGCCATCGCTATTCTCAAGTGTGGCAATCTGGTCGTCTACTTTGTATTCGCCCTGCTCTGCCACATTTTTAACTTTGTAATTTCCTTCAAACTTAAAAGGGACCATGATTCTGTGGGGCATACCATTTTCAGCAACTTCACCCAGCCAGTCTCCGGCTTTAACGCTATCTCCATCTTTTGCCAGTGGTTTAAAGCTCCATTTTATATCACGGTTAAGCGGATCGGTATAATCGCCCCTTTTAAGGAAAACACCGTCCATTTTATCAAGGTCATTCTGCAGGCCGTCGTAATTGCGGGAAAGAATACCCGGGCCCAATGTAACCTCGAGCATATGACCTTCAAATTCTACTTCGCTACCGGGTCTAATACCTCTGGTGCTTTCAAATACCTGGACGAATGCTTGTAGGCCATTTACTTTAATAACCTCAGCCATTAAGGTTTCGTCACGATGCTTAATGAAACAAATTTCATTTTGTCCCACCGGCCCATTGACCTCTACAATAACCAGGTTGGCTATTATGCCGGCTACAGTTCCGGTTGTTTTATCTTTTCTTTCCATAGGTTAATGTATATTCTTCGGGAAATTTAAATTCCGATTTTATTTCGTTGAATATTTCTTCAAAAGCTTCTTTACCTTTTTCCTCATCGAGATGGTACCAGCGTTCAACAATAAATAGTTTGAGCAAAAAGGCAATTACTTTTTCCACAGTAAAATAGTTGAAAAAAGTAAGGTCTTCGAGATATTTCCATTTGTGCAAATCAATTTTGCGCTCTCTTTCGGTTATATTTTCAATCTCATAGATCTGCGTTATATCATCGACATATTCCAGTGCAGATGAAAGCCCAAAATCACATGCCTGACTTTTTTTGAGGGCATCGACCACTTCGTCATGACCAACTAAATTACCTTCTAAATCGAGGCCAAAGTTTCTGGCATTAAGTGCTGTAATTATGTTAGCCACATTCCTTTGGTACCTGGCAACTTTACTTACGAATTCATTATCGAAAGTCTCAAGGTAATCGTAATATTTAGCTGACAATAATCTGGATGCTGCCACGTCATCGGTGGGTGCACAATCGCTGTGCATCAGTTCTAAAAACTCCTTCCAGTAATCTGGATACTGATCAAGGTTTACAGTATCGAAGTGTTTTTTATCGGCAACTTCGTTAATATGCTCTTTCGTAAAATTTCCCCGATTATCCCACTTCTGTTGTTCGCCAAAAAAAGTGTCTAAAAGATTGTTATGGTCGAATGGTAAGTAGAAAAGTTTTACAAGCTTAAAATCATGTTCTGTGAGGTGATCTTTCAGATGTGCCCTCAATGATATACTTGTAAAACTTATTTTCCTATCGTCCGGTGTGAGTTCAGGTAGTCCGGATATAAGATAATAGTAATTTGTAGCCATAATGATTATTCTTCAAAAAGTAATTCCCTGGTTTTAGGACGCAAATAAGTTTGGAAGAAATTATTGAAATCCTGTTCAGTAAAACTAATTACATAGCTTCCATCGGCAGGTCCAATTTTAAAACCAGCTTTTACATCATTTGAAAAATCTATTTTAACTTCTTTATTAAGCTGACTGGCCAATTCATTCTTAAAGTAGCTTTCCATCTCTTTTTTATCTGCTTCAGGCAAAATAACACTTATATCGCCTTCGCCACGATTTACCCATCCTTCAACTACTTTTTGAATAAGGCTTCCGAGGAATTTTTTATCAGAAAAAAGCTCTTTGGTGGTTGGCTGAATGGCCTGCATGGTAACCAGATTTGCAACATCCTGCTTCAATGCTGCAACTGACTGATCTATTGCCATTTTCATTTCTGACTCCATGTGCTTTTTCATCTCCTCTGCCTCTTTTTGGGCATCAGCTTTCATCTTTTCAGCATCTTCCTTTGCTTTATTTTCAATGGCTGCTGCCTTTTCTTTGGCTTCCTTGAGGATAGATTCAGCTTCTTCGTTAGCTTTTTGGACACCTTCGTTATAAACTTTATTGGTGAGATCTTGAAGTTTAGTGGTCATAATTTACATGTTTACATTACAAACAATATCCTATGTATCAATTATATTAAAAATCAGAGCAAATATAGTAATTCTTATATCTGGCAAATATTATTCCAGCAAATAAATTTTTTGCTTAAGATGTTTTAAAACAACTATTCTCGCACACCTAAGGTATTTCAAATGAACCATAAACAATTAAAAAGAGCCTGAAGATAGCAATTACCTCACAATAAAAAAATCCATCTATTTTGTTATTTATATTTCTATATAATAAATGGTACTGTAAAGGAAATATAATACGACATGCAGATAAAAAACAGAAAAATGAAATATTTTGCCTTACATGAGATCGAGTTAAGCGAGCTTTCCGGAGATAAATCGATGCTACTTGTAGAGAAAAGAACAAGTAATAAACCAGCCATATGCAACCACAGCATTTCAATTAATCTAGCAATAAATTCATATGTTTATGTTTAATTTTCAAAGGTCATTACCTGTCCCGATACCAATCGGGATTAAACCTCCTATTTCTGACATTCAGCGTTTTACTGGAATATTCCAAAAATCATGCGCGTGTGTGTTTAAACGTTTAAGCATGGAGGTTTCATATTTTCTTATTGAAAAGCATTTAATGGATTTAAAACCTTTATCCGACAACTTTGTTTAACTTATTCAACACAAACATTAAACAAATGATTCAATTCAAATCCCATTCAGGCATATACACTTTGAAAGCTAGGCAGGTGCTAAATACCAATATTAACAAAGCCTGGGAGCTACTTTCAGACCCGAAAAACCTTGAAAAAATCACACCATCTGAAATGAACTTCACAATAACTTCTGAAGGTATAGAACCTATGTATGCAGGTCAAATAATTAGCTATAAAGTAACCCCGTTTGCTGGGTTAAGATCAAATTGGATTACCGAAATTACGCATGTGCGTGAAAAAGAATATTTTGTTGATGAACAAAGATTTGGTCCCTATAAAATGTGGCATCATGAACACAGAATTGCACCGCATGAAAAGGGCGTATTAATGACTGACAGGATAAGTTACAAATTACCTTTTGGTTTTTTGGGAAGGATAGCTCATCCTCTGATCGTTAAGAAACAACTTAAAAAAATTTTTCAGCATCGGGAACAGGTATTAAACGAAATATTCAATTCCTGAAAGCCTACCTGCCATACCTCTGGCCTTTTATAATTGGTTTTAAGAGATACTCTAAACCATTGAGTTTAATCTCATACATGGTTTGCAGCATCATTCCAAGTTTGTTATCGGGAAAACCTTTTTGATGAAACCATACAAGGTAAGGTTCAGGTATTTGATAAAGGTATCGGCCTTTATACTTCCCAAACGGCATCTTTGTAGCAACAAGCTCTTCGAGAAAATGCTTTTTCATGATTATTTTAAAACAATGACGTTTTTTCCATTAGAGTGGCCCTGCTCTGCATATAGATGCGCCTCCTGGATTTCAGAAAATTCAAAACTACTGTCAATTTTAATTTCAAGCCGGCCATCAATTACCCAATTTACAATTTGCCAAAGATCCTGTGGTTTATGGTCCATAAGTAGGGTTTTAGCTTTTTTACCCTCTGTGAAAAGCTGAAGCACTTTATGCCATAATATTTTAGGCCGCGGCAATGTATTCACATACCTTCCACCGGCATTGAGCATATTCTTCACCCCGGGAAAAGCATAAATTCCTGCGGCATCGAAAAACACATCAACTTTTTTCTCTGAGTTAATCACGTTACTTTTTCTGTAATCGATAAACTCATCTACGCCCAGTTCTCTCACAAAAGCCTCATTTTTACCGCTACTGACGCCAATTACATGAGCGCCTAAGATTTTACCGATTTGCACGGCCACATGACCTACACCGCCACTGGCACCATTTACCAGTAACACCTCACCGGATTTTAATTCAGCTTTATCGCGCAGTGCCTGTAAACTGGTTAAAGTTACCATAGGCAGTGCGGCAGCTCTTACTATACTAATCTGGTCGGGCCGCTTCACAAAACACTTTTCTGTACCACGGGCATATTCACCATAAGCCCCTCCATATTTATTATCCAACACACCCAGCACCTCATCACCAACTTTAAATTTTTCTGTTTGTTCACCGCAAGCTACTACCCTTCCAGCCACATCGTATCCAAGCGTAATGGGGAAAGGTGCGCCTAACAGAAACCTGTGATTCCCTTTGCGCTGCTTCCAATCGATAGGGTTGATAGAAACTGCATGAACCTCTATTAAAATTTGGTCGGGTTTAATTGCAGGTAATGCAGCATCGATGACAGAGAAAACTTCGGGTCCGCCAAATTCATTTATTACAGCAAATCTTCCTTTTTCGGGTATAGCGTTGTCCATAATTACATAATTTACCGGTGCAAAACTAAGCAATAACAACTTTATATGTTAAAAAACCTGGATTAAATAATTGCTTAAAACATTTACTGGCAAAAAAAGACATTTCAAATATTGTACATTTGCCGGGAATTAAAAATTAAAAACATGAAGCAAAAACTTTTTTCAAAGCCACCTAAAACAGTTTACTTCAGAAAATGGAGTCACAGGGGTTATGGCGTGTTTCAATCACAAGGGAAACAAATTGCCATTGCAACCATGGTAATGGCCACTTCGCTTACCTTTGAAACAAAAACAGCCACAGCCCAGGTCGATTCTGCAATAAACGAGCAAATTTACGAGCTTGATGAAGTAATTGTCAGTGGCGAACAGGAACCTGTAGCATTCTCAAAAATCGCCAGAATAGTTACAGTTATTGATCAAAAAGAGATTGCGGCTGCGCCTGTAAGCGACCTGAATGAGCTGCTTGAATATGCCGTGAGTTTAGACATCAAACAACGCGGCCAGCATGGAGTTCAGGCCGACATAGCCATGCGCGGCGGCACTTTCGATCAAACACTCGTGTTGCTCAACGGAGTAAATATCACCGATCCCCAAACCGGCCATCACAACCTCAACCTCCCTCTTAGCCTAAATAGTATTGACAGAATTGAAATTCTTGAAGGACCAGCTTCCAGAATGTTTGGGATAAATGCCTATAACGGAGCTATCAACATCATTACCAATACAAAGCCGGGCAATACAATAAAAACAGAAGCTAAAGCAGGTCAGTATAATTTTTTGGAACAAAACACCAGTGTCAACATCAAGGCCGGCAAAACGACACATTTCTTTACAGCTGGTCATAAAAAAAGTGATGGTTACCTGCCAAACGAAGCATTAAACAATACCGATTTCAATACCACAAACCTGTTTTATCATGGTAAATGGAAGCATAATGCCCACGAGTTGGCTTTACAGACAGGGTACAACACCAAAGCATTCGGAGCCAATAGCTTTTTTACTCCGGCTTACCCCGACCAGTTTGAGGCTACTAAAACCTTTTTTAGTAGTGTACGGTATAGCCTGAAAAAGAAAAACATTCAGCTAAAACCGGTTATTTATTACCGCAAACACCACGACAGGTTCGAGCTTTTTCGCGATACTGCTCCAGACTGGTACAATTCTCACAACTATCACATGACCGATGTGGCAGGAGGTCAGTTGCCTGTATTATTTCAAACGCGCTATGGCAATATTGCGGCCAACCTCAACATACGTTATGCTCATATTTACAGCAATGTTTTGGGCAAACCCATGCCCGGAACTAAAGCGGTGCCGGGGGAAAGTGCAACATTTAACCATCAGGATGAGAGAATTCATACCGGAGGACATTTTACATATACCCTTGATTTGGAAAAACTGCATTTTGCGGCCGGACTAATGACCTCGTATTACAACATTCTGGACAGAATTAGAACTTATCCCGGATTAGAAGTGAGCTACGAGCTATTTCGTCATTTCAGGGTATTTAGTTCTTACAATGAAGCCCTTCGACTACCCACATTTACCGACTTATACTATTCCGGCCCTGTCAACATTGGAAATCCTGACCTACGACCAGAAGAATCAAAAACACTTGAAGCAGGTGCCAGGTATGTAAACACTGTTTTTAGCTTCCAGAGTGCAATTTATTACCGTAAAGGGAACAATACAATTGAGTGGGTAAAACTTGTTGATGCTGCAGAGGAAGCACCCTGGCAGACGCAAAACCTTACAACTACAGCAACAAGAGGAGTTGATTTTGCCCTGAAAGTGCATTTAAACAAATTTTGGGAAGCAAGCCCTGTATCATTAATCAATTTAAACTATGCCTATACTGATATTAATGCTTCGGGTGAAAATGTAGAAACTAAATATGTAGCAGACAACCTAAAGCATAAATTCACAATCAGGCTTAAACATAAGCTATACAAAAACTTCAGGGCAAGCTGGGGAATTAGGTACCAGGACAGAAATGGCTCCTACAACGCATACGAAAACGGTAATTATAACACAGATCTGCCTTTTAAACCTTTCTGGCTTGTAAACCTGAAAATATCGTACAAATACAATAAATGGGAGTTTTACAGCAGTATTTCAAACCTGATGAATAAAAGCTATTATGATATTGCCAATATACCACAACCCGGCCGCTGGTTGATAATGGGTTCAAATTTTAGCATAAATTACAAATAAAAATATCCCGGTAGCAATCTTCCTGCTACCGGGATCTTCTCTATATTTTGCTTATTCAGCTTTCTGATTTAAAACAAACTAGTCCTCATCTTTTACAAAAAGTACAGATACAGCTGCAAGTAACAGAGCTATACCTCCAAGTACCAATGCATAAATTGCTTTTTCATCGAACCAGAATTTAACCATAAAACCAAGAAGGCTTGCTGCTAAAATTTGTGGTATTACCAGGAAAAAATTAAAAATTCCCATATACACACCCATTTTATTCTGGGGAAGTGATCCGGTTAAAATGGCGTAAGGGATAGCTAAAATACTTGCCCAGGCTAAACCTATACCAACAAAAGGTAGCAGCAATAACCATGATGTATCCTGAATCCAGAAAACAGCCAAATAGCTGAGTCCGCCGACAAGTAAGGATATCATGTGGGTTATCTTTCGTGTGGTGATACGCGACAAAAACATTAAGAAAAATGCAAACACGGCTGCAAATCCATTATAAACGCCAAAACCTACTCCAACCCAATCAGCTCCATCATTATAATTTTTTCGTATTTCTTTTAACCGGGTAAAAAATGTGAACTTACCATCCATATTTTGGGGCAATGTTACAAGCCCTTCACCAGCCAGTTGATTTACCTGTTTAAGTGCTTCGTAGGGTATATCAGGTGTCTTACTTTTTTCTTGCCGCTCAAGTTCTTTCAATACACTTGCAATGCGCTCGTCATCTGATTTATTCCTGGCACTTTCCAACTGATTTTGCAGTGTTTCAACTACTTCTTTTTCCTTTAAAATATGATCGCTAAGATAAAATTTAACCAGATTAACTTTTGCTGAAGCTTTTTCATCATTATTCAGGTGTGCCTGATATTTTATCAGCTCTTCTCTGATTTCTGTGGCCCTGCCAGAATTTATTTTATCCTTGTTTTCTAGTTCGTCCAATTGTGTACTTAAAAATTTAACCATATTCTGGTCTACTTCCATATCGTACTTATCGGCCGTAACGCCATTGGTGGTATAAATCCACATGGCAAATAATGCAAACCAGGAGAAAAACTGAACAACTGCGAGTTGCTTCATTGTAAGTGGCATATTATTCAGGTCGTTAAAAATAGAAGTGTAGCCATTTCTAACTTTCCGATGTTGTAATAGCGCCGACAAAGCTTCGAGCAAGCCAAAAGCCATTAAACCAAAAGAGAGAATAAATACCTCTTTTTCGACATGCACATAAACAAACAGCAAACTTAATAAGCCACCGACAAGGAAGGAAATAATTCCTGTTCTTAATGAAACTTTAATTGCAGGGCCTGCTTCTGCATGATCATCCTCGCACACATCCTCGCTATGATCTTCAAATTCCTTAAGTTCTTCCGGCGAATATTCTTTGGAGCGTATCACGGTCCATAGCACGGCAAGGAAAAACACGGCACCTCCAACATAAAAAGAAAACTTAACTGAATCGGGAATTACCCCTTCAGGTGCAGTATTTGAAAAGCCAAACCAGTTGGTCATCATATAAGGAAGTAGCGAAGCGATTACAGCTCCGGTCCCGATGAAAAAGCTCTGCATAGCAAAACCTGCAGTGCGCTGCGATGATGGTAAATTATCACCAACAAAAGCTCTGAATGGCTCCATGGAAATATTGATAGATGCATCCATGATCCAGAGCATACCTGCGGCAACCCACAAAACAGGTGAATTGGGCATTACAAGCAATGCCAGTGAAGCTAGTATTGCGCCTATTAAAAAGAAAGGCCTTCGGCGCCCTAAACGACACCATGTTTTATCGCTCCAATGTCCGATAATTGGCTGCACAATTAAACCTGTTACGGGTGCAGCAATCCAAAGTATTGGAATATTATCGATGTTTGCGCCCAATGTTTCAAAAATACGACTAACATTGGCATTCTGTAAGGCAAATCCGAATTGAATCCCAAGAAAACCGAAACTCATATTCCAAATCTGCCAAAAACTTAATTTAGGTTTTTGTTTCATCCTTTTGATTTTAATTTTTAATGGTCAGACAGAAGGCGCATGATATCATCATAATTATCAGATGATTTTTGGAATACCATATTCATGTGCATTTCTTAAGCTAATCCATTACACTCACATTTTGACAATCACATTCGTGAGATTATTAATTCACTCCATAATACTTGTTGACATTTTTGCCAAAATAAAGCCATTTATAAATCCAATGTCAACATATTTAATTTTTGCATATAGTAAAAACAAATTTGACTATACCTTAAATAAATATTCTTATTCTATGAAAATATATTCAACACAAAAAAGGTTATATAAACCTATGGAATGGCCCTGAAAAGGGCGCATAGGAGAAAGCAAAAAAACAAAATCATTTTTAAGTTGGCACTAAAGTAGAAAAAAAAAATTAAAATACCATACTGATCATTCAGGATTGACGATTGATACTTCCACCCTCAAATACAATAAGCAGGGCCGGCCCTGGCAGTACTCAAAACACCTTAAGGCACTCTATTACTGCAGATTAGCTTTTCAATAAGTAGATTTTCTTACGATAAGTTTTGTGGGTATAACTTCGGTTCTGGATGGCAATTCCTCTTCATTATTAATGCGTTCAAGTAACAATTTTGCCGCCTTCTCACCCATCAAAAATCCATTTTGTTCAATGGTGGTAAGTGGAGGGTCGGAAAGACGGGAAATGACACCGTTTGTAAATCCTACCACAGAAACCTGATCAGGAATTTTAATCCCTCCCTCTTTGAGCGCTGAAATGGCACCTAAAGCTGTTAAATCATTAACAGTAAAAATAGCATCGGGCAATTTATGCTCAGACAGCAGCTGCCGGATTGCATTTTCACCTTTTTCGTAATTGTCTGCCTCAATCACATACTCATTTTTATATGGTATAGCATATTTCTCAAGTGCCTGCCGGTATCCGGTCAGGCGTTGGTGGCTGATTGTCAGATTCTCTGGCCCCTTAAGATGGACAATTTTTTTACACCCTGTATTAATAAGGTATTCTGTTGCATCGAATGCAGCTTTTTTGTCGTCAATAATAACATTATCGGCATTTACCCCCTCGCAAGTCCGGTCAAAGAAAACCATTGGCACACCTGCCGCATCAATGTGCCGGAAATGATCATACTCAACGGTTTCTTTAGTACGCGAAATAAGCATGCCATCAACCCGGCTTCCAAGCAAGGTTCGTGTATTATGTATTTCACGTTCAAAAGATTCATTCGATTGACTGATAATTACATTATAACCGGCTTTGCTGGCAACCTCGTCAATACCACTAATTACTGATGAAAAGAAATGGTGTACAATTTCAGGCACAATTAATCCAATCACATGACTTTGCCTGCTTTTAAGGCTCAGCGCAATAGAATTTGGCTGGTAACCCATTTCACGGGCATACGCCACAACCCGGTCTTTTGTCTCCTGGCTTATATCAGGATGGTCTTTAAGTGCCCTTGAAACAGTTGATGCCGAGATACTTAAAGCCCTGGCTATATCTTTTATTGTAATAAATGTCCTCTTCATTTCCGGGTGCTTTTAACTCATTCAGTTTTTACAAAAATATTCGGTTAAAATATTAATATCTCAGTATATCCGCCAATATTCTTTTGACATTAATGCAAATTATACGTAAATTGCTGTATTACATACTTAAACACTGTAATACCATTGTTTGTTAACCATTTTGAAAGATACATATTTTTTAGAATTTAATAAAATTTAGATGCAATCGTTTGCGGTCTCGTTTGCGTAAAAAAATAACTCTAAATTCTTGATTTTTATGCCATAAAGAATATTTTTGTGTAGGAGAAATGTTAAAAAATCTTTAAATCATTTTTAAGTTAAAAACATCTGCATTTCAATATGCAGATAGCGTAATTAAATTATTAATCAATAATCCCTATCAAGATTAAAACTATATGCAATGGAAATTTTAAAGACTAACACACTTAGATTTTTGCTAATGGTGGGGCTCTTAACCATTACATCTGCTATGTTTGCACAAAAAACAGTATCAGGTGTTGTGGAAGATGAAGAGAGCAACACTTTACCCGGGGTAAATGTGACGATAAAGGGCACGACCGAGGGTACAATTACAGATTCAAAGGGCCAATACAGTATTCAAGTTCCGGGAAACGACGCTGTGTTGGTTTTTTCTTTTGTAGGCTATATGAAAGAAGAAATCCCGGTAGGAGACCGCACTAAAATTGATGTGGCACTCTTCCCCGACATAGAGTCACTGAGCGAAATTGTGGTAATCGGTTATGGTGTAACCAAAAAAGAAGATGCTACAGGTTCTGTTCAGGCCATCGATTCAAGAGACTTTAATGTGGGGGCTATCACAGCACCCCAGGACCTACTAACCGGTAAAGTTGCCGGAGTTCAAATTACAAGTAACAGTGGTGCGCCAGGAGAAGGTTCAACTATCCGAATAAGAGGAGGGTCTTCACTTTCGGCTTCAAACGACCCATTAATTGTTGTAGACGGTGTGCCATTGGCCGGTGGCGGAATCTCAGGTTCTCGTAACCCATTGAACGCCATAAACCCCAACGACATTGAAACTTTCACTATTTTAAAGGATGCATCGGCGACTGCCATTTATGGTTCACGCGCATCTAACGGTGTTATTCTCATCACAACCAAAAAATCTGAAGTAGGATCCGAATTAAAGGTTAACTATAATGGTAAGCTGAATGTCTACTCCTCAAATAAACGTGTAGATGTGTTAGGCGCAGATGAATTCAGATCGCTCATTGAAGAGAGACATCCTACACATGTGGATATGCTTGGAAACGCCAGCACAGACTGGCAGGATGAGATTTACCAAAATGCGATGGGTACAGAGCACAACGTTTCAATTGCCGGAGCTTATAAAATGCTTCCATTCCGCGCTTCTGTAGGTTACTCCAATAACGATGGTATTCTTAAAACGGACAATAATGAGCGTTTCTCGGGTTCACTTAACCTGAATCCATCATTTTTGGATGACCACTTAAAAATTAACATTAATGCAAAAGCCAGTGTTACAAATAACACATTTGCTGACCGTGGAGCTATTGGAGCAGCTATCCAACATGACCCAACTCAGCCCGTAAACTGGGATACTACATTCACCGGTATACCAATACTGGGCGAAACAGACTGGGGTGGTTATTATGCAAGGCTGCAAAGCAATGGCCAACCAGTGCAACTTGCCACAGCAAACCCTGTTGCTTTGCTCGAGCAAAGAGATGACAAATCAACGGTAAATAATTTTATTGGTAATGCTAAAATTGACTATAAATTTCACTTTTTACCCGAACTAAGGGCAAACCTAAACCTGGGTTATGATTACTCAAAAGGTGAAGGTGATGTGTATGTACCGCAAAATGCGGCTTTTGCATATAATTCAGGCCACGGTGGTGGTACAGACAACACCTATACACAAATTAAGAAAAATGAACTTTTAGATTTTTATCTTAATTACGTAAAAGAGATATCAGCTATCGACAGTAAAATTGATGCCATGGCTGGTTATTCATACCAATACTTCCTGGACGACTCTTACGGAGTTAACTCAAATGTTGCTAATGACTCATCGGAAACAACATATCCTGATAACCCCAAAGAGCTCGTTCTTCTCTCTTTTTACGGAAGATTAAATTACACACTGGCTAACAAATATCTGTTAACCTTTACACTTCGTAACGACCAAACATCAAGATTTTCGCCAGACACACGTTCCGGAATGTTCCCATCTATAGCATTGGGCTGGAAAATACACGAAGAATCTTTCCTAAGTAATGTCGATGCATTATCTCAGTTGAAACTACGTCTGGGATGGGGTGTAACAGGCCAGCAGGATATTGGTCCAGATTGGTACGTTTACATGCCAAGGTATACTTATAGCTTACCTGGTGCTTCATACTTATTTGGTAATACTTATTATCAGACAATACGTCCTTCAGGTTATGATGAAAATATTAAGTGGGAAGAGACTACCACTTATAATGCTGCCATCGACTATGGTTTCCTAAATGACAGGATCACCGGTTCAGTAGATATATATTTGCGTAAGACGAAAGATCTGCTAAACTATATTCCAGTGCCAGCAGGTAGTAATCTTACGAATTATATCAATACAAATGTTGGTGATTTGGAAAATAAAGGTGTTGAGTTCTCTATCAATGCCAAACCAATTTCCACACCGGATATGGTTTGGGATGTTGGTTTAAACGTGACCTATAACGAAAACAAAATTACTAAACTAACCCTGTCTGATGATCCGGATTATCTTGGAGTTCCAACAGGAGGCATCTCCGGCGGTGTGGGCAGTAATATCCAAATTCACAGTGTGGGGCAGCCATTTAGCTCCTTCTTTGTTTACGAACAAATTTATGATGACAATGGTGACCCAATACCTGGTGCTTTTGTAGATCAGAATGGTGACGGACAAATAACCGAAAGTGATAAAGTTCATAAAGAAAACCCCACCCCTGATGTGTCATTAGGTATTAACACGGGATTTAGTTACAAAAACTGGTACTTCTCCTTCTCAGGAAGAGCCAACTTTGGAAACTACGTTTATTACAACGCTGAGTCTGTAAATGGCACTTACCAAAGACTATACCGTCCTGAAGGACCATATTTAAGTAATGTGACAACTGGGGTATACGATTCTGAATTTGAAAATGCCTATTACATGTCAGACTATTACCTGAGAAACGCTTCATTCTTCAGAATGGACAACATTTCTTTAAGCTATAAATTCAACAACATTGCAAATCAAGGTATAAACCTCACTGTCACAGGTACAGTAAACAATGCCTTTGTAATCACAAAATACGATGGTATTGATCCTGAAATATCAGGTGGTATTGACAATAATTTTTACCCACGTCCAACTGCCTATGTATTGGGTGTAAACGTGAACTTTTAATCGATAAAACAATAAAGAAATGAAATATTTGATCAAACTTACAGCTATTTTATTGGGATCTGTATTCGTCTATACATCTTGTATAGATGACCTCGATACAGAACCAATAGACCCGGATGAAACTACAGCAAGTGCTGTTTTTGATGAACCGGGTGCTTATAAAGCATTTCTGGCAAAAATGTATGCCGGACTTGCCGTATCAGGCCAGCAAGGACCTGCAGGTATGCCGGATATCAGTGGTATTGACGAAGGTTTTAGCCAATATCTGCGCGCTTACTGGGAACACCAGGTACTAACAACAGAAGAAGCTATAATTGGCTGGGACGATCAGACCATTAAAGATTTCCACAGACAAGAATGGGGTAGCAGCGACAATTTTATTGCCGCCATGTATTATCGCATTTATTACCAAATTACCCTGGCCAATGAGTTTTTAAGAGCTACAACCGAAGATAAACTGGACGAACGCGGAGAATCTGATCAGACCAAAGCTGAGGTGGCTCAATATCGCAATGAAGCCCGCTTCTTGCGTGCTTTAAGTTATTGGCATGCACTGGACTTATTTGGAGGAGGAGTACCATTTGTAACCGAAGATGACCCAATTGGTTCATTTATGCCTTCGCCAATTAATAAGCAAAACCTGTTTGAATTTATTGAATCAGAATTACTGGCAATTGAAGATGATATTACAGCAGTTGGTGCTAATGAGTATGGTCGTGCAGATCAGGGTGCAGTATGGACTCTTTTGGCTAAACTATATTTAAATGCTGAAGTTTATATCAACCAGGACAAATACACAGAATGTGTCACTTACTCCAAAAAAGTAATTGATGAAGGGCCATATACATTAGAAGACAACTATGAGCACCTATTCCTTGCTGATAATGACCACTTACAGGAAGTTATTTTCTCGATCAATTTTGATGGTATTGAAACCAGAACTTACGGAGGTACTACTTTTATCATAAGTGCTGCGCTGGGTGGTGACATACCTCCCGCAGAATTTGGTTTAGGCGGTGGCTGGGCTGGTACTCGTACCACAAAGGCACTTGTTAATAAATTCGATGCAAATGACGGACGTGCATTATTTTATGATGAATCATACGGGCAAGCTCTGGAAATTAATGACGAATCAGATTTCCAGCAAGGATATGCTGTTGGTAAATTCAAAAATGTAACCAGCACAGGAGCACCCGGTTCAGATGTTACTTATCCAGATACAGACTTCCCCATGTTCAGGCTGGCAGACGTATATTTAATGTATGCCGAAGCCGTACTTAGAGGTGGCAGTGGGGGTACTGTAGGTCAGTCCGTTATATACATCAACTATCTTCGTCAGCGTGCCTATGGAGATGCTTCCGGCGACATCAACTCCGGAGACCTGACATTGGATTTCATCCTTGATGAAAGAGCCCGTGAATTATACTGGGAGTGTCATCGTCGTACAGACCTTATACGCTATGACCGTTTAACCGGTGGTGATTATGTGTGGCCCTGGAAAGGTGATATTCCAGAAGGTACTGCAACTGATGACAAATATAACCTGTTCCCATTACCGGCTGCGGATGTAAATGCCAATACCAATTTGGATCAAAATCCAGATTATTAATATTAAAATTTGTTAAAAATGAAACATTTAAAATATATAATATTAGCAATAATGGGCATCGGACTGCTTATTGCATGTGAAGAAGATTTTGATGATCCGGTGCTGCAACAAGTAGGAGACTTAACTCTAAACGAGTTAAGTGCAGGTGATTTTGAACCTGTGCTAAGTGACGATATTGCAGAGGATACATTTGCGACCTTCGCTTGGACACCAGCTGAATACAACGTAGCTACTATCAATGAATATACCATTGAAGTAGATACAGTAGGTAACAACTTTGAGAATGCCGTAGAATTGGTTAAAGTAGCAGACACTACACAAAAAGCTGTTACTGTATTTAACTTTAACCTGGCACTCACAGGAAAACTAGGCTTTGAACCGAACCTTAATTCCGATGTTGAAGTCCGAGTGGTTTCAATTGTGGGAGAAACAAATCCCCAAATGGCTTACTCCAATGCAATTGCTTTGAATGTAACTACATATGATCCTCCATTTGAGCCAGAAAAACTCATTGTTTATGGTAGTGATGATACAGAAATTGGATATTTAATGCCGGTTGACGAGCAGGGAACTTATGAAGGGTATGTGTATGTTGAAGCTGCCAACGAAGTTCAATTTGGAGACGAAGCACGTGAAATAATTTTAGGTAACGACAGTCCTGTCGGTCCTGATGACGATGTGGATCTGAATGATGACCTTCTCGAAGATCAGGGATACATTCCAATGGATTCAGGATACTATCAGGTAACAGTAAATACCTATGATTATACTTATGACATGTATAGCACATATTGGGGTGTAATCGGTTCAGCCATGCCCGATGGTTGGGATAGCGATATTGACATGACCTACGTACCTGAAGATAATGTTTGGACCATCACTCAGGAAACCGCTGACGGTGAATTTAAGTTCCGCCCGAATGATATTTGGGACCCATTGAACTATGGAGATGATGGTGCTGATGGTGTACCCGAGGAGTACGGTGCCAATATTGCCATTAGTGCAGGCACATGGACAATCACTTTAGATCTTAGTGAATACCCATACTCCTACACAGTAGAAGAAGCTAAATAAGCTTAATACAACAAATAAAAAAGCCCACCCATCGTCATTGATGGGTGGTCTTTTTAACATTCGGATTACCAGTTCAAATTTTCTTGATAAAATACCACGCATGAGTACTATAAGGAAAAGTATTATCTTGCTTTTGCTGAATATTTTCGCATTCAGCATTTTCTCCTTTGGACAACATGAAATTAAGCGCATAGAACCCGCATTCTGGTGGACAGGCATGGAACACACTGAAGTTCAGGTTATGCTTTACGGAAGCAATATTGGAGAACTCAATCCGGTAATCAGTTATCCGGGGGTAACGATTAAAAAAGCCTTATCTACAAGCAATAAAGACTATCTTTTCATTTACCTCGACATTTCCAGAACTACTGAACCCGGAATGGTAAATATTACCCTTCAAAAAGATGACAAAAATGTTCAGGAAATCAAATATCAACTAAAAGCAAGAAAACCTCAATCAGCATCCAGGGCCGGATTCAACAGCTCAGATGTAATTTATTTACTTTACCCTGATCGTTTTGCCAATGGAAACACAGCAAACGATAATATCAAAGGATACGAAGACAAATTAAACCGTGCTGACGACTATGGTCGCCATGGAGGAGATTTGCAAGGCATTATCGACCACCTCGACTATATTGAAGAAATGGGGTTTACAGCCCTTTGGCTCAATCCGGTGATGGAAAATGCTATGCCAAGAGCCTCATATCATGGATACGCCATAACGGACTTTTACAGGGTCGACCCAAGGCTTGGAAATAATGAATTGTATGTAAAACTGAGTAAGGAAGCCGACAAAAGAGGCATCAAGCTCATTCAGGATATGATAATGAACCACTGCGGAGCCAACCACTGGTGGATGCAAGATCCACCATCTTCGGACTGGGTACATTATCCCGAACAAAAAACCAATACCAATCACCGAAGAGTTACCCTGCACGATCCTTATGCATCGCAGGTTGACAAAGATGTTTTTGAACAAGGTTGGTTTGTAGATGCCATGCCCGACATGAACCAGGATAACAAATTGCTGGCAGATTATTTAATCTATAACTCCGTTTGGTGGATCGAGCAGGCTAATCTGGGTGGAATTCGCCATGATACCCATCCATATTCAGATACAGACTTCCTTAACCGGTGGACGTGTCATATTATGGAGGAGTATCCGGATTTTAATATCGTGGGAGAAGAGTGGAGCCTAAGCCCCATTGTATTAGCAAAATGGCAAAGGGGAAGCAACCTGCCGGTAGATTTTTCTTCATGCTTACCCAGTTTGATGGATTTTCCCATTCAGGTTTCACTTGTAGAAGCACTCATTGAAAAAGAGGGTTGGAATACCGGTTTTATCAAAGTATATGAAAAACTTGCCAGCGATTACCTCTACCCCGACCCCATGAACCTGGTCATTTTTCCGGATAATCATGACATGGACCGCTTTTACCGACAAGTGAATGAAGATATGGATCTTTTTAAAATGGGTATTGCCTATTTTTTGACTATGAGAGGTATTCCACAAATCCAATATGGCACAGAAGTGCTTATGAGTAATACAAAACCTCATGATCATGGCCAAATTCGCGAAGATTTTCCCGGGGGGTGGGAAAATGATAAAACAAATGCTTTTACAGGGAAAAATTTACCTGAGTCCAAAGCCAAAGCTCAGCATTTCATTAAAACACTTTTGAACTGGAGAAAAAATAACTCAACCATTCATCATGGCAAATTGATGCAATATGCCCCGAGCCATGACGGCACTTATGTCTATTTTCGTTACGATAGTAACCATACCATTATGGTTGTTTTCAACAAAAACAAAGAAGCCGCTGAAATTGATACCAGCCATTTTCATGAACGTACAAAAGGTTTTACAAGCGGCAGAGATATAATTACCGGAAAAGAGTACAAAATAGAAAACCTTAATGCGCCAGCAAGAAGCGTATTAATACTGGAATTGAAATAAATTAAAAAACAAAAATACTTTAGCACCGTGAAGAACTACATCACACATCATCCGTGGAAAATTATAGAAGAGGGCTACAGGCCAGAGTACAACCGCATATCTGAAAGTATTTTCAGTTTAGGGAATGGTAAATTCGGACAACGAGGAAATTTTGAAGAATATTTCTCAGGTGACAGCCTGCAGGGCAATTACCTGGGCGGCGTGTATTATCCGGATAAAACCCGCGTAGGTTGGTGGAAAAACGGATATCCTGAATATTTCGCCAAAGTACTCAATGCGCCAGACTGGACAGGAATTCTCATTAAGATAGATGGACAGGAGCTGGATCCGCATAAACTAAAATTAATCGATTTCAGGCGCGAACTCGATATGCAAAACGGCCATTTCAGCAAAATTTACAAGGCTGAGTTTCCAGATGGCAAGCAAATTAAAATCCACTCAACCCGTATGCTCAGTATTGTAAACGATGAGCTGGGCGCCATTAAATACAGCATTACACCACTCAACTTTTCTGCCCCAACAGAAATACTCCTGCCAATTGATGGGGATATTAAGAATGAAGATGCCAACTATGACGAGCATTTTTGGGATGAAATAGAAAAATCGGCTTCAGCAAGAGCACCATATCTCATTACCGAAACACGCAAAACTCACTTCAGGGCTTGTTATGCCATGCACTACAGCCTCGAAGTTGACGGCACACCACAGTCGTTAACACAGTTCGATTCCATAGAGGAAACGAAATATATTGCGCATAGGTTAAATGTTAAACTGGACGAGAAAAAGACAACAACCATATACAAGTATGCTGCTGTCGTTACCTCAAGAGATCATAAAAACAGCGATCTGAAAACTGTAGCCTCCGAAGTGCTGGCTTATGCCAAAAGCAAAGGTTTCTGCACCATTCTCGATGAGCAAAAAGCTGCATGGAAAGAAAAATGGAACCACGGAGACATTGCTATAGAGGGCGACACCGCAGCACAGCAGGGCATACGCTACAATATTTTCCAGCTAAACCAAACTTACACCGGGCAGGATGAACGTTTGAATATTGGCCCCAAAGGCTTTACAGGCGAAAAATATGGCGGAAGCACATATTGGGACACGGAAGCCTACCTCCTGCCGTTTTACCTCAGCACCTCTGAACCCGATGTAGCACGCAATCTGCTCATATATCGTTTTAAACACTTACAAAAAGCCATCGAAAATGCTGAAAAGCTTGGCTTTACAGATGGAGCAGCCCTCTACCCCATGGTTACCATGAACGGTGAAGAGTGCCACAATGAGTGGGAAATTACTTTTGAGGAAATCCACCGAAACGGCGCAATTGCTTATGCAATATTTAGTTACATCCGCTATACCGGAGACAAACGCTACCTTGCCGATTACGGACTGGAAGTATTAATTGGCATTTCAAGGTTTTGGGCACAACGCGTCAATTATTCAGAAGACAAACAAAAATATGTAATGCTCGGTGTAACAGGTCCAAACGAATATGAAAACAATGTAAACAATAACTGGTATACGCTTAAAATGGCGCAATGGACCATGCAATATACCATGGAAGCCATCAATTATGTAAAACAAACCATACCGGAAGAATGGCAGCGAATTGTTACAAAGTCAAACTTCGGAGAATCTGACGAAATATCCAATTGGAAACGAATTTGCGAAAACCTGTATTT
>Ga0209938_1000338_pt1 | contig 26023 bp, 19 predicted proteins | sample SalPonR2_C_D1_MG_FD_185708 | JGI IMG/M metagenome (GOLD analysis project Ga0209938, IMG submission 185708) | Salt pond soil microbial communities from South San Francisco under conditions of wetland restoration - Salt Pond MetaG R2_C_D1_MG... ... | reverse complement strand
TTTTGTCCGGCCGTCTTCGTCTTTAAAGACGACAAAAATTCGGTAGAGTTTGCCTCGCTTGTAGGGGTAAATTTTATAGTTCACTGGTTGCTCCATTTGGGATTAAAGAAGGAGCAAAAAAGTCACTAAATCGAGGGTTCGAAAAGTGGAAGATGGCAAAAAACCATCACCCAAAAAGTACGCTCAAAGAGGGGCATTTACTAACGATTTACTAACCAAAAAAGCGAAAAATCGGCGTTTAAAGGGGCGTCAAGGGATATGTTGCGCGTTTTAAGTCCAACGCGTCTACCAATTCCGCCACCGAGGCAATTTTCATTTGTGCGTTTCTTGGCAAGGCTTCAAATATAAGGTGAAGCAGGTGTCTTCTACAACAAGGAATTTCGGCTATCTTTGAAACTTTTTGTGATCAACTTCATAATCTGCACATCAATTAGACCTCTTGAGATATTTTTGATTGATTTTACTATGTTTTGGCTGAATCAAGAGCATAAACAAATCTAATCATCACTGAATCACTCATACGAATATCATGACACAATCTGCACAACCTTTACAATCTGATTGGTCTCCATCTGTTCGTCTCCTTTTTAAATTTCTCTTGCTATACCTTGTGCTATATGTGTTTCCGATGCAGTTGCTTTTCCAGGACCTGATTATCTGGTTCGGACAGACGGTTTTGGGTGTCGAGAGATCGGTTCCCACGAACATGACAGGCAGCGGGGATATGACTATCAATTGGCTCACGTTTGCATTCAACGTGGTTGTTGCATCACTGGGCACCGCTATCTGGACGGCTATTGATCGCAATAAATTTACCTATCCCAAAACGGCCGATGGTTTTTACATTTTAGCCCGCTATTACCTGGCAGCAACGCTTCTTTCCTACGGTCTCGTGAAAATTTTTCCGCTGCAGTTCCCTCAGCCAAGCTTGGTCCTACTCACACAGGAATATGGTGATAGTTCGCCCATGGGGCTTGCGTGGACATTTCTGGGCTTTTCTAAGGGGTACCAGATTTTCGGTGGTATATCTGAGCTACTTGCGGCATTGCTTCTCTTCTTTCGGCGAACCACACTTCTTGGGGCGCTGGTGGCCGTAGGGGTGATGACCAATGTTTTCATGATCAATATGTTCTTTGATGTGCCTGTCAAACTATTTTCAGCACATCTCTTGTTCATCGCTGCCGGCATTGCCGCGCTGAATGCAAAACCGATGTGGGATTTTTTCTTGATGGGGAAGAGAACCAGGAAAAACAGCTATCCGCTGCCCATAAAGGATCGTGAATGGCGGATTATCGCTTACACGGCCCAGTTCATAGTTATTGCGGGTTTGATCGGGAGTTCTATATATGCTAACGGCGGGCGCTATTTCTCGCAGCCTGATGCACCCGAGATTGCGGGCGTGTACAAGGTACTCGATTTTGAACTCGCGGGTGAGTCGATTGCCCCTCTGACAACCAATAAAAAACGCTGGGACCGGGTCGTGATTGATAACAAAAGGCCGGGCCTCATGGCGATCGACTACATGACCGGTCATCGTGTTCGGTTCAGGGCTGAGCTGTCTGCAGATGTGGATTCCATCACTGCCAAGGTACCGATTAACCCGTCCCTGACGTCACCGGCTGGCACCCAGCTGAATGCTGGATGGACCCAGCCATACGAAAACGAACTTGAGCTTCGTGGCACACTCGGGAATGACTCTCTATCTGTTACTCTGAAAAAACGAAGCATAGACGATATACTGCTGATCAGCAGGGGCTTCAACTGGGTAAATGAAAGACCGTTTAACCGATAAGGCAGGTTTTGAGGCAACGTCCTGCCCAACACTTACTTTTTATTAAGGCAGTAGATTAAGTAGCAGAAAGAGAACTGACTATCACTCGTTTTCCAGATTATATTACACAAGACTTTTCTACATTCATATATGACGTTATCGTTGTACTTTGTCTGTAAAACCACGAGTCGATAGCCAGGCATCAAATCCAAACACAGTCATCCCATCATAATGCAACGGATATTCACTACCATTGCTTTCGCCGCTTTTCTATCCGCTTTCTTAGTGCCTGAAATAGCAATGGCCCAGGAGAAACCCTGGATGTTCGGTCCGTTCGAAAGGGTTGAAAACCAGCAGCCAATCATAGAGCCTGATTCAACCTCGACGTTTGATGATCCAATGTCCGGCAACACGGTCTACTGGGAATCGATGGCAACGTTCAACCCGGCTGCGATTGTAAAAAATGAAACCATTCATGTGCTGTATCGTGCAGAGGAGAAGCTGGGTGATACAGGGATTGGAGGTCATACGTCACGGCTTGGCCTGGCTGTGTCAGGTGATGGCGAGACTTATGTCCGCGTGGATGAACCCATTTTTTATCCGTCTAACGACAGCCAGAAAGAGTATGAGTGGACTGGAGGCGTGGAGGACCCACGCATTGTGGAAACAGAGGAGGGTCTCTATGTGCTCACCTATACCCAGTGGAACCGCGAGTACCCGAGGCTGGCCGTAGCAACGTCAAAGGATTTAAGAACGTGGGAAAAACACGGGCCCATTTTTGAAAACTGGAAAGATGGAAAATACCACAACATGGAGACGAAGGCTGGTGCCATCGTTACGGAATTGAAAGATGGCAAGTTGATTGCCGCCAAAATCAACGGCCGCTTCTGGATGTACTACGGAGTACCGCACGTGTGGCTGGCGAGCTCGGAAGATCTCCTGAACTGGGAGCCGCTCGAAAACTACCAGGGTGAGAGGGCACCTGTACTGAACCCCAGGCCAGGCTATTTCGACTCTTGGTTGGTAGAGGCAGGTCCGCCGCCGGTCCTTACCGAGAATGGCATCGTTGTGATGTACAACGCCGGGAACTCACAGAATATTGGTGTGTCCGATCTGGGTAACCGAGTGTATACAGGCGGTCAGGCTCTGTTTGACTCCGCTGAGCCGTGGAAACTGCTGGACCGGTCTGACGAGCCGTTCATCAAACCGGAGAAAGCGTTTGAAAAATCGGGCCAGTATGAAGATGGGACCACCTTTATCGAAGGGCTGGTTTGGTTTGAGGGTAAATGGCTTCTCTACTATGGCACCGCAGACAGCAGGGTGGGGGTTGTGAGCTGGAGACCATAGAGAGACGGTATCTGTTCACTATGATTCGTAAATGAAACTCATTGCATTCGTCTTCGTAGGTTGCTGTTATGTGCACATTCTATTCATGATAACTAACCGAACAACTGCGACATGATGTTACGCACTCTGCTTCTGTCCATTTTCTCTCTACTCATCACATCGATCGGTTATGCTCAACAGGATTTAGTGTCCGGGCATATACAAAACCACACTTCCTATTTTACATTGGACAATGGCGAAATATCCGGGGCGGATTCGTTATTGAAAGAAATTGAAGAGAGTCAGTTTATCGCTCTCGGAGAACTCCATAATCGTCAGAAGCTGAGTTATTTCACGACGGCGTTGCTTGACACCGCTGCATCTTTTGGATTTCAGTATTTTGCAGTAGAAACGGGCCCTTACTCAGCTGAAAAACTTGAGCAGCTGATTGCAGTAGGTCCGGAACAGGTCTCTGAATTTTATGACGAATACTCCTATCCGTTGTTTGGTATCGTACCGATACCATTTTTTACCGGACAGGCTGACCTGGAGATGCTACAGATGGCCAATAGGGAAGGATATGATTTGTGGGGAATCGACCAGGAATTCGCATTTGCGCCCCAGTTTCTGATCAACGATCTGGCGGACACAGCCGCGGATAATCTCACAGACAAACAAAGAGATTTAAAGAGCGGTCTGAGCTGGGATCTGTATTGGATGCAGTTAAGGGCACAGATTTTCAGCTCCTATGATCTCGCCTGTACCCTGCGGGATTCAGAGGATTTTCAGGCTTACCTTGATTCATTTGATGCACATGATCAGGAGGTTGCACTCATCAAGGACGCAATGATGAAAAGTCTGGAGATTTACTGCCTCTATGAGTCCGGCAACTACAGGGAGAATAATCAGACCCGTATCGCCTACTTCAAAAACAATTTTGATAAGGGGATGAACAGGGCGATGGTTCAGGATTCCATTCCCAAGGTGATTCTCAAAATGGGGAGCTATCATTCAGGCCGTGAGCGGAGCCCGCTGAACTATTATGATATTGGGAATCACTTGCAGCGATGGTCAGACAGCCTTCTCACTAAATCACTTCATATTCGATTTCTGAATCGGTATATCGATGGGGAAGATATGAAGGAGAGTGACAACTACAGCGCATCCAGAAATTTTATAAAGGTTGGAAAGATTGATCGATGGGCAATAATTGATGTTCGTCCCCTCAGGAGGCTGTTGAATGATGGCACACTAACTGCCAATGAGTTCGAAACCCGTGAGATCAATAATTATGATCTTATTTTGATTATGCCTGATGACAAGAGAGTGGAGCGACATTTTTGAGGTTTACTACCTTACATCAATGGTACATTACATTTTATGGCCCATGTTTTATAAATCTGTGTAAAAAGGAGTAATTGATTTCTGGATGTCTTAATAATTATGGTTTCTCCTCAGTATCATCATTTCCTGGTGCAAGACATCCAGAGTACTGAGAAGTAGAGCCTGACTTTTGTTTTATCTTATCAAAAACTCCAACTGCGACCTGACATCTGCATTTGTTTGAGTGATTGGAGCAAAAACCGTACACTTCTAAATAGTTTTATAAGCTTCATAGAATGCGTCACAGTCTTTAAAGAGATATTTTAAATGCGACAGAGAGCTTTTAAATATAATGTTATTTTGAATTCAAATTTGATCTGAACGTTAGTGCAGAGGGTACACTTTGGGTAAAAACGAACCTGCCAATACTCTTCACCGAACACTGCGATTATCCCAGGCAATGGCCATTGGAATCGGAACCATGGTGGGAGCAGGTATATTTGTTTTCCCGGGCATCGCCATTAGTTATGCTGGCCCCGCAGCCATGTTCTCATTTGCTATAGCAGGTGTCATCGCTCTTCTGGTAGCTTTTTCAGCCGCGGAACTTTCTACGGCGATGCCCGAAAATGGCGGAGCTTACTACTACGTATCCAGGGCAATGGGGCCGGGATTTGGAATGTTTGTTGGCATAGGTCAATGGTTCGGGCTTGTATTTGCCAGTGCATTTTATCTGGTGGGATTTGGACGTTATGCCTCTGAGTTACTCAATCAATTTGGTTATAGTCCCGAAGACCCCGTGATTCTGATTGCCACCGGAACAGGCCTTTTTCTAACGGCATTGAATATTATCGGGACAAAAAATGTCGGCAAATTTCAAAATCTCATTGTTGTTTCACTAACCGGGATCCTTGGCATACTTTTTTTATATGGACTGGCAGCAAGCACTGCTTTTTTTGGTGACGGACGAGCGCTTTCAGCTCCACTTTTCTCGGAAGGAGCTAAGCCCGTGCTTACCACTGTAGCTCTTATATTTACCTCTTATCTGGGATTTGTTCAGATCGCAACAGTTGCCGGTGAAATAAAAGATCCGTACAAAAATCTTCCCCGGGCGCTTATTGGCAGTGTTGTAGTCGTGGGAATTCTGTATGTGATCGCGATCTATATTGTCTCCGTATATATCCCGGAAGAGGAGCTGTTTAATCTTGGAGAAGATGCAATCACACGAGTATCGGAAATCATTATTGGCCCTGCAGGAGCTACGGCGGTTATTTTTGCCGCGTTACTGGCCACTCTGTCAAGTGCGAACGCATCCGTTTTGAGTTCGTCACGGGCCGTTTACGCCTTGAACAAGGATGAAATGATTCCCGGAGTTGCATCAAAAGTGAATGAAAAATTTGGCACTCCTCATATTGCTATTTTGATGGCAGGATTGCCTATTTCGGTAATTGCTCTATATGGTGGGCTGGAGATTCTTGCAGAAGTAGCGTCTCTGCTTCACCTGGTATTTTACGGGTTGATCTGTATATCACTCCTGATTCTCAGGCGGAAAAAGCCGGTTTGGTATGTGCCCACATATCGTGCTCCCGGGGGATACATCATTCCGGGATTGGGTGCCCTTGCGAGTTTCGGAATAATTTTATTCATGCGATCTGCTTCTCTTCTGATCGGATTGTCGATTCTAACAGTATCTGGTATTTGGTATTTCTTCTATGCGAGAAACAAATCACTCCCACAGCCAGAGCCACCGCATATTCTGCCAAAGCTTCGTACACCAAAAATTTTGCTACCTGTGGAATTTCCCAATCCCGAACTGCCACCGATTGATCTTTTCAAAGCATTCCGAAATTTGAAACTCTTTGTTTTAGGATACAGGATCAGCCCCGAACAGACACACCCTGAGCAATCAGAGGAGGAGCTGGATGATGAGACCCGTGAAAAATTCGAAAATTACCTTAATGATCTTTCTTTTTCTTCAATCGATACGGAGAGTAAGCTCACTTTCACGGCTGATTACACAGACCTGCTCCAGAATTTTCTTGAGGACGAACAGGTGCATGCACTCCTGGTTCCCAAACCGATGGATAAACTAAATCGGATTCTGGTGCCGATTTATAAGAAAGACCAGATTAACAGGCGCCTTGCTACGATAGTAAGAGAATTAACCAGCTACAGCCATGCTCCGGTGTCACTCTTTTTTGTTGTACAAAAAGAGTCGGGCGCTTCCATTGATGAGTTAAAGACCAGCGGTCTGAAAACGTTTCTCAGTGTGGGCATTGACAAATCAGATATTAAATTTAATAGTGTGGAAGTGGAAAATGTAGAGAACGCAATCCTGAAGATTTCTGAAACTGACGACCTTGTTGTACTATCTGAATCTGAGGATGATCAGAGGGAGACGTGGTTCAAGTCGATACACGAAACGATTCGGGATGAAATTCAATCTTCTCTGTTGCTGATATTTCAGGAAACGAGCAGGCCGGCAGACCAAACAGAGCAAGAGGCGGCTGAAGAAGTGGTGTCGGAAAAGTGACATTGAATTGAGTATTCTCAAAGTGAAACACCAGTAGATAAGATACGTGATTCATGAACGGTAAGGATTTAAAAATCTTTTTTAATATCTGATTGTGCTATGACATTTAATAAAAACTGACAGGAGACGATATTATGGACTTACAGCTCAACGATAAACATGCAATTGTAACGGGTGGCAGCAAGGGAATCGGGAAAGGTATTGCCATGTCGTTGGCAAATGAAGGTTGCAACGTTAGTATTTGTGCCAGAACCCAAGACGAACTTGAAGCCACAGCTGATGAGCTCAGAGATACCGGGTCGGATATTTTGGCTGTTCAGGCTGATCTGACCAAAGAGGAGGATATCGAACGAGTTGTCAATAAAGCATCCGATACTTTTGGTTCAATCGATATTCTGGTTAATAATGCAGGCACGATCGGTCAGTCGGGTACTTTTGAAGGGACACCTTTAGACGAATGGCGCAGCCTCTTTGAGCTGAACCTTTTTGCAGTGGTTTCCATCACTCAAAAAGTGATACCGCATATGAAAGAGAATGGGTGGGGACGAATCATTAATATTTCATCAGAAAACGGTGCACAGCCTTATCCTGATATGATTCACTACAGCGCATCCAAAGGTGCTTTGGACAACTTATCAAAAGCGCTATCGAAACAGTATGCCAGTGATAATATTCTGGTAAACACGGTAAGCCCTGCCTTTATTATGACTCCGCTTGTATCAGACATGATGGATCAGGCAGCTGACGAACAGGGTATTTCGAAAGTAAAAATGATCGAAGAGTTTTTACAGAAGAACCGTCCGCATATTGAGCTTGAACGCCCTGGCACTATAGAAGAGGTTAGCTCAATTGTTACATTTCTTGCTTCTGATAAAGCATCATTCATCAACGGGTCCAATTACCGGGTTGATGGCGGATCGGTCGCCTCAGTTTAACAATTACAATTCTAAAATCAGATCAGGACTCGTCGTCGTCCTTATCTGCATGTCCCGGTCTTGAACGTGATGGCGGATCACTCGCTGGAAATGTCTGTCTGAGTTCTTTGTCCATCTGAGATTTTTTTTTCTGGTTCTTCTCGTCTTCTTTATCGGACTTGTCTTTTTTTTCGTCACTCATGGCGAATTGAATTTTAAAACTAAGATTATAAGTGATTGTTTCTGACTCATCCCAATGCAAGATCTTTGCGGATGTTTTTGCTTCAAGTCATCTGCTTGGTAAACCCCATCATTAGTGATGTCAGAGTGTTGTTTCATCAGGTGTGTGTTCCTGTTTGGGTGACTGATTAAAAATCTCTTCCCATTCATCGGGCAGATCTGCTAAAATTCTTGTAAGATCTCCCGGGCTTTCCTGCACTGTAAGTGCAACAACTTTTCGCATCAGGGCATCAGCCTGATTAGTATCAAGATCTAAAGAGCTTTTGAGCTGCTCGATACATCTTTCAGGCATGAGTGCTGACCGGCTTTGATGCTTTCCTCTCAGCGTGTTATAATCCAGCCAATCGGGCAGTTGTGCTGCAAAATCATAGGCTGCATCATCAGTAAGAGACGTTGTAATAGTGCCTAACACCGTTTTAATCCCCTTTCGGGCCTCTTCTTCTGTATCTATAAATTCGAATGTGTGAATAACCGGAACGAAATAATCATTAATCTGCATAAAACTCCGCTTTTATATTAACTTATTTCCTCTCATATATGTAACATAAATGTCACAGCAAAAATTTCGGAAAAGCATCATTTAGCTACGCGTTTTGTATCATTAATCTTACATAAAAATTATGTCTGTCAAGAAGAGCGGTTTAAGATTCTTGCTCATTGATCAAAATACATGTCAGGAATTTCCCTTCAAACTTCCATTTCAGGAACCGATATATTTAAAGAAGTGGGTGAAATAGCTTAGTTGTCCATGCCATCCAGCCTTAAAGTTTCTTTTCTAATAAAGGAAGGGGTCATATGGAATATATTTTTGTCGTCATACTTTTTATACACGGTTCTATTCACCTGATGGGTTCCGTGAAAGCATTTTCAGATCACAGTCTTCCCGATTTGAATCTGACGGTATCCAAACCTGCAGGAATTCTTTGGTTTATAGCCTTTCTTATTTATTTAGCCACCGCTCTTATGTACCTGTTCAATCTGCCCTTTTGGTGGATAGCCGGTTTTATAGCTGTGGTACTTTCGCAAGGACTGATACTTTCGACATGGCGTGATTCGAAGTACGGTACAATACCAAATCTGATTGTTTTGGCTGTATCAATTATTGCGGTTGCAGGATGGCAGTTTGAAAGGTCGGTTGATGCAAATATCCATCAAATTATGTCACAGTCTGAAACTGTTCAGGCCGGGCCTGTATCAGGTCAAACGATTAACGGACTTCCGGTTCCTGTCAGACGCTGGCTAGAAAGCAGCGGAGCCGCGGATCATGAGCGAATTTCTTTTGTGAAGCTGAAGCAAACCGGGGAAATAAAAACGGATCCCGGGCAGGAAGAGTGGTCGAGTACGGAAGCCGAGCAAGTTTTCAATGCGGATGAGCCATCGTTTGTCTGGTCTGTAAATATGCAAATGATGCCAGGAGTAACTCTGTCGGGCAAGGATCTGTTCATGAATGGAGAAGGACAGATGCTGATCAAGCTCTATTCGATGATCACTATGGTTGACGAGACAGGTGATAAGATTGACAGTGGGGCACTGCAGCGGTTTCTGAGTGAAATAGTTTGGTTTCCCATGGCAGCTGTCAACGACTATATATCGTGGTCTGCAATTGATTCAACTACAGCTGAGGCAACTATGTCGTGGCAAGGAATCTCGGAAACAGTTCGGTTTCACTTCACAAATGAAGGTGATGTGACGCGTATAACAGCAGATCGATATATGGGCGGCGGGATGGAAGCTATGCGACGGCCATGGACCGTAAGGGTACTTAATACTGGAGAGTTTGGCGGCGTAAGAGTCCCCACAGAGGCAGACGTCAGCTGGGAACTTGAGACCGGACTTTTTACATGGTATCGGTTTAAAATCACGGATCTACAGTATATGGCAGATAAAGAATAGCAAAAAGAGTACGTAGAATGGCGATTTTAGCAGTGATCTGATTAAAGATTCCCCCTTCTCTACCGTATAGGGCTAGACCTATAGATAGAGAATGGGGACAAATCTGCCATCCGAAGTTTCATAGGCAGGAATGGGATGAGACATCTACTCAAACATAATGACGTCAGCCCGGACAGATACCTTAACTTGTGTATATAGTACGAGATTCAGGATATCGGCGTCAAACCGAACATTGGTTAGCGCGACTTTTTCACCCTGAACAGTTCCATACTCTTCTTCATATGACGTCCACAAGTCGTCGATCGCTTCAGCATATAACATGCCGGATCCACTCACCCGCGCAATAGCCAAAGAGTTGGCAACCGGTCCGCTCGAATAGCTTAGTCCAAGTATGTATCCTGCGGAGGACTCACCAGACAAATTCGTAGCCTGAATAACATAGTTTCCCTCTTCAAGATTAACGACGGTTTGATTAACCGCCAAAAAAGCTCCGCTGTTTGAACAGCCCGTTAAAACTAACAGTGAAATGAATAGAAATGATAACGATAATGATTTCATAAGGCCCTCTTAAAATGAGTTAATAATGAATACATCTGTACCTGTAAAAGGTACTAATTTAGCTGCTAAAAGATGTATCAGAATATTCAATTTTTTTGAGAAAATAATCAGCTCAATTCCTACTTCGGTCTGACAATAAGACCTCGTTTTTCCAGTGAACGAAAATTCAGAAAAGAAAAAGAATGGGAATTAGGATATTGGGCTATAGAACATTAGGTGAGTTCCCCTCCAATATCATATCCAAGAGTGCCAGCAACGGTACCAGGCAGGTGATCAGACATGTTATCCGAAGTTGCACGCAAAGGATAGGGATAGGCAAAAAACAAACGCAAAAGAACATCCGCTTGTTAAACACCTAATTGGTCTTCAATTTTTGTACAGCTTTCATACATATAATAAATGCAAAAGACCGCTAAATGAATTTCAATTTATGCGTCAGCAGTTAATATCTAAACGACTTGACCTTCTATCATCCGTATTGATCGTACTGGTGATTTTTTTCCTGGCGGGAGGGTGCGCATCACAGAAAAAATCAATTGATCCGCCGTTAACATTGCCGGAATCGTTTTCTGACACAGGCAGCCAAATTACTTCTGACAAATGGTGGACCTCCTTTGGTGATGAGCGGTTAAATTCTATTATTGACAGCGCTATGCAGGATAATTTTGATCTCCTGACCGCATGGGAAAGGCTTCGCGAATCCCGTGCAGTAGTGGATCGTGAGTCATCATTTCTTTTTCCCGATCTTGAAGCAACAGCTGGTGCCGAAGCGAGGCGAACAGGAACAGATAATTCATCACAAGACTCAGAGATCCTGCAGCTAGGCCTTTCCTCTACTTACGAGCTGGATTTGTGGGGGCGACTTCGATCAGCTGTTGAGGCTGAGGAGTTTCGTGCCGATGCTACATTTGCAGATTTTCAAACAGTTGCGCTAACACTATCGGCTGAAATTACACGCACATGGTACCGTTTAGCCAATGCCCGTCACCAGGCTGACTTGATTGAAGCACAAATCGAAACAAATGAAACTGTTTTGCAGCTGCTTAAAAACCGGCTTCAGACCCAGCAGGTTCAGGGTGTGGATATTCTTAGACAAGAGCAGCTTATCGAAGCCACGCGGGAACAAAGAATAAATGCTGAAACACGCGTTGAAACACTTCAAAATCAGCTGGCTGTTCTTCAGGGCCGTTCACCCCAGGATAGCATAGATGTGATGCCGTCAATGCTTCCTGAGCCTGCAGAATTGCCGGATACAGGTATTCCGTTGGACCTGGTAGAGCGCCGTCCGGATGTACGATTTGCTTTTTATTCGCTAATGGCGGCCGATCGTGATCTGGCATCTGCTATAAGCAATCAATATCCAAGGATTACATTTTCCGCATCTGCAGGTACATCAGCGGCCAGTGCAGGGGATCTTTTTCAGACCTGGGCACTATCGTTTGCGGGGAATTTGATGGCACCTATTTTCTATGGCGGTGAACTGCGGGCCGAAGTTGATCGGAATGAAGCAGTTAAAAATCAGCGTTTATATGAGTACGGACAAACAGTTCTTACCGCTTTTCAGGACGTTGAAGATGCCCTCGTCCGGGAAGAAAAGCAGAAAGAAGCTATCATAAGTATAGAACGACAGATTGATTTTGCTAACCAGGCGTATCGGCAATTGCGCCTGCGATACCTGAACGGTGATGCCAACTACCTCGACGTAATTACATCACTGGATGATATTCAGCAACTCAGACGTGACTTGTTAACGGCCCGTTTGTTGCTGGTCGAGTATAGGATCTCACTTTACAGGGCACTTGCCGGTTCATTTGAAACAGATATGGAAACTGCCGGATGATAAGCTTTCAGTCATTTCTCTTTTAACAGACAAGAATAGATTCAATGAATCAGAAAAAAACAATATTACTTTCTCTTACAATACTGTTGGTTGGCGCAACGCTGACTATCCTGATTTTTAATACAGAGCCAACGGCATCCCAGTCAGGCGCTTCCGTTGAAACAGCTATGCTTATTGACGTAGTGGAAGTTGAGAGAGGTGATTACACCCCCACAATCCGGGCAACAGGTACTGTTGAGCCATCACAAGACATTATGCTGAGTCCCCGGGTTGAGGGCGAAATCATGGAACTGTCGGAGAATTTCACCCCTGGCGGATATGTAGAAAAAGGAGAAGTGTTGTTACAAATTGATCCATCAGACTACAGAAACGCACTCCTCCAGCGCCGAAGTGAACTGCGGAGTGCAGAAGCAAATCTTGCAATTGAGATGGGCCAGCAAAATGTAGCAGAGCAGGATTATGCGTTACTCGATGACTCGCTCTCAAATGAAAGCAAGGCGCTTGTTTTGAGGGAACCGCAGCTCAACACAGCAAGGGCAATGGTTGAATCGGCCGAAGCGGCTGTTCAGCAGGCTCAGTTAAATCTGGAGCGTACAACCATTCGCGCACCTTTCGATGCCTACATACTCAGCCGTTCAGCTAATGTTGGCTCACAAGTATCTCCAGGCGATCAGCTTGGGCGATTGGTTGGACTCGATACTTACTGGATTTCAGCAATGGTTCCTCTTTCCAGCCTGAGATGGATTTCAGTACCGGAAAATGGAAGTTGGGGATCAGAAGTACGCATCAGAAACCGCACATCCTGGGATCCGGATGAACACAGAACAGGGCGTATTTTCAGGCTGGTTGGAGCACTTGAAGATCAGACACGTATGGCAAGCCTGCTTATATCCGTAGAGGACCCGCTCAGCTACAGAGACGAAAATTCGGATAAGCCCCGATTGATGATTGGCTCGTTTGTGGAGTCGAACATACAGGCTAACGAGCTTGAGGATGTTATTCTGCTGAGTCGTGATTATGTAAGACAAAATGATACTGCATGGGTGATGGAGGACAGCCGCTTACAAATACGGAACCTGGAGGTACTCTTCCGTGATGCTGATAATGCCTATATCACCTCCGGATTGGAGGATGGTGATAAAGTGGTAACGACTAACCTCAGTACGGTTGTGGAAGGCTCCAGGCTTCGGACTGAAGAAAGCATGGGCATGACGGCATCTCCGGATTCAACTTCTGAATCTACGGCACAAAGCACTGACTAAGAATATTTGATACTGACAAGACTGACGAACCCATGAATCAATCCCCATCAAACAACAAAGAGACTACGACGGGCGGCGGCCTGATCTCCTTTATGGCGAATAATCCAATTGCAGCCAATCTGCTTATGATTATTCTGATTGGCGGGGGGATCTGGACGATGTTCAATATACAGAAAGAAGTCTTTCCGGAGTATGAGCTTGATATTGTGAACGTGAGTGTGGCCTATCCCGGGGCAGCTCCTTCAGAGGTAGAACAGGGCATTTTGCGTCCGGTAGAAGAAGCTATTCGGGGTGTTCAGGGAATTGCGGAGGTAACATCGACAGCTGAAGAGGGATCTGGATCAGTTTCGATTGAGCTTGTGGTTGGAACTGACCGAATGAAAACATACCAGGATATAGACCAGGCCGTAAACCGTATCCGAACGTTTCCGGATAATATTGAAGAGCCGGAGGTGACGCTGGAATCCAATCAGCAGGAAGTGATGACCGTCGGGATTTATGGTGATGCCGATATCTGGACGCTTCGGGTCATTGCGGAAAATGTTCGTGATCAAATGCTGAGTAATGGCGCTATCACACAGGTGGAAATCGGGAATGTGCCCGATTATGTCACACATGTGGAAATACCGCGTGACCGCCTGTTGGAATATGATTTGACGCTAGGTGAGGTGGCAGATCTGATTCGACGATCGAGCGAAGATGTAGCCGCCGGCGCTATTCAAACAAACACCGGTGAGATTCTCCTGAGAATGCAGGAGCGCAAGCAGTGGGCGAGGGAATTTGGGACGATTGAACTGATCTCATCTGAAAACGGCGGGTCTGTCAGGCTTGCTGATATTGCCGACATAAGAGACGGATTCGAGGAAACCGGATTTCATGGTGAGTTCAACCGGCAGCCAACGGTTGATCTCGACATTTTCAGAATTGGTGACCAGTCGCCGCTCGTGGTGGCTGAGGCTGTACAGCAGGTACTTGATGAAGCAGAGTCATCATTCCCGCCTGGTGTTCAGTACCGAATAGATAGTAATGCGGCCGAAGATTTTGGCGAGCGTTTAGGGCTTTTGATGGAAAACGGCCTTCTGGCAATTATCATCGTGATGCTCATACTAGCTCTATTCCTCGAGTATCGCCTGGCGTTTTGGGTGATGATGGGGATGACTATCTCTTTTGTTGGAGCGATTGTTTTCCTTCCGTTTATTGGGATCAGCATTAATATGATTTCGATGTTCGGGTTCCTGGTGGTGCTGGGCATTGTGGTTGATGACGCTATTGTAGTGGGTGAGAATATTTATGAATATCGCGAGCAGGGGATGAATTTTAAGGATGCCGCCATCAAAGGAGCTAAAGAGATGAGCCGGCCTGTGACCTTTGCTATCCTGACCAATATTATTGCGTTTGTACCACTTCTGTTTATGCCCGGTGTGACCGGAAAATACTGGTGGCCGCTGCCTGCGGTAGTCATTGTAGTTCTAGCAGTATCGCTATTTGAAGCATTGTTGATTTTGCCGGCGCATTTATCCCATGGCCCAAAAGAAGAACGGTTTAAAATTGGGAAGAAAATCAGACGATGGCAGCAGTTCTTTTCGAAGAAATTCACGCACTTCATCAACACCAAATACAGCAAGTTTCTCGACCTGTGTCTCCGCAACCGGTATGTGACACTAAGCTCTGCTGTTGCCCTTTTAATTGTTGTAGGCGGGTATGGATACAGTGACCACATGGGCATGGTGATGATGCCTCAAATGGCTGCTGATGAGATTGAAGCCGGGGTGAGTCTGCCGGTCGGTACCACTCCGAGGCAAGCGGCAGAAGTAGCATACGATATCACCAATTCTACTCATAAAATGTTTGAGGAGAATAATTTATATGAAGTGGCGGAGGGCATCAAAACAAATGTACGGGGACAGAGTTTTATTGATGTGGAAATCGTGATGAAGCCGCCATCTGAGCGAGACATGTCTGCGCAGGAACTCATGGAATTGTGGCGTGATCAGATCGGCGATATTCCCGGAGTGGATCAGATTACATTTGAAGCAGAACGCGGGCCGGGAGGCTGGCGACAGGACATTGTTGTAGATCTGAGTCACTCAAACATTGACGTACTTGAAAATGCAACGACAGCCCTTGTGAACCGGATGGAGGCATTTGATGCCACACGGAACGTGAACGATAACTACGATCGCGGCAAATCTCAGTTTGACTTCAAACTTCTGGAAGAGGGCAGAAAGCTCGGCCTTACATCTAATGAAGTTGGTGAGCAGCTGAGAAATGCTTTTTTTGGCTCACTGGCCATGCGTCAGCTTCGCGGAATCAATGAGATTGAAGTGTATGTACGCCTGCCGGAAGAGGAGCGTCAGGACATATATCACCTCGAAGATTACATCATTCAAACCGCGGACGGCGCCGACGTTCCGTTGATGGATGTGGTTCAGGTTGAAGAGGGACAGGCGTTTACGTCGATCAATCGCAGGGATGGACGGCGCGTGGTAAGCATTGGAATGGACGCACAGCCAGCCAATGCGGTTGGCCGGGTGCTTGAGTCAATGCAAACTGACGTGCTGCCTCAGCTTCGAAACGACTTTCCCGGTATCACATGGACGTTTGAGGGAAGTCAGGCGGATATGCGGGAATCGACCAGCACACTTTGGGGTGGATTTGTTATAGCCATGTTCGTGATATATGCACTGCTGGCAGTTGCGTTTGGCAGCTATGTACAGCCGCTTATCGTAATGGGTGCGATTCCCTTTGGGGTGGTTGGAGCTGTAATCGGGCATATACTGCTGGGGTATGATTTATCTCTGGTCAGCCTGATGGGGGTGATTGCGCTTTCCGGTGTGGTTTTGAATGATTCGCTGATCATGATTGATCACGCCAACCGAAAACGGTCCATGAAATCTGCACTCGAAGCCATTCACGAAGCTGGATTAAGGCGCTTCAGGCCTATATTACTCACAACTCTAACCACGTTTGGCGGATTAACACCTATCATACTTGAAACATCCCGGCAGGCGTATCAGCTGATACCGATGGCGATTTCTCTCGGGTTTGGGATTGTGTTTGCTACTGCAATTATTCTTGTGATTGTACCTTGCCTATATATGATTCTTGAAGACACCACTTTGAAGCTGAGAAAAGCTGAATAAGAGTTTTGGTCGATAATGACTGACTAAAAGTTTATAGAGAGCACATCAGATCTTTAAGAGAGAGGTGGCTTGCATCAGAAAAGCAGTTTCGAACCTGGCTTGGTTGGGTTTTGTGTGACTGTTGGAAGTCGAAAGCTGTATGCAAGGAAGTTGTTTACGGAAAAAATTTACTTTATTTGACTCATCTTACCGAAAATTTTCGCTTAATATAATAGCTTGCCTTTTATAAACCGGGCAGCCTGAGAGTAAACAGAAACCAATTACAAATGTAAAAACACGGGACTTATGTTTGATAAACTTAAAAATACCCTCAAAAAAGCTATAGAAAATAGCGCCAATCGCATGACCTTCGACCCGTCAAGATTCGACGATCCATTGGCAACTCAAATTCGATGGACGCCGATTAAAGGCGGCGGGAGTAATTTCAGAACTCATAAATATTACTCGCAGGGAGCTAACCAGGCAGGATTCAAAGCAACGCTCGGTGCAATGTCGTTTAGCGGAATTTTTATGCTGGCCGGTCTTGGGGTTTCAATTGGAGTACCTTTTGGTATGGTTCAGGATGGTGAACCATTGGTAGCTTTGCAAACGCTGTTTGTGATTGGTTTTGGACTAATATTTTTTGGTGTCGGGTTCTACATGTTCAGATCCTATTCAAAACCTGTCGTATTTGATAAAATGGTGGGTTATTTCTGGAAAGGATGGAAGAAACCAGAACGATATAAAAATAATCAAAACATCGAAGGGACAATTAAATTAAGTGATATCCACGCGTTGCAGATTGTATCGGAATACATCAGGGGAGATAAAAGCAGCTACTATAGCTACGAGCTGAATATCGTAACACGTGAAGGAAGACGGCATAATGTGATTGATCACGGAGACCGTTCTGATATGCTTGCAGATGCCGCGAAGTTGTCCGATTTTTTAGGAATACCGGTCTGGGATGCATCTTGATGTGATCTGATTCTGATAGCGTAATGGAACGTTTATTTTGAGGAGGTAAGATTACTGGATTATAGAAAAAAACCGGCACCCAAAGTCTGAATTCAGTCATTCAATATCGATGTGCCGGCAGTTTCTTACAGAATTGATAAAATTTGAGTGATTTATAGGCGTTGGTTAGATCAATAGTTTTTCTGCATCAGCTACAAATCTTCTCGAATCCCGCCTAGAAAAGTCTTCCATCACCTGCTTATCGTTTATTTCCAGATCTTCAAATAATTCTTTTCCATTTACATCAGTTATGTAAATTCGTCCGTCTTTATAACTGACGGAGCCAATTTCATAAAATGGAATCAGTATAGCATGATCGAGGATTGTGCGCACACCACTGCTGACCATTGATTTAATCGTTTTAGCCAGTACTGAATCGTCTCCATCACTTTCGTTTGAGTTGATTTCATCTTCAAGATTATTCATGAACTGATCCGAAAACTGAATGGCAATTCCGGTTTCAGCTACAATTAGGTTGACGGTTTCATCGCTGTTGGTAATGAAGCGGATAGCATTGGATTCTGAAAATCTGTCAACAGCATCTGCATCGATATCAGACGGCATTTCAATGTTTTGAGCGTGTAATACAGATGAGATGGATAGGAGGCTCAAAACAGAAAAGAGGGTTGCTGAAACAAGCAGACTTTTTTTTGAAAAGCTGTTCATAGCGAATATTTAGGTTAAGATTTGTTGAAGCAATACGATCTTACTCCATCGTTGTTTCATTTTCCAAGAGATAGAAGAAAAAACAAGTCAAAACAGGAACGGAGGCAGAAACAATTTGCCTTGAAACCATATGAATAAGCTCTATTGAGATTTAAAAAACCATCTACAGATAAACAGAAGTATTATTTATGGAAAAAATGACCCAGGACTACGGTAAGTATACGCCTGAAGATTTAAAAGTCTGGAAGACACTTTTTGAACGTCAGCTTGTAAATCTGCCGGGAAAGGCTCACCCCGAATATTTGAAATGCCTCGACAAGCTTTCAGATGTACTAAACCCAAATAAACTGCCCGACTTCGGTGAGCTAAACAAAAAATTGCTTGCCGAAAACGGGTGGTCTATCACCGTTGTACCCGGTCTAATACCGGTTGACCGGTTTTTCAAACTCCTTTCTGAAAAAACATTCTGTTCGTCAACTTGGGTCCGATCTATGAAACAGCTCGACTACCTTGAAGAACCCGATATGTTTCACGATATCTTCGGACATGTTCCGTTGCTCATGAACTCTCAATATTCCAGTTTTGTACAAAAATTTGGCGAAATGGGAGTCCGTTATGGGCATGACAAAACTGTTGAGAAACAGCTCCAGCGTCTCTATTGGTTTACAATTGAATTTGGATTGATGGCTCAGAAAGAACGCACACAGATTTACGGGGCTGGTATACTGTCATCAGCAGGAGAATCGAAGCACATTTTTGAGGATGACATTGAGGTGTTGCCTTATGACGTAGAAAAAATTCTCCATAATGATTTTGTGACATCAGAAATACAGACGAGATACTACGAGATCGACTCGTTTGAACAGCTTTTTGAGTCGGTTGGAGAGCTGGAAAAGCAGTTGCGCGAAGAAGTGGCGGTTTGATGTGGACACACCTCTGATCTCAAAAGTATCGATCTGCGATCTGTTTCTAATCTGAGGCTATCCAAAAAGGGCGTGGTATTGCATTTATGCTAACCATTTCGTCATACCGGACCCCGATCCGCTCATCTTTTGAACGCGAAGCGATATCTCCTGACCATATCAACGATTGGAGATCCCGCATCGAGTGCGGGATGACGCCCTTTTTGGACAGCCTGTGTCGTCCTGAAATAAGTTGACTCGTTTTCAAAAAAACGTCAACGTAAAACAGGATAACAAAATGACTACAAAAAGGAGTATATACAGTGAAGAATTTAAATGGAAAGTTGTCCAGCAGGTCCTTTCCGGAACCCTGACCAAAGAACAGGCACGCAAGGCGTATTCTATTAAAAGCAATTCCGCTATTTTATACTGGATGCGCATTTTTAGTGGAGTCACCGATTATCGCAGTCCTGATGTCGTGTCTGAACAATCAAACAAATTGACAAAAACAACCAACCAATGTAAGCTCGAGCAGGACCTCGTGCGTTTGAAACAAGAACTTAAAGCAGAGAAGATGAGGGCCGATCTCTGGCAGACGATGGTTGAGGTAGCGGAAGAAGAGCTTGGAGTTGATATACGAAAAAAGTTTGGAGCCAGGCAGTCGCCCGATGCAGACAGCAGCAAGGGAAAGCCTTCCGTGTAGCGGATGCTTGCCGGGTGTTTGGCTACAGCAAACAAGCCTATTACCAATCGATTACCCGCAAGGAAAAGCAAGCCTTTGATGAGTATTTGATTGTAGAGTTGATTCTAGAAAAGCGAAACGTTTGGAAAAAAGGAAGTGGACGCAACCTGTTTGCCTGCTTGCAGGCGGACTTTGCTCTTCATGGAATATCCATAGGCCGGGACGCGTTTTTTGAGGTGCTAAGGGCTCATGGGCTGCTGGTTCGCCGTAAAAGCCGGCGTGCGCGTACTACAAACAGTTATCACCACTACCACCGGTTCCCCAACCTGATAGAGGGGTTGAGCCCTGACGGGGCCAATCAGGTATGGGTCAGTGATATTACCTTTGTGTGGTGCCGGAAAGAACAGTGTTTCTTGTATCTGTTTTTAATAACGGACATGTATTCCAGAATGATTGTTGGATATGCGGTGGGCCAGACGCTGGAGGCCAGCTGGGGTCTGCAGGCGTTGCAGATGGCGATTGATCAGGCCCCGGGATCCCTGGCGATGCTCATCCATCACTCGGATCGCGGCGTGCAGTACTGCTGCGGAGACTATATTGGGCTGTTAAGTCTGCATGCTATCCGCCCGAGTATGACGCAGAACAGTGATCCTCTGGAGAATCCAATAGCAGAACGCATCAACCTAACGCTAAAAGATGAATTTATGGATAACTACAAAGAAGGGTATCAAAACAAAGCTCAGGCACTGAAAGAACTACCGGTAAACATTGAGTTTTATAACCAGATTCGTCCCCATAGTAGTGTAGGACGAATACCTCCTGCTCAGGCTCACGTAAAGACAGGCCCACTGGAAAGAAAATGGAAGAATTACTATACTCAAAAACCCGTACAATGAGTCAACCAAAATCAGGACGACACAGCCTCTTCCAGATCTTCCAAAAGTATTTGTTCATTAAGATGATTGCGGAAAGGTCTTGTTAAATCCCCTCTGGAGAGGGGAAAAGGAGATGTAAACAGCGGCAGCTGGTTTTCATCCCGAGGGGTGTGTTTTAGTCCTAATATTCTTTCAGAGGATGACAGATATTGTCACCCACGACATTTATCTTTCCGATGTTGTATGAATTTCGGCGAATTTGAAAAGATAAATATGAACATACTTGCCACAGCAGATCTTCATTTAGGGAGACAGTCATCTAATATATCAAAAGGCCTGCGGGAGAGTTCTGTTGCGTTTACGCTAAACCGTATCGTTGATTATGCGCTTAGTGAAAACATAGATGCCGTGCTTCTGGCGGGTGATATTGTTGATCGGGATAACCGCTACTACGAAGCAGTTGGTCAGCTGCAGCAAGCATTTAGCAGGCTGGGCAAGGCTGGAATTCCGGTCGTGATGATTGCTGGTAATCACGATTACGATGTGCTTCCGGATATTGTCAAAAATCGTGAGTTTGACCATGTTTACCTGCTGGGAGAAAAAGGGAACTGGGAGGCAAAAACGATTAAAACCAAAAACGGTGATTTTCAGGCAGTTGGATGGTCATTTCTAACCCAGCACGTTTTGGATGATCCGCTGCTTCAGCTTAAACCAAAGGAGTTGGATCTGGATCCCAATTTACCGGCACTGGGTCTGCTGCACGGTGATTTATATGATCAGAAAAGCCAATATGCCCCTTTGGATATGTCTGGTTTTCCAGCCAGTGGAGTTCAGGCCTGGGTGATTGGTCACATACATAAACCGGATCTCCTGCAAGCCGGGAATCCTATGATCTTCTACCCCGGTTCGCCACAGGCACTAAGTTCAAAAGAGCCAGGAGCACATGGAGCCACTCTTCTGACATTAGACGGACGAAGCGTGAAGTCAAAGCGAGTTCTTCTTTCACCTGTTCGATATGACACGCTACATCTGGATGTGATTGGAATTGAGGATAAAACTCAGTTTAGAACGCGACTGACAGAGCGGATGGATGACTTCGTCCAGCAACATTTTGAAGCATTGGAACATGTTTCGTACCAAATTTTTGATGTTGAGTTGACCGGATATCACCCTGATCTAAATGAACTGGAAAGCTGGACAGATCTTGCGGATCAGCTCGAACAGCAGATGGAGCCGGGGATTCTTGTCAGCGTCCGAAAAGTGACCAATCATGCTAAACCGGCCGTCGAAAACCTTGAGGAACTGGCTCAGCAGCCCACGCCACCGGGCTTACTCGCAAAGCTTATCATAGACCTTGAATCCGGTGGCTCGTCCGATCTGCTTGAAAGCCTTATTTCAAATCACAGAGAAGAGCTCACGCGCGCTAATCGATCAGCTACCTACCGGCCATTGAACAGGTTTGGTGATCACGAAATAGATAATGAAGAGGGTTCAAGGGAAATGCTCCTTCGTGAAAGCAGAAAGCTGCTAAGTGAACTCCTTTCACAAAAAGAGGTGATGTAAGAAATGAGTAACTCAGTAAAAAAGCCGCTTCAAATTAAGGATCTGAGCATCGGTAGAATGCCCGGTTTTAGTGACGGGATGAAGCCTCTTAAGGATTTCTCGGAAGGTATCAATATTATTGCAGGCCCGAATGCATCTGGAAAAAGCACCACGGCACATGCCATTCAAAAACTGATCTGGCAGAATGATACCGCACGGATTAAACTTGGAGGGCACGCTGCCCTGAATGGCGAGAGCTGGACGCTACGGGTTGATTCAGGCCAGAAGATTTGCCAGCGAAACGGAGTGCCGGATAAAATCAGTGGTATTCCGGCTGCGGAGGAACAGAATCGTTATATGCTGGCACTTCACACCCTGATGACGGCCGACGGAAAGGATCTGGCTAAACAGATCATACGGGAGTCGATTGGGGGTTATGATCCTGAAAAAGCAGCCCAGAATCTGGAATACGATTCAAGAGTTAGCACCACGGGAATTGGCGTTTATAAAGATTTTGAGCGTGCCGAAAAATCGGTTCGGGAGAGCCAGGAGGCTCAAAAAGCGGTAAAAGCTGAAGAACAAAAACTGACTGATCTGTACAAGCAAAAAGAAGACGCGGAATCGTCTGAAAGAAAAGCAGCTTTTTACCGATCTGTAATTGATGCCAAAAAAGCGGAAAAGAATTTTTCGAGTCTTAAGACCGAACTGGAGACCTTTCCGGCAGAGCTCGAGCATGCGCATGGTGAGGAGTTAACCCGGGTCGAGGAGCTCGAAAAAGAGATTTCAAGTGCTGAAGGAAGCATTAGTGAGGCTGATGTGTTAATCAGTGAGTCACAACAAGAGCTCGTCCGGCTGACGATTCCTGAGTCTGGAATACCCATGAAAGTGATTGATGAACTGGAAGAGAGAGTTGCTCGTCTGGATAAGGCAGAGAGCGACCTCAACTCACTTGAAACCGAAAAAGAGAGTCTAGTAAAAAAGCGATCTGAATCACTGAAGCGGATAGGAACCGGCGCTGATGCAGACAGTCTTCGTAAGATAGACCTGGAAGATATCGCAGATGTTGATAAGTTTCTGGAAGAGGCACATCGACTGGCGAGTGAAAAACGGCTGTTGGAACAGGAAGTTCAAAACCTGGAAGAGGATAGAAAAAATGATACCCCGGATCCGGATAAAGTTCGTGAAGGAATCAGCCAGTTAAGCTATTGGCTTAAAGAAGCAACGGAAAAGCCTGAGTTCCCCGGCTGGATCATTCTCACGATAGGTGTTTTCGCCATTATTTCTGCTGTGTCAGGCTACTTTATGCCGGTTGCCGGTGCTGTGGGTCTTGCCATTATCCTGATTCTGGCTGTTTACGGGTGGCTACAGCTTGGAAAAAAGGGTGATGATCAGACTGAACAAACACGAATCAAGGATTTTCAGAATACTGGTCTGAATGCCCCGGAAAACTGGAGTCCTGAAAAGGTTAGTGCCCGTTTAGACGAACTGATGTCGGACCTGCGAGATGCTCAACGGAATGAAAAGATATCATACAGCCTGAAATCGTTGCAAGAGCGGCTGGATAGAAAGAATAGTGCCATTAAAGATATTGAAAGCAAAAGGAGAGCTCTTGAAGAGAGACTGTCTGTATTGCCAGAGCTTCCGTTTCAAAATCCCGAAAGCTACAGCCAGCTTGCCTGGTATATCACTGCCGTGCAAACCTGGCAGGAAGCCGACTCTGATCTGCTTGCTACTGATGAGCAACTCAAGGAGACAAAAAGGCAACTAAAAGAAGAGTTGCGCAAGATATTGGAGTTGATCGAACCGTATTGTGAGACAGCTCCAGAGGATTCAGCAGAGGCACAGGCGGTTTGGAAGAAGATGAAACGGCAGGAGGAGATCAGGGAACGCGCAACTGCGGAGATCAACAGGCAACAAGCGGCGATTGAGAAGTATCAAAATCTGATAGATAAGAAAAAAGAGGCTCTGACATCGATTTATAAAAAGTTCGGTCTCAACACGGATGAAAAAAACCGGCTTCGTCAGCTAATGGAACAGCTGGATGATTATAAACGCGTAAGTAAGGAGTATGAGCTGGCAAAAGGTGAGTTTGGGAGACTTAAGCAGACATTGGAGGAACACTCACTTTATGAGGAGGAGCAGAGCCGACTGGCAGAATTGACTATAGATCAATCTGAAACTCTTCAAACGAAGCTACTTGAAGAGGCAAGAGAACTTGAGACGCTTCGAAATAGAATCGCGGAGATCGAAGCTGAAGTGAAAACCGTCAAATCCGGCAATTCGCTTGAAAAGGCACTGGCGGAACGGGATCAGGCAGTCGAAAACCTGAGAGACCATTACGAAGAGAATCTACAGAAAATAACCGGGAGACTGCTGGCGGACACCATCAAAGAGCAGATGCGGGAACAGAATCGGCCAAAGGTATTTAAGGAGGCGAGCCGTATGTTCAACCGCATCACAAAAGGGCGCTATGAGCTTCAGATGGATGAAATGGATGAGCCTGAGTTTATCGCATTCGACACAGTTGAACATATTGGAAAGAACCTTGATCAGCTATCAAGTGGGACACGAATTCAGCTGCTGATGGCTGTCAGGCTGGCGTTTGTGGAAACACAGGAGACTATCATCAAACTGCCAATTCTGGCGGATGAACTGCTGGCAAATAGTGATGACGTACGTGCCGAGGCGATTATTGAGGCCCTGACCGAAATCAGTCGTGACGGAAGGCAGGTGTTTTATTTTACGGCACAGGGCGATGAAGTAGCCAAGTGGGACAGTTATTTGAAAGATAAGGGTGGCGTCAATCACAAAGTGTTCTACTTGTCAGTTGAAAGTGGTGAGAAAGAGGAGGCACAGATCCAGTCTCAAGCTCAGCGGGAGCCGATTAGACTGATTAGAGACGTAGCTGAACCGGGTTTGCTAAACCATACCCAGTACGCGGATGTATTGAATATCACCGAATTCAATCTATTGACAGACGACCCGGCCCGGCTTCATCTCTGGTATTTGATAGAGGATCCGGAAACGCTTCATGCGGCACTTTCCGCCGGAATTGACTACTGGGGGTCGCTAAAAAGCTATGCTGATGCAGGCGGCGTGATAGAGGGACTGAGCGATCAGCAAATCAAGGAGATGGAAGAAAAAGCCGACCTGCTAGAGCGCTACCTTCGTCTGTACAGGCAGGGACGGCCAAAGCCTATTGATCGTGGAATACTGGAAGATTGCGATGCAATTACAGATACCAAAATAGACGAGGTTTCAGACCTATTAGAAGAAGTGAATGGAAACCCACGCGAATTACTAAATAAACTTTGGGAAGGGGCGGTTTCGCGCTTTTATGACAATAAAAAAGAGGAATTAGAAGCTTACCTATTGGAGAATGGCTACATAGACAATAGGGAACCGATGAACGAAGGCGCCATAACTACAGCTTTACAGGCATTCATTTCAAACCTGAGTCTGTCGAAAAAAGAAGCTCAGGATTTTCTCAACCGGCTTTTGAGTTGATTTTAAATAGAGTAAAACAGCATTTCATAATACTGTAATACCCAAACTGATGA
>Ga0209938_1000337_pt1 | contig 26041 bp, 19 predicted proteins | sample SalPonR2_C_D1_MG_FD_185708 | JGI IMG/M metagenome (GOLD analysis project Ga0209938, IMG submission 185708) | Salt pond soil microbial communities from South San Francisco under conditions of wetland restoration - Salt Pond MetaG R2_C_D1_MG... ... | reverse complement strand
TTTGAAGAGTTAAGGCGTTCGGTTCTGGAAACAATGGAAGAATTCAGAGCTTATGCTGGATCAAACATACAATATGAGTTTATCAACCCCGCAGAAAGCGAAGATCAGAAAACCAGAAATGAAATTGCAAGGCAACTCGTCGATAAAGGATTAAATCCACGCACCATTAGGGTAGAAGATAAAGATGGATACAAAACTAAATACCTTTTTCCTGGCGCAGTTATTATGTATCGACAGGAAGAGGTAGTATTAAATTTTATCGAAAGTAAAGGTAGTGGACGTACTGCGGTAGAGAGTTTGATAAATGATGCTCAGGAGAAACTCGAATATAATTTTCTAAATAAAATAAGAGAAGTAACAAGTGTTTTTCCAGCCACAATAGCCTTTATAACCGGACATGGAGAATTAGAGCGTAGCCAAAGCATATCTTTAGCGCGAGAGCTTTCAGATATGTATTCGGTAAAACTTGTGGATCCCGATGAGTATATCTATGCTTTACGTGACTCAATGCGCTTAAAATATGATGCAATAGTTATTGCTAAACCCAGAACCACGTTTTCTGAGAAAGATAAGTTTATTATCGATCAATACATAATGCATGGTGGTAAAGTGCTGTGGCTTGTCGATTATAATGATGTACATATGGATAGCCTTGCAAGAAAAAGTACAACTCAGGCAATTCCAATTCAGCGGCAGCTTAATTTAAATGACATGTTATTTAGCTATGGGGTGAGAATTAATACCGGGATAATTCAGGATTTACGGTCTGCTCCAATTCCTGTAAATACAGCTGCAATGGGTGCAGAACCACAATTTACTCCAACACCGTGGGTCTACTTTCCTGTAATAGCACCAAGGCCGATACATCCGATAACAACTAATATCGGACCAATTAAAACTGAATTTACAAATCCATTAGATACTGTTGGAAGAAACCCAAATGTGAAAAAGCAAATATTACTAAAAACATCACAATATTCCCGCGTAGTAAGTTCACCGGCTTTAATCGACCTGAGTATAATAAATGAAAAACCTGATCCGCAGAGATTCAGATCAGGACCACAAAATGTGGCAGTATTACTCGAAGGTAACTTCCAATCAGCTTTCAAAAACAGATTGGTGGATGATTTTACACAAAACTCATTTTTCGATTTTAAAGAGAAAAGTAAAAAAACTAAAATGATCCTGGTTTCTGATGGTGATGTGGCCAAAAATCCGGTAATTACACGAAATGGTGACCAGCAATCTTTACCTTTAGGATCAGACAAATGGTTTGAGGATATAAATTTTAGCGGGAACAAACCATTTTTACTTAATGCTGTAAATTACCTGACTGATGATAATGAACTTGTAACTTTACGTGGCCGAAAATTTGAATTACGCTTACTAGACAGGCAAAAGCTCAGAAATGAGAAAACGTTCTGGCGAGCCTTAAATATTGGCTTACCTATTGTAGTTATGCTTATATTAGCTTTTGTATTTTATTTCTTAAGGAGAGCAAAATATACCCAAAAAAGCAGCCAGTAAACATTTCCAGGGCACCATTTAAAAGATTAAAATTATAAACAGATGAACCGAGCCATGACAAAAAAATGACACACACGAGCATGATTATAATAAAACTGCAAACCCTTGTATGGAGTGAATTTTATTCATCATGGCGAGCTCCATCCCGATTAGTCATCGGGACAGGTAATGACCACTAAAATCAAATTTATAAACATATGAAATACCCATGACAAAAAACTTGACACAAACGAAAATGATTAATACCTTTGCAAGGTTCGTTAAGAACATTAAGGGCGATTTTTTCTGGAGGTTGAAATATCTTTTGCTACGAGCAAGTAGAAACCCCGAATATGAAATTGCTTTCACAGCTAAGCACAAACGAATATTGCCATTTTCAGTTTTGACTGGGAGGGAGCATGCGCATGAAACTTTTATATTCTTAGCTGTTTTTTCTTTCCTTAAAAGTATTTCTCATTTTTTATGGGTAAGGGGTTTTATGTGTCATTCAAAAAACCCAAAAATCGCTATATCCAGATTATCAGATTTTTACTATACTTTCAAATACAAATATTAATAGCATGAAAAAATACATTATACAAATCCTTGTTATTATAGTACTGGTTGGATTAGTAGTAGCTGCCCAGGTAGCTCCTTATGGCACCTCCAGATTGTTCGATATGCTTAAAATTGGTAAGCAGGCAACTATTCGTGAATTGCGGGATTTTAATATAGAGGATACTGCTAAAATAGACCGTATTTTTATGGTCGATAAAGAAAATAACATTGTTGAGCTTACCGAATCAGAACAGGGTAAATGGTATGTGAATGAGGAGTTTCTTGCAAAGAAAAATAATGTTCAACTTCTTTTAAAAACCTTGCACAGGATGCGGATTAAAACTCCCGTGGCCAAAGCTGCTGAGGAAAACATACTCAAAAGCCTGGCCACAAAATCAGTTAAAGTTGAAGTTTATAGCGATGATGATTTGATGAAAACCATATATATTGGGGGAGTTACACAGAATCAACTGGGAACATATGCCCTTCTGGAAGGTTCGAATAGGCCTTTTGTAATAGAAATACCGGGGTTTCGGGGGTATTTGTCAAGCAGATTTACCACTAACCCGATTTCGTGGAGATCGACAAGGATTTTTTATTATGATCAGTCCCAGATTGATGAAATAGGTGTTAGAATCGGGGATAAGCCAGATGAGTCCTTTAAAATAAAAGTGAAAGGTCGCAATGAATATGAGCTTTACGGAGAGGATATGAAGGCTAAAGTTTTTGATACCCTGGCTGTTAGGAGGTTTGTTAAAGAGTTTGAGCATAAATACCACAGTCACTTCGTACTGGGTAAAAGCCCCAGACAAGTAGATTCAGTGTTCAATAGTTCATTTTTTTATCGTTTTAATGTGAAATTGAAAAATGACGAAAATGTTGAGTTGAGCTTACATCGAAATAAAAATATTAGTCAAAATGTAGCTGATAATGATATTTTTACCGTGAGCCAACTTAATGGTATAATTAACCAAAACACATGGGTACTGGTACAAACACATGTTTTTGCCACCATGTTTAAGGAACTTAGCGACTTTAAACCACAATTCTGAAAAGTTTTTCTTAATTTTGAGGAAATAAAAAAGAAAGTATAATGAATTTTGTAGTATCGAGTACAGATTTACTAAATCATTTACAAGCTATTGCTAAAGTGATTAGTAGCAAGAACACACTGCCTATTTTAGATAACTTTTTGTTTGAACTAAAAGGCAATGTGCTAACAATAACAGCCTCCGACCTGGAAACAACACTTGTGACTTCTATGGAAGTGGACAATGCAGAAGGTGAAGGTGTTATTGCTGTAGACGCACGCCGTCTTTTAAAATTAAAAGATACTTCGGAACAGCCTTTGACATTCAATATCAATACTGAATCACTTTCAGTAGATATTTTGAGCGAAAGCGGTAAGTTCACAAAGGTTGAACAAAAGGGAGAAGATTATCCTAAACACCAGGAGATAGACGACGCCCAAAAAACAGAAATTACTTTGAAATCCGAAGCTCTGCTTTCTGCCATTAATAAAACCATCTTTGCCACAGCAGAAGATGATTTGAGGCCAGTCATGAACGGAATTCTATTTGCTTTTTCTCCTGATTACCTTACAGCCGTTGCCTCAGATGCCCATAAAATGGTTAGGTACCGCCGATTAGATGTGAAAGCCGACCAGGAAGCATCATTTATTTTACCGCAGAAACCAGCTCAAATGTTAAAGAATTTGCTTCCCAACGACGAAACCGAAGTGAAAGTAACATTTGACCAGCAAAATGCCATTATTGAGTTTGGCAACTTTTTACAGGTTTGTCGGTTGGTAGAAGGTAAATATCCAAATTACGAAGCGGTTATTCCAAAAGATAATCCGTATAAAATGACAGTCGACCGGTTGGATTTGCACAATAAACTTAAAATGGTTTCGGGTTATGCCAATCCGGCTTCTAACCTTGTGAAATTGAGTGTTGCACCAAACGAACTCAAAGTTTCGGCGCAAGACCTCGACTTCTCAATGTCTGCTTTCGAGCGTTTGAAATGTGAGTATGAAGGTCAGGAGATGGAGATTGGTTTTAAGGCGCTCTTCATGATTGAAATAGTAGCAAATATATCATCACCTGATATATTTATAGAACTCTCTGATCCTTCAAGAGCTGCTCTTTTTCTGCCTGTAGAAAAAGAGGACGAAAACGAAGACTTATTGATGTTGCTAATGCCAATGATGGTGAATCAATAATTAAAATATGATCTCAATTCTGAATAAGAGGGAGTGCTAAGGGCGTTCCCTCTTTTTTAATGCTGTAAAACAGATAAATATGCTCAGAAAAAACCAATAATTGATAGAGATTTGTATACCATTTGCTACTTGAATTTTAATTTCTTTAACTACTTATAAAATTGTTTCATACGCCTTTCGGCAATAAATTATAGAATTATGACAAAAAATGAACTTACAGCTTTCATAAGGCAGGTTAGCTTGTTTAAAGGGCTTAATAATGATGAGATTCAGATTGTTGCAGAGCATGTTAAGCGCAAAACTTTTAGTCAAGGTGCATATTTGTTTAAACAGCATTGTCACAGAGAAGCGATTTATTTTATTGCAGAGGGCGAGGTTGAACTGTTTAGCAAAACAACATACGGGGCTGAAAAACGACTTGCATATTTCGGAGCGTATGATTTTATGGGTGAAGGTTCATTGCTTGATCATTCTCCCCACAGTACAAATGCAAGAGCAATCACCGATGTGGTTGGATACAGCATAGAGAAAGCTGATCTGGAGCATCTCACAGAAAAGCATAATGGCATTACCTCAAAAATATATGCCAACCTGGCCAAAGTAATTACACGTCGCATGCATCAGGCCAATGCGCAACTTATAAATGCAGGAGCACAATACGCTTCAGGTTCTACAAGGCACGAACATGACCTGCTGGGCGACCGTGATGTACCTGATCATGTTTATTATGGAATACAAACGCTTCGGGCCCTTGAAAACTTCAATATTTCGGGTGTTTCTTTGCAGTTTTTCCCAACACTGATTAGTAGTCTGGGCATTGTGAAGATGGCAGCTGCAAAAGCAAATCACGACCTGGGTTTATTAGAAGACGATGTAACCGATGCTATGATACAGGCTTGTGACGAAATAATGAAAGGGAAGTATCACCGGCATTTTGTGGTTGATATGATTCAGGGCGGTGCCGGTACATCTACTAATATGAATGCCAATGAGGTAATTGCCAATCGTGCCCTCGAAATCATGGGACACAAAAAAGGTGCATACGAATATTGTCACCCAAATAATCATGTGAACCTGTCACAATCGACTAATGATGCTTACCCTACAGCCATTAAAATAGCGCTGTTGTATTCCAATATCAAGTTTGTAGAAGTTTTAAAAGATCTTGTTGATTCATTTCGCAAAAAAGGGCAGGATTTCGCCAATGTTATTAAAATGGGGCGGACTCAACTTCAGGACGCAGTGCCAATGACACTCGGGCAGGAGTTTGAAGCTTATGCTACTATGCTTGAGGAGGAAGTTGAGCGTTTGGAAAATAACGCAGATTTATTCCTTGAGGTCAATATGGGCGCAACTGCTATTGGAACAGGTATAAATGCTGATCCTGATTATAGCGAGAAATGCGTAAATCACCTTCGCGATATCACCGGCCTGGATATTAAGCTGGCTAAGAATTTAGTTGAGGCCACACAAGATACAGGTGCATTTATTATGTATTCTTCTGCAGTAAAACGTCTGGCTGTTAAATTAAGCAAAATAAGTAACGATCTTAGACTGCTGTCATCAGGTCCCCGTACCGGCTTTAATGAGATTAATTTGCCACCAATGCAGCCCGGCTCATCAATAATGCCAGGTAAAGTAAATCCGGTAATACCAGAAGTCGTAAACCAAATCGCATTTAAAGTTATTGGTAACGATTTAACCGTTAACCTTGCTTCTGAGGCAGGGCAGCTTGAGCTAAATGTGATGGAGCCAATTATTGTTCAAAGTCTTTTTGAAAACATTGAGATGCTTAAAAACGGCATGGAAGTACTGAAATATAGATGCATTGATGGAATTACAGCCAATAAGGAGCATTGTATGAATCTTGTTCATAACAGTATTGGGCTTGTAACGGCATTAAATCCCGTTTTAGGATATGAGATTTGCACGAAACTTGCTAAAAAAGCACTCGAAGAAAATCGAAGCGTATATGATCTGGTGCTGGAACAGAAGCTATTGTCAAAAGAAGAATTGGACAGGGTATTGGCACCTGAAAACATGGTAAAACCGCATAAAATAACATTAAATAAATAGTTTTTGGTTTTTACAATTGGGCGGATATCAGTGCATGGTGTCCGCTTTTTTTATTTTTCTAACAATTGTTTTTATTGTAAGTATATATTTTCAATATATTGCATTATTATTGTATTTTAGATGCTTAAACAGGATGCCTTTATTGTGAGAAATAGGTCGACATATTTTTTTAAAGCTTGCTTTCTTTTAGTTTCACTTATTTGGGTGAAAATTATAATTGCCAACCCTGATAGTTTGCTGCGAAAGCTTCATACTTACCCAAAAGATTCATCGCGAGTACAGCTATTATTCGAAATAGCGCAACATTATGAAGATCATAATGAAGACTCCTTGTTTTTGCAATATATTGAACAGACACTGGAAACAGCCGAAAATATCGGATATATTCACGGGATGATTTGGGCACTCGACGAGAAAGGATACTACCTCAGAAAAAAAGCTGATTACACAGAAGCCTTGAATGCCCACTTTCATGCACTAAGATTGGCAGAAGAGCTAAAATATAAACAGTACCTACCACGAATAAATAATAATATAGGTGTTGTATACCGGCGACTCGATGATTATAGCAGTGCAGTGAACTACCATTTAAAAGCACTTAAGTATGGTGAGCAATACAAAGATTTCAGGAGCACAATGTATGCCCGCAACAGCCTTGGAAATGTATTTGCCCTCATGAAGCAGTATGACCAGGCTATGGAATACTTTAATCAGGCACTGGAACAGGCCAAACAAAGAAACAACTTACGAAGCCTGGCAATTAACTACAATAACATTGGGGAACTGCTTGAAACGAAAGGAGAACTGGAGGAAGCTTTAAGATATTATTTTAAATCGTTGGAGTTTAACGAACAGATTGAGAGCAAGAGGGGTATCGCAATTAGTTATGACTGTATAGGCTCGGTTTATGTAAAAACAAAAAAGTTTGAAAAGGCCATTGATTATTTCAAGAAAGCAATGGAAATAGACCAAACACTTGGTGATGATTTTTATGTGGCCGTTAGCAGTTTAAATATTGGCAAGGCTTACATGAAGCTTAATCGTTTTGAGGAAGCCCTGCATTATTTAAAAAGAGCCCTGAAACTTTCAAGAGATATCGGAGCAAAAAGCACAAGCAGAGATGCACACAAATACTTATCAACGCTTTATGAGAATTCAGGCATGGCTTTAATGGCTTTGAGGCATTATAAAGACTTTACTACCTATAAAGATTCAATTCTCAACGAAAAGAACAGCCAGAATATAAGCAAGCTTCAGACCTTATATGAAACCGAGAAACAACGCAAGGAAATTGCACTGTTGGAGCAGGAAAAATCGCAAAGAGAAAAGTCGAACAGACGAAAAACCATTTTTCTTTTAGTACTGGCCATTGCATTTGTGCTACTTGCAATTTTAGCATTTGCATTATTCAGAGCCAATCTCATAAAACGCAAAAACAATAAGGTGCTCGAAAAACAAGCTATAGTCATTCGTGATAAAAACAATGAGTTACAGCTACAGAAACGTAAGCTTGAGCAAACCAATAATAAAATTACCGATAGCCTGTTATATGCTCAAAAAATTCAGCAAGCATTGTTGCCCAGAAAATCTCTGTTGCAAAATTTATTCGACGATTACTTTATTCTTTATCATCCCCTGAGTGTTGTAAGTGGCGACTTTTACTGGGCTGGAGAATTTGAGGATAAAGTTATATTTACAGTTGCTGATTGCACAGGCCATGGAGTTCCCGGTGCTATGATGAGCATGTTAGGAAACTCTTATCTGAATGAGACCATTCGTAACCCAAAGGTGCGGCATGCCAGTCAAATTCTTAATGAAATGCGCAGCATGATTATTTCTTCACTTCATCAACAAGGACTTCCCGGAGAATCAAAAGACGGTTTGGAGATGTCATTGTGTATTTATGATAAAAAAAGCCATATTTTGGAGTTCGCAGGAGCTCATATTTCGATCTATATTGCAAAGTATAATCCCAGCGCCAGTAAAAACTACGAGCTAATAGAATTGAAAGGAAATAAGATGCCCGTTGGTTATTACCGTAAAATGAGTTCTTTTACAGATCAAACCTATAAAATAGAACCTGAAGATATCATTTATATGTTCACCGATGGATATGTGGATCAATTTGGGGGAAAGAAAGGGCAAAAGTTTCAAAGTAAGGCTTTTAGAAATGTTTTAATTGGCAATGCACATAAACCATTGCATGAGCAGCAAGAGTTAATTGAAAAGACTTTTTTAACCTGGAAAAATGATTACGAACAGATTGATGATGTTTTAGTTATGGGTGTTAAACCAATCAGTAAAATTACTGAATAATCCCCGACATAAATATTCTTTCCAGACAGATTATTAAATCTATTTGATAAAAGTTTGTAAACTCGTTGAATTTATGCTTTCATTCAATGCTTTTTCATGTATTTTTGTATGCAAAATTGTAAATTTGCTTATTTTTAACCGATAAAGCTTTTCGCATGGGGACAAAAAGAATCACTTCAGCATTGATTTCAGTATTTAACAAAGATGGACTCGAACCTATAGTTAGGAAACTGGACCAATTAGGCGTAAAATTGATTTCGACCGGAGGTACACAAAAGTTTATTAACGACCTTGGTTGTGAGGTTCAGCCAGTTGAAGATTTGACAGATTATCCATCCATATTAGGTGGCCGGGTAAAAACGTTGCACCCGAAAGTTTTTGGTGGGATACTAGCTCGCCGTGACAATGATGCTGATAAGACCGATATGCAGAAGTATGCAATTCCTGAAATTGATTTGGTGATTGTAGATCTTTATCCCTTTGAAGAGACCCTTGCAGAGAATGCAGCACATCAGGAGATTATAGAGAAAATAGATATTGGTGGAATTTCACTCATAAGAGCTGCGGCAAAAAATTATAACGATACCCTTGTGATAAGTTCACGCAATCAATATTCATTGCTTCAGGATATTTTGGAAGAACAAAACGGAGATATTACCGAGGCTCAGCGCAAAATATTTGCTGCCCAGGCATTTAATATCTCATCTCATTATGATACAACCATATATAATTATCTCTCCGGAGAGAATGAAAATGTATTTAAGCAAAGTATCATTCAAAGTAAAAAACTGCGTTATGGGGAAAATCCGCATCAAAAAGGTTTCTTTTATGGCGATTTAAATAGTTTGTTCGACCAGCTTAACGGGAAAGAAATATCACACAATAATTTGCTTGATATAGATGCTGCCGTTAATCTTATTGATGAGTTTGATGAAACTACTTTTGCTATTTTGAAGCACAACAATGCTTGTGGAATAGCCTCAAGAGAAAAGCTAGTCGATGCATGGACCGACGCTTTAGCAGGAGACCCCGTATCAGCATTTGGAGGCATTTTGATTACGAATCGCGAAGTAGACGAAGAGACAGCCTTAAAAATAAATAGATTATTTTTCGAGGTAGTTATCGCTCCGGGTTATCAGGCAGAGGCATTTGAAATATTAAAACAAAATAAGAAACGAATTATATTGCGAAGAAAGGACAGGGAATTGCCCAAGAGACAGTTTCGCTCGTTGCTTAATGGCGTTTTGGGGCAGGAAAAGGACCTTTCAATGGAAGGAATCAATGATTTTGAAACTGTCACAGATAAGGGTCCCACATCCACAGAGGCACAAGACCTTGTTTTTGCAAATAAAATTGTGAAACACACAAAGTCTAATGCCATTGTTTTAGCAAAAAACAAACAATTAACTGCCAGTGGAGTTGGTCAAACCAGCAGAGTTGATGCATTGAAACAGGCCATAGAAAAAGCCAGGAACTTTAAACTTGACCTGAATGGTGCGGTTATGGCTTCCGATGCATTTTTCCCATTTTCTGACTCTGTTGAAATAGCAGATAAAGCAGGAGTAAAAGCAGTAATTCAACCCGGTGGAAGTATTCGCGATAAAGAATCAATAGAATATTGTAATAAAGCCGGAATGGCTATGGTTTTTACAGGAAAAAGACATTTTAAGCATTAAATTATATATAACATGGGTTTGTTTTCATTTTTAACGCAGGAGATAGCCATTGATTTGGGTACTGCAAACACCATTATTATTCACAATGATAAGATTGTAGTAGACGAACCATCTATTGTTGCCCTGGATAAAAACTCAGGAAAGCTGATAGCCATTGGAGAGAAAGCCAGGCAGATGCATGGTAAGACTCACGAAAACATCAGTACAACACGTCCTCTAAGGGATGGCGTTATAGCAGATTTTCACGCAGCTGAACAGATGATCCGGGGAATGATCAAAATGATTAATTCTAAAGCGAGATTAATGTCTCCGTCACTTCGAATTGTGATTTGTATACCATCTGGAAGTACTGAGGTAGAAATGCGAGCAGTGCGGGATTCATCTGAGCATGCCGGAGGACGTGAGGTATTTATGATTTATGAACCAATGGCCGCAATGCTCGGAATAGGTATAGATGTGGAAGCTCCCGAAGGAAACATGGTAGTTGACATTGGTGGTGGTACAACCGAAATTGCCGTCATTTCATTGGGTGGTATCGTTAGTAATAAATCAATTCGTATTGCCGGTGATGATTTTACCGCGGATATTAAAGAATATATGCGCCACCAGCATAACATTAAAATTGGCGAGAAAACCGCTGAGGACATTAAACTTAAAGTTGGATCAGCCCTGCCAGACCTGGAGGATCCACCACCAGATTTTATTGTACGCGGCCCACACCAAATGACAGCCCTGCCAATGGAAATTCCTGTATCATATCAGGAAATAGCACACTGTCTGGACAGATCAATAACTAAAGTGGAAGCTGCAATTTTAGCAACACTGGAGCATACGCCTCCCGAATTGTATGCTGATATATACCAAAAAGGAATTTGGTTAACAGGTGGTGGAGCCTTATTACGCGGGCTGGAACGTCGTCTGGAGGAAAAAACAAAAATTCCATTCCAGATTTCTGATGATCCCTTGCATGCAGTTGCAAGAGGAACCGGAATTGCCCTCAAAAACGTGGATATGTTCCAGTTTCTTATGCGCTAAATTAAAAAATGTAGCCTGATTATGGGTTAGGTTTATGGTAATTCAATAGCCAGGCCATTCTTTTATGGAGCTAAATAGAACATCTGGCTAACAATTTAACCGATCATGGGGAGTTCTTTTCAGTTTCAGAGAGCAACTCAGCCACTAAAACTAAAATTATAAATGGATGAATAATCTTATTCGTTTCATTGTACGGAATCACCATTTTTTTATCTTTCTGATTATTGAATTTATTGCCTTTTCTTTGCTTATTCAATATAATCAGTACCATAGATCTACTTTTCTTAATAAATCAGGCACAGCCCTAAGCGCAGTACATAGTTTTACAAATGATCTGGAAGATTTTTTTTACCTTCGGGATGCCAATCAGGAATTAGCCAGACAAAATGCACATATTTTAAATACGTTAAAAAAATCGTATAAATCCAATAAGGTATCATACAAGGAGATATATGATTCAGTATATTTCCAAAAATGGCATTACATGGTAGCCAGGGTTCTTAATAATTCCGTAAACAAACAAAATAATTTCCTTACTATTGATAAAGGCCGGCGACATGGCGTTGGTGAATCTATGGGCGTTGTTGGGCCAAACGGTGTTGTCGGGGTCGTACGACATACATCAAAAAATTATGCTACGGTAATATCGCTTTTAAACCCTAACTTTAGTCTTTCAGCCAGGCTAAGTAATACAAAGTATTTTGGGTCGTTGCAATGGGATGGGGCTGATCCGCAAGTGTGCTGGCTCGACGACATACCAAACCATATTACTGTGAATGTGGGAGATAAGGTTGAAACGAGCGGTTATAGCGCTATTTTTCCAGCGAGCATACCCGTGGGAGAAGTTATAGAGGCACAAAAAGATAAAAACAGTAATTTTTATCACATTAAGGTTGAGCTATTTATAGAAATGCAAAGTCTTACGCATGTATATGTGATTAAAAATAAGTTGAGGGAGGAAATAGAGGAACTCGAGAAAAAAACACAACCCAATGATTAGAGTCTTTTCCCGAAATATTGTCAGGTTTTTATTGCTGGTACTCATTCAGGTCCTGGTGCTCAATAATATTCAGTTGAGTGGATATATCAACCCATATTTTTATGTGCTGTTTGTTTTACTAATGCCTTTCGAAACGCCGGGTTGGGTTGTTATCCTAATGGGTTTTTTACTGGGGCTTACCATCGACTTATTCGCTAACACACCGGGAATGCATGCGGCTGCAACAGCATTTATGGGATATTTACGACTTTTTGTGCTGCGATATATGGAGCCACGAGATGGTTATGAACCAGGTTCTTTTCCACGGGTATATTATTATGGATTCAATTGGTTTTTAAGATATACCCTGTTCCTAACATTTATACATCACCTCGCACTCTTTTTTATTGAGGCATTTCATTTTACTGCAGCCGGCCATGTTCTCCTGAGAGTTGTTTTAAGCACATTTTTTTCAGTACTGCTCATTATGATTAGTCAATATTTGGTATTCAGAAAGTAGTATTATGGCTAATACACTAAAAAATACACGAACCTTCGTAATTATCGGTATTATGGTACTGATAGTTATAATTTATATTGGCAAACTCTTTTCATTACAGGTGGTCGACAATCAATATAAAACATCTGCGAGTTCGAATGTGCTTAGGTATGTAACACAGTATCCGGTACGGGGGCTGATTTATGACCGTGATAAAGAACTAATGGTGTATAATGAAGCAGCATACGACTTAATGGTTATCCCAAGACAACTTGAAGAATTTGATACTACTGAGCTTTGCGATATTTTAGATATATCGAAGGAGTTTGCCGCAGAGCGCTTAAACAAAGCAAAAGCATATAGTGTTTACAAACCCTCAATTTTTCTTAAGCAAGTCTCAGCTAAAACATATGCTGAACTCCAGGAAAAAATGTATAAATTCCCTGGGTTTTTTACGCAAACACGTACACTGCGGGAATATCCTGCTTCAGTAGCCGCCCATGTAGTTGGCTATGTCGGTGAAGTAAATGAGCAGGTTGTAAAAAATAATTCATATTACAAAAGCGGCGATTATATTGGCATAAGTGGCATTGAACGATCATATGAAAAAGAGCTCCGGGGAGAAAAAGGAGTTAATGTATATATGGTAGATGTACACAACCGCATAAAAGGAACCTATAATGACGGTGAACTCGATAAGGACGCAGTTCCCGGTAAAAACCTAACGCTTACCTTAGATATGGAGCTCCAGGCCTACGGTGAAAAATTAATGCATAATAAAAAAGGAAGCATTGTAGCAATTGAGCCTGCAACTGGCGAAATTTTATGCATGGTCAGTGCACCTTCATATGATCCGGCTTTGCTGAGTGGAAGACCAAGAACGAAGAATTACAGAAAACTACAGAATGATACACTAAAACCACTTTTTAACAGGGCCCTTCAGGCGCAATATCCGCCAGGTTCTACATTTAAACCTATAAATGCCTTAATTGGGCTGGAGGAAGGTGTTGTTAATGTGAATACTGAGTATTCATGTAACTATGGCTATCATGTTGGAAACTTTTCTGTAGGATGTCATGGTCACCCATCTCCATTAGATTTTATTGAATCTATCCAATATAGTTGTAATGCATACTATTGCAATGTGTATCGCAATATTCTTGACCATGCATCTGATGCAGGTATAAGCACAAATTATACGAACTGGCGGAAAAAAGTACGATCTTTTGGCTACGGAAAAAAACTTGATATCGACTTTCCTTTTGAACTTAAAGGTTCAATCCCTGAAGCCTCATATTTTGAGAACCTTTATAAGGGTGCATGGAACTCACTTAATATAGTTTCAATGGCCATTGGTCAGGGAGAGATACTTGTTACACCTTTGCAAATGGCTAACTTTTCTGCCGTCATTGCCAACCGAGGTTATTACATGATTCCGCATTTGGTAAAAGAAATTCAGGGCGAAGCTGATATTGAGCCAAAATACAAAGCTAAAAGGTATTCCGATGTGGACCAAAAGCATTTTGAACCGGTCGTTGAAGGGATGTACAGGGTAGTGCATGGAGATAAAGGCAGTACCGCAAGAAATGCCAGGGTCGACAGTCTTGAAATTTGTGGTAAAACAGGTACAGCTGAGAACCCTCATGGAGAAGATCACAGTATATTCATTGCCTTTGCCCCGAAAGATGATCCAAAGATTGCCATTTCAGTTTATGTTGAAAATGGTAGTTATGGTGCGACATATGCCGCACCAATTGCAAGTTTCATGATAGAAAAATATTTAAAGGGAAGCGTTAGTCGTACCTGGTATGAAAACTATATTCTTAAAGCAAATCTGTTAGATGGTGCAAAGAAAGATTAACATATATAAAGATATTGACTGGTTCACTGTTATACTTTACCTGATATTGGTTATAATGGGTTGGCTTAATATTTATGCAGCTGTATATAATGAAGAGCACAGCAGTATTTTTGATTTGACCCAAAGGTATGGTAAGCAATTATTATGGATTGTGGCTTCTATTGGAATTATTATCGCTATTATGCTGCTTGATAGTAAGTTCTATGCATTCTTTGCCTATCCATTTTACCTGTTTGTTATTTTATTGCTTATTGCAGTTCTGCTTTTCGGCACAGAAGTAAATGCCTCCCGGTCGTGGTTTACAATCGGTAGTTTTCGTGTTCAACCCGGCGAATTTGCAAAGTTTGCCACAGCTCTTGCCCTGGCCAGGTTTATGAGTGCCTTTAATTTTAAAATACACAAATTAAAAAACCTCTTAAGTATTGCAGCCATTATTATTGTCCCTGCCGCATTGATATTGTTGCAAAACGATACCGGGTCAGCATTGGTTTATGCTACATTCATAATTGTATTGTTCCGGGAAGGGTTATCCTCAGCAGTAATGCTTTTAGGCTTATTTGCTGCAATTCTTTTTATAATGTCACTTACAATGCCACTTCATTACATTCTAATATTTATACTTATTGTAACAGCAAGTGTTGCCTTTATTCATTTTCATGATAAGAAGCAGGTTATTAAAGGTGTGTTTTTTTTCTTAATGGTTTTCGCTCTCATTTATCTCATTAATACGTTGTTTTTTAGTTATGACATTTCATGGCTCATCATTGCTACTGCCCTGGCTTTTTCGGTTTTGCTGGGAATCAGGGCTTTGGTTTATCGTTATTACTACCTGTTTTTCATAGTAGGTATAGGACTGGGTTCAATTGCTTTTACCTATTCAGTCGATTATTTCTTTGACAACGTGCTTGAAAAACATCAGCGTAGTCGCATTAATCATTTATTAGGTATAGAGTCTGATCCACTTGGAGCTGGTTATAATGTAAACCAAAGCAAAATTGCAATTGGTTCAGGAGGCCTTTCGGGTAAAGGTTTTTTAAGGGGGACACAAACCAAATATGATTTTGTTCCCGAGCAGAGTACTGATTTTATTTTTTGCACGGTAGGCGAGGAATGGGGATTTCTGGGTACTTCTGTTGTGCTTTTGTTGTTTTTAACCTTACTTGTAAGACTAATAATATTAGCCGAACGCCAACGTTCCTCTTTTAGTCGAATTTATGGTTATGCAGTAGTCTCTATCCTGTTTTTTCACATTGCAATTAACACCGGAATGACTATCGGATTGGCTCCTGTAATTGGAATACCCCTGCCTTTCTTTAGCTATGGGGGCTCTTCATTGTGGGCTTTCACCGCCCTGTTATTCGTTTTTCTGCGCATTGATGCTTCAAGACGCGAACTACTCCGTTAAATTTTATTGGTTTGACCCTACGAATATAATTTGGATTTGGCTTGAGAAATTTGTAATTTCGCGCGAATTTGGCGGAAAATTTTTTCGTATTATTCCCTGAGCGATTTATCGAACTTCCGTGTATAGTATTTGTTTATTTAGTAAATCAACCAATAAAATTTGAAGCGTAATGGATAGAGACCTTAACAAAGTTGCAATTAGACCAAAGGCCCAGCGTGTTTTTCATACTTTGCTGGAGGAAAATCCTCGTTTAAAGGATATATTAAAGAATGCAGAAAGTGCTGATCAGGCCCGTGAAGCCATGGAAGAATGGGCAAAAGAGTTGATAAACAAGAGTAAACCGGCAAGCGATTTTTTGTTTAAGGATATCGATAAACGTGTAGCTTTCGAAAAGTTGAACTGGCAGGATAAGGCTGCTATAAGACTTTATGACTATATACAGCATACAGGACGACGCATACAGGATCCAAGCTTATTCCTGGCCGAGGAATCCGTACTTGATCCGTTTGGTATTATGTGGGAGGCATTTAAAACCGGACGAGGTGGTGCTATGTATTATTTCTATCTGGATATGCTATATCTTTTCCGCCAGTTAAATGGAAGGCTTAAGGAGGAAAAACCAACCCTGGATAAGGTAAGAAACTGGATGGACCGTCACCCTTCGGGCCTTGAGGATGATATGCTTAAGGAACACAACAAAAACAGGGACCGTATTTTATCTGTTTTTTTAAGAAAAATGGAATCAGGTGAAATAAACGATCCGAAATATAATTACGATCAATCAAAATCATTCGAAGAAAATTTGCAAAATGCACGTGATGTGTGGTGGAACGACCGTGTTTTTCATTTAAAATTTGCCGCACGCACCCCTGAGCTTATTGATGAGTTGCTGGATCATTCGCTCAATAAAGAAACTTTATCTATTATGCAGAATGCCAAAGACGCTGGTATTCCATTTTTCGTTAACCCCTATTACTTGTCACTTATTAGTGTAGATCATACAGAACACGTGGGTGCCGATTTACCAATTCGTGACTACATTTTTTATTCTCGTCAGCTCGTTGACGAATTTGGTGAAATTCAGGCATGGGAGAAAGAAGATATTGTTGAGCCTGGAAAGCCCAACGCCGCAGGTTGGATATTACCTTCACAGCATAATGTGCACAGGCGTTATCCCGAAGTTGCCATTCTAATTCCCGATACCGTTGGACGGGCATGTGCAGGGTTGTGTTCATCGTGTCAAAGAATGTACGATTTTCAGAGTGGTCATCTGAATTTCAACCTCGATAAACTCCAGCCGAATGAGAAATGGTCTGATAAACTAAAGCGTCTGATGCAATATTTTGAAGAGGATTCACAGCTTCGCGATATTCTTATTACAGGAGGCGATGCATTAATGAGTAGTGATCGTTCGCTCAAGCACATACTGGATGAAGTTTATCAAATGGCATTGCGTAAGCGAAAAGCCAATGAGCAGCGCCCACAGGGAGATAAATATGCAGAAATGGTGCGGATTCGCCTTGGTACAAGGTTGCCCATTTATTTGCCACAAAGAATTACTCCGGAATTAATTGAAATATTGTCGGAATTCAAGCAAAAAGCCGCAAAAATTGGATTTAAGCAGTTCGTCATTCAAACACACTTTGAATCTGCTATGGAGGTAACACCTGTTGTGAAGCAAGGTGTTGAAAGGTTGATCTCTGCCGGCTGGACCGTTACTAACCAGCAGGTATTTACCACTGCAGCTTCGCGTCGCGGACATACTGCTAAACTACGCAAGGTACTAAACGATATTGGCGTACTAACTTACTATACCTTTTCTGTAAAAGGTTTTATGGAGAACAGTCACAATTTTGCCACCAATGAGCGAGCCATGCAGGAACAGCAAGAGGAGAAGTTGCTGGGTAAAATTCCGGAGGAAGAGTTTGATACCATACGCTCATTCCCTGTTAATGCAGAAAATATGATCAGCCAGATTGAAAAGTTGAGAAATAAACTCAATATTCCCTTTTTAGCGACTGACCGTAATGTGTTGAACCTTCCGGGAGTGGGTAAAAGTCTCACATACCGTGTAATTGGCTTAACCCGCTTTGGTAAACGGGTGCTGGAGTTTGACCATGATCATACGCGTACACACAGCCCGATTATTGAGAAAATGGGTAAGTTCTATATTGTTGAATCAAAACCCATTGGTCAGTATCTTGAAGAATTAGATGAGATGGGTGAGGACATAAATGAATATTTATCTGTTTATGGCTATTCAATTGGGGAAACTGAGCACAGAATGCCAATTTATGAGTATCCGGAGTACGATTTTGAAATGACAGGTAAAATGACAAACCTTGAAATAGGATAATTAAGAAATGATTCAAATATAAAGGTGGTAGCAAAACTACCTTTTCATATCGCAAAAAAAACTCCGGTTTAGCCGGAGTTTTTTTGTTTTATATTGAAAAACTATTGAAGTTTGAAATTAATTGGTACCTGATATCTTACATAAACCGGTTTACCGCGTTGCTTACCAGGCTTCCATTTGGGCATATTTTTTACTACCCTAACAGCTTCTTTGTCTAAAGATGGGTCAACACCACGAAGTACTGTTACATTGGTAATCGAACCGTCTTTTCCAACAACAAACTGAATAAATACTTTACCCTGAATTCCGTTTTCTTTAGCAATAGCCGGATATTGAATATTCTGGCTAATGTATTTGAACAATTCTCCTTGTCCACCAGGGAATTCCGGCATTTGTTCCACAACCATGAAAATTTCAGGCTCTTCTTCCTCAACCTCTTCCTCAATCATGATATCTGTTTGTTCAATCATGGTTTCTTCGTCGGCCTCTGTATCGATATCAAGCTCATCGTCAAGCTCTTCTTCGTTATCTACTACAGTAAGCTCTTCAATAACCTTTTTCTTTGGTGGTGGGGGTGGTGGTTCAACTTTCTCCTGACGTTGCGTCTGGATCATTTCTTCCTCCATATTGACTTCCATTACTTGTCCCAGATCTTCAGCTGTCCCGGATGAACTGTTCCAGTTGAAAGCTACAAGTAACAAGCCCAATACAGTTACAAGCCCTGCAAGCATGAGCATACCGCGTCCCTTTTCAAGGCTTACATTTGGATTCTTTTTTACTTCCATAGTTTCTGTGATTTTGCTGCTAAAATAATTAATACTTTTCTATTGGCAAAGAAAACGTTTTGTTGTTTTCCTGATCTAAAACATTTATGCGTTAACTGGTTGTTGTCTAGTTTAGTATACGATTAAGCACATGTCTTGTTACAGCTAAAAGCACATATTCCGTACCAAACACAATGCATTATAGTCTCAATTTACTGTAATGTGAAAACAATTGGAATGCTAACCAGCGTTATAACTCTTTTACCACCTTGCTTTGCCGGCTCCCATCTTGGCATATTTTCAACTACCCTGAGCGCCTCTTCTGTCAATAACGGATCGGGGCTGCGAAGCACCTTTATATCCATTATCTCCCCGTAGGCGCCAACTTTAAATTGTATGTCTACACGTCCTGATATATCGTTTTCTTTTGCTAACCTGGGATACCTCAGTTCATTTCGTAAATATTGTAATCTGGCCGATTCGCCACCAGGGAACTGGGCTTTTTGTGAGGGAACCCATACAAAAGGGTGCGCTTCCTTCTCTTCTTTTTCGGGTTCGGGCATAATATCAGTTTGCGTTATGCCCTCATCATTGAAAAATTCCGTTTCAATGGTGAAGTCGTCATCTTCTTCGGTATTGTCTATTACTTTTAATTCTGTAACGATGATTTCAGGCTCTGGTGGAGGTGGTGGTTCGATTTCTTCCTGTATGGTACGCTGCACCATATCGTCTTCAAGTGGCATAGCTGTGGTAGTTCCAAGCTTTTCGACTACTCCTTGATTGGTATTCCAGTTGAATGCTACCAGAAGCAGACCGAGCACGGTTACAAGACCCATTTCAAAGAAAAGCGTCTTTTTATTCTCGAGGTTACTGTTACGATTTTTTCTCATAGTTCCCACTTTTAAATGAATAAAAAGGAGCGCGCGCTTTACTTTAAAACGTAACAAAGTTCTTTTTATTGCTGGGTGGAAGCCCATTCTCTGAAATCAACCCCGTCAAAGCTGCCTGATGTCATGATAACTACTACATTACCATTTTTATGTTCAGCTTCGATTTGCTTCAAAACTTCACTCGATTTTGTTGATATTGAAAGGTCTTTATGTCTGAAAGCTGTGAATAGAAAATTTTTATCGAGCGAGGGCATCCCTTTGTGCTCGAGTGTATTTGGGTTAAAATATACGATTGCTTTTTCAGCCGGATTCATGCTTCCTTTGTAATGAGGTATAAACGCTTTATTCAGACTACTGAAAGTATGCAGCTCCAGGCAGGCAAGAAGCTTTTTGCGCGGATGCTTTTCTTTAATGGCCTTTATGGTCGCTGCTACTTTTGATGGGGCATGTGCAAAATCGAAATATACCGGGTTCTGCCCATCAATTAAGGTTTGCAATCTTCTTGATGCACCCTTGAAACTTTCAATGGCTGCGGAGAAAGTTTCATCTTTAATACCGAGTTCTTTCAATACCAGGTATGCTGCATGAAGGTTTTGTAAATTATGGTTTCCAAATATGGGTGCATGTATTGTTTTACTATTAACTTCAACAGAAGACCCATTGCTGTTAAATTTGCCTGAAAAACCTGAGTATGGTATTGTTTGAATATTTCGTTCTGCCCTTGTGAGTTTGCTGAGTTCTGTGTCCTTTTCAAAATAAAACACCTTTCCCCGTTCAGGGAGGGTTTGAAGGAATTGTTTAAAGGTATTAAGATAGGAGTCAAAGGTTGGAAAAACATTAATGTGGTCCCATGCAATACCTGTGATTACCGAAATGTGGGGCTTATACCAAAGGAATTTCGAACGCATGTCTATTGGTGATGACAAGTATTCATCGGCTTCAAAAATTGCAAGATGGTTTTTTTCTTCAAGGTTTACCATGGTGTCAAATCCATCTAATGAGGCCCCTACCATATAGTCGAAATTTACATTTGCATATTTCAGCACATGCATAATTAAGGCGGTTGTGGTGGTTTTGCCATGGCTACCTGCAATTGCTACCCGTTTTTTATCTTTAGTTTGTTCATAAAGATATTCGGGGTAGGAATAAACCTTGATTCCAATTTTTTTTGCATGTGCCAGTTCGGGGTTATCTTTTTTGGCATGCATTCCTAGAATAACGGCATCCAGATCTCCTGTGATTCGTTCCTCGTGCCACCCTTCTTCCTTGGGCAGTAAATTGAATTTGGCAAGTCTGCTACGCGACGGATCAAATATTTCATCATCGCTGCCTGTAATTTGATGCCCCTTTTTATGAAGCGCAATGGCAAGGTTATGCATTGCACTGCCACCAATAGCAATAAAATGTATTTTCTGTTTCTTCATTATCGATTATTTCCGGTTTAAAGTTAATCTTTTTGTTTTGAAGTCGAAATTCTCTAAATTCGTATATAAACAATAAAAAAGTTAATAAATGAATATAGCAATTGTTCTTTCGGGAAATGGCGTTTACGATGGCGCTGAAGTTCATGAGTCAACATTGACAATGCTTGCCATTCATCAGGAAGGGTCAAGTTACCAGTGTTTTGCTCCGGATGTTGACCAGATGCATGTGATAAACCACTACAGCGGTGCGGAGATGAAAGAGAGCCGCAACGTTTTGGTAGAATCTGCGCGAATAGCTCGTGGAGATATTAAACCGCTTGATGAGCTTAATATGAAGGATTATGATGCCTTAATTTTCCCGGGAGGTTTTGGTGCTGCAAAAAATTTATGCACGTTTGCCAAAGATGGCCCCGACTGTAAAGTCGATGCCGAGGTTGAACGTGTTGTACTTGCGGCGCACAACCAGAAGAAACCAATCGGAGCAATATGCATTTCGCCGGTAATAATTACAAGCCTTATAAAAGATGTGAAGGTTACAATTGGTTCTGATCCTGATACAATAAGCGCTATAAAAACTATGGGAGGCGAACATACCACAACAACTCATGGTGAAGTAGTTGTGGATGAGGATAATAAAATATACACAACACCCTGCTACATGCTCGATGCCAATATAGGTCAAATATATGCGGGTGCATCGGCAATTGTAAAAAGGATCATCGACTCAAAATGATATTTCTATAAGAACAGTATTACCCTTGAGGAGACTCAAGGGTATTTTTTTCTAAAATAACCTGCTTTTCAGTATTGTTTTATAATTAGGGAGCTTGGCATACAGTTTGTTTTAGGAATTGCGACAATTGTAAATTAAAAAGAGCGCTGTGAAACAATATTTTTACGCAATATTTTTATCGTTACTCTCCTTAAACTTAAATGCACAAGAATCCTTTGATGTGGTGACTAAAGGGGACAATGCCCCCGGTTTTACAGTGAAGACTATCAATAATAAAACAATTTGTCTCGATGATCTTGAAGGTAAATATGTTTTGGTTAACTTCTTTGCTACATGGTGTAAGCCCTGTATGGAAGAAATGCCATTAATGGAGAAACATATTCAGCAGAGGTTGGCCGGAGAAGATCTTGTTGTTATTGCCATTGGCCGCGAACATAATATCAATGAACTTGAATTGTTCAACGAACGAAAAAAGTTTACTTTTCACATAGCTGCAGACCCCAAGCGCAGTATTTACAAGCTCTACGCCAGGAAATATATTCCACGTAATTATTTAATTGGTCCTTCAGGCAAACTAATTTATGCCCACAGTGGTTTTAAAAAGGGAGAGTTTCAAAAACTTGTAAAACTCATTGAAACAAAACTTGCCAAATAAACCCATTGTTTTTTTTGATGGTAACTGTGGTTTATGCAGCCGCAGTATTAATTTTATCATCAAACACGACCGCTATCAACATTTTTTGTTTTGCCCCTTACAGTCAAAAACAGCAGAAGAGTTTTTGGGAGCGGATTTGCTTAATGCAGAAAGTGTTGTGCTGTTGGAGGAGGGGGAGCTTTATACAGAATCTGAAGCCGCGTTTAATATCCTAAAACACTTAAGGACGTTTTGGTCTTTTTTGTTGATTTTTAGGGTTTTGCCTGAAAGTATAACAAATGGGGTTTATCGTTGGATCGCTCGCAACCGTAAAAAATGGTTTCCTGATCCTGAGACCTGCCAGTTACCTTCCCCAGAGGTTTCAAAGCGTATTATTCGCGAATAATTTCAACTTCGCCTCCAGTTCCCAGCTTAATAATCGATGAGCTTTTTCCACTAATGATATTATCACGGTCATATTCTGCTACATAGTCGCATTGGCTGAGTATTTCCTCGCTTATGTCGTCGTATATTTTGGCTGTAGAATCACCCGAAAAGTTGGCCGAAGTTGATACTATAGGTTTCTTAAATTGTTGGAGTAATTTATTGCACCAGGGATGATCAATAATTCTAACTGCAATGCCGCCATCATCTGCAATAAGGTTTGGTGCCAGATTTTTTGCTTTAGGTAAAATAAGTGTCAGGGGAGAGGTAGCAGTTTCAAAAAGGTCATAGGCAATATCCGGCATTTCCTCAATATAAGAGGGTACACGTCCGATATCATTGAGCAATATCAGCATACTTTTCGATGTATCGCGTTTTTTTATTTTAAAGAGCTTTTCCACAGCTTCGGGGTTGGTGGCATCGCATCCTAAACCCCAAATAGTGTCTGTTGGGTAACATATGATTCCACCAGCTATCAGTGCAGCTTTAGCTTTTTTTACGTCGTCGTTCATAATTGAGATTAGGTTTTTGTTATACGGCTACTTCATAATCTCTTAATGCATCGTTCAAAGAGGTTTTTTTATCAGTGCTTGGTTTGCGCTGGCCAATAATGAGCGCACAGGGTACATTGTAGGTCCCTGCACTGAATTTTTTGGGATAACTTCCGGGTATTACGACTGAGCGCTCGGGAATAATTCCCTTAAATTCTTTGGGCTCAGCACCTGTTACGTCAATAATTTTAGTTGATTTGGTTAAGACCACGTTGGCGCCCAAAACCGCTTCTTTTTTTATGTGCACTCCCTCTACTACAATGCAACGACTTCCAATAAAAGCACCATCTTCAATAATTACGGGGCTGGCTTGCAGGGGTTCCAATACGCCACCAATACCTACTCCTCCACTCAGGTGCACATCTCGTCCTATTTGCGCACATGACCCCACAGTAGCCCAGGTGTCAACCATGGTTCCGCTATCTACATATGCGCCGATATTTACATACGAAGGCATCATAATTACTCCAGGTGCCACGTAGCTACCGTGGCGTGCAATCGCATGCGGCACAACGCGTACTTTCTTTTCTTTATAACCTGTTTTTAGCGGTATTTTATCATGAAATTCAAACGGATGCACATCAATGGTTTCCATCTCCCTGGTGGGGAAATAGAGCACAACAGCTTTTTTTACCCATTCATTGATTATCCACCCGCTATCAGTTGGTTCTGCAACTCTTATTTCACCTTCGTCAAGCATTTTAATAACATGGGCAATTATTTGTTTGTTTTCCGGTTTGTTTATGTCTGCTCTGTTCTCCCAGAGAAAATCAATCTGCGATTTCAGTTGTTCGGTAGTCATTAGTTTTTATTTGTGCCTGGGTTCGTGATATTTTCAGTCGCTTTCTGACTATGATATTTGTTAAAATGAATGTCTTTTATCCGGAGCTGTATTGTTGTTTTGTTTCTGTAGGTGTTTTCGTCGATGCTGTAGCAAATATGGAAATTGGTTTTATCTGCAACCTTATGCCAGTGTTCAGCCTGGTTGAATGCAATGGACGGGAAGAGCGTTTCGCCGCCTTTTTTATCGGCAAGCATAAGTTTCAGGTGTTTTCCGTCCTTACCTACACAGCGACTAAATCCGGAGTCATATAGATTTTCAGTAATAAAGACCGGCGTCATGTTTTCTGGTCCGAATGGTTCAAATTGTTTGAGTATACGGAAAAACTTGGGTGTGATCTGATCTAATGTTATTACTGCATCGGCATGTATTTTCTGAACTGTTTGGTCTGGTCTTATGCGTTTGCGTACAACTTCTTCAAACCTTGATTTAAATATGTTAAAGTTTTCTTCTTTGATTGATAATCCAGCAGCATACATATGCCCACCATAGTTTTCAAGCAAGTCGCCACACTCCGTGATTGCTTCATAAATATTAAATCCAAATACCGATCTTGCAGACCCTGTAATGAGGCCATTTGAACGGGTGAAAATAATGGTCGGTTTGTAGTAATGTTCGACCAGTCTTGATGCGACAATTCCAATTACGCCCTTAAGCCAGTTCGGATTAAATAATACGATAGACTTTTTTGAGTCTAAACCCTCTTGCATTACAAGATCAAGCGCTTCATTGGTTATTTGTCGGTCAACATCTTTACGGCTTTTGTTTTCATTGTTAATTTTTTGACTTATGGCCCTTGCCTCCTCCAGGTCTTTCGATACCAACAGATCAACTGCCATTTGTCCGCTATCCATGCGGCCTGCTGCATTGAGCCTTGGGCCAATCTTGAAAACAATATCGGATATGACAATGTGCTTATCAAGTTCTGATACTTCCATTATAGCTTTGAGTGCCACCGATGGGCTATCGTTGATCTTTTTAAGTCCGTAGTGGGCAAGCACACGGTTTTCGCCAATGAGTGGTACGATATCTGAAGCGATACTTACTGCCAGAATATCAAGATACTCATATGCTTTGCTCATGTCCATGTTATTGGCTGATAAAAAGGCCTGAATGAGTTTAAAACCAACCCCGCATCCCGATAGCTCTTTGAAGGGATACTGGCTATCTGCTCTTTTTGGATCTAAAATAGCGTAAGCATCAGGAAGCGTGTCTGCAGGTGTATGGTGATCGCAGATAACGTAATCGATGTTTTTTTCATTGGCCATGGTA
>Ga0209938_1000334_pt1 | contig 26088 bp, 26 predicted proteins | sample SalPonR2_C_D1_MG_FD_185708 | JGI IMG/M metagenome (GOLD analysis project Ga0209938, IMG submission 185708) | Salt pond soil microbial communities from South San Francisco under conditions of wetland restoration - Salt Pond MetaG R2_C_D1_MG... ... | reverse complement strand
CCGATGAAGCGGTGCGCGATGGCGGTACGGGCAGAGGCAAGGCGCTCGCCCAGCGCGTCCATTTCGGCGACAAGCTCGGCATCATCGGCCATGGCAAATTCTCCTGCAAAGACTATGTTCGGTGTATAGTGGAACAGATATCGCGCCGGGCACCAATGGCAAAGACAAACCCTTCTGACACCTCCGTGACCGTCTCGGCCGAGAACATAGCCTCCTCGGCGCGTGCCGCCACAAAGGGGCGCGGATTGCCGCCGGTGGACAAGTGGGACCCTCCCTTCTGTGGCGACCTCGACATGCGCATTGCGCGCGACGGCACCTGGTTCTACCTGGGCACGCCCATCGGACGGCCCGAACTGGTGCGACTGTTCTCGACCATCCTGCGCAAGGACGGGGATGACTATTTCCTTGTCACCCCGGTCGAGAAGGTCGGGATCACCGTGGATGACGCGCCCTTCGTCGCCGTGGATTTCGAACGCGAAGGCGATGCTCTTCGGTTTCAGACCAACGTGGGCGACGACGCGGTCGCGGGGCCGGAGCATCCCGTCCGCGTGACGCGTGATCCCGAGACCGGCGAGCCGTCTCCCTACGTTCTGATCCGCCGCAACCTCGAGGCGCTGATCGACCGCAAGTCCTTCTACCGACTGGTCGAAATCGGCGAAACGGCGCCGCACGACGGGCAAGAGTGGTTCGGCCTGCGCTCGCAGGGGGCGTTCTTTCCGATTATCCCCGCGGCCGACCTGCCCTAGGCGGCGACGGACCCCATGCCCCGCTTTTGCGCTAACCTGACGACGCTTTTCACCGAGGTTCCGCTGCTGGAGCGGCCCGCCCTGGCCGCCGAGGCGGGCTTCGAGGCGGCAGAGATACTGTTTCCCTTCGGCACGGATGCCACGGCACTGGACCGGGCGCTTGCCGGGGCCGGTCTGCCGCTGGTATTGATCAATTGCCCGCCATCCGACCCCCTCGACTCGCAAGGGCCGCGCGGGTTCGCCGCGGTGCCGGGCGAAGAAGCGGGGTTCCGCAAGGCGCTGACGCGCAGCCTGCGCTACATGGACATGCTGGGCGCGCGGCGGCTGAATGTCATGGCGGGCGTGGCAGATGGCCCCGAGGCGGCGGGCGTCTTCGCCGACAACATGGCCTGGGCGGCCGAGGCGGCAAAGGGCCGGCTCCTGACCATCGAGCCGACCAACCCCGCCGACCTGCCCGGCTGTTTTCTTGATGATTTCTCGGTCGCGCTGGCCCTGCTGGAGGAGATCGGCGCCCCCAACCTGGGCCTGCAATTCGATGCCTACCATGCCCATTGCATCACCGGCGACGTGCCGGGCACCTGGGAAGCGGTGGCCCCCTGGGTAAGCCATGTCCAGGTGGCGGGGGCACCCGACCGGCACGAACCGGCGGGCGGCGACATCGACTACCCGGCCTTCTTCCGGCAACTCGATGCCGGTGGCTATGACGGCTGGGTCAGCGCCGAATATTTTCCGCGCGGGGCCACGCAGGACGGGTTGGGCTGGTTGCCGGATTGAGCGCTTCCGCGCACTTTCATGCGGCCAGCGGCCGGGTGACGCGCTGCCCGGAGGCGGGCCTGCTGCTGGCGGGGCCTCCGGCGGCGGTATTTCGGGACCCAAAGAAGCCGGGACTCGGCTCAGACGCCAAGGCACATGTATTTCATCTCGGTGAATTCGTCGATGCCGTGGGACGACCCTTCCCGACCGAGGCCCGACTGTTTGACGCCGCCGAAGGGGGCGACCTCGGTCGAGATGATGCCGGTGTTGATGCCGACGATCCCGTATTCCAGCGCCTCGGCCACCTTGTAGACCCGTGAGATGTCCTTGGCGTAGAAATACGAGGCCAGCCCGAAGATCGTGTCATTGGCCATGGCGATGACCTCGTCCTCGTCGGTGAACCGGAACAGCGGCGCAAAGGGACCGAAGGTTTCATCAGTGGCGACCTTCATGTCGGTGGTCGCGTCACAAACGATGGTCGGCTCGAAGAACAGCCCTTCCAGCGCCTTGCCACCTGTCAGGACGGTGCCGCCCTTGGCGCGCGCGTCTTCCAGGTGGGCCTTCACCTTTTCCACCGCTGACGGTTCGATCAGCGGGCCAAGGTCCACACCCTCTTCCAGACCGTCGCCCACCCGAAGCGCGTCGACAGCTTCTTTCAGCTTCGCGGCGAAGGTGTCGTATATCCCGTCCTGGACGTAAATGCGGTTGGCGCAGACGCAGGTCTGGCCGTTGTTGCGGAACTTGCAGGCGATGGCGCCCTGCACTGCGGCGTCGATGTCAGCGTCGTCGAACACGATGAAGGGGGCATTGCCGCCAAGTTCCATCGAGCATTTCATGACCTGGTCGGCGGCCTGGCGCAGCAGGATGCGTCCGACCTCGGTGGAGCCGGTGAAGGTCAGTTTTCGCACGAGAGGGTTCTCGCAGAATTCCTTGCCCATGCCCGAGGCGTCGGTGCCGGGCACGACCGAGAAGATGCCCGCCGGCACGCCCGCCTCTTCAGCCAGCCTGGCCATGGCCAGTGCCGAGAGCGGGGTCAGTTCCGATGGACGCGCGACCATGGCACAGCCCGCGGCCAGGGCCGGTCCGACCTTGCGGGCGATCATGGCGATCGGAAAGTTCCACGGCGTTATCGAGGCGCAAACGCCCACGGGCTGGCGGATCACGGTGATGCGCTTGTCGGGCTGGTGGCCGGGGATGGTCTCGCCGTAAAGGCGCTTGGCCTCTTCGCCGAACCATTCGATGAAGGATGCACCATAAGCAACTTCGCCGCGCGCCTCGGCCAGCGGTTTGCCTTGTTCGGCGGTCATGATGCGGGCCAGGTCTTCCTGGTGTTCCATCATCAGGTCGAACCAGCGGCGCAGCACCTTGGCGCGATCCTTTGCGGTGCGGGCCGCCCAGGCGCGCCGCGCGGTGTCGGCCGCTGTGATGGCCTTGGCGACTTGCGCTCGGTCGAGGTCGGCCACGCGGGCGATGACATCGCCGCGCGCGGGGTTGGTGACCTCAAAGGAGGCGCCACCGGGGCCGTCGACCCAGTCGCCCCCAACGAAGGCCTGTTCGATCAACAGGTCGGGGCGGGAGAGAATGTCCTTGAGGTGCGTGCTGGCGGTCATGATTGGCCTTCTGGTACAAGTGTCGGGTCCAAAGGTATGGTCCTGGCGCCGTCGGGCCAAGGGGGCATTCTTCAAGGGCCGCGCGGCGCGTGGTCAGGCCGTGGACCAGCTGGGCAGGGGGTCATTCGGCGCCGGGCCGGCCGCATGAACGCCCCGGGCGATGGCGCGGGCCAGGCACGTCGCGGCGGCGTGGCCCAGCGCCAGCGTCTCGGGCGCCGGGTTCGTGAGGCGTCGCGCCCCGGTGCTGACGGCGAAGACCAGGTCCCCGTCCATCGGGGTATGCGACGGCACCAGCGCGCGGGCCAAGCCATCATGGGCGGCGGTGGCCATGCGCGTGCACTGGGCTTGGGTAAGCGTGGCGTCGGTGGCCACCACGGCGATGGTGGTGTTGCCGGGCGCTTCCATCTTGGTGGGATGGTGATCCGGAAAAGCCGAAGCAGGGCCGAGGCCGCCGAATTCCGCGCCCTGCTCGAAAGGGGCGGCCCAGAAATGGCGCGTTGCGCCCACGGTTGCGCTGCCAAGAGCATTCACGGCGACCAGCGCGCCGACCGCGTGCCCCGACTGCAGAGGCACCGAGGCCGATCCAAGCCCGCCCTTGAAGGTGGCAGTGGTGCAGCCCGTTCCCGCACCGGCGCTGCCGAGGGTAAAGGTTGGCGCGGCGGCATTCAGGGCGGCGCGACCGAGCGCGGGATAGGGATTTTCCTGCCAATCGTGATCGCCGCCCGCCATCAGGTCGAAGAGGATCGCGGCAGGCACGATCGGCACCCTGTGGGGGCCGACGGCAAAGCCGCGCCCCATGGCGCGCAAGCCCTCGGCGACGCCATCCGCAGCGGCGAGGCCGAAGGCGCTGCCACCTGACAGGACCAGGGCGTCGACCTGCTGCACCGTCTTGTCCGGGGCCAGAAGATCGGTTTCGCGGGTGCCGGGGGCGCCGCCCATCACGGCGACCCCGGCGGTGAAGGGGGCTTCGGCGGTCAGGACCGTGACGCCGGATTTCAACCGGTCATCCTGCGCGTTTCCCACCCGCAGCCCGGCCACATCCGTGATCAGGTTGCGTGCGCCCGCTGTCATCGGGCGTGGCCCCGGGGGCCGTTGGTTGCCGTGGCGCGATCGCTCATGCCCGTCACTGTGCGGCATCAGGCCGCCAATGACCAGCCATCCGTGCCCGAGCCTTGTCAGGCCTTTGGCTGGCCGGCATAGGTGATCCGCCGCAAGACCCATTCGAAGGGCCCGAGGGCAAAGCGCATGCGCCAGATCGCGACCAGGCCGATCAGGGCGATGGTGACGACAAGGGCGATGCCCGTCGCGGTGGCCCGGTCGACCGCGCCCCATAGCCCTAGGCCATATCCTGCGAAGATGGTCGACAGCAGGATGGACTGGCCCAGGTAGATGGTCAGGCTGGACCCGCCCGCCGCGAGGGCGCGGGACAGGATCGGGCCCGGCGGGCGGGCGATGGCGGCGATCAGGCCAAGGTAGCCGAGGGTTGCGACCGGCGCGACCGCGATGGCCAGGGCGGCGCCCGCAACGCCCGGCCCCCATTGCCAGGCCGCGGCGGCGCCGAAGCTGAGAACGATACCGGGGCCGAGGCACCAGCGGCGCGCCCGCCGCCAGAGCGGATGCGCCGCGTTGTCGATCATGCCCGATTTCACCGCCGCCAATCCCAGGCAGAACCACCCCAGCGCGGCGGTCCCCTGGACGATCAGGAAAGCGGGCAGGGTAAAGGCAAAGCCGATGGCCCGGAACAATATCGCCTCCGGGATTCCGCCCCCGGTCATGATCTCCCGTTCGAGGGCGACCAGGTCGGCCGGCGCGTCCGGGATCGACAGCAGGATGGGTGGTGCGATCGCCACCTGGACCAGCAGGAGCGCCACGCCGACGCGTAGAAGCCGGCCCGCCGACCAGTTTCGAAAGCGGTAGAGGACCGCGCCGGTCACCGCATAGATGACCAGGATGTCGCCGGGGAAGAACAGGCAGCCATGGGCGATGCCAAGGGCCAGCAGGCCGAGCATCCGGTTTCGATAGACGCGGCCGAAGGCCAAGCCGCGCCGTTCTGCCGATCGCATCAGGAAACCCAGTCCGACCCCGAACATGAAGGAAAACAGGCCGTAGGTCTTGAGTGTTGCAAGCCCGTTGACCAGCCAGAGTGTCACCGCGTCCGCGGGGGTGGCGCCGCCCGGATCGACAAAGCCCTGCAACGAGGAGAAGGCCATGTATTGCACGTTCACCACGACGATGCCGAACAGCGCCACGAGGCGCAGGTAGTCGGGCATGAGGGCGCGGCGGCTTTCGGTCATGGTTGGCATTCAATCTGGCGAAAAGGGAAATGCCGGCCAATCGGCCCGGCGATCACAATTCACCGCAGACAAGACCGGGCGGCAACAAAATTCTGGAATTCTGTTGCCCGCCTGCCTAATGAGAGAGCTGCGCGGGGCGCGATGGCGTCGCCCCCGATTTCCTGCGCCTTTCCGTCCTGAACGCCGGGACCTCTTTTAGCGAAGGGGGCCAGACATGGACCGTCCCGACTTCTACCGTTTTCATCAAGGTGACCGCGTGCTGCCGTTCGAGGCCGCCGAATACGAGGCGCGGCTCGCCGCCTTGCGCGCCGAGATGGAGGACAGCGGTATCAACGCCTGCGTTTTTACCTCGATGCACAACATCGCCTATTACTCTGGCTTTCTCTATTGCGCCTTCGGGCGGCCCTATGGGCTGGTCGTCACCGTCACCGACTGCGTGACGATCAGCGCCGGGATCGACGCGGCACAGCCCTGGCGGCGGTCCTTCGGGGACAGCATCACCTATACCGATTGGCGGCGGGAGAATTACTGGCGCGCGATCAAGTCCGTGACCGGTACGGGCGCGGCGGTCGGGATCGAGGCCGACCACCTTACGCTGGCGCAACGTGATCTTCTGGAGGATTTCCTGGAACCGGTTGTCACCCTGGATATCGCACCGGCCACCATGGCGCAGCGCATGCGCAAGTCGCCAGCCGAGATCGCGCTGATCCGCGCCGGGGCCGAGGTGGCTGATGCCGGCGGTTACGCGATCCGCGATGCGATCAGCGAAGGCGCGCGCGAGATCGACGTCGCCATGGCCGGCCGCGACGCGATGGAACTGGAAATCGCGCGGCGATTTCCGCATGCCGAGTACCGCGACACCTGGGTCTGGTTCCAGTCAGGGATCAACACCGACGGCGCGCACAACCCGGTGACGGCACGCAGTTTGCAGCGCGGGGATATCCTGAGCCTCAACACGTTCCCGATGATCTCGGGCTATTATACCGCGCTGGAACGCACCCTGTTCATGGGCGAGGTCGATGCCGCCAGTCTCCAGACATGGGAGTCCAATGTCGCTGCCCACGAATACGGCATGTCGCTGCTGAAACCCGGGGTGAGCTGTGCCGAGGTCACCGAGAAGATCAACGCCTTCTTCGCCGAACGCGACCTTCTGCAATACCGCACGTTCGGATATGGCCATTCCTTCGGTATCCTGTCGCACTACTACGGGCGCGAGGGCGGGCTGGAACTGCGCGAGGACATCGACACGGTGCTGGAACCCGGCATGGTGATCTCGATGGAACCGATGCTGACCATACCCGAGGGCCAGCCCGGCGCCGGCGGCTACCGTGAACACGATATCCTGGTGATCACCGAGGACGGAAACGACAATATCACGGGCTATCCCTATGGACCGGCTTTCAATGTGGTCGACTGAGGCGCCTCGGCCTGATGACTGGGATTGTTTCGGCGTGCGGGCCTGCTAGTCTGGGATAAAATCGATAGGATACCGTTTCTTATGCGCCATGCTTTCCGTCTCGTGATCCCGTTTCTGTCCGCGATGGCCCTTGCGGGGTGTTCCGGGGGGCTTGGCGGGCTGGTTCCGGGCGGTCCTGTCGACGGGTACGGCGCGCTGGAAGACGGCGATTATGCCCTGCCCCCGGTTCCCCCGGAGTACCTGCAGGGGGTCAACCGTCGCATGCCTGTCGTCTATGATGGCCCCGAGGAACCCGGCACCATCGTTGTCGATCCCCACGCGAAGTTCCTCTATTTCGTCGAGGGAGACGGCGGGGCCATGCGCTATCCCATTGCCGTTGGGCGCGCCGGGCTGCGGATGCGCAGTGACTCCACAGTGGGGATGAAGCGCGAATGGCCCGGCTGGACGCCCACGGCCAACATGCTGCGCACCCAGCCCGAGGTCTATGGCCCGTTCGCCGGGGGCGTCGAGGGCGGCTTGGCCAGCCCGCTCGGTGCGCGCGCGCTCTACCTTTACCAGAATGGACGTGACACCTTCTTCCGCATCCATGGCACCAATGATCTTCCGTCGATCGGAAACTCCGGCTCGGCGGGCTGTATCCGCCTGTTCAACCAGGATGTCATCGACCTTTATGAACGGGTCGAGAGGGGCGCGCGTGTGACCGTCCGCAGCTACGAGGAATCCGTCTCGGCCGAAGGCGAGGAACTGGCGAATCGAGGCGAGGAATTGCCACCCACCATCGTGGACCCCGAATCGATCTACGGCGCCACGGACGTGCCTGCCGACGATGCCGCGGCCCGCGGGGAGACCTGAGCGGGTGGGCATGGACGGTGCCCGGTGTGGCCCGTGCAGCGTGGCCGGGCTTGAAAGGGGATCGGTTTGACGGGCGGTGTCGGGCTCGACCTGATCGTGCCGGCGCTTGCGCTGGCGGCCATGGGCTGGTCCGTGCCCCGGCTGTTGTTCCACGTCTTTCCAGAGGGGGTGAAGCCGCTGATCCTTCTCGGCGTGTGTTCGGCCCTGGTCATGCTGGTGCTGGGGGTCGGCTTCTTCACGGTGCTTTACCTGGCGCAGGGCATCGACTGGGCAGCCCTGATGCGCGACGGCTGGATGGCCTTCCTCGGGCACTTCCTGAAGCTGGGGGCGATTTCGGCGCTGCTCTGGGGGCCGGTGATGCTGCTGGCGGTGGCCAGCCTGCCGAAGCGGTGGACGGACAAGGAATGGTAGGCCGGCGGACCCGGGAATGCGCCCGGATATGTGAATGGCCCTCATGGCGGGCTTTCCCCGGTTTCGATATGCTGTAAACAAGGCGGGTCGGCGGCAGGGCGGGCCCGTCCGGTACCCGCGGGTCGAGGAGGTGTTGAGAGATGAACTTTGTTCGGCTGCTCGTTTTCGGGTTCCTCTTCCTTAGCGTGGTCTATCTCTGCGTATCGCTCTATTCGCGGTCGGTTCGGCGCGAGAAGCTGGAGGCCGAATGGGAGGAGACCCGCCCCGAGGGCATTCACCGCGACGCCTTTGTCAAGGAGGGCATGAAAGAGTACGAGGCCAGCCTGAGACGACGACTGATTCTGCTGGTCTACGTCATTCCGCTGGTCCTCGTCGGTGCCATCATCTATTTCGTGAATTGAAAAGAGCCCGCCATGCGCAATATTCGCCGAGCGTTCCGCATCACGATATTACTCATCCTCGCCCTCTGGCTGCACTACGTGTTGCCGCAGCGCGATATCGCGCGGGTGACCTCGACCGAGGTCGTGCGCACCGATTTCTCGGGGCTCAACCGGATCTTCTTCGCGCAGACGGATACGGGGAACGTGGAGTCCGTCGCGCGCGATCTCAGGTTCATCAATGCCGAGCGCAAGCGGCCCTACTTGTTCAGCCTCGTCCGGGGCGGCAACCAGACCATGGTCTACCGCAACGAGGACACTGGCTGGATCTATCCGCCCTATTTCAAGTTCGACAGCGCCGACCTGCAGGCCGAGGCGGGGGCCGTGATCTCGACCGAGCCGCCGCATGACTGGGTGGTGATCACCCACTACGGATGGCGCATCCGCTGGCTTTCGATCTACCCCAACGCGGTGTCGATCCGGCCCGCCCCCAGCGAGGATTTCCGTCCGATCCCCTGGTCCAACATCGTGATATACGTGCTGATGCTGGCGGGGGTCGTGTTCGTGCGTGCCATGTGGCGGCAGTTCCGTGAACGCACGCTGGACCCGTTTGCCGACAGGGCCGAGGATCGGATCGACCACGTCCAGGCGGACCTGGCCGAGCGGCGCGGGCGTCTGCGGCGCTGGTGGGACGGCCTGCGCGGCAAGTGACCTGGCGGGCTGCGCCACTGGCGCAGGCATGTATGTCTCGCCGCCGCCTTTGGCGGCGCCTCGTGGATGGGGGTTCTGCCCCCGTCCGCGCCCTGCGCGGACTCCCCCGCGGTATTTCGAACCCAATGAAGCGTGACTACTCGCCGTAGGGAATCCAGATGGTCTTGACCTCGGTCGATTGCGCCAGCCAGGTCGCGGTGGGCCAGTCGCGGGTCCGTGAGTTGTTGACCCAAGTGCGTTTGAGGGTGGCAGCCGAGGCATGCTCGATCTCGGCGGACAGATCGCTCGAGGAGAAGGACCAGACCGCATCCAGCCCCGCATGGGCGGCCATGTGCGGGGCCAGCTCTGCATGATCGCCTGTCAGGATGTTCACCACGCCGGCGGGAAGATCCGAGGTTTCCAGCACCTGGTAGAAATCGGTCGCGGCCAGTGGGTAGGGGGCCGAGGCGACCGCTGTGACCCGGTTGCCGAGGGCGATGGCCGGGGCCACGGGTTCGATCAGTCCCATCAGCGGCCGTGCGTCGTCGCATAGCACACCGATATTGCCCAACGGTTCGTTCATGGCCAGCGCAGTGCCGCGCATGGGCACGGGCTTTGCGCGGTGGTCGTGCTTGTCCGCCCAGGCGGCCCATCTGAACAGGGTGCGGATCGCCTGAACCACCTCCTTGTCGCCCGAACGCCCGCCGGTCAGGTGGTTGATGCGAGCGGCGAATTCGTCTTCGCGGGCCGAGAGGTTCTCGGCGATGTAGTAAAGTATCTGCGCGCGGAGGTGGCCGGTGGTCCTGGACCATCCCCTGGCGGCATTCATGGCCTCGACCGCGTTGCGGATATCCTTGCGGTTGGCCAGCGAGGCATGGCCCAGCAGCTTGCCCGTGCGGGTATGGACGGGCCGCGAATAGCCGCCATCGGGGCGGGCCTGCTTGCCGCCGACATACAGCTTGGCGGTGCGGTCAAGGGGCGGGATCGGGTCGCCGTCATCGGTGGTGTAGGGCGCGATCTCGCGCAGGGGCCTGGATGACCCCTTGGGACGGGTATAGGCCATCAACCCTTCCCAGCCGCCTTCGCGGCCAAAGCCGCTTTCGCGCACCCCGCCGAAGCCGGCGGCGGCGTCGAAGAGGTTGGTGGCGTTGATCCAGACGACCCCGGCAGCCAGTTTCGGCGCGATGTCGAGAGCGAGGTTGAGATTTTCTGTCCACAGAGAGGCGGCAAGCCCGTAACGGGTGTTATTGGCCAGTTCCACCGCCTCGGTCGGGGTCCGGAAGGTGGTCGAGACGAGGACGGGTCCGAAGATCTCTTCCTGCATCAGCCGGTCTGCCGGCGACAGGCCGGTGATCAGCGTGGGCGGGTAATAGCAGCCCTGCGTGGGCAGGGGGCCGGGGGCGCGGTGGATGTCGCCGTTAGAACCTTCGACCATGTCGGTGATGGTTCGCAACTGCACCGGGTCGACAAGGGCGCCCACGTCGATGGCCTTGTCCAGCGGGTCGCCGACGCGCAGCTTGTCCATTCGGGCGCGCAGCTTGTCGTAGAAGCGCGGCGCGATGCCTTCCTGCACCAGAAGGCGCGACCCGGCGCAGCAGACCTCGCCCTGGTTGAACCAGATGGCGTCGACAAGCCCCTCGATGGCGCTGTCGATATCGGCGTCCTCGAAGACGATGTAGGGGGACTTGCCGCCCAGTTCGAGCGTCAGGGCCTTGCCCGACCCGGCGGTGGCCTCGCGGATGCGGCGACCCACGGCGGTGGAGCCGGTGAAGGCGATCTTGTCGACCTTTGCCGCGGTGAGCATTTCGCCCACGGCGCCATCGCCGGTGACGATGTTGACCACGCCCTTTGGCAGGCCCGCCTGACGGCAAATATCGGCGAAGAGAAGCGCGGTCAGCGAGGTATATTCGGCCGGTTTCAAGACAGTCGTGTTGCCCATGGCCAGAGCCGGGGCGATCTTCCAGGCCAACATCAGCAGCGGAAAGTTCCAGGGCACGACCTGGCCGCAGACCCCGACCGGTTCCTGGTCGGGCAGTTCCTCTTCCATCAACTCGGCCATGCCCGCGTGGTAGTAGAAATGCCGCGCGGCCAATGGAATGTCGATATCACGGCTTTCCCGGATGGGTTTGCCGTTATCCAGGGTCTCGAGTACCGCGAAAAGGCGGGCGTGTTTTTGCAGTAGCCGCGCGATGGCATAGAGGGCACGGGCACGCTTGTGGCCGTCCTTCGCCCATTTGGCCTGCGCCTTGCGGGCGGCGGCGACGGCGGCGTCCACGTCCGCCTGCGTGGCCTGCGTGACATGGGCCAGCACGTTGCCTGTGGCGGGGTTCTTCGCCTCGAAGGTTTCGCCCGGGTCGGTGAATTTCCCGTCGATGAAACAGCCGAACCGGTCGCCCATATCCACGAGCCATTCCAGCGCGGGAGCGGCGGATTCCGGGGCGGGGCCGTAGTCCATGGTTTCAAAGATGTCTTTGACTGTCATTTGAGCGCCCAGCTTCTAGGGTTCTTAATTAGCTTTCCACTATCCTTAAGGCGCTGAGCGGCCCAGCGCATGTCGTATTGCCAAGTATAGAGCAGGTCGCCTGATTGCTTGAGCTCAGACTCGTGATTGGACCATATGTGCTCAGCAACTCTTACAAGTGGCGCTTCACCCCCGAGGTCGCGCAAGGCGGTAACAACCCATTTCTCTAGATCTGTTTTTTGAGCCATCTTTCTACCCCATCGCATGTCGCCAGCCCACCGAATAGGCTCCGGTCAGGTGGTGTTCCAGCTGCCGTTCGATATCGCCCAGCAGGGATGAGGCGCCGAAGCGGAAGAGGTCCGGTTGCAGCCAGCGAACCCCAAGCTCGTCCTTGATCAGCGCCAGGTAGGTCAGCGCATCCTTGGCCTTGGAAATGCCGCCCGCAGGCTTGTAGCCGACCTTGAAGCCGGTGCGCGCCTCGTAGTCGCGGATCGCGCGGATCATGGTCAGCGTGACGGGCAGGGTGGCATTGACGCCTTCCTTGCCGGTCGAGGTCTTGATGAAATCCGCGCCCGCCATCATGCAGACCAGCGAGGCGCGGGCGACGTTGCGCAGCGTGCCCAGCTCGCCGGTGGCAAGAATGGCTTTCACATGTGCCTCGCCGCAGGCCGCGCGCATCTCGCGCATCTCGTCGTAAAGAGCTTGCCAGTTGCCTTGCAGAACATGGCGGCGGGTGATGACGATGTCGATCTCCTCGGCCCCGGCGGCGACACTTTCGCCGATCTCGGCGATGCGTAACCGATAGGGGGACAGGCCCGCCGGAAAGCCGGTGGACACGGCCGCGACGGGAATGCCAGAGCCGTGCAGGGCCTCCACTGCCGGTTCGACCATGTCGTGATAGACGCAGACCGCGCCTGTGGTCAGGCCCTGCATTCCCAGTGCGTCGATCATATCGGCGCGCATGGGCTGGCGGGCCTTGGCGCAGAGGCGGCGCACGCGCCCCTCGGTGTCGTCACCGGCCAAGGTGGTCAGGTCGATCAGCGAAATCGCCTTGCACAGCCAGGCTGCCTGGTAATCCTTTTTCAGGCTGCGGCGGCCCGGCAGGGTCGCGGCGCGGCGTTCGATGGCGCTGGTATTTGCCTGCACGGCGCGTACCCAGGACAGGTCCAGCTCCATTCCCGCGTTGCGGGGTTCATGGATCTGCGGCAGCTGCGCGCTGTCGCTCGTCACGTGGCTGTCGGTGGTCTGCAAAGGGATCTCCCATCGGTGGTCAAAGCCTGTCACGGGGGGCGGAACGTGGCAAGATGTGGCGCGGCGTCAGGGCTGGATCAACTGTTGGCGACGGGCACGCCGGAATCGCTGCGGTGTCTGGCCATGGGCGGCAAGGAACAGCTTGTGAAAATGCGACAGGTTGGGAACCCCGCAATCGGCGGCGATCTCGGCCAGGCTGTCCTCGCTGCCCAGAAGGCGGGTGGCGGCATGGGCCATGCGCCGGGCGTTGACGTAATCCGACGGGGTCTGGCCGAGGTGGCGCCGCATCGTCCGGGCCACATGTGGGTGCGCGCGGCCCGCGGCGCGGACCAGCCCGGCCGCCCCCTGGCGAAAGATCTCCGGCTCCTGCGCGGCGCGGCAGGCGCGGTGCAGCCAGGCGGGCGCCTCGGGCGGGATGCCCGCGGGGGGCTGCGCCAGATCAGCCAGCAGCGGCAGCAGGAAGGCCTCCAGCGCCAGAGCGTCGCGCGGCGCGCGTTCCAGGCGCAGCGCGGCGTGGTTCACCTCGGCCATGCGGCGCAGGTCCAGATGATGCCGGGACGGTTCGGGTGTCAGGGACCAGAACCCTGTGCCGGTCAGGGCCGGGTGGCGCGTACCCAGCGCGTTGATCGCGCTGTCGCGGATCGAAAGTGACACGACCATGGAGGCCTCGCCCCGGCCTTGCAGGCCATGGGCATCGCCGGGGCGCAGGAAGAGCATGTCACCCTCGACCAGGTCCTCGCGCCGGTCGGGCAGGTGGTGGCGCACCTGCCCGTTCTGCACCCAGAGCAGTTCGTGAAAGGCATGTCCGTGCAGGTGACGCGGCCGGCGCGGCGTCAGTTCCGCCCGCACCAAGTGGTGCGTTGCCCCGGGGGCGAGCCCCTCGGGAAAGGCCAGGACATGGGCGCGCGCCTCGGTCATGTGGGGATTATGCCATGCTTCGGGGCCGGGCGCAGCAGCGGATCGCGCGGCCTCAGTCACCCATCTTGCGCGACAGGAACCGGGGCAGCTTGTCGGCGTTCGAACCCTCGGCCGGCGCCGCCCCGGCCCCGGGCGACGTGTCCGCGCCGCCAGCGGCGGCACTCATGGCCTTGATCCCGGCGATGCCGGATTCGCCCAGCGGCACTGCCGCGAAGGGCCCGCCCAGCCGGGTGAAGCCCATGTCGTCGGGCGCCGGGCGCGGGGCGCCGGCCTGCAACGCCCCGGCCCAGTCCTCGGCATTGTCTTGAGGTCGGAAGCCCAGGAACGCGGCGCGGTCGTTGTTGACCGGCGCGCGCGTGTTGGCGGAAATCCCGTAGACGGTGGCGAAGCCCGTCACCGGCGCCTCCACGGCGCGAAGGACAAGCTGGCGCAGGTCGTCGTAGCTCAGCCAGGTCTGCAATGCGCGCAGGTTCTGCGGCTCGGAGGTGCACGAGAAGATGCGCAGGCACACGGCCTCCATCCCGCGCTTTTCCCAGTACATGCGGCCCAGGTCCTCGGCAAAGCACTTGGCAAGCCCGTAGAACGTGTCGGGCCGGTGCGGGGCGTCCAGTCCGATCCCGGCCATTGTTTCATGCATCCCCACGGCATGAACGGACGAGGCATAGACGATCCTCCGGGCACCGTGCTGCCAGGCAGCCTCCCAGACGTTGTAGGACGATATGTAATTCGGGCCCAGAAGCTCCTCGAAGGGGCGTTCATCGACGATGGCGGCGAAATGGACGACCATGTCGGCCCCCTCGACCAGGGGCCCGAAGGCGGCCATGTCGGACACGTCAACCTGCTCGAATCGCTCATTGGGCAGAAGCGTGTCGGGCGAAGGTTGGATGTCGACCGACAGCAGTTCCTCGGCCTGACCGGCCAGGGTTTCGCGGATCTGCATGCCAAGAGCGCCGCAGGCCCCGGTGAGAACGATCTTCTTCATGTCGGCCCTTTCCGTGATGGTCCCGCCGAGGCTGGGGTGCGGCGCGGACAAGGTCAAGTGGCGGGGGCGGGCGCGGCGGGTTCCGGCCGCTGGCCCGGCTCAGTCCCGGTCCGGGCGCAGTTCCGAGACGAAATCGTAGAAATCCGATCGGTAAAGGCCGCGCGTGAATTCCACCGGGCGGCCGCTGTCGAGGTAGCCGGTGCGGTCGATCCTCAGGATCGCGGTATTCTCGGGCAGGCAGAGCAACTCGGCATCCGGTCCAGTCACGTTCACGGCAGTCACCCGCTGGATGGCCCGGCCAGGGGCCTGTCCGCGGCGGCGCAACACCTCGTAGAGCGATATTTCCACCGCTTCGGGGTCGGGCAATACATCGGCGGGCAGCGAGGACCGTTCGATTGCCATGGGCGTTCCATCGGCGCTGCGCAGACGTTCCACCCGCGCGACCTGGCGCGCGGGCGACAGTCCAAGCGCCATCATCTCGTCGGGGCTGGGGGCATGAAGACCCCTGTTGAGCAACCGGCTGGTCGACACGCGCCCGCGGGCCTTCATGTTCTCGGTAAAGGAGATGAGGGTCGAAAGGGATTGCTCGGTCCGCGGTGCGGTGCCTGTCACGAAGCTGCCCGCCCCCCGGCGCTGCGCGATCAGGCCTGAGCGGACAAGTTCGGCCACGGCCCGGCGCACGGTGACGCGGCTAACATCGGCCAGGTCGGCCAGATCGCGCTCGGCCGGCAGTTTCTGGCCCTCTCGCAGGGTGCCGCCATTGATGGCATCGGCGATGTGGCGCGACAATTGCAGATAGCGCGGCCCTGCTCCGGGCTCATGCCAGGCGGCGGCTGCAAAGAGGGTATCGGCACTGGCGCTCACGTCGGACCTGTCCATTGCTATGGTGGGATAATAGCAAACCCCACCGGGTCAAGCTCTTTCGCGCCGGCGAGCGGCCCCCGCGGCCGGTCACAGGTGGCTGCGGTAGGCGTTCCATTTCTCTTCGTTGGCGCAGACGAACCGGTAATAGGCGATATCCTCGAGTGCCGCCGCCGCTTCGTCGTCCAGGATCACCTTGCAGGCCGGGTGCAGCTGTATCGCCGAGGCGCTGACGCGCGATGTCAGAGGCCCCTCGACAGCGCGGGCTATGACCTGTGCCTTGGCGGCGCCGCAGGCCAGCAGGATCAGCTCGCGGCTGTCGAGGATCGTGCCAACGCCCATTGTCAGGGCGCGCTTGGGAACGCGCGCCGCGTCGCCGCCGAACATGCCGGCGTTCTGGTCGCGGGTGGTCGGGGTCAGGATCTTGTCGCGCGTGCGCGAGCGGAAGGCCGAAAGCGGCTCGTTGAAGCCGATATGGCCCGCGGCGCCTATTCCCAGCAGTTGCAGGTCGATACCTCCGGCGGCGGCGATCCGCGCCTCGTAATCCCGGGCCGCCTGGCCAAGGTCCGTCGCCATGCCGTCGGGCAGGTGGGTGCGGGCGCTGTCAATATCGACCCGGTCAAAGAGATGATCGGCCATGTAGGACGCATAGCTCTGCGGGTCCTCCGGTGGCAGTCCGACATATTCGTCCAGGTTGAAGGTGGTGCAGCGGTCAAAGCGCGCGCCGCCCGTTGCCAGGTGGTCATAGACCTCTTCCATCGTGCGCCCGGTGGCAAGGCCGAGCACCATGTCGGGCGTTGCCTCCAGCCGCGCGCCGATCAGTTTGGCGGTCAGCGCCACGGCATCGGCGCGGCTCTTGCAGGGCAGGACTTCCATCAGGTTACCTCGGGGGACAGGGGGTGCCGCCGATCGACACGTCGGTGAGCGCGAGGCCGGCGTCGAATTGCAGGACATCCGCGTGGGCGCCGGGGGCCAGACGACCGATGTCGGCCCGGCCGAGCCAGTCGGCGGGCAGGGTTGAAAGCCGCCGCGCCGCCTCGGCCAGCGGCAGGCCGAGGCCAACGAGATTGCGCAGCGCGACATCCATGGTCAGAGCCGATCCGGCCAGCGTTCCATCGGCCAGCCGCATGGCCCCGCGGGCCTTGATCACCGCATGGGCGCCCAGCCGGTAGGGGCCGTCGGGCATCCCCGCGCCCGCGGTCGCGTCGGTCACGCCGTAGAGGTTCGGGATCGCTCGTCGGGCGGCCAGGATGGCGCCGGGTTCCACATGGATCAGGTCAGGGATGATCTCGGCATTGGCGGCATGGGCCAGCGCGGCCCCGGCCAGCCCGTTGTCGCGGTGGGACAGGGGGCTCATGGCATTGAACATGTGGGTCACGCCGCAGCCGCGCGCCAGGGCGCCCCGCGCCGTGGCATAGTCACATAGCGAATGGCCCATTTGGGCGCGGATGTCCAAGCTGCGCATGGCGTCCTCCAGCGCTTGATCTGGGTCCATCTCGGGGGCGAAGGTCATTGCGAGGACCGGTGCGATTGCGGCCCAGGCGCGCAGTTGGTCCGGATCCGGCGGGGTGGCATGGGGCGGCTGGGCGCCGAGCTTTTCGGGATTGATGAAGGGGCCTTCCAGGTGCGCGCCCAGGATGCGGGCGCCCGTCGGGGCGGGCCGTTCCATACAGGCGGCGACGGCCTCGAGAAAGGCTGTAAGGTCGGCCTTCGGCGCGGTCACGGATGTGGGCAGCATCGAGGTCGTCCCATGGCGGGCATGCAGCAAGGCGGCCCCACGGATTGCCGTGTCGCCCGTCATCATGTCGTGGCCGCCGCCGCCATGAACGTGCAGGTCCACGAAGCCGGGCAGGATGTAGGGCGCGGTCGGGGTCTCGACCGCCTGCCCCTCGATGGCGGTGATCCGGTCGCCGCAATGCAATGTGCCCTTTATCCAGCCTGTTTCGGTCAGGATGCAGCCTGTCAGGCTGCGCGGCGGTGTGGCATCTTTCGGGGTCATGAAAGCTCCGTCACGAAGTCCCAGCGGTCGCCGCGAAAGGTCGACCGCGTCAGTTCGACCGCGCGATCGGCGGCGGTATAGCCGATGCGCGTGATCAGCAGGCCCGGGGCGCCGGGGGCCACGTCCAGCAGGTCAGCCATGCCGGGGTCGATGGCGACGGCGGTCAGCCGCTGTACGGCACGAACCGGGCGCATCCCGCACGTCGCCATGGTTTCATACAGAGAGTCCGAGATCAGCCGGGGGTTCGCCAGCGCCTCTGAAAGCACGGTCGTTGCCTCCACGGCGAGGGGCTGGCCGTCGGCGGACCGCAGCCGGGTCATCCGCGTGACGGGCGCGTTCGGCCCGAGACCGAGCGCGATGACCTCTTCCGGGGTAGCGCGGCCCCGGCCGCTGGAGATGACGCGCGAATGCCCGGTCATGCCGCGCGCGGCCAGGTCCTCGGAAAAGCTGGTCAGCACCGAAAGCGGCTGTGAGAAACGCCGGGAAACGAAGGTGCCGGCGCCGCGCCGCTGCTCGACCAGGCCGCGCTCGCCCAGGTGCTTGATCGCGCGCCGCACGGTCACTCGGCTGACCCCGTGCATTTCGGCCAGGCTGCGTTCGGGCGGCAGGGCTGTGCCGGGGGCAAGCTCGCCATCCTCGATCCGGCGCATGAGCCCTTCGGCCAGCAGCTTGTAGCGGGCCTGTCTGGGCAGCGTGATGTCGGTCATGGGCCGGACCCCGTGGGCAGGCCCTTTTCGGTGCGCCAATTGTTGGCCGCCATGATCCGCAGTCCGTCGAGGGCGTTGCCGCGCGCGGGCACGACCCGGGCCCGCAGGTCGGCCGCAAGGCGTGGCGTCATGACGTTTGACAGGCCGCCCAGCACGGCGAGGGGCTGACCCGAATCGATGGCGCGCACGGCGCAGGACAGCTCTGTCCCGGCGGTCTCCAGCAGGTTCCGTGCGACCGCGTCGCCGGCCTCCGCCGCTTCGATGACGCGCGGTGCCAGGGAGGCGAAGCGCGTGGCGTCGGCCTGCGCCAGCCAGACCTGGATCGTGTTGAAGTCGCTCCCCACCTCCTCGCGCAGCGCGTCAAACAGGGCGCTGCCCATGGGGTGACGTCCGTCCAGGTGGCGGGCCAGCAGGGCCACGGCCCGGTTGCCGAGCCAGCCGCCGCTGCCTTCGTCCCCGATCTTGTAGCCCCAGGCGCTCGAAGAGGCGACAGCGCCCTGCGCGGATAGGGCATATGCGGCAACGCCGGTGCCGACTGCCAGAACGATGCCGGGGCGCCCGTCGTGGGCCCCCACGAGCGCCGCGAAGCCGTCGGTCACGATGGATATCTCGGACGCGCCGACCGGGTTGGCTGCACGGAATTCGGCTTGTCTGTGTGGCGATCGCCCCCCGGCAAAGCCACACCACAAGCGCGCGCCCTCAATCGGCATGCCGGTTTTGTCCGACAGCTCGGCGAGGCCGCTGGCAACGCTGCGCCAAGCCGACTCGACGCCGTAGGTCAGGTTCGAGGGACCGGCACTGGCCTCGGCCAGAACGCCCCCGTCATCGGCCAGGGCGCGCAGGCGCGAACCTGTACCGCCGCCGTCGATCACGACAAGGGGGACATGGGATACCATCGGCCGCGCGCCTTTCCTGCACTGGCGGGTTCGATCCAAGCGTAGCCAATGGAATACCCAATGACAATACCAAAATGTCGTTTGGTATTATATATTGCAAATTGGTCTTGCTATTGGAGTTAATGTTCGAGAATGTCGGGGAAGGAACGATTCGCCGCCCTCCACGCTGTTCCTGGCGGCGGGGCGGCCCGGTCGCTCTTGATTGCCTTGGTGTGCACCTGGCGCATGCCAACGAGGCGTCACGGGGTACAAAGACGCCAGGCCACAACAAAGGGAGTGCGAGATGACGCGCATCATGAAGACCACCACGGCCACCCTGGCGCTATGCGTTGCCGGGGCCGCGGCCTTGGCGCAAGAGGCCACGCTCACCATCGAAAGCTGGCGGTCCGAGGACCAGGCGATCTGGGACGATGTCCTGATCCCCGCCTTCGAGGCCCAGCACCCGGAAATCGATGTCCAGTTCACGCCGACCTCGCCCACGGAATACAACGCGGCGCTGAACGCGCGGCTCGACGGAGGTACTGGCGGAGATCTGATCACGTGCCGGCCCTTCGACGGATCGCTCGCGCTTTACCAGCGTGGTCAGCTGTCCGACATCTCGGACCTCGACGGGCTGGACAACTTCCCGGACTTCGCCAAGGCCGCCTGGCAGACCGACGACGGAAGCGCGACATTCTGCGTGCCCATGGCCTCGGTCATCCACGGTTTCATCTACAATGCCGAGGCTTTCGAGGAACTGGGCCTGGAAGAGCCGGAGACCGTCGAGGACTTCTTCGGCGTTCTTGACGCCATCCAGGAGGACGGCACGTACACGCCGTTGGCCATCGGCTCGGCCGATCAGTGGGAAGCGGCCACCATGGCCTATACCAACATCGGGCCGACCTACTGGAACGGCGAGGAAGGCCGCCAGGCCCTGCTCGACGGGTCAGCGGAGTTCACCGATCCGCAGTTCGTCAAGCCCTTCGAGGTGATGCAGCGCTGGAACGATTACATGGGCCGTGCCTATCAGGCGCAGGGCTATACCGACAGCCAGAACCTTTTCACTTTGGGCCGCGCGGCGATCTACCCGGCCGGCTCGTGGGAGATCGGCGGCTTCAACCAGCAGGCCTTCTTCGAGATGGGCGCCTTTCCACCGCCCGTCGAGGCCGCGGGTGATACCTGCTACATCTCGGACCATACCGACATCGGCATCGGAATGAACGCGGCAAGCGACGACCCCGAGGCCGCGCGCACCTTCCTTGAGTGGGTCGCGAGTGCCGAGTTCGCCGAGCTTTACACCAACCAGCTTCCAGGCTTCTTCTCGCTCTCGAACGCGCAGTTCGATGTCGAGGATCCACTGGCACAGGAGATGATCTCGTGGCGGCAGGAGTGCGAGAGCACGATCCGGGTTGCCCACCAGATCCTGTCGCGTGGCGAGCCCAACACATGGAACAACATGTGGGGTGTCAGCTCCAACGTGTTCAACGAGGCCTCGACCCCGCAAGAGGCCGCGCAGACCCTCCAGGCAGGTCTGGAGTCCTGGTACGAACCGCAGCAGGACTGATCCGTCCGCTCTGACAAGCCCGCCCCCACCAACCGTGGGGGCGGGCGCCCCAGCCGCGCCAAAGACGGAGGACCGGACGTGTCCGACCCAACGACAGACAAGCCCGAGGGCGTGCCGACCCGCCCCGCAGGCCGCCGCAAGCGCCGCCGGGCCGCGGGCGCGCATATCTTCGTCTTCCTGGCGCCTGCGCTGCTGATCTATACCGTCTTCTCGATCTACCCGCTGATCGAAAGCCTGCGCCTGAGCCTTTTCGACGGGCTGGAGGATGGCACCGCCGTCTGGGCGGGTCTCGACAACTACGCCACGCTGCTTTTCGATCCCAACTGGGCGACGCAGTTCTGGCGGGCGTTCTGGAATAACCTGGTCCTCTTCTTCATTCACATGGTGGTGCAGAATCCGCTCGGGCTGCTGCTCGCCGCTCTGCTCAGCCTCGCGCCGCGCTTCGGCTCGGCCTACCGCACGCTGATCTTCGTGCCCACGCTGCTGTCAGTGGTCATCGTCGGCTTCATCTGGGAGTTGATCCTCTCGCCGCTCTGGGGTGTGTCCGAGACGCTGCTGGGCACCATTGGCCTGGCCTGGCTCTACCAGCCCTGGCTGGGGCTTGAATCCAGCGCGCTGGCGACGGTGTCACTGATCTCGGTCTGGCAATACGTGGGCATCCCGATGATGTTGATCTACGCCGCGTTGCTGTCCATCCCGGACGAACTGATCGATGCCGCGCGGGTCGATGGACTGGGCGGCTGGTCGATCTTCTGGAAGGTCAAATTGCCGCTGATCCTGCCGACCCTCGGGATCGTCGCGATCCTGACCTACATCGGCAACTTCACGGTCAGTTTCGACCTGATCTACTCGATCCAGGGGTCGCTGGGCGCGCCCAACTTCTCGACGGATGTCATGGGCACCCTTCTGTTCCGGACCTTCTTCGGCCAACAGCTTCAGGTCGGGGATACCCACATGGGCGCGACGATCGCCAGCATGATGTTTTTCATCATTCTGGTGGGGGTCACGATCTACCTGGCGCTGGTCCAGCGCCGCTTGCAACGCTACGAGATGTAGGGGACCGAGATGACCGATACCGCATCCAGCAATCGCGCGCGGGCCAGCCGCGCCAAGGGTGTCTCGACACGGGTCGCCGTGCACGGGGTGCTGGCGGGCTATACCCTTATCGCGATCTTCCCGGTGGTTCTGGTGATCCTGAATTCCTTCAAGAACCGGCGCGGCATCTTCACCGACCCGCTGGGCCTGCCCGGCGAGGGAACCTTCAGCCTTGAAGGTTATGCAACGGTCCTGACGCAGGGTGATTTCGCGACTTATTTCTCGAACTCGTTGATCGTCACGGTCACCGCGTTGTTCCTGATCCTGCTGCTGGGCGCCATGGCTGCCCACGCGCTCGCCGAATACCGGTTCCGCTTCAATACACTGCTGGGCATCTACCTGATCCTGGGGATCATGGTGCCGATCCGGCTGGGCACCGTGGCCATCCTGGAGCTGATGGTGGACCTGAACCTGGTCAACACGCTGCTGGCCCTGATCCTGGTTTACACGGCCCAGGGGCTGCCGGTGGCCGTCTTCATCCTGACGGAATTCATGCGCACCCTGTCGCGCGACATCAAGGACTGCGCGCGTGTCGACGGGCTAAGCGAATACCGCATCTTCTTCGAGGTGGTCGTGCCGCTGATCCGGCCGGTTCTGGCAACGGTCGCGGTGTTTTCCATGATCCCGATCTGGAATGACCTATGGTTCCCGCTGATCCTCGCTTCGGGGGACGCCACCAAGACCGTGACCCTGGGCGTGCAGCAGTTCATCGGGCAATACACGGTGAACTGGAGCGCGGTGCTCGCCTCTCTCTCGATCGCCATCCTTCCCGTCCTGGGGGCTTTACGCCCTGTTCTCGCGCCAGCTTATCGCCGGCATCACATCGGGCGCCGTCAAGGGCTGACCCCGCACCACCCGGAGGTTCGAAGAAGTGTCCGAACTCACGCTACAAGACGTCCGCAAGTCCTATGGCGAGGCCAAGGTGATCCACGGCGTCGACCTGCAAATCAAGGACGGTGAATTCGTCGTCTTCGTCGGCCCTTCAGGCTGTGGCAAGTCCACCCTGTTGCGCATGATCGCGGGGCTGGAATCCATCACCGGCGGTGATGTCGTCATCGGCGGCGAGCAGGTCAATGATATCGCCCCCGCCGACCGTGGCATCGCCATGGTGTTCCAGTCCTACGCGCTTTACCCGCACAAGGATGTCTACGGCAACATGGCCTTTGCCCTGCGCCACGCGGGCGAGGACAAGGCCGTGATCGAAGACCGGGTCCGCAAGGCCGCGGATATCCTGGGGCTTCAGGACTTGCTCAAACGTCGGCCCAAGGAGCTTTCGGGCGGCCAGCGCCAGCGCGTTGCCATCGGCCGCGCCATCGTGCGCGATCCGGAGATATTCCTGTTCGACGAGCCTCTGTCGAACCTCGACGCGGCGCTGCGCGTGCAGATGCGGGTGGAAATCCTGCGGCTTCATCAGCGGCTCGAGACCACGATGGTCTATGTCACACACGATCAGGTCGAGGCGATGACCCTGGCCGATCGCATCGTGGTGCTGCGCGACGGCCGGATCGAGCAGGTAGGTACGCCGCTGGAACTCTATCATCACCCCGAGAACCGCTTCGTCGCGGGCTTCATCGGGTCTCCTAGGATGAATTTCCTGGCGGCCGAGCGTAGCGGCGACGGCACCACGGTTACGACCCAAGGCAGCGCCCCCATAGAGGTTCCGGTCTCGCCCCGGGACACGCAGGGCCCCGTGACGCTGGGTATCCGGCCCGAGCATGTCGAGTTGGTCGCGCCAGGGGCGGGCGATCTGGACGCCCGTGTCCTTGTGGCCGAGCGCCTGGGCGGCGAGACGTTCCTGCATTTCGATCTGGGTGACGAGGGGGACTTCGTGGTCAAGACGGATGGCGGCGCCACCCACCAAAGCGGCGACACCGTGGGCCTGTCCTTTCCGCCCGAGGCGCTGCATCTCTTCGATGCCGAGGGCATGGCTTTCGCGCCGCGCGAACGGCACGCCCTGATCGGCTGACGCAAAGGACCATTCCATGCCCAGCAACACCGACGACCTTCGCGCCCTCGTCTCAGAAGGGCGCAACCCGAACAGCGCGGACCTGGATCGGCTGTCGTCGCGCCAGATCGTCGAGGTGATGAACACCGAGGATGCAGGGGTCGCGTCCGCGGTCGGGTCCGAACTGGACGCCATCGCGGCTGCCGTGGATCGCATTGTCGCGGCGTTCCGCGCCGGGGGACGGCTGATCTACATCGGCGCTGGCACCAGCGGGCGGCTGGGTGTGCTGGATGCCTCCGAGTGCCCGCCGACCTATTCCGTGCCGCCCGGCATGGTGATCGGCCTGATCGCGGGGGGGGATCACGCGATCCGTCATTCGGTCGAGGATGCCGAGGATGACCACGCGCAGGGCGCGGCGGATCTGGACGGGGTCCGGGTCGGTCCCGACGACGTGGTCGTGGGCATCGCGGTCAGCGGCAAGACCCCCTACGTTCTCGGCGCGCTGGACCGGGCGCGGGCGGTCGGGGCGGGCACCGTGGCGCTGTGCTGCAACCCCGGCGCCCCGGTCACCGAGATTGCCCAGATCGCCATCTGCCCGGTCGTCGGCCCCGAGGTCCTGACCGGCTCGACCCGGCTCAAGTCAGGCACGGCGCAGAAGATGGTGCTGAACATGCTGTCGACCGCCAGCATGGTGCGGATCGGCAAGAGCTATGGTAACCTGATGGTCGATGTCGCCATCTCGAACGACAAGCTGGCCCGACGCGCTGCGGGCATCGTTCAGGATGCCACCGGCTGCACCGCCAACGAGGCCGAAGCGGTGCTGGCTGCCAGCGGCCGCAAGGTGAAACTGGCGATCCTGATGCAGATCAGCGGTCGCGACGCCGAAACCGCGCAGGCGCACCTGGAATCTGCGCGCGGTGTTTTGCGCGACGCGCTGGCCGCCGGCGAACCCTAGCCTTCATGCCCCTTGAGGCGGACTTCGTCTGCGTCCGGTTTTCCCGGACGCCCTCGATTGCAGGTTGCAGGGTGTTCGGAGCGATGGGCTCGCGAGGCAGCGAGGCCGCCAGCCGGGGCCGACCGGCCCCGGGTCGATCGGAGCGCTGCGGGGGCAAAGCAGGGTAACACCGGCGCGAGGGGTTTAAATGCAGCAGAACATGCATAACTTCTAATATGACACGCGACCAAGCGAGGAGCGATCATGACGGACAAGAGCAAGAGCATAGAAAACCTGCAGACAGCACTGGCGATGGAGTTGACCGCCGTCAATCAGTATTTGCTGCACGCACACACCCTAGAGGATTGGGGGCTCGACAAGCTGGCAAGCCGCATGCGCGAGGAGATGCAAGAGGAACTCGGCCATGCCGGGCAGTTCATTGACCGCATCATGTTTCTTGGGGGCACGCCCGAGTTGAGCGCGACAAAGACACCCAAGATGGCAGAAGACCTGAAAAGCCTCTTCGAGGCTGACAAGACAGAGGAAAAAGGGGCCATCGAGTTCTACAGCAAGGCAGCGCAAGACGCGGCCGGGGCGAACGATATCGGAACCCGTTCCCTGTTCGAGACCATCGTGATGGACGAAGAGGGCCACTGGGACTGGCTCGACCGCCAGCTTGCGACTTTGAAGCGAATGGGCGAGCCGGCTTTCATGTCGATTTACATGAGCGGACAAAGCGCGGGTGGCCAAGACGCCTAGCGCCGCCCGAGGAGTTGTGCCGCGTCATCCAGGCAGCCGGATGCTGCCGGTGTGTGCCTTGACGGCGAAATCCTCTCTCGCACTGGTTGAACCGGCTGCATGACGCTTGACCATAGTTTTCGATCACACCGGATGAAAGGAGCAAACATGACCGAGAAAGAGCAATATATCGAAAAGGCAAAGGCAAAACTGGATCAGTGGAACGCCGAAATCGACAGGGTTCAGGCCAAGGCCAAAGCCGCCGAGGCGGACGCGAAAATCGAATACCAGAAGCAACTCGAAGAGATGCGCGTCAAGCGCGATGAAGCCGAAGCCAGGTTGAAAGAGCTTCGTGACGCCAGCGATGACGCCTGGACCGACATGAAGGCCGGGTTCGACAGGGCCTGGGACAGCCTTTCCAGCGCCTTCGACACTGCCATGGCCCGTTTCAAGTAGGACGCCATTCGCAGGGTTCCGTGAAAGGGTTCGGTGCCGCGCGGCGTGCAATCTGTTTGCACCAAGAGCCACGGCACAGGACTTGTCCGCCTTTGCCACCGACAGAACGGGGGCGCGCCTGACTGGGCCGCCCCTGTGTCGCCTAGGTGCTT
>Ga0209938_1000328_pt1 | contig 26268 bp, 16 predicted proteins | sample SalPonR2_C_D1_MG_FD_185708 | JGI IMG/M metagenome (GOLD analysis project Ga0209938, IMG submission 185708) | Salt pond soil microbial communities from South San Francisco under conditions of wetland restoration - Salt Pond MetaG R2_C_D1_MG... ... | reverse complement strand
GTCGTGGTCTGCGCGGCCGGCGCGACGGCGGCCCTGCTGCCCGGCCCCATTCTGCCGCTTCGCACGATCCGCGGGCAGGTCACCGACGTGGCGGCCACGCCGGCCAGCCGGCGCCGGACGCGCGCCGTCTGCCACACCGGCTACGTCACCCCGGCGCTCGACGACCTGCACTGCATCGGTGCGACCTTCGATCTGCACCATCACGGCGCCGAACCCCGCGACGCCGACGATCGAGCCAACCTGGAGAGCTTGAAAGGCGGGTGGCCCGAAGCCTGGGCCGAGCTCGGCGGCGACGCGGCCGAGGTGGTCGGACGGCGGGTCGGATTCCGCTGCACGTCGCGCGATTACCTGCCGGTGGTCGGGTCGCTGGACCCGGCCGCGCGCAGCTGGGTCTGCGCGGCGTTCGGCAGCCGCGGCATCAGCGGGACACCGCTGGCCGCCGACCGGATCGCCGACGCGCTCTCCGGGGCGCCGGCGGGCCTGGACACCGCGCTCCGTCGGGCACTGGATCCATCGAGGTTCGATCGAGGCCCCGCGCCGGACGGCACGGGCTGAGTTCGGGAGTCGGCCGCTGGAGGTCGTCTGCCTCGATCGCAAGCCGCTCGTTCCCCGGACCGGCAACCGACGCGTCGTTCATCGGCTGTCCGGTGGACCGGTACCTCCCCGATGCACATCGCCCGCTGCGCGCCCGGCCGTCGGGGATTGCCGACTGGCTGGCGCCGGCCGACATTCGATCCCCTACCCGACCGGAGCCGGGGCGTGCGGCCTCAGGGCCGCGCGCGCAATCCGAAGGCGAGCAGCGCCAGCGCGAGCAGTCCCAGCCCGCCGAGCCCCAGCGCCGGCACGCCGATCGGCTGGCCCCGCACCTCGATGTCGGCATCGGCTTCGCACGGCGTGGGCGTGCCCGCGGGCTGACACTCGACCAGTCCCGGCGGTAGCACCGTGACCACGTTCAGTACGGTCGTCGGCGCATCCAGCGCGACTTCGGCGACGACGGTGTAGACGAGGCTCTCCCCGGCCGGGAACGCAGGCACCCGTTCGCTGATCGCGCCGCTGCCGGAAGCGTTCGGACAGAACGTCCCCGCGCAGGTCCAGTCGAAGGCGACGATGCCCGTCGGCAGCGGATCGATGACGTCGACGTCGAACAGCGTGACCGGACCGGTGTTGGCCACGGTGATGGTGTAGACGACGTCCTGGCCCGGGATGGCTTGCGCGGGTGCGACGGTCTTCTCGACCTCGAGCGCACCCGGACCGCTGAGCACCAGGGCCGAGGCACCGCTGCCGTTGACGGTCAGGCTCAGCGGCGTGGTGCCGCTGACCTCGACCAGGTTCAATGCCTGCCCGGCGTCGATATCGGCCTGTCGAATCTCGTAGGTGGCCGTGCACAGCACGGTGTTGCCGCCGAGGAGCGTGCCCGCGCCGTTGCCGGCGAACGCATTGCCGTCCAGGGTGGTCGAGCTGCAGGTGATCGGCGTGTCGATCAGGGACGGATCGGGCTCGACGAGCTCGATGTCGGTCAGCGTCTCGGAGCGGACGTTGGTGACGATGAAATCGTAGCGGACGATGTCGCCGAGGTTGGCGAACCCGCTGCCGTCGGCGTCGCTCAGGAGGAACGGGCTCTTGATCACGGCAATGCCGGCGCGGCCCTCGAGGTTGACCCGGAGCAGCTGGTCCGAACTCTGGACCGGCAGACCCAGCGCATCGAGCCCCGTGACCTCGACGGTGTTGGCGACCTGGCCGGCGGCGGCCTCGGCCGTGGTGATCACGTGCGTGCGGGTACAGCGCAACGACTGCCCCGACGCCAGCGTGGTGGCCGGGCAGCCGACGCCGCCATCGAGATCGGTCACGGCCAGCGTGTCCAGGTCCAGCGTGCCGGTGTTGACCAGGCGATACGCGTAGTCGATGGTCTCGCCGGCGTCCAGCCGGCCGTCGATGTCGGTGTCGTCATGCACGCTGCTGCCGGCCAGCGACACGATGCCTTGCGGAAAGGCCGCGCCCCGTTCCTGGGTCAGGCGGACGCGGCGGACCTCGCTCGACCCGTCCGCGTAGCGCACCCACGCGGCCAGTCCGGCCTGGTCCATGCCGGCCGGTACGCGCCAGGTGCAGTCGATCGATGCGCCGGCCGCCAGCCTCGCCGGCACGCGGGCGCCGGCGCAGGTCTCGACCTCACCGGCCGAGACGTGCAGTTCGAGCCCGAGAACCGAACGCTCCGCCGGCGCACTCATCACAACCCGGGCCTGCAGATCGCCGTTCGCCGCCCGCCCGTCCGGCACCGCATCCAGCGTGAAGGCCCAGGCCGGCCCGGTCAGCAGAATGGCCAGCACGGTCAGCGCTGCGCGCAGATGGGTTCCGTTCCGATTTCGTTCCGATCGCGGCATGGCCGAATCCTCGTGGCGTTGAAGGGCTTCCATCACTGGAAGCCCGTGTAGACGGCGGTGCTGACCGAGTTCACGACTTCACCGTTCGGGCCGGTGCCCAGCGCGGTGGCGGTGTTCTCCACCCGGCGCCGTGCGACATCCGTCGCGGTCAGTTCGTGCGACGCGGTGCACTGGATCGAGGCCGACGGCGACAGCGACCCGAGACCGCCGCGCTCGAAGCCCGCGTAGAGGATCGCGTCGTGCGGCAGCACGGTCAGCCGCTGCCCGTCGCTGGCTCGGGTCATGCACTGCAGGTCGTCGACCATCAGGTCGATCAGCTGGACGTCGGTCAGCGGCTGATTGCCGATGTTGGTGATCTCGAACGTGTAGAACAGCACGTCGCCGACATCGCCGAAATCGTTGCCGTTGAAGTCCACGCCCAGCTCGACCGTCTTGATCAAGCGGATCGCCACGTCGCCGGCATCGCCGATCGATGCGCAGGCGTCGTCGAAGCGCGCGACCGGTCCGGTCAACTCGGCCTGATTGTACAACCCGTTGCCCGGCGCGCCGGTGCAGCTTTCGTTGAGCAACTGGCCGCTGACCACGCCGAGCGGAATGGACAGGCGGTACCGATGCTCCGCGCCGGCCGCGATCGGGACGCCGGCCGCGGAGACCTGGATCGGAACGTCGATCACCGGGACGAACCCCCCGGAGGTCAGCGCCGGTGCGAGTGTGCCGCCGACGGTGCTGACCAGGCCGGCGGCCCCCGGCTCGACGCCGTCGGTCGTGAAGCCCAGCGTGTCGGTCAGCGTGTAGCTGCTGTCCACTGCACCGGGGTTGGTCACCACGAGCTCGTAGTCGATCCGCCAGGTGTTCGGTCCGGTCGCATCGAGCGCGACCACGGACTTGTCGAGCAGCAGGGTTTCCACCGAGTGCTCGGTATCGCAGCTCGGGCACTCCGGATCCGGGTCGCCGCCGCCGGTCGGGACGACCACGTTGCCGACCGTGCCGGTCGCGTCGGCATCGACGGTTGCGGTGTACTCGACCTCATAGCTGCCCGCCGGGGTCCCGGCCGGCAGCGTGAACGTCAGCGGCGTTCCGCCGGTGTTAGGCGTGAACGCACCCGGGTTCGTCACCGTTCCGAAGGTCAGTCCGGCGCCGAGCGTGTCGCTGAGCACGAGCGGGTCGATCAGCGGCGCACCGCTCACCGCCGCCGTCAGCGTGTAGGTCACCGTGTCGCTCGGCGTAACCACCGTCCCCGAGGCCGGGTCCGACGTCTTCGTGACCAGGACCTGCGGCGCGAGCACCGGCACGATCAGCTGGGTCTCGACAGGATCGGTCTGGTCGCTGTCGGCGCCGGCCATGTTCAGGATCTCGCCGGCCTGAGCGTCGGCTGCGGTCACCGAGTACGTGCCGGTCAGCACGCAGGCGGCGCCCTGCGCAAGCAACGGACAGGCAACGCTCGAGGGCGTGATCCGTGTATCGGTGACGATGACATTCGACAGCGCGACCGAACCGACATTGGTCGCGGTAACCGTGTAGGTCAAGGTGTCGCCGGTGGTCACCGTCATCGAACCGTCTTCGTCGGCGTTCGCAGCCAGGACCTTGGTCAGCTGGAGCTGACCGGCCACGCCGCAGACCAGGCCGAAATCGAGGCTTTCGTCGATCGGTTCTGCCGCCGTCAGCGTCGGACTCTGGTCGGTCAATGGCGTGGTGGCGCCGCAGCCGGCGACCAGGCCGCCCCGCGGCGTCGGCGGCGAGGCCGGGGCGCGCGGTGTCAGCACCAGGCAATTGCCGTCGGCGGCGAACTGCTGGGCCGAGGCCAGGTTGGCCGGGTTGGTGTCGTCGACGACAGCGGTGTAGTCATCGCCTAGCGGCAGTCCGGAGAAGAAATACTCGCCGCGAAGATTGGTCAGGCGCGTGCCGACCAGCGAACCGCTGCCGTCGAACAACTGCACCTCGACGCCGGCCAGGCCGCAGCGGCGGAACTCTCCGTCGTCGGGGTTGCCGTTCTGGTTGAGGTCGACCCACTCGAAGTCGACCGCGCTGATCGGCGTACCGAGCGGGTTCTGCGTCAGAACACCGTTGCCGTCACCATCCCGGAACTCATCGACCACCTGGTCCTCGTTGACATCGAACCAGACGAAGTCGCCGACCACGCCGTCCAGCGTCGGACCGAAGTTGAAGTCCTCGACCGCCGTGCCGCAGCGGACCACCGTGATCGTGCGGACCGGCGGCTGGATCGCATACAGGCCGAAGTTGTTGCCGAGGAACGCCTCGAGCACGCGCACTTCATAGATGCCTTCGGGCACCTCGGGGAAGCTGTAGACCCCGGTGACCGGATCGGCCGTGGTGACCAACAGGTCCGCCGGCGTTGCGCCCGGCGGGCCGAGCGTGACGAACGAGGTCAGGGCCGGTTCGCCCGGATCGATCACGTTGTCGCGGTCCAGGTCGTGCCAGAGCTGGCCCGTCACGTCGCCGGAGTCCAGCGTGCAGATGCCCACATTGGCCGCATCGGTGTCGGTCAGCGGCGGATTGCCCGGCGTGACCGGGTCCGGCGCTTCGGTCGTCGCGGTGTTGACGATGTCGGTATTGGCATCGATGTCGGACTGCTGCACCGTGTAACTGCCGGAGCAGACGAGTTGATCACCCGGGTTCAGCGTGGCGGGCTGCGGCGGCGTGCACGTCAACGCCGGGATCATCGGGTCGCTGATCGTCGTGCCCGGCAACGCCACTGTCGAGGTGTTGGTGGCGGTCAGCGTGTAGCCGATGACCTCACCGACGTCGGCCAGACCGTTGCCGTTGGAATCGTTCAGGCTGGCCGACTTCGTCAGCTCCAGTCCCAGCTCGCCGACCGGATGGTCGGTGTCGCAGCTCGGACACTCCGGATCGGGATCGCCGCCGCCGGTCGGGACGACCACGTTGCCGACCGAACCGGTCGCCGTCGCCGCGACCGTCGCAGTGTAGGTCACTGTGTAGCTGCCCGGAACCGCACCGGAGGCCAGCGTGAACGTCAGCGGGTTGCCGGTCGTATCCGGCGTGAACCCGCCGGGGTTGGCCGTCACCGCGCCGAACACCAGGTCGGCGTCCAGCGTGTCGGCCAGCACCAGCGGCGCCGTGGTGGCCGCGTCGGCCACGGTGGCGGTCAGCGTGTAAACGATCTGCTGCCCGGCGAAGACCTCGCTACCCGAACCCGGGGCTGCGGCCTTGGTCACGACGATCACCGGGTCGGCGACCGGGTGGTCGGTATCGCAGCTCGGACACTCCGGATCGGGATCGCCGCCGCCGGCCGGAACCACGCTGTTGCCGACCGAACCGGTCGCGTCGGCGTCGACGGTCGCCGTGTAGGTCACCGCGTAGATGCCCGGCACCGTGCCGGCCGGCAGCGTGAAGGTCAGCGGGTTGCCGGTCGTATCCGGCGTGAACGCGCCCGGCGCGGTCACCGAGCCGAAGGTCAGACCGGCGCCGAGCGTGTCGGTCAGCACCAGCGGCGCGCTCAGCGCGGCATCGGAGACCGTGGCGGTCAGCGTGTAGCTGATGACCTGGCCGGCGGTCACTTCGCTACCCGAACCCGGGGTCGCGGCCTTGGTCACGACGATCACCGGATCGGCGACCGGGTGATCCGTATCGCAGCTCGGACACTCCGGATCCGGATCGCCCCCGCCGGTCGGCACGACCGAGTTGCCGACCGTGCCGGTCGCGTCGGCGTCGACGGTCGCCGTGTAGGTCACCGCGTAGGTACCCGGCACGGTGCCGGTCGGCAGCGTGAAAGTCAGCGGGTTGCCGGTCGTGTCCGGCGCGAACGCGCCCGCCGCGGTCACCGAAGCGAAGGTCAGGCCGGCGCCGAGCGTGTCGGTCAGCACCAGCGGGGCGCTCAGCGCGGCGTCGGCGACGGTCGCGGTCAGCGTGTAGCTGATCACCTGGCCGGCGGTCACTTCGCTGCCCGAACCCGGGGTCGCGGCCTTGGTCACGACAATCGCCGGATCGGCGACCGGGTGATCCGTATCGCAGCTCGGACACTCCGGATCGGGATCGCCACCGCCGGTCGGCACGACGCTGTTGCCGACCGAACCGGTCGCATCGGCGTCGACGGTCGCCGTGTAGGTCACCGCGTAGGCGCCGGCCGGCGTGCCGGCAGGCAGCGCGAAGGTCAGCGGATTGCCGGCCGTGTCGGCCGTGAACCCGCCCGGGACGGTGACGGCAGCGAAGCTCAAGCCAGCACCCAGCGTGTCGGACAGCACAAGCGGTGCGGTCAGCGGAGCGTCGGCCACCGTGACGTTCAGCGTGTAGCTGATGGTCTGCCCGGCCACGACCTCGGAACCCGGCGCCGGGTTCGACGACTTGCTGGCGACGACTTCCGGTCCGAAGACCGCCACCGTCTCGACGTCCTGTACCGGACCGACCTGGTCCGAATCGGCCGTCCCGGTATTGACGATCGAGCCGGCATCCACATCGCCCTGCTGGACCACGTAGGTCCCGCTGCAGGTCAGTTGCGCGCCTGGCGGAAGCACCGCCGGCTGGACCGGCGCGCAGGTTGGTACGCCGAGCATCGGGTCGGCGATGGTCACGTTCGAAAGCGTGACGTTGCCGGTATTGGTCGCGACCAGGCCGTAGGTCAGCGTGTCGCCGAGCGTCACGTTGCCCGAGGCGTCCTCGTCGGCGTTGGCGATCAGCGCCTTGTCCAGGAACAGCGCCGGGTTCTGAGTCGCGTTCGCCACCGCGAAGTCGCTGTCATCGACCGGATCGCCGTTCGGATCCTCGCCGTCGACCGACGCGGTGTTGGTGAACGAGCCGGCATCAAGGTCGGCCTGCGTCACGGCGTAGCTCGCCGCGCAGACCAGCGTCTCGCCCGGAGCCAGGCTGGCCGGCTGCGCCGGCGCGCATGCACCCACGGTGGCCTGCGGGTCGCTGATGACCACGTCGTCCAGCGTCACGTTGCCGGTGTTGGTCGCGGTCAGGTCGTAGGTGATCGTGTCGCCGACACTCGCGTACGGATCGCCGCCGGTGATCAGCTTGGTCAGTTCGATCCGCGGATCGAACGCGGTCGGCACCGTCTCGGTGTCCGAATCGCCGACCGGCGGATTGTTGATCGGGTCGACCGGGTCCGGCGCCGCGACCGTGGCCACGTTGACAATGCCCGGGCCGTTGTCGAGGTCGGCCTGGCTGACCGTGTAGGTGCCCGTGCAGGCCAGTTGTTCGGTCGGCGCCAGCGCGGCCGGCTGGGCCGGCGTGCAGCTCAGCGCACCGATCAGTGGATCGACGATCTCGACGTCGGTCAGTGTGATGTTGCCGTCGTTGGTCGCCGTCAGCGTGTAGTCGATGGTCTCGCCGATGTCGGCGAATCCGTTGCCGTCGGTGTCGTTCAGGCTGGCCAGCTTGACCAGGTCAAGCGACGGCACCGGAACGACCGGGGTCGAGGTCGAGGTGGTGTTCTCGATCGGCGGATTGTTGATCGGGTCGAACGGATCCGGCGCGATCACCGTCGCGGTGTTCACGACGAACCCGCCGGCGGCGACGTCGACCGCGGTGACGGTGTAGCTGCCGGTACAGACCAGCTGTTCGGTCGGCGCCAGCGTGGCAGGCTGGGCCGGGGTACAGCTCAGCGCACCGATCAGCGGATCGGTGATCTCGACGTCGGCCAGGGTCACGTTACCGGTATTCACAGACGTGATGGTGTAGTCGATGACTTCGCCGGCGTCGGCGAAGGTATTGCCGTTGTCGTCATTCAGGCTGGCCGTCTTGACCAGCGACAGGGCCAGCGTCTGAACGGCGGTCGCGACGGCCGTATCGGCCGCGCTGACCGGGTTGCCGTCCGGATCATCGCCCTCGACCGTTGCGGTGTTGCTGAAGCTGCCGGCATCGACGTCGGCCTGGACGATCGAGTAGCTCGCGCCGCAGGTCAGCGTCTGCCCGGGAGCCAGGCTGGCCGGCTGGACCGGCGAACAACTCCCGAGCGTTGCGCCCGGATCGCTGATCGAGACGTTGTCCAGCGTCACGTTGCCGGTATTGGTCGCGGTGATGGTGTACAGAATCCCGTCGCCGACGTTCGCATAGGGATCACCGGAAGTGATGACCTTGCTGAGATCGAGCGCAGGCGACTGCGCGGCGTTGGCGGTCGCCGATGACGTGTCGCTGACCGGGTTGGCGCCCGGATCCTGCGCGGACACGGTCGCTGTGTTGGTGAAAACGCCCGCGTCCAGCTCGGCCTGGGTCACGGTGTAGCTGGCGGCGCAGACCAGCGTCGCACCCGGCGCGAGGGCGACGGGCTGGGCCGGCGTGCAGCTGCCGATCGTCGCACCCGGATCGCTGATCAGCGCGTTGGTCAGGGTCACGTTGCCGGTGTTGGTCGCCGTCAGCGTGTACTCGATGACGTCGCCGACGTTCGCATACGGGCTGCCGGCGTCGATGGTCTTGACCAGGTCGATGAGGCCGTTCTGGTTCGCGGTCGCCGTGGCGGAGCCGATATCGGTGACCGGGGTACCGCTCGGTTCCGAACCTGTACCGGTCGCGATGTTGGTGAACGACCCGGCGTCCAGGTCGGCCTGGGTGACGCTGTAGCTGGCCGGGCAGGAAATCGATGCGCCCGGCGCCAGCGTCGCCGGCTGCGCCGGCGTGCATGAGCCGACGACGGCCTGGGGATCACTGATCGTCACCCCGCTCAGCGTCACGTTGCCGGTATTGGTCGCCGTGATCGTGTAGACGAGTTCGTCACCGACCGCGGCGAACGGATTGCCCGAGTCGATCACCTTGACCACGTCCAGATCCGCCGTCCGTGCACCGCTGGCCGTGGCCGAGTCCGAATCGGCGACCGCACCGCCGTCCGGGTCCAGCGCATCGACGCTCGCGGTATTGACGAAGCTGCCGGCATCCAGGTCGGCCTGGGTCACGGTGTAACTGGCGTTGCAGACCAGGGTGGCGCCCGGCGCCAGTGCGGTCGGCTGGGCCGGCGTGCAGCTGCCGATCGAAGCCAGCGGATCACTGATCACGACATTGCTCAGCGTCACGTTGCCGGCGTTGGTCGCGGTCAGGGTGTAATCGATGACGTCACCGACGCTTGCATACGGGCTGCCGGCGTCGATCGTCTTGACCAGGGTGATCAGCGGGTTCCTCGGCACCGGCGTGGTCACGGTGTCTTCGTCCGGGCCCAGCGGCGGCGACACCGCGCTACCGGCCCCGGTGTTGACGATCGAGCCGGCGTCGACGTCGGCCTGCGTCACCGTGTAGGTGCCGGTCAGTACGCAGGTCGATGCCGGCGGCACCGAGGCGCAGCTGGTGCTGCTCGGCGTGATCCGGGTGTCCGTGACGGTGACGTCGGTCAGCGTCTGGTTGCCGCTGTTGGTCACGCTCACCGTGTAGGTCAGCACGTCGCCGAGCGAGATGTCGCCGGAGCCGTCGCCATCGGCATTGCCGGTCAGGGCCTTGACGGTCGAGAGCCCCGGGCTCTGACCGGTCGGGAGGTTCAGCGTGTCGCTGTCCGGGCCGGTCTGGTCGGAATCGCCGGTGCCGGTGTTGCTGATTCCTCCGGCGTCGACGTCGGCCTGCGTCACGGTATAGGTCCCGGTCAGCACGCAGGTCGCACCCGGCGCCAGCGAAGCGCAGCTGGTGCTGTTCGGCGAAATCAGGTTGTCGGTGACCGTGACGTTGGTCAGCGTCCGGTTGCCGGTGTTGGTGACCGTGACCGTGTAGGTGAGCACGTCGCCCAGGCTGACGTCGCCGGAGCCGTCGCCGTCGGCGTTGCTCGCCAGCGCCTTGACGGTGTCGAGTCCGGGCTGCTGGATGGCGTTGGCCACGGCCGACGAGTCGTTGCTGGTCGTACCGCCGGCCGATGCGGACGCGGTGTTGGCGACCGAACCGACGTCGATGTCGGCCTGGGTCACCGTGTAGCTGGCCGAGCAGACGATGGACTCGCCCGGGTCGAGCGCGCCGTCGCCGTTGCCGACCGTGCCGAGCGCCGGGCAGGACTCATCGGCAGTGAGGTCGTCGTTGATGGTCACCGGACCGGCCAGCGACACGTTGCCGGTATTGGTCACGACGAACTGGTAGGCGATCACGTCGCCGACGACGTCATAGGGCGCACCCGAAGCAACCGACTTGACCAGCGAAAGCGCCGGCAGCAGCGCGAAATTCTGCGTGTCGCTGTCGGAATCGCTCGCGCCCTCGGCGCTGCTCGCGGTGGCCGTGTTGGTGAAGGCGCCGGCATTGATGTCGGCCTGGGTCAGCACGTAGCTGGCCGTGAAGGTCACCGAGTCGGAAGCGCCCGGGGCCAGGCTGGCGATCGGCCCGCCGACCACCATGACCTGCGGATCGTTCAGCGTGACATCGGTCAGGGTGATGTTGCCGGTATTGGTGACCGTGAAGCTGTAGCTGATCGTATCGCCGGCATCGGCCACGCCGTCACCGCCGTTGTTCAGCGTACCGGTCTTGACCAGCGTCAACGCGGGATTGGCCGCCGGGCCGGCGGCGGTGGCCGAATCGGTGTCCTGGACCGCGACCGGACCAGGCGCGACGCCATCGGCGCGACCGGTATTGGTGAAGCTGCCGTTGTCGATATCGGCCTGGGTCACCGTATAGCTGGCTGGACAGGAGATCGAGGCCCCGGGCGCCAAGGTGGCCGGCTGCGCCGGTGTGCAGGCGCCGAGGGTCGCCTGGGGATCGCTGATGACCACGCTCGACAGGGTCAGCGCGGAGTTGTTGGTCGCCGTCAACGTATACTGGATCAGGTCGCCGACGTTGGCATAGGGGCTACCCGAGGCGATGGTCTTCTGGAGCTCCAGCGACGGCGTCGAGGCGCCGGTGACGATGGTGTCGGTTGCGCTTCCGGTGAAGTCACGCGCCGGGAAGGTCGCGGAGTTGTGCTGGAATTCCGAGATGTTGACGATCTCGGTTCCGGTGGGCGTCCCGGCGTCGACCACGACGCGGAACGCCCGCACGCCGATCTCACCGGGCGGCACGGTCCCGCCGCTGGTCGTGTTCGCACCGGTACCGCTGCGGAACACCACGCGATTGTTGCCGACGTCGAACTCGGCCGTGTCGTCGCCCACCGCGTCGCTCAGCGGCGTATTCGGCGGCAACCCGCCCGGCGGGTCCTGGACCGAGAACAGGCTGCCCGGCACGTAGGTCGTGTTGGCCGGGATCGGATCGGTCAGGACGAGGTTGGTGGCCGCATCCTGGCCGATGTTGTCGAAGAACAGCTGGACCAGGATTTCGTCACCCGGCTCCAGCGTGCCGCCGTTGATGTCGGTCAGCGTCTTGCTGAAGTTGGTCTCGACGTCGGGCACGAACAGCTCGGCGGAGAATGCGGCGACGTTGGCGAAATAGGTATCGCCGCCGGTCTGGAAACGCAGCGTGGTGTCGGTCTGGCTGTTGCCGAGAATGCCGCTGGCGTCGAACACGTCGATGTCCATCGCCAACTGGTTGACGAAGTCGGGCGTCTTGTCGGTGATCCGGGTGCCGAGCCGGGTGATGCTGCTGTTGAACGCGTTGTTGGCCGGGTTGAGGGCGTCGGACAGGGTCACGAACGGCCCGGCGCCGGACTCGATCGCGATGCTGTCGCCCTGGATGCCTTCGTCCCCTTCCCAGACCAGCGCGCCGAAACGCGCCGAAACCGGGCCGAACGCCGGCGTCAGCAGGCCGGAGACGGGAATGTCCAGCGAACTGACACCGCCGGCGGACAGGACGGCCGCACCGTCGAAGACCCGGAGGCTTCGGAACGGTTCGTTGTTGTCCTCGGTCACCACGACCAGCGACCAACCGCCGTAGAAACCGAGACCGTCGTTTCCGGTGGCCAGCTTGGCATTGCGGACGATGTACGTGCCGCTGCCGGCGCTCTGGACGATTGAGGTCACGTCCAGGAAGGCCTGGTACGGCCGTGAGGTCGCGCCGCCGGTGGTGGTGTAGGTGTCGAGCGCCGCGCCGGTCAGGGTCTGCGCCCCGACGCCGGGCGCGATCAGTTCGACTGTCGCGCGGTCCTGCTGCAGCACGCCCGGCACGTCGTTGGTCGGATTCGCGCGTCCGCCCCAGTAGAGGCCGGCCCAGGTCACCGTCGCGCCGGCCGGGATGGTCAGATCGGCGCGGGACGAGTTGAGCCCACCGTCGGTCGTCACGTAGACCATAGCCTGGCCGTTGCTGCCGCTCCGCGTGCCGTCCTGGATTTCAGTGCAGACGAAGCCGAGAAAGCCGCTGTCGTCGCAGGTCAGCAGGACGTTGCCGGTCTGGATGATGTCGCCCGGCTGGTCGAACGAAACGCGATCGGTGAACGGGCGCACGACCTGGGCCGACGCCGCGGCCGATCCCAGCAACACGAGAACGGCGAACGCAACCCGAGCGACAGCGGCCCGATGCGCCATGGCGCGTTGAACGAACGTACGAGACCCGGATCGGGCAAACGGTGAATTCGACATCTTGAAGCTGGCTCCCTGCTCTCGACCGTGACGACGCGGCCGTCACCGCGCACGGCGTCCGCATGCACATTGCATGCCAGACAGGCCGCGCGCATTGCATTTCGTTCCGACGCAGACCACCGCGCCGGCTGAGTGCCAACAACTTTCGAAGATTCCCCGAAACCCCTTTTTGTGACGCCCCGCAAGGTTCTGCTACGAAAAGTCGCAGAACATGCCGCTCAGCGTCAGTCGCGGAGTATAGGGAAACGCGGGAGCCGGTCGACAGGTCGATGCGATTTCATCGATCGGAAGCGCGGATCGAGGTCGGGAACGCGCGATCGATCACACGCGAAGCGGGTCGAGGTCCCGGAAATGGTCCAGCGCGTCCGGATTGGCCAGCGCCGAGGTGTTCCTGACCGGCCTGCCGTGGATCACGTCGCGGACCGCCAGTTCGGTGATCTTGCCGGACACGGTGCGCGGCAGCTCGGGCACGGCGATGACCCGGGCCGGGACGTGGCGCGGCGTGGTGTTGGCCCGGACCTGGCTGCGGATCTTCTGGATCAGCGCGTCATCGAGTTCCAGCCCCTCGCGCAGCACGACGAACAGCACGACCCGGACGTCGCCCTCCCAGTCCTGGCCGACGCACAGCGACTCCAGTACTTCGTCGAGCTTCTCGACCTGGCGGTAGATCTCTGCGGTGCCGATCCGCACGCCGCCAGGGTTCAGGGTCGCATCCGAACGGCCGTAGATGATCACGCCGCCCCGCGGGGTCAGGCGTGCGTAGTCGCCGTGCGCCCAGATGCCTCCGCCGTTCTGGTCGGAGAAGGTCTCGAAGTAGGCGGCCTTGTATCGGGACCCGTCCGGGTCGTTCCAGAACGCCACGGGCATGCAGGGAAACGGCTTCGAGCAGGTCAGCTCGCCGGTCTCGTCCTCGACCACCTCGCCGGCGTCGTTACGGATCTCGACCTGCATGCCCAGTCCTCGGCACTGCAGCTCGCCGACGTACACCGGCAGCAGCGGGTTGCCGAGTGCGAAGCAGGAGACGATGTCGGTACCGCCGGAGATGGAACTCAGCTGGACGTCGGCCTTGACGTCGCGGTAGACGTACTCGAACGACTCCGGCAGCAGCGGCGAGCCGGTCGACAGGATCGCGCGCAGGTGTTCGAGCCGATGTGTCTCGCGCGGCTTGACGCCGGCCTTGTCGCAGGCCGCGATCCACTTCGCGCTGGTGCCGAACACGGCGATGTCGAGCTCGTCGGCCAGGTCCCACAGCACGTTGCCGTCGGGGTGGAACGGGGAGCCGTCGTAGAGGACCAGCGTGGCGCCGACGGCCAGCCCCGAGGCCAGCCAGTTCCACATCATCCAGCCGCAGGTGGTGAAGTAGAAGAACCGGTCGTCGCGCTTGAGGTCGGTGTGCAGCAGCAGCTCCTTGAGATGCTGCAGCAGCGTGCCGCCGGCGCCATGGACGATGCACTTCGGCACGCCGGTGGTGCCGGAGGAATACAGGATGTACAGCGGATGGTCGAACGGCAGTGACTCGAACTCCGGTCGAGCACCGGCGTCGATGTCCACATAGGAATTCCAGGTCATCGCAGGCCGATCGAGCGTTGCCGGGTCGGGATTCGGGTCGGCATACGGCACCACAACGATCTGCTCCACTGACGGCAGCTCGGGCAACAACTCGCGAACCCGCGCGAGGCAATCGTGGGTCTTGCCGTTGTAGCGGTAGGCCGCGGCGACGAACAGCACGCGCGGCTCGATCTGGCCGAAACGATCGAGCACGCCACGCACGCCGAAGTCCGGCGAGCACGACGACCAGACGGCGCCGACCGACGCCGCGCCGAGCATCGCGATGATCGTCTCCGGCAGGTTCGGCAGGTAACCGGCGACGCGGTCGCCGGGCCGTATCCCCTGCTCGCGCAGGCGGGACGCGACGGCGGCGACCTGCCGGTTCAGGGCGCGCCAGCTCAACGAACGACGGTATCGCTCATCTCCTCCCTCACTGGCGAATTCGATCGCGACGCCGTCATCATCGCGTCGCAGCAGGTTCTCGGCGAAGTTCATCCGCGCCTCTGGAAACCAGCGCGTGCCCGGCATGGCCGGCCAACCCTCGGTGACCCGGTCACCGCGCCGGGCCGCACGTACCTCGGCAAACTCCCAGACGGCGCTCCAGAACGTCTCCGGCTGCTCGATCGAAAACCGGTACAGGCCCTGCGGGTCGGTCACCGAGGGGTCGTGGGCGCGCGCGATCGCATCGATGAATCGGCTCAGATGGGCGGACTGGATGCGCGCCGGAGTGGGGCGCCAGATCGGATCGGTCATACCGGAAACCCAAGGAGAAGCGTGGTAAACGCCGAAGCTTAACCAACCGTGCCCCGAGCGTCACGTGTACGTTCGGTCAGCCTGTCGACGGGGTGCCGGGCGATTCGATGCGCGTATCGGACGGATCGAAAATCGGTATTGCACATTGCCGCATGTTCTTGGATGATAATGATTCTCGTTCCATGACAGGCAGGTGCCGCGATGACCAAGTACAAGACAGCGACGTTCGCGATGGTCCACATGGTGGTCGCGTTCACTGTGGTCGGGCTGATGACCGGGTCCTGGACGCTCGGCGGCCTGGTCGCGCTGATCGAGCCGGCCGTCAATACGGTGGCGTATTTCGTCCACGAGCGGGTCTGGGAACGTCGGATCGGCGTCTCGCGGTCCGCATGCGCGCTGATCGAATCCTGAGCTTCCCGGACGTCAGCCGCGGGACCGGATCAGCTGATCGCACAGGGCGTCGACCGAATCGCTGCCCGGTACGTCGAGGAAGGCCTCGACCGCCCGCCGAACCTCGGCGGCATCCAGCCGGATCAGGACAGCCTTGATCTCGGCCAGCCGCCCCGGCGGCATGCTGAACTCCCGCACGCCCAGCCCGACCAGCACCGGCACCATGCGCGAATCACCCGCCATTTCGCCACAGATCTGGACCGGTCGCTGGTGGACCGCTGCCCCTCGGACGACATGTCGAATCAGCTCGATCACCGCCCGACAGGACGGGTCGAACAGGTGGCTGACGCGTTCGTCCTGGCGATCGACCGCAAGCACGTACTGGACCAGGTCGTTGGTGCCGATCGACACGAAATCGAGTCGGGCCGCGAAGCGTTCGGTCGCCCAGGCGGCCGCCGGGGTCTCGATCATGCCACCGACCTGGACATCCGGATCGACCGCGACGCCCTCCTCGCGCAGTGCCTCGGCGCACTCGCTGATTCGTTCGCGGGCCCGCTCCAATTCGTCGAGCCGGGTCAGCATCGGCAGCAGGATGCGCACCGGCCCATGCCCGGAAGCCCGCAGGATGGCCCGAAGCTGGAGGTCGAACAGCTCCGGCAGGGCCAGCGACAGCCGGATGCCGCGCAGCCCGAGCGCCGGATTGGGGCCGTCGAACCGGGCCAGCGCCTCGGGCAGCTTGTCGCCGCCGGCGTCGAGGGTACGCACCGTCAGCGGCCGTCCGTCGAGCACGGCCTGCGCCTCGCGCAGCGCGCGATACTGGGTTTCTTCGTCGGGCAGGGTCGCGTCGGTGAACAGGAACTCGGTGCGCATCAGGCCGATACCCGCTGCGCCCTGCTCCACGCAACGGGCCAGCTCCGGGCCGCGCTCGGCGTTGCCGAACAGCCGGAAGCGCTGGCCATCGAGCGTTCGATCGGGCACCGACAGCGCGCGGCTGTTGCGGGCCTGGCGCCGGGCCAACTGGCGGAACTTCTCGCCGTAGTGGCCATGCAGACCGTCGTCCTCGGTGGCCAGGACCGCGCCGTAATGACTGTCGAGAATCACCCATTCGCCTTCGCGCAGAACGCGCAGCGCGCGCCGGACCGCCATGACGGTCGGGATGCCGTAGGCGCGGGCCAGGATCGCACTGTGCGACCAGCTGCCGCCGTGCTCGGTGACCACACCGGCGACCCGGCGCTGGTGCAGCACCGCGACGTCGGCCGGACTCAGCGACCGCGCCGCCACGACCGTGCCCTCGAGGCCCGCGGGAATACGTTCGGCCAGCGAACCGGCCCCGGTCTGGGCCAGTTCGCGCTGCAGGAGCTGAACGATCTGGTCGAGATCTTCGGAGCGCAGTGCCAGGTACGCGTCTTCGGAGCGCTCCAGCGCCGCGCGCATCGATGCGGCCTGCCGGTCCAGTGCCCACTCGGCATTGATGCCCTCGGTGCGGACCCGGCGCACGCTCTCGCCGATCAACGTGTCGTCGCGCAGCATCAGGCGATGGACCTGCAGCAATTCCGCGGCCGGCCCCTTCGCCTCCTCCGGGAGCCCGGCCTCCATCCGGCCCAGCATCGCCTCGCAGGTCTCGCTGGCCGCTTCCAGCCGCCGGACCTCGCGTTCGATTTCCTCGCCCTCGACGTGGTATTCGGGCAGGTCCAGTTCCCGCTCCGACAGCTTGTGCAGGCGCCCCAGCGCAATGCCGTCGGACACACCGGTCCCGCTCAGCGCCAGGATCACTCGGCCTCTCCGAAGCGATCATCGACCAGCGCCTCGACTGCCCGGGTCGCCTCCTCTTCATCCGGTCCGTCGCATTCCAGGACCAGTTCGCTGCCGACCGGTGCGGCCAGCATCAGCACCCCCATGATCGACTTGGCGTTGACCCGCCGGCCGTCCCGCTCCAGCCAGACCGCGGACTCGAACCCCGCGGCCACCTGCACGAGCCGACTGGCCGCACGCGCATGCAGGCCGAGCCGGTTGACCAGCCGGATCGTCCGCCGGGTCATTCGTCGGCCACCCGCAGAATCGCGCGGCGGCCGCCGGCCACGGCCCGCTCGGCCAGTTCTTCGGGCGGATGGCCGGCATGATTGATCGCGCGCAGCAGCATGCCGAGATTGACGCCGGCGACGACCGGAACCGACGGCGGCGCGACCCGCACCGCCAGGTTGTGCGGCGTCGCACCCGGCAGGTCGGTCAACAGCAGCAACGGCGCCTGGACGCGGTGCGCCTCCAGCCAGCGTGCGAGCCTGCCCTCGACTGCGGAGGCATCGGCGTCCGGGTCGACGTCGAAGGTCGCGACGTCGGGCGTCTGGCCGATGATCGTGCGGGCCACCTCGAGCATGGTCTCGCCGATGCCCTGGTGTGTGACGAGCAGCAGGCGGGTCACTGCTGCAGCTCCCGGTGGTGGGTGGTGACGTCGAGGCCGTCCCGGCGCCAGCGCGTGGCCAGCTCGTCGACCAGGTAGACCGAGCGATGACGCCCACCGGTGCAGCCGATCGCGACGGTCAGGTGACTGCGCTGCTCTTCGGCCCAGGCCGGCAGCCAGCGCCGCACGAAGCGGTCGATGTCGTCGAGAAACGCCCCGACCCGCGTCTCGCCTTCGAGATACTCCCGAACCGGCCGCTCCAGCCCGGTGGCGCTGCGCAGGCCCGGCTGCCAGTGCGGGTTCGGCAGGCAGCGCGCATCGAACACCAGATCGACGTCGCGCGGCACGCCTCGTTTGAACGCAAAGGACTCCAGCACCAGGTGCGAAATTTCCGACGGGCGGCCGGCACGGACCTGTTCCCAGATCCGGCGGCGCAGCTGGTGCAGGTTCAAGGCGCTGGTATCGATGACGTGGTCAGCCCGCGCGGCCAGCGGCTGCAGCATCCGCCGCTCCTCCGCGATCGCCTGAGCCAGCGTGCGGCCCTCGCCGAGCGGATGACGCCGGCGGGTCTCGGAGTAGCGCTGGATCAACACTTCGTCGTCGGCCTCGAGGAAGATCACCTCGACCCGGAACGGGAGGGTCTCGAGCACGTCCGGCAGCGCGGCCAGCGCATCGAGCCCGGCCCGCGCGTCGACGCCGATGGCGACCCGGCGGAACCGCTCCGGCACGGCCTCGACCTGCTCGGCCAGCGACGGCAACAGCGTGGCCGGCAGGTTGTCCACGCAGTAGAAGCCCTGGTCTTCGAGTGCGTTCAGGGCCACCGACTTGCCGCCTCCGGACAGGCCGCTGATCAGAATCAGGCGTGGCGCGTCAGCGTTGCCGGTCATGGCCCATCAATCGCCCGTGGCGCTCGAGAAAATCGCTGGTTGCGTCGAAGCCCTTGAGCTTCAGCATGAAATTGCGTACAGCCGCCTCGGCGATCACCGCCAGGTTGCGACCGGGCAGCACCGGCAGAAGAATCCGCGGGACATCCAGGTCCAGCACCCGGGCGTCGTCGGACCGTCCGGAAAGCCGGTCCATCGACGACTCGTCGCCGGCCTGCGGCTGGTGCAGGTGCAGGATCAGGCGCAGGAACTTGTTGCTCTTGATCGCGGCGTCGCCGAACATCCGGCGGACGTTCAGCACGCCGAGGCCGCGCACTTCGAGACAGTCGCGCAGCGCCTCGGGACAGGTGCCGTCGATGATGTCGGGCGTCATCTGCGTGAATTCGGGGCTGTCGTCGGCGATCAGCCGGTGGCCGCGGGTGATCAGTTCGAGCGCAAGCTCGCTCTTTCCGGCGCCGGGATCGCCGGTGATCAACACGCCGATGGTGAAGATCTCCATGAACACGCCGTGGACCACCTCGCGGTTGGCCAGCGCGCGAGTGACTTCGTACTGCAGAGTCGAGACCAACTCCCAGGCCGGGCGCGGGCTCTTCAACAGCGGCGTCTGACTGTCGGCGGCCTGCTCCTCGAGATCGTCGCCGACCTCGCCGCCGCCGGCCACGATCAGCGCGGCGGGCTTGCGGGCGCAGATCTCGGCCAGGGTCTGCCAGCGCTGGCGGGCATCGAGCTTGTCGAGCCAGTCCAGTTCCTCGTCACCGAGCACCTGGACCTGGTTCGGATGGATCAGGTTCAGGAAACCGACCAGCGACGGTCGAGTCCGGAACGACACGGCGGAAAGACTTCGATGAGCGGCCTGGCGACGACCTCGGACCCAGTGCAGTTCCAGCCGCTCGCCGAGGCGTTCCACCAGGTCGGCAACGGCAAGGGTCTGGTTCACGGCTCGAATTCGTTCAGAACGCGAATGACGTCGTCGACATCGTCGAGTTCACGCAGCCGCGAGCGCTGGCCCGGGTCGGAAAACAGTTCGGCGATGGCGGCCAGCAGTTTCAGGTGGCCCTCGCTGCAGGTCGACGGCACGGCAAGAACGAAGAACAGGTCGACCGGCTCGGCGTCGGGGCTGTCGAAGTCGATCGGTCGAGTCAACCGGACCAGCGCCCCGGACGCGCTGTCCTGCTCGACCCGGCAGTGCGGAATGGCCACGCCGTGGCCGAGTCCGGTGGACCCCAACCGCTCGCGCTGGCACAGGCCGTGGAAAATATCGCGCCCCGACGCGGCGTCGGCGGCGCCGCCGAGCAATCGCGCCGCCGCTTCGAGCAGGGATTTCTTGCTCGATACGGTGCGATCCAGCGCAATGCGATCCGGAGTCAGCAGGTCAGCGAGTCGCATGGCGTGCGGCGTGGTTCGGGACGTTCCAGGGGAGTGCGCAGTCGCGCTCAGCCGGCTTCTGCCCGGCGTTCGGCGCGATGGTGATCCGTGATCTTGTCCTTGTGCCGCCGGACCTGCCGGTCGAGCTTGTCCATCAGCAGGTCGATCGCGGCGTACATGTCCTCGGCATCGGCATCTGCGTGGATCGGCTTGGTGCGCCCGCCGACGTGGATGGTGCCCTCGGCGAAATGCTGGACTCGCTCGAGGCGAAGGACCACGTGGACCGAGGTCAAGTGATCGAAGTGACGCTGCACGCGCTGCATCTTCTCGGACACATAGGCGCGCAGGGCCTGGGTGACTTCCACGTTCTGTCCGCTGATCTCGATCTGCATGGCGTTGCTCCTCTGGCTGGTTCAGCCGCCCGGGACGCGTCGATCCGCAAATCGGACCGGCGGCGCCCCGACGGACGATCAATGGTATACCAGTCGCCGGGCGCGCTTCAGCCCGTCCTTCGGATCGCCCTGTCGGGACGATCGCCCGGAGCGCCGGACCACCGGCGTCAGCGAGCCGCCCGGCGGCGACGCGATGAGTTCGGAATGCCGAGCTGCTCGCGGTACTTGGCCACGGTCCGCCGGGCCAGCATCAGGCCATCGGCGGCCAGCCGTTCGACCAGCGCCTGGTCCGACAGCGGCTGTTCGGGCGGCTCTTCGGCGACCAGGCGTTCGAGCCGGGCCTTGACCGCGGTCGCTGACACCGGCTGCCCGTCGCGGGTGGGAATCGCCACCGAAAAGAAGTACTTCAACTCGAAGGTGCCACGCGGCGTGTGCATGAACTTGCCGGTCGTCGCGCGCGATACCGTGGACTCGTGGACCTCGACCCGCTCGGCCACCTCCTTCTGCAGCAGCGGCTGCATGGCCACGTCACCGCATTCGAGGAAACCGGCCTGGTGCCGGACGATCGCTTCGGCCACCGATCGAAGCGTGTGGTTGCGCAATTCGAGGCTCGAAATCAGCCACTGGGCTTCCTTCAGGCGATCCTTGAGGTAGCTCTTGTCGTCGCCCATGGCCTTCTTGATCAGCTTGACGTAGGCGTCGTTGAGACGCAGCCGCGGGTCGTTGTCGCGGTTCAACCGGACCTGCCAGCCTCCCTCGGACGGGAACACGTAGACGTCGGGAACCAGGTAGTTCTCGTCCTCGCGGCCGTAGCGTATGCCCGGGCGGGGATCGAGGCGCCGGACGACCGCGAGCGCGCCCTCGATGTCTTCGACGCCGAAGCCGGTGCGCCCGGCCAGCGCAGCCGCATCGAGAGCACCGACGTCGTCGAGGAAGTGCTCGATCAGGTGCTCGGCCAGTCCGCGCGATGGCGTTCGGGACGGCAGGGTCCGGGCCTGGATCAGCAGGCACTCGCGGAGATTCCGCGCCGCCACGCCGACTGGCTCGAAATGCTGGACACGGCCGAGCACGGCGACCACTTCGTCGATCGAGACCAGGTACTCCGGGGCCAGCGACGCGCGCAGCGTGGCCAGATCATCGGCCAGGTAGCCGTCGTCACCCAATGCGTAGATGATTGCGCGAGCGATCGCTTCGTCCTGCTCGGAAAAGTTCGCGAGATTGGCCTGCCAGAGCAGGTGCTGAGTCAGCGATTCAGCGTCGGGGTCACTGATGAACCGGTCGTAATCGGGCGCCTCGGCGATTTCGGAGAACCCTTCGGGAAGGTCGTTCCAGCTGTCGTCGCGGAACTCGTCGATGCCGTCGTCGACAGGCTCGTCCCAGGAGTCCGCCTCGCCGTCGATCTGCCCGTCGCCGGACTCGTTCGACTCGCCCGGCGACTCGAGCTCCAGCAGCGGATTCGATTCCAGCGCCTGCTCGAGGTGTTCGCGCAGTTCGAGTCGATTCAGCTGAAGCAGGGCAATGGCTTGCCGAAGCTGCGGCGCCAGCTTGAGTTTCTGCCCGAGCTTGAGCTTGAGACCGGTCTGCAGAGCCATGCCGGCATTGTAGGTCATTGCCGGCCGACCGCCGAAGGGACGCAGAGCGACAGTTTCAGAGCGCGGCAAGCACCCGTGCGCGGTGTGGCGCGAGCGGATCGGAGCGGATGAACGCCATCACCCGTTCCAGGTAGTCCGGGTGCAGGTTCAGCAGACGCTGCATGGACGAGGCGTCCGGCTCGAGACCGAGCGGCCCGAAACTGGCCTGGCCCTTGTGGGCCACGAAGGCATCGTCGCAGAGCCGGTGGGTCCAGCCGGCGGCACTCGCCCGCATGCACCAGTCGTTCTCTTCGCCATAGCCCTTGCCGAAGGTCTCGGCATCGAAGTGCCCGACCGCGTCGAGACAGGCGCGGCGCAGGAACATGCAGAACCCGACCGCGGTCGGCAGATCGGGATAGGCCGGCGCGGATGCCGCGCAGGCGCGCGCCCAGCGCTCCACGTCGTCGGGCACCGGCCCGGCCTGGCAGAACTCCGGTAGCGAGGCGATCTCGCCGTTATTGGTCCAGGGCGTGATCGACGCCGCGTCGGCACAGGCCTCGGCGCATCGACGGATCGCGTCCAGCCAGTTGCCAGCCGGCACGGTGTCGGAATTCAGTAGAACGACGTCGCGGTCGCCGGCCATCTCCATGCCCCGGTTGACGGTCCCGACGAAACCGAGGTTTACTGGCTGGCGCTCGCAGTGCCAGCGGTCACCGCCGAATTCGGCCAGCAAGCGGGGAATCGCGGGATCGGTCGAGGCGTCGTCGATAACGATCACTTCGTCCGCATCGGGATCGATCGTCGCGCGCAGGGCCGCCAGGCAGCGCCGGGTCTCGACCGGTGCGTTGAACACCGGCACGACGATCACCGGCCCGCCGACGTTCGCCGCGGGTGTCATGTCGGTGTGTCGTCGGGGGCTCGCCAGCGGTGCGCGAGTTCGACCAGCCCCAGCGCGCGGCTGCGCCCCGAGACGGTGAACTCGGCCTCGACGGTGTCCTGCAGGCGCAGGCCTTCCGGGTCCATGGCGTGGGCACGGACGATGTAGCTGCCCGGCAGCAGGGGCAGGTCGTAGAAGTCGAGTCCGATGGCGTACCGGCCGTCTCCGATCCGGGCCGGCTCGACGCCGTCGTGGTCGGTCGCGATGCCGTAGACCGGGGTGCCGTCGGCGCGAACGATGCCGACCAGGGCCTGCGGCGTCCGCCCGTCCGGCGCATACAGCTCCAGGTCCACGCCGAGACCGGCGCCGCTCTCGATCCGCAGCGGGCCGTCGGTCGAGGCCGGCCGCAGCAGCAGACGGTCGACTCGGTACCGGGCGCCGTCGAGTCGCGCCGCGCGGGCCTGCTCCCGCGATTCGGCGTCGCGGCGTTCGTGCCAGGCCAGGTAGGCCTGGGTGACCTCGAACACGTCGCCCCAGGCCCGCACGCGACCCTGCTCCAGCCACAGGGCGTGGCGGCACAGCTTCTGGACCTGGTACATGTTGTGCGAAACCATCAGCAGCGTGCCGCCCTCGGCCAGGTACCGCTCGATCCAGCGGATGCAGCGCTTCTGGAACGACTCGTCGCCGACGGCCAGGACCTCGTCGGTGATCAGCAGGTCGGGCCGGACCGAGGCGACGACCGCAAATCCCAGCCGCACCACCATGCCGGACGAGTAGTTCTTGATCGGTTCGTGGATCGCTTCGCCGATGTCGGCGAACGCCAGGATGTCATCCAGACGTTCGTCCACCTCGGACCGGGACAGGCCGAGAAACGCGGCGTTCATCCGCAGGTTCTCCAACCCGGTCACGTCGGGCTCGAACCCGGCGCCAAGTTCGAGCAGGGCCGCGATGCTGCCGCGGGTCTCGACCCGGCCCTCGCTGGGCGCGAGCACGCCGGTGATGAGCTTCAGCAGCGTGGACTTGCCCGCACCGTTGGCGCCGATGATGCCGACCGACTGGCCGGGACGGACCTCGAAATCCACGCCCCCGAGCACGCGTTTGACGCCCTGCGATCGGCCTGACCGCAGGATATCCAGGATCGCTCGCCAGCGACCGCCCGCAAGCGCCCCGGCCGGGTACGCCTTGCCGACGCCGGAAACCTCCAGCAGCGGCGCGGTCACAGGTAATCCTCGAAATACGGAGCCAGGCGACGGAAGAACGCCCGGCCGGCCAGCAGAACCAGCAGCGAGACCGGCAGCAACCACAGCGTGCGGCTGCCCGGCAGTACCTGCCCGTGCAGCAGGGCATCGCGCAGGTCGTCCACCAGGCCGGCGATCGGATTGAACAGCCACAGGGACTGCAGCGATTCCGGCAGCATCTCGGGCGCGTAGAGGATCGGCGTCAGAAAGAACCCGAACATCAGCAGCGTCGGCAGCAGCTGCTCCAGGTCCCGATAGAAGACCCGGAGCGCGCCGGCGATGAAGCCAAGGCCCGCGGCGAAGGCGTAGAGCACCGCCAGAGTGACCAGGGCAGCGCCCAGCCCCTGCAGGGTCAGCTCAACGCCGAACAGCGGCAATGCGGTCAGGACCGCGACGTAGCCGAGCATCTGGAGCAGGAACGCCGCGGTCGCCGCGCTGAGCGCCAGCTGGTCCCGGGCCAGCGGCACCTTGCTGATGAGGTTGGCATGCTCGGGCATGCTGGAAGCCGCGCGAAGGATCGCGTCCTGAAAGGCCAGCCACGGCCACATCGCGATTGCCAGCCAGGCAACGAACGGAATATCCAGGCCTTGCGGGACGCGCGCCCGGAAGATCACGCCGAACACGAAGCCGTAGACGCCCAACAACAGCAGCGGCGTCAGGACCAGCCAGAGCCAGCCCGACCGGCTACCGACGAAGCGGCTCCGGAGGTCCCGAAGCAGCAGGTCGCGGAACATCGCCGGCGTCGCTCGCGATCAGTCTCCCGACTGGATCGCGTCGATCAGTTCCTGGGGCGGCGGATACCGCTCGAGAATCTCGGCAACTGCACCGTCGGCCAGTTCCAGTTCACCGCCCATGAGATCGCGCATCAACCGATCCAGCAGCTGGTCGCGGTGTCGCTCGCGCGCTTGGGCGGTCAGCTGTTCGCGGACCTCCTCGAAATCCTGCTGGCCGCCGGCGGCACGCTCTTCGACGAGCACGACGTGCCAGCCGAACCCGGATTCGACCAGGCCCATTTCACCTTCGTCCAGTTGCGCGATCCCGGCCGCGAACTGGGCTTCGAGCGTGCTGACGTCGATCCGTGCCAGGTGACCCTTGTTCTGAACGACGCTCGGGTCGTCGGACGAACTGCGGGCCAGCATCGCGAACTGCTCGCCCTGTTCGAGTCGCTCCATCAGCGCCGCGGCCCGGGCCTGTGGATCGTCCCGGAAATCCCGGACGAGAATGTGCTTGAACGTCACCGTGTCGGGCTGGGTGAACTGCCCCGGATCGCTCAGGTAGATTTCGCGCGCCTGGTTCTCGTAGCTTTCGAGTTCACGCTCGTCGAGCCAGTTCTGGCGGTATTTCTCGGCCAGCCGGACGGTCATCATGTGCAGGAGTTCGGCCTGGAAATCGAGCGTATCGGCGATACCGGCCTCGCGCCCACGCTGGGCCAGAGAATGCACCGTCAGGAGGTCCTGGAGCAGCTTCTCGAGTCGCTCGGGGGACGAAACCACGCCGGCTCGATCGCCGGCCGGAACGGCCATCATGCGACCATGCAGATCCATCATCGAGATTTCGGTCTCGCCACGAGCGGCGATCAATGGGCTGTCCAGGTCGATCCGGACACTGCGTTCGATGGCGAGCGAACTCGTGCAGGAAAGAATCAGAGTGAAAAGAACGATGAATCGCATGACGGTATTTCCTTCGAAAACGGGTGACTCAAGATGAACCCGCCCGGACAGTGCCGGGCGGGAAGCGCGTGAGTTTCGATCACGAATCGCGGGCGTGGTTCCCCGGTCCGCGATTCGTCAATTGACCAGCGAGTTGATGATATCGCCGCAGACCGCTGCGCCCGTGGGGTTGGAGGCTCCGGTGCACGCCCAGTCGTCGTACGGCGGATCGTCGTTCGCGGTGTACAGGATGTTCAGGTAGTAGGTCGTGTTCGGACTCAGGACGCAGTCGAAGCCCCCACCCGAGTTGATGCCCCAGCGGATCGCACCCTGACCCACGAATTTCTTGCAGTTGGCATCGTTCAGATCGGTGAAATCGCCCGGACACTGGCTGAGTGTGATGATCTTCTCCCCGCTAGGGACGAAGGTCTGGAGGACGTCGAAGG
>Ga0209938_1000327_pt1 | contig 26288 bp, 21 predicted proteins | sample SalPonR2_C_D1_MG_FD_185708 | JGI IMG/M metagenome (GOLD analysis project Ga0209938, IMG submission 185708) | Salt pond soil microbial communities from South San Francisco under conditions of wetland restoration - Salt Pond MetaG R2_C_D1_MG... ... | reverse complement strand
CGACTTACCCAATGCATTGTTGGGTTCGATTATTGTCGTTTCGGTATTTGGGCTGATTGACGTTCAACGGTTTCGCTATCTGTGGCGAGCGGATCGGACAGATTTTTTGACCATGCTGGCGACCTTTCTGGTTACACTACTCCTGGGGATTCAGGTGGGCATTTTGACCGGAATAATATTATCGCTGGCGTTTATGTTGTATCGTAATTCCAAGCCCCATTTAGCTATTTTGGGTAAATTACCCGATACGCGACATTACCGCAATGTCAATCGTTTTGCGGAAGCCAGGCAACACGATGAAATTTTAGTCGTACGCTTTGACGCCCAGCTCTATTTTGGGAATGCCACTTATTTTGCGGACACGCTGGAAGCGGTCATCGCCCAGGAAGCTGATGAATTAAAACTCTTGGTGCTCGATGCGTCCAATATTCATGAGATCGATTCCTCAGGAATTGAGTCGCTGCGCGACGTTTTGGACTTTATCTCGGAACGCTCCATTATCCTGTTCATTGCGGGTGCCATTGGCCCGGTGCGTGACGCTATGGTGCGGCACAAAATGCTCGAAAAAATTGGAGAGGACCACTTTTTTCTGTCCATTGCGGATGCGATTGATGCCTATAATGACCAGTTCGGGGAACAGGGCAGGCGCTCGCGCGAGGCTTTGCGCTGGGCATGGCGCAACCGATGATATACTACAGCTTAAGTGCAGTAGAGGCCTTTATTTCCTGCATAATAAAAGAGCTCTGGACATTGCTGATATTCTCGATCGTAGCCAGCTTTTGGGTAATAAACCTTTGGTAATCGTCCATGTCTTTGACAATAACCTTTAGCAGGTAGTCATACATGCCGGCAATGTGGTAACATTCGACGATTTCTTCGAGCGACTTTATCTCTTCTTCGAATGTCTTTAAATGAGGTTGTGCATGCTCTTTCAAAGAAAGTGTACAAAAAGCAACCATGTGGTAGCCCAGCATTTTTCGGTCGAGTAAAGCGACGTAATTAGTTATGTATCCCGACTCTTCCATGCGTTTAATACGCTCGTAAACCGGAGTGGTTGTCATGCCCAGGGTAGCGGCCATTTCTTTAATGGTAGCTTTGGCGTCGTTTTGCAGCATTTTCAAGATGCGATAGTCTATTCTGTCAAGTTGCTTCATTGCATTAGGGAAAATAGGGTTTAAGTATAGATTGATATGTGTTATCGTTGTAAATCGGGGTCTATTTTATCCGTAAGTGAATATGGTTTATGGCATGAGGCATTTATATGATAGTATTGGGGCTTAGGTCTCAGGTTACAATTGATTTGTTGGTATACGATTACCCTGATCGATGATACTTAGGGCCTACCACAATAAGACGAGTACCACGGCTTATGACCGGTAAACAGGCCCTTACTTACGAGGGTAACGTATTTGAATCAAAAGTTAGACCTTTTCTCATGCATATCTAACTATTAACCCATACAAAATCATAAAGAGCAGATAAATTCGACCATCGTCTTTTCTTCATCTACCAGCGAGGGTATTCTTTCTACATTCGATACTTATATTAGTATAGACCACTTAAAAAGTGGTTTAGTTCTCAGGAAGGTACGAAGGCACTTTTCGTACAAAATTGTTATAGGTAAAACTTGGACTATGAAAAAGAATAATTGCCCCGTATCGCGTTGGCAACTGCTTAAGGCGCAACTGACCAATCTGCCCCCCAAACGGTTTGCCGAGCAATTAAAAAAGGAAGAAAGACCTGTCCTGCTTGATGTGCGCACGGCAGAAGAGTTTGCCGGGGGATCCATGCCGGGTGCCCAAAATATGGATTACCTGGGAGAATCGTTTTGGGAAGAGTTTGAGCAACTGGAGCCAAATCGGCCGGTTTATGTGTTTTGTCGAACCGAACGCCGCAGTTTGCGTGTTTGTACGCTTTTGCAAAACGCCGGATTTAAAAAAGTATATAATCTGGATGGTGGATTAATTCACTGGCAATCCGTTTTTTCAGGTATGGAAGTCGGCTAGGTGCCTTTGTTCTGGTGTGGGTGACTAAGACGATCGTGATATTTATCACTGATCAGGGGATATGGAGCCTTTATTTTTGCAGTGGTAATTGAATAATATGTTGTAGCGAAAATAAAGACACTAATGAATATCAAGAATTTTATACCCATGCTAGGTTGGGTGAAAAACTACGGAGGTACCGAATTAAAAGGAGATCTAAGTGCAGGCTTGACGGTAGGGGTAATGCTCATCCCCCAGGGGATGGCGTATGCTATGATCGCCGGTCTTCCCCCGATCTATGGTTTGTATGCTTCCACTATTCCGCTCATTTTATATGCCATCTTTGGTACGTCCCGGCAGTTGGCTGTCGGACCGGTGGCGATGGTTTCGTTACTGACGGCAGCGGGTATCGGTGCATTGGCTGACGGGGGAACGGAGACCTACATTGCGCTGGCGATCGCCCTGGCACTCATGGTCGGGGTTATACAGTTTTTATTGGGGGTATTCCGTTTGGGCTTTTTGGTCAATTTCCTATCTCATCCGGTTATTAGTGGATTTACGTCGGCAGCGGCATTGATTATCGGTTTATCTCAACTCAAGCATTTGCTGGGCGTAAATATTGAACGTTCTCACCACGTGCACGAGATTATTATTCAGGCAGCAGAGCAGTTTGGTGCCATCAATTGGGTAACTTTTGCGGTAGGTGTAGGCGGTATCGCGATCATTATGGGGGTTAAGCGGATCAATAAGGCTATCCCCGGACCACTCCTGGCGGTACTATTCGGTATTATGGCAGTATGGGGCCTGGGACTGACGAACAGTGGGGTGCAAATTGTGGGTACCGTACCCGAAGGATTACCCTCCATGGTTATACCACAGGTTAATATGGAGAGCATGCAGAGCTTGCTACCAATTGCCCTGACGATTTCTCTGGTAGGTTTTATGGAAAGCATTGCGGTGGCAAAAGCCATTCAGGCCAAACATCGCAACTATAAGGTCATCCCTAATCAGGAACTGATTGGACTTGGGGTAGCCAATATCGGTGGGGCCTTTTTCCAGTCTTATCCCGTAACCGGTGGCTTCTCGCGTACGGCTGTTAATGATCAGGCTGGCGCCAAAACGGGAATGGCCTCTATCATTAGTGCGGTACTGATTATTCTGACGCTACTCTTCCTGACCCCGTTGTTCTACTATTTGCCAAAAGCGATTCTGGCTTCCGTAATTATGGTTGCAGTATTCGGGCTGATTGATTACAAAGAGGCCATTCATTTATGGAAGAGTAACCGGACCGATTTCGTTATGCTCATCGTTACCTTCCTGGCGACCCTGTCGTTGGGTATCGAACAAGGTATCGGCGTAGGGGTGATTCTATCTTTAGTGATGGTGATCTACCGGTCAACCCGTCCACATTATGCTACACTGGGTCGTATCCCGGGTACTTCCTTCTTTCGCAATACCGAACGATTCCAGGAACTGGAAGAACGTCCTGATATGCTCATTTTCCGGTTTGATGCCGATCTTTATTTCGCCAATACAAACTTCTTCAAAGAAAAACTGGAAGAGGAAGCCAAAGCAAAAGGTGAAGCGTTGAAGTATATTATCATCGGTGCGGAAAGCATCAGTTATGTCGATAGTAGTGCCTTGCACGCGCTGGAGGAGATTCTCGAGGAATACCGCGAACAAGGTGTACACGTGGTTTTTACCGGCGTGAAAGGACCATTGCGCGATGCCCTGAACCGGGCCCATCTAATGGATTATTTCGGTGCGAATAATTTTTACATAAGCATTCAGGAAGCAGTTGCACAACTTAGTAAGGAAGAGGATCCCGATGCTACCTCTTCCCATAAAGAATATACGCTACAGACGAACCTCTAAGCGGGTAAGGACTGAGGAAAGTGATAATTCTAAGGGATTGGGCAAACCAATTTAGCACAGGGAACTGGTCAGTGCGGCCAGTTCCCTGTTTTGATTTTGCCACCAGGCTGATCACGCCTGGAAGTGATAATTGTCATGCTACCAACGTGATAGAAATCACTATACAAGGCAGGTAGATCACGTATCTTCGTGGTAGAACATTACTGTAATGCGAGGGCTCTTTGGTAGGCCAATTTTTATCGCCTATTACATGAAAAAATGTTCATATTTTAATTTATAATTCTGATCATTCAACCAAAGTAATCATGAAACTAGAACAAATTTATACCGGATGTTTAGCAGAAGCTGCCTATTACATTGAGAGCAATGGAGAGGCTGTGGTTATTGACCCGCTGCGTGAAACGGAGCCTTACGTAGAGCGTGCCGAATCCGATGGGGCTACTATTAAGTATGTCCTGGAAACTCATTTCCATGCCGACTTTGTCTCCGGGCATATCGATCTGGCTAAGAAGACCGGGGCTACAATTGTTTTCGGCCCTACGGCTGCACCTGCTTTTGATGCCAAAATTGCCGAGGATGGTGAAGAGCTCAAAGTGGGTAACATCACCATTAAGGTACTGCATACTCCGGGGCATACCATGGAATCTACGACCTATCTCTTACGTGATGAAAAAGGAAAAGACTACGCTATCTTCACGGGGGATACGTTATTCCTGGGCGATGTAGGCCGTCCCGACCTGGCCGTTAAAACGGATCTGAGCCGTGAAGATTTGGCAGCTCATCTGTTCGATAGCCTGCGCAACAAAATTATGCCACTGGCCGATGATGTTATCGTCTATCCAGGACACGGAGCCGGTTCGGCCTGCGGTAAGAAAATGAGTAACGAAACCTGGGGTTACCTGGGCGATCAGAAAAAAACAAACTATGCACTACGGGCCGACATGACAAAAGAAGAATTTGTCAAAGAGGTCACGGAAGGTTTAGTCGAGCCGCCGCAGTATTTCCCTAAGAATGTGGTCATGAACAAAACGGGCTATACCAGCATCGATAAAGTGCGCGAGCGCGGTGTTCAACCCCTTAGTGTGCGGGCGTTCAAAGCTGCCTGGGTAGAGGAAGAAGCGCTGGTGATTGATACGCGCCTGCAGGATATTTATGCCAAAGGGTTCCTTCCTGGTTCCATCTTTATTGGCATTGACGACAACTTTGCTATGTGGGTTGGTGCCTTGATTACCGATCTGAAGATGCCGATCCTGTTCATTAGTGAGCCCGGCCGTGAAGAAGAAGTCGTTACCCGCCTCAGCCGGGTTGGCTATGATAATTCCATTGGTTACCTGGAAGGAGGCTTTGAAGCCTGGAAGAATGCTGGCGAGGAAGTCGATACCATGGAACAGATTGGGGCAAAGGATTTTGCGAAGATGTACAGTCAGGATATCAACCTGCTTGATGTGCGTAAGGAAAGTGAGTTCGACGCCCAACACATCAAAGGTGCGCAGAACTTTCCGCTCGACTTTATCAATAAGCATATGAGCGAGCTTGATCGCGACACGAAGTATTACCTGCATTGTGCCGGTGGATACCGTTCTATGATAACGGCTTCCATCCTCAAATCACGGGGCTTTGAGCAAGTAGTGAATATTCAGGGCGGCTTCAAAGAACTGGTTGAAACGGATCTGCCTATGACTGAATTCAAAGAGCAGGCTACAGAGCTCTAAGCCATAGCGCTTAACAGGAGCAGGCAGGGTGTCCACGACATTCTGCCTGCCTTTCCGTTCAGCACAAGGTATAAATTATTCGATTTTCATTGGGGGGGATTCATTCCGAAGGGGTGAATCCTTTTTTTGTGACTTGTTTCACTGAAGTAGGGGGCAGAAGTAGTGATCTTTGTGGTGTGATTGGCGATGTGCTCTAAGCTTGCCATTTACTTCATTAAAAAAAATCGAATAATGAATCTGACCGAATTAGTAAAAGAAAAAAATGCAACCCTGATTGATGTACGCGAACCCTGGGAATTGGCAGAAGGCAAAGTGTCCGGAGCGATGAATATTCCACTGGGGGAAGTTACCGGCCGTATAGAAGAATTTCGTGGAATGGATAAACCGCTTATCCTTTTCTGCCGCTCGGGTAATCGCAGTGGTATGGCTGCGGCTATTTTACAGGCGCAGGGCGTGAAAGACGTACATAACGGCGGAGCGTGGGATCAGGTAGCTACCGCCCTGGGACAAGAAGTAACAACTAATTAATATGCCCGATTTTACACAATGGCGACCGCGCATGGCTGCTCTGCTAATTGGGGTAGGACTCCTGACCGGACAATGGTTCCTGGCAATTATGGGCGGTGTATTCGCCCTCTGGAGCTGGAACGCACGCCCTTGTATCTTGTGTCGCGCCGGTTTTTGTGATCCTTTTTTGTAAAACTGGCACGGTTATTGATTGTTTTCTGGTAGCCATCTAGTGGCTACCATAAGATTAAGATTAGACTGATTAGGGTAACGAAGCCGGGGTTTGCATCCAAGTAAACCCCGGCTTTCTTTTTGATAAAGATCAAGGCTTAAGGCTGACAAATCTCATCCTTTTTCCCGGTGTGGTAGAATACCTTACCAATATCCAAAATTTTCTAAACTCACTTCCACTTGTAGAGATTTGAGTTGCTTTAAGAGCCATTAAAACCAAATTATCATGATGAAAACATTGCAAATTCCGGTATCTGAAGTGATGACCCGCGATCTGCATATCGTAAGGCCTAAAGATAGCCTGGAGCGGATACACGAGATTTTCTCTGCTAATGCCATCCACCACATCCCGGTCATTACCGAAGACGGTGTGCTAAAGGGCATCGTGAGTTTGACTGACTTCAAACGGGTCAATCATATGCTTTCTTTATTCAATAAAGATAAGTATGAGTCGCTCAATTACAAGCTCTACCGCAGTATGACGGCACAGGAAATCATGACGAAAGAGTTAGCGACGCTGAATTCCAACGATAAGCTGCAGACCGCAGCGGACATTTTCCGGGAAAACATCTTTCATGCGCTTCCGGTATGTGACGAAGGCATACTCGTCGGGATGGTGACCACACACGATGTATTGACGTACTGCTGTAGTGAGCAGGCCTATCTTGAATAAAATTAATTTTCGAATAGTTGGGCGAAAAGAGAACCCAACATAAAATCATGCGCTATGCCAACCACGAAAGTTAACGCCCAGGAATTACATTTTGAGCATACTCTGTGGACTAAGGAGTTATCTTTTGCTACTGATGAAATCAAGTTTTTCGAAAAAAAACTGAGTGACATTGTTAGTGTATTTTCTGACCGGGAGGTACTGGCAAACCTGGAACATTTTCAGAATCAGTTTATCCGGCAAAAAGAAGTTGTCGATGAATTAAACCACAAGATTAAGATTCACGAACAGGACCTGAGCAATCGCCTGAAAACCAATAGTGAATTGAACGATAATATGACGGAAAACCATACCAAGATGCGTGACGACATGATGATGTTCCGCAAATTATTTGCCGAATTGAAAAAAGAGTTTTTTCAATTCCTTGGTAAGGTTCTTTGATCTATACCGCTCGCGAAATGACATGGGCTTTACCTATTCCCTTCTGGCGAGTATATACTCGACTCCGCGAATTCTGGAATACCCAGCACGAAATACAATGAAACTAAACTCCATCGAGCTGGTACGTTTGTCCGCTTATATCCGCAAAGCCAAAAGACCGGCAGCCATCATCAGGAGGCCGGTCTTGCTGTTTAGAGGAGTCATTTCTTTTACCAAAGTCAAATTTTTAAAACCAAAAAAATACGATGAAAAAACTAATCATTCTGGCTACGGCTTTTTTTCTGACCGGATGTACCTCATCCGAAGCCGATCGTAAAAATTCAGAGCTGACTGAAGAACAAAAAACGGCTTACCTAGAACAGGGTAAAGCGATTGCTGCGGCTACTTTTGTGGAGCTTAGCGGTCAGTTGCAGAGCGCTATGAAGGAGGGAGGTGTGCCTAACGCAGCACGCTACTGCAATACGGTAGCTTATCCGCTGGTTGACAGCCTTTCCGATGTACATGGGGCCGATATTCGACGTACCAGTCTGCTCATTCGCAACCCTAAAGACGCACCGACAGCACGGGAGCGCGAGCAACTCGAAGCTTTCGCTGCTGCTAAAGAAGCCGGCGAACCCCTGCAACCGCTTGTGAAAGCCGTTAATGCCCAGGAAATTGCTTTCTATGCACCTATCAGTATGCAGCCTCTCTGCCTTAAGTGTCACGGCAAGCTGGGAGAAACACTGGCTGAAGCAGATTACGCCGTTATTAAAGAAAAATACCCCACCGACGAAGCCATCGGCTATGAGGCCGGTGATTTACGTGGTATGTGGAGTATTACTTTTTCTAGAGATTAGATTCTAGATTCTAGATTCTAGAGGAAGCACCATCTAGCTTCTAACCGTCTAATTATGAATCATTTACAAGATAGCCACAGTCCTTACCTGCAACAGCATGCTGATAATCCGGTGGAGTGGTATGCGTGGGGGGAAGAAGCCCTGAGGGTAGCCCGGCGTACGCATCGGCCCATTTTGGTGAGTATTGGCTATTCTACCTGTCATTGGTGCCATGTGATGGAGCGCGAAAGCTTTACCGATACCGGCATAGCCGCCTATATGAATCAGTATTTTGTTAATATCAAAATCGATCGGGAAGAACGGCCCGACCTGGATCAAATTTATATGGCATCGCTGCAGATACTGACGGGACAGACGGGGTGGCCCCTCCATATGTTTTTGACCCCCGATTTGCGGCCATTTTATGGGGGAACTTATTTTCCGCCCGAGCCGGATGGGCGCCAACGATCCTGGTTGCAGGCCCTGCAGTTTGCGGCCTACAATTTTCATGAAAACCGACCGGCGGTGGAGCGCGAAGCTAACCGGGTAGAACGACGGCTGCGCGGAGATCCTGCTACCGAAAGGCGCTCTTCCGATCCGGATGCCGGAGTGCTTGCTTATCATAACCGGTTGCTGGCTCAAATCGATCATCGCTATGGAGGGTTCGGTAAAGGACGCAAATTTCCCAATATTTCGGCACTGGATTTCTTATTGCGGTGGTACTACCATCATGGTGATGCCGAGGCGCTTGCGGCCGTACAGTTTAGTCTGCGGCAGATGCTATGGTCGGGAACGTATGATTTGGTGGGCGGTGGCCTGATGCGCTACAGTACCCTGCCCGACTGGTCGGTGCCCCATTTTGAGAAAATGCTGTACGATAATGCGCAGCTCATTCGCTTGTTGGCTGATCTTTATCGTATTGATGGCGATCCTGAATGGGCGTGGTTTTTGCACTTGACCGTTGCGTTTCTGCAGCGGGAGCTGGCTTTGCCTAATGGTGGATTTGCTGCCGCTCTTGATGCCGATAGCGGGGGGCAGGAAGGGGGGTACTATACCTGGACGCTGGAGCAGTGGAAGGCAGCCCTTCCCAACGACTGGTCAGAAGTTGGCCTGTGGTTTGGGATATCAGTTGCCGGAAATTGGCAGAGTACCAACATCCTGCACCCCGGGAAAAAACTGTCTATTGCCGCGTGGGCGCCTATTCGGAAGCAACTCTATGCGGACCGGCAAAACCGGGAAGCTCCCGGGCGAGACGACAAAGCGGTAAACAGTTGGAACAGCCTTTTGCTGACGGCCCTGGTGCACGCCTGGGAAGCCCTGGGCGACGAAAAACTATACGAGCTGGCCCGGCAGCAGAGTCAGTTTTTACAGCAGACCTACTATGCAGCAGACGGTCATTTAGTACGGATCAGCAGCGAGCACAAGACCTATCAGGCCGGTTTTCTGGACGATTATACTTTTTTTGCGGAAGCTATGCTAGCGGCCTATCGGCTCGATTACGATACGGCTTATCTGGCTGTCGCCAAAAAATATGCCGGACGGGCGGAAGCGCTCTTCGCCGTACCGGAGGAACCCGGCTGGTTCAGCACCTCTCACGAGCATGACAACCTTTTTTTGCGTAAGCAGGCTGATTTGGATGAAGAGTTGCCGGCAGCCAGTGCCTGGTACTGGTATATCCGACATATCCTGGGGTTAAGCTTTGATAGCCGGGATTGGCGCTGGCCCGACGAGCTGGAGCCGATACTTAAAGGGCAAGTGCAACGAACAGAAACGACGGGAGTGGCCAGTTGGGCCGCTTTGCTGCTGGCTTACCAACAGGGCATACGGGAACTGGCAATTATCGGGGCGGGTGCGCAAGCCGCGGCTCGGGAATGGATGCGTCAATATCATCCCGATGTATTGCTGATGGCAGCTGACCAACCGCAAACCACCCCTTATCCGTTACTGCAGCACCGCCACCATAAAGATGGTGAACTGCATTTCTACCTTTGCCGGAATTATACCTGCCGACAACCCGTAAAAAATCCAGATGCCCTGCTGGACATCTGGACGGATTAACGCTGTATATATGAGATAGAGACGTAAAATTTTACGGCTAGATAGAGACGCAAAATCTTGCTTCTCTATCTGGCCACCACCACGTAGCGGGTGGAAGGGCAACTGTCGGCCCACTCGGGGATCGGTTGTAGGCTGAACGCATCATACAGGGTCACATCAGCAAAATGCTGTTCGAAGGCCATGCGTATCCGGTGCAGCGGGGGCAAAAAGCGTTTGTGCTTACCGGCGTAACTCACGCCCATACGTCCGTCGCGGAAGTCGATATTGATAATTTCGCTTTCCTGGAACATACGGCCATTCTCCTCGATTAAGCGCGGAGTACGCAAGGAAATGATCTGTTCATCCTCCGAGATCAATACGTTGGGATACCAGCGAATGTGGTCGGGGGTGATGAAATCGCCCACGAACAGACCGCCGGGATTGATTACGGCTGCCGTGCGGCTAATAGCCTCGTTTAGGTGCTCAAAAGGCAGGTAGTGGAATACATTAAGTCCGCTGTAGGCAATGTCCCAGGTTTGTACTTCGGGGTCGAGCGTTAGGATATCTCCCTGATCTGCACGGAGTCGACGGCGGGCGACCTCTACCATGGCGGCGGAGATATCAATGCCGTAGATGTTTTCTTTACGTACACCCAGCTCATCCTGCAGGAATTGTTCGGTAAGTCCGGTGCCGACTCCCAGGGATAATACCGTAGCATCTTGCCATTTGCGGTACTTCTTATCGACAAAACGCAGGTAATTGCTCATGAAATCATCAAGACAAGGTTGGCCGATGACGGCGTCGTATAGTTCGGCGTAGCGATGGAAATTATCGGATGCCTGCTCCTGGCGGGCTATGGTATTCTGCAGTTTGGCGGCCTCTTTTAACTCCCAAATTAGGTTGCGCCAGAATACCGAACTGGTATGATGTCCGTGGTCATCGGTATGGCTGCGGAGGCAACTCAACAAGCTTTCCTGCTGACTGGGCGCTTCGATGAGTTGTAAAACGTCTAGCGCACTGCGGCCAGTATCATTTTGCCCGGCCTGATCCATTTTGTGTAGGCGGCGGGCTAATTCGGTCAGGTGGCGTAGCCGGGTAGGAAAGTCGGCCGGTGGTGCCGGGAGTGTCTTTTTGATGCTCTCTTCCGGCAAGGCAAAAAACACACCGCCGTCGACCAGTTGAATTTCCTGATGCTCGAGGTCGAGAATGCGGGCATCACCAGTGACATTGTCGATGTCTTCAGGCTCGCCGTAGACGTGCAGAGTAAGGAAGTGCTCATCGGTGGCGTTGCCCATCTGATGCAGGAGATCGTGATGTACTCCAATGGCTTCGCCGGGTTTCATCTGCCAGCGGGCCAGGGTAGTGATGCTCTGGTCATCCATACGGAAGGTCGCATGTTCGGCCGGGCCAAAGACCTGCACGCAGCCCCACTGCGTATAACCGTGGTCGTGAATGGTGCTGAAGTCGCCCGGCGCCCACGACATGGTCATAATTTCAAAATTATCCCCCTGGTAGATGAGGCGCCGCCCGTAGCTGTCGGTTACCGGGTGGTCAAAGTCAGACCAGGGCAGAAGGTCGTCCACCTGAACCTGGGCCTCCAACACGATGCGGCGCATATCAGCTGGTTTCAGGTAGCGATCTTTTTCCAGTGCGTGAGCAATTTTCTGCAAAGAAAGGGGTAATTCATCAATAGTGGTAGCAGGTAATTTCAAAGACGCGGTGTCTTGCATAGACGTGGTATTTAGTTTATTCACGAATAAATAATTTTTGAGGCAGATCATCAGTGATTCAGATCACAGCAATTTGTCGACAACAGGCATATACTTATTTGGCAGGTATGTGTTGTGATAAAAATCACGCCTAAACCACTTCAGAGTATGATCGGGGTAAATGGTTAGGTGCAAAATACAAAACCTGCGATTTTGGAAAACTCTGGTAGAATGTGACCGGCATCACTGATCGTTGGACGAAGAGCCCGCATCTTTGTACCAGAAAATGAGAGCATAGTATCTCTATCCAGAAAATCACAACTGCCTTTGGGGGCAGAATAAAGAAATAGTTATGAAACAGAAAATGTCATTTCAGGATCTTATTAATGATGAAAAACCAGTTCTGGTTGATTTCTCTGCTGAATGGTGTGGCCCGTGTAAAGCAATGGCTCCTATTCTCAAGGAAGTCGCTGGCGAAATTGGTGAAAAAGCCCGTATTGTTAAGATTGATGTAGACGCTAACCGTGCGTTGGCGCAGCAAATGCAGATTAGCGGGGTGCCGACTTTCGTGCTTTTCCAGAACGGTGAAGTTAAGTGGCGTCAATCCGGTATGCAATCCGCACACCAACTGACGCACGTGATTAATGAGTTCGCCATTGCCTAGATAAGCAAGTGTTACTTCAAATAACCGAAACGCTGAGGCTACATTAAGCCAGAGCGTTTCGGGTTTTATTACCGCAACCAATAAAAAAATCGAATACTACATGGAATTAGCTGCTAATGTGCCTGGATTTCTCGATGTCATTCGTCAGCCCTGGCACTGGGCATTTAGTGGAGCGATGATCGCTCTGGTCTTGTTTTTACTGACCTGGATGGGACGCAGTTTTGGCGTATCCACCACCTTCAAAGGGGCCTGCTCCGTGGCCGGAGCCGGCAGAGTGAGTGACTTTTTTAAGATGGACATAAAAAATGAGTATTGGCGTTTTGCTTTCGCTATCGGCGGTTTGCTGGGTGGGGTTATCGCGGCCAATTTTTTGAGTAGTCCGGAGCCCGTTGCCATTTCAGAAGCAACGGTACAGGGCCTGTCCGAGTTGGGGGTTCAATATCCACAAGCTGATGCCAAAGGTTATGGGTTTGTGCCTACGTCTATCTTTAATTTTGAAAGTGCTAAAGGTGTACTACTGGCCGTGCTGGGTGGATTCCTGGTAGGTTTTGGTGCCCGCTACGGAGACGGATGTACTTCAGGACACGCTATTTCTGGTCTGTCGCATTTGCAACTGCCTTCGCTGATTACTGTAATCGGCTTCTTTATCGGCGGGTTGTTTATGACGCACCTTTTGCTACCCCTTTTGCTTGGATAAACTTTATTCCCAGACGTAAAAAAGACAATTCACAACATGAAAAATATATCATTCTTAGCCGTCGGTGTCTTCTTTGGCATTGTAATGACAAAATCCGAGGCTATTTCCTGGTTTCGCATTCACGAGATGTTTCGCTTTGAAAGTTTCCACATGTACGGTATCATCGGTACTGCCGTGGTACTGGGTGCCCTGATCATTGCGATTATGAAGCGCACTAAAATGAAAACGCTACGCGATACCTTCGTAAGCTATACGCCCATGAAATTAAGCATCCCCCGCCACTTGTTGGCCGGTACCACTTTTGGACTCGGCTGGGCGCTGGTTGGATGTTGCCCGGGGCCAATGTATGTACTACTTGGACACGGTTATTGGATCATGGCGATGGTGATCCTGGGCGCACTATTAGGTACCTTCACCTACGGTATCGTACGCAGTAAGCTGCCCCACTAGACTTCAGTTAAAGAACATATTAATCTTGTGTCAAAGGTTAATAATCGGGTGATTTTCATTAGGGTAGAACGGGCAAGTTTGGTTTATCCAGACTTGCCCTGTTTTTTTTGCCGAAAGGCAGAAAAAAGAAACGATCTACCAATTATTACGTATCTTTGTACTTTACTTATCGGAGTGGAAAGCGATTCACTCCCCATTTACGATTTATGACATTTGATCAACTTGGGATTATTGATCCCATTCTCAAAGCCCTTCAGAAGGAAGGCTACTCCCGCCCAACTCCCATTCAGGAACAAGCTATACCCTTACTACTCGATGGAAAAGATTTACTGGGCTGTGCCCAGACCGGAACGGGAAAAACGGCTGCTTTTGCCGTTCCCATTATTCAACACCTTTACGAAACGAAAGTACGCCGCAAAGGAACGCGTCCGGTACGTGCACTTATCGTCGCACCTACGCGCGAATTAGCGATTCAGATTCACGATAGCTTTCAGGCTTATGGTCGGTTTACCGGTCTGCGCAGTGTCGTTGTCTACGGCGGCGTCAAGCAGGGTAAACAGGTACAGGCTCTGCAAAATGGCGCCGATATCCTCGTGGCTACGCCCGGGCGCCTGCTCGATTTGATCGGACAAGGCTACATCTCGCTCGATGAGGTGACGCACTCCGTACTCGACGAAGCAGACCATATGCTCGATATGGGCTTTATTCACGATATCAAGCGCATTGTGCGCCTACTGCCCGAAGATCGGCAGTCCCTCTTCTTCTCGGCCACCATGTCGAAGGAGATCGAGTCGCTGTCGCGAAAAATACTGGGGCAACCCGCCCGCATCACCATTCGTCCCGATCAGCCCACCGCCGAACGGGTGGATCAGGCGCTGTACTACGTCAGCAAACGCGATAAGCGCAAGCTGCTGCTGCATTTACTAGAGGAAGAGCATATTGAGTCACTCCTCGTTTTCTCGCGAACCAAACACGGAGCCAATAAGATCGTGAAGGTGCTGGACAAAGCCGGTATAAAAGCGGCGGCTATCCACGGGAACAAATCACAGACCAACCGGCAGAAATCGCTCAACGCCTTTAAGGATGGAGATATTCACGTCTTAGTGGCTACCGATATTGCTGCCCGTGGTATTGATGTGGATGAGTTGTCGCACGTACTCAACTACGATTTGCCCAACGTACCGGAGACCTACGTACACCGTATCGGCCGTACCGGACGGGCTAAAGCCAGCGGTATTGCCCTGTCGTTCTGCGACGGTGAAGAGCGCGCCTATCTGCGTGACATTCAGAAGTTGATTGATCAGCGCATCCCGGTGATTGAAGGCCACCCATACGAAGATGACGGTACGGTACCACCGAAAGATACCTCAAACAACAACCGGTCGAATCACCGACGGGGCAAATCCTCGTCCAAGAGGCGCCCTAAGCGCAAGCATCAGTCGCACCGGTCATAATTATTGTACCTTAGGCGCATGGATCACCCTTTTTATGCCATGCCGCCCCTACGCCAGCGTCGCCTGCAATGGATCGTAGTATTGCTGTTATTAGCTATATTGCTTCTGTTGGTGTCGCTGGCGTATCTGTTTACTGCCTATTGGGTGCTACTTTTCCTTTTTCTGCCCCTGCAGGTGGCCGCTCCTTTCCTGGATATGCCTGCCGGCAAAAAGTCGGGTAAGCTGGTGTACTATGCTCCTCTTTTTGTGGTGGAGCCGCGCCGTAGGGGACCGGTGATCTTACACGGCGGCACACTCCTCGATTACGTGTTTGTGCTGCGCAAGCTGCCGTCTTCCCATCAACGGCGTCAGCGCGTTTGGCACGACTATGTGCGCGGCCTGCGCCTTTTGGCGGAAGCCTGTATGGAAGAAGATAAAGGGGCAAAGGTGCTGCGGGGTACCACGTATTTTGTAAAGCCCCGTACGGCTCGCCGTTTTGGTTTTCACCAAAAACCAATACAGACCATACAGCAATTGCTGATTTGGTTTAATGCAGCTCAACTTACCCTGGCGTACTCTATAGTGCGCCGCCGGCCGGCTTTTCCACCACTCGCACACATCCGCACCTTCGAAACTACTGCTGCTGAGCTGTGGGAACACCGCGATGCCCTGCTTGCCCTGGAGGAGCGGTTGGCGGACTAACTCTCTTACCTACTGATCGGACCACTTCGAGTGGTCCGATCAGTAGGGCAACTCCTTTCGCGGAGGATTTCGGTAGAGATCCGTACCTTTGTTTTGGATAACTAAAACCCCATCCGCCTCAGTAGGATAGTGTCCTTGCGTACCTCCAACCCACAACACAAGACGTAACGAGGAACCCATCGGTTGTCAAAGGCGTTAATGGCACCGCAGAAAAAGAATAACCATTTAGTGATTATTATCAAATAATACCACAAAACCATGTCCATCAGCCTCAATAAATTCATCAGCAGTACGGGTATTTGCTCGCGCCGGGAAGCCGACCGTTGGATTGAGGCCGGCCGCGTACAGCTCAATGGCGTGGTGGCCAAAAAAGGCAACCGCGTGGAGCCGGGCGACGAAGTACTGCTCGATGGGAAGCCACTGACCGACAAGCCCGCGCCGGTCTACCTGGCCCTGCATAAACCCGCCGGCATCACCTCCACTACCGACCGCAAGGACCCCGACAATATTGTTGACTTTGTCAACTACCCACAGCGGATCTTTCCTATCGGCCGCCTTGATAAGGCCTCGACGGGGCTCATCTTGCTGACTAACGACGGCGACATCGTCAACGACATCCTGCGGGAAGAAAATGAGCACGAGAAGGAATACATCGTCACCGTCACCCGGCCGATCACCGACCGTTTTGTGGAACGCATGCAAAAGGGCCTACCCATCCTGGGCACGGTGACCAAGGAATGTGTGGTAGAAAAGCTCAATAAGACGACCTTTCGCATCGTGCTTACGCAAGGCCTCAACCGGCAAATTCGCCGCATGTGCGAATACCTGGGCTATAAAGTAGCTACTCTAAAGCGGGTACGCATTATGCATCTGCAGCTTGCCAAGCTGCAGCCGGGACAGTGGCGCGAGCTAACGCCGGAGGAACTGAAGACTTTACGCAATAAGTTATAAACGAAAGCTCATGCAGCAACGACTGGTACAAATCGTTTTGGTAGTCGATGACTACGACGAGGCCATCGACTTCTACATCCGCAAGCTCCACTTTGAGCTGATTGAAGATACCCCAAGGAGTCCGGTCAAGCGCTGGGTGGTAGTCGCCCCGCCCGGCGATAGCTGTTGCCGGTTGCTTTTGGCGAAAGCCAAAAATGACGAGCAACGCGCTCACGTCGGCAACCAAACGGGCGGACGGGTATTTCTCTTTCTGCATACCGATGATCTGGAGCGCGATTACGCCAATTTATTGCGGCATGAGATCAACATTGTACGCGGCCCGGTCACCGAGCCTTTCGGTAAGGTCATCGTCTTTGAGGATCTCTACGGCAACCTGTGGGACCTGATTGAGCCGGTGGGGTAGGGTAGGGCTTGCGCCAAAAAGACAGGCGAGGTATAAGCGTGGGGGCTATGTTCACGCGCGGTCACCTTTATTAGAAGTCATCTCAAAAATGTTTTGAGATGACTTCTAATCATTCCCAACAAAATTGGCCCTTCCAAAAAATCTTCGATTCACAAAGTTATTGAGATTAGACCCAAACCGGTAATTGAACCCCAATCTGGAATCGATCGTATATGCTGAAGGTAGGGTTAACCTCCCACTCAAAATATCCTGTTCGGTGAAATCTCCAGCTGGCAGGTAAATCTGGTCCTTGACGTAGTTACCTTCTACCCGCATAAAAAAAGAAAAATTCCCGGTGACGCGGACTTCTGCCCTAACATTCAAACCTGTGGTCCAAGAGCTAAAATCATCTAGATAATTTCTCAAACGATATCCCACTTCCAGGTTACCCCAACGTTGATTTAGTCCCAGACTGGCTCTCAAACTATGGAGGACTCTGGTTTCTTCAGTAACGCCGTTAATCGTTTCTTCGACATATCTATTGTTCCTTAATTCAACCCCATAATTCACTCTCAGAAATCTGAAATTTTGCTCGGATTCTGGAAAAAAATTGTACTCTATAGCGGGTCTAAAGCTAGTCTGAAACTGATAATTAAAGCGAGTATTCTGAAGACCTGCTATATCATATCCAATAGACCATTGGGGTGAAATAGACTTCACCAGTTGGTGACCAAATCCAAATTCTGATACATCAAAACTATTTTCAACTTCATCGATGATCGGATTACCGTCTTCATCAAGAACCGGATTGTCATTTTCATCAACTCTTGGTACTTTTTGAATCGTTCTTCTCAGTCTTTCTTCTATTCTCCCCGATAGGTTAATTTTCCACTCATCCGTGATACGGTTAATATTGATGTCTCCACCTACATTAATGTCCCTGCTCAATTCCTCTAATTCAATGTTCGCATCGGTACCCACATTAAAAACCCAATAATTCCAGGGATCAACGGTTTCCTCCGCTGCATCTTCCTCAATGCCAGTCCCCGTCTTCATATTGATTTCGACATCTTCTCCAGCAGAGGTTTTCGCAACATACGGAGCTAAACCTAATTTGATAAACCGAGTAAGTTTTTCCCGCACTTCAAAGTCGGTATCCGTCTGGTTATTATTTACATAGAGAGTGTCGTTTCTTCCCGCATGGATGTTTTGTTGACCTATAAACAAAAGTTGATACCGTCTTCCACCACCACCAGATTCGTTATTGTTAATCAGTAGAAAGAGATCAGCAGTTTGATTATCCCTGTAGAAGTCAACCGCTGTAATTTCCGTTCTGATAAAATCAAGATCACAGCCTCCATCCCACCGCTCACAACCCTCGATAAATACTCTGAGTTTATTGGGAAGGCTGGAATTATCAACTAATGTTTGACTTATGGAAGGAGTAGTAAAGGCAAAGAAGGTCAGAATCAATAAGAGTGGTATTTTTCTCATTTAATTAGGGTTAATTTTTGTTGATGGCTTCCTTAACATCGAAGTTAGATACAATTCGTCAGCCTTAAAATTGCGTTTTTTCCAAATTGTTTTCAAACAATTATGCATCTTCTACTAGTACAGTGGTGAATCTTTTCAATTTATTGAAAATCAGGGTATTGCATGTTTTAGAGGGAAGGTATCTTTCCAATTGACAGATGATTTTATAAAGTTTCTTGAAACCGAAAAATTTTAAGAGCTCGAATGATAGGGGAAACGAATCCCCAACAAAGCATAAAATGGTCATTCGCCCTATACGGGCGTACACCATTTATACGCGACCGTAGCGACCATTCCATCTGCTTTCCCGTCTAACGAGCTCAACTATCCAACAAACCGAGTTGGAGGTAGCTCCGATAGACCGAAACCTTCCTTCCTTACGTTCACCAAGGCCACGCTAAAAGGATCGGCAACTCATCGCAAGTTTTGCGCATGAAGTTGGTCGGTCTCTCTGAATGGTTTTTGGCCACCCCGCGGTCATTGCCCGGTGCCTTTTCGCCCACAGAAATAGCTATCATTATTTCGTTCTGGCGAGTAAGGCTGCTCGTATGAACATGCCTGGAATGCTTAAAAACTTCAGATGGCTTCTAGATACTCTTCTCGTGTTCGAGGGGCATACAGGAGCTCTCCTGCTTCGATGATTTTCTGTGATATTAAAGCTACATTATGGCTATCGTTGGCCAGAGAGCTAGCCATGGCACTGGTGATTTTATGTTCTCGAATCAATTTATCCAGCGTTCCATCGATCAGGGGATCACTTTTTTCTGCCTTTAGTTTAAATTTCTCGAGCTTCTCCAGATGCTTTGTGGGTTCCTCGCTTTTTTGCAACAAATAGAGCGCTCTAAGTACTTTAGAAATCCTCTTCCTCAGCTGGTCATACTCTCGCTGAATATGAACATTATCGGAGATAAGGTATTTATTCATGTTTTTCCTGATTCCTTTCAAGGCTTTGATGGACTCCACGATATTTCTGTTGGCCAATTTGATCTGTGCAAATTGGGCGGTCAATTCAGGAGAAATGGTAGATTGGGATTGTGCCAGGGTAGCGAACTCAATGATTTTGCTGTAGATGGTTTTTACCCTAAGCAGGTACAACTCTTCAATATTTACTTCAATTTCTTCCCTCGATTTTTTTACGATATGCTTAATTTTCTCCTCCCCAAAAAGGTCGGTCCGGTGGATATTCATACCATGAGCAATGATCTTGAAGGTCGCATTCTCAAATAGACGCTTAGTTTCATTGCGCAAAGCGAGCACGGCAGTTTGGGGATAATCCATCGCACTTTCGTCCAAAAACTGGGGTTGGTCGATGAGATCTTCTTCATCCCGGGACTTAAATACTCGGTGCAGTACTTTGATCAATGGGTTGATTAAGGGGATCATTATGAGGACACCCAGAATATTGAATATGCTATGAAATAAGGACAGTTTAAAGGTGAAATTGGATGGAGCTATACCCACCCCATCAGCAATGAAGTCGACCAGCTGCCCCAGATAGCCAATGAATACCAGGGCTACCAATCCGGTGGTGATATTGAATACAAAGTGAGCACCCGCCAGCCTTTTACCCGAAATATTGGAACCGAGCGAACCAATTATAGCGGTTATGGTGGTGCCTACGTTTGCCCCAATAGCCAGGACCAGTGAATTGGTATAGGTGATCTGACCGGCTGCCAGGGCGGTAAGGATCAACGCCATAGTGGCACTACTTGATTGCAGAATCAGGGTCATGAAGATCCCTATGCAGGTGTATACCAGCAAGCCCATCACCCCCGGCATGGCATAGTCAGCGAGCTTGATGCTATCTTTATAGCTGTCAAAGCCGTTTTTCATAAAGTAGATGCCCATGAAGAAAAAACCCAGGCCGGCCAGAACCTGACCAATGCCTTTCAGTTGCTTGGATTTTTGCAGTACCAGAACAATCCCGAATGCGAGCATAGGCATAGCCAGGCTGGCAATGTCTATTTTTAATCCTAAAGTAGACACGAGCCAGGCAGTAGCCGTTGTCCCAATATTGGAACCAAATATAATGCCGATACCTGCTCTAAGCCCTATGAGGCCAGCACTGATGAAAGAGATAAGGATTACGGTGATCAGGGAGCTGGACTGCAGGATGGCCGTAGTCAGGAATCCTAACCCCAGGCTTTTGTACAACGTATCGGTAGATTTTTTGAGCAGTGTCTGAAGCGGGCCGGAAACAAAGGAATGAAATCCTTCTTCCAGCATGATCATGCCAAAAAGTAAAATGGCTACCCCAGCTGAAATCTCTTTGATCGTCGGACTAGTAAAAAGTAACATCCCCAACAGAACCAGACCCCCGACTAATAAGATCTTTTTCAATTTGCCTCTCTTGCGTTTTATGGTAAAAATATACAATCGGAAATAAGGAGATGGTTTCAGGCCTTATCCCTTATTCGTTTACCGAGAATGAGCCCCGGAAAACGAACTTTTAAAGTTACAAAATATACCGCTTACGAAGTAGGATAGGCTTTGCCTATCCACTTTTAGCCAATATATACTCGGCTCGATGAGGTTCGGAACTTCCAGCACGAAGTACAGTGAAACTAAACCTCATCGTTGCCGGTATATTTTCCCCGGACTACCACTTGCCCAGGAGGGAAGCGTACAGGGAGGGTACTCCGAAAACGGTGCATCCTCTACTGTAGGCTTCCTATTTTAGGGCAGGTTTTAAAATAAAGCTTCCTCAAAAAGTACTATATTGAGGATAATGGTGTGCTGTGGTAGTAGTTGATGAAGAGCGAAGCATTTTGGTTTGCCATCGTCGGTATTGCATCGGCTTGCGCGGGGCATAATTATCAAACTTTTGCTATTTCTTCAATCTCTACAAAGCAATACGGTTATGAGGTCGACATTACTCACGCTTTTATTCGTGCTTTTCTCTTACGGATTTTCTAGCGCACAATCCATTCCCTGGCAAGAAGATTTCAGCGGCCTGAGCGATGGGGAGTTGCCTGACGGCTGGACGGGCGATGCTACCGCCAATTGGGGCGCTTTCAATTCCAATAATGCCGGTGGCGATGCCCCGGAAATGGTCTTCTGGTGGGAGCCTGTGGGCTCGGGAAGTTATGAGCTGTCGGGCCCTTCGTTCAATACTACCGCTTTTTCCGAGCTGTCTTTGCGCTTTAAGCACCGCATCAGAAACTTTGGTGATCCAGGCACTTACACCCTGAAGGTGGAAGCCGTTGCCGACGGAGAGCGCTATCTAATCGCGGAATGGGTAGATCCCGACGTGATGCCGGCCGAGGAAGTGAGCCTTACGATCTCTGCCGCTGAGCATGGCGTGGGCGCGGAAGATTTTCGTATCGCCTGGATTTTTGATGGACCTACTGACAATATCACGCAATGGGATATTGATGACGTGGTGCTCAGCTTGCCAGTTACCACGCCCGAGCTGGCGGTGAGTCCGCCCAACCATTCCTTTCCCGACCAGCAGATTATGCAGAGCTCGGATCCGCAGACTTTTGACATTCAAAATGCCGGCACGACCCCGCTGTTGCTTAACCCTAACCAGATTTACCTGGAGGCCCAGGGTGCACAGTCCGTTCCCTTTTCTATGATGACCTACAACATCTGGTTTGACTCGCAGAACTGGCCGGCGCGCTTCAACCATATGCTAGGCGAGATCCGGCAGGCCGATCCCGATGTGATCTGTCTGCAAGAGGTCATCCAACGGCCCAACCTACCCAACCAGGCTGCTTCGATGGCGGACTCGCTAGGCTACCACTATGTGTTCACTTCGCGCGATCCGGAGGAGGCACCGACTCGCTTTGGCAACGCCATTCTCTCGCGCTACCCCATCGAGGCCAGCAACGCGATAGACCTATCGCCGCTGAGCGATTTTCGTACTGCCCTGCACGCGCAGATTCAGATCGGGGGAAATGTGATCGACATTTATAATACACACCTGCACAACACGGCGGTGAATCAAGAAATCCGGATCGAGCAGATCGAGCATCTAAAGAGCTTTATCGCCCAGACGCAGGCGGGAGGACTGACCTTCTTATGCGGTGATTTTAACGCCAACCCTGACTGGGACGAGATGGAGCTGGTGTATGAGGATTTTATCGACGTCTATCCGCTCTTCCACGAAGACCACCTGGCAGCGGAGCACGGTACACTCAACTATCACCTGGATCATCAACAGCGGCGCATCGACTATATTTTCTTCAGCAAACAGGGCGCCGAGCAGCTCCGCCCTTTGCGGACGGAGGTTTTTCTGGATCAGCCTTCGCCTACCGGCGTTTATGGTTCGGATCACTTCGCGGTCGGGGCGTCGTTCGATTTACTTTCTGATGCCGACGAGTTCGTGTTGGAAAATCTGGAGACGGAGGTGGTGCTCCAGCCCGAGGAGAGTACTACGGTTCAGGTGCGCTTTGCGCCCAGGACAGTGGGAGGGAAAGAAATTTATCTGGTAGTTGATACCCTGAAAATACCGGTGAGCGGCACAGCTTTCGATGCGCGGGTACTTTCGTTTCCCTGGTTCGAGGGTTTTGACGGCCTGACGAATGGCAGCCTGCCGCAGGGCTGGACGCGCACCCACCCCAACTGGGGAAGTTTCGATGGCAGCTCGGCTGGCGGCAATGCGCCGGAAATGAACTTTTGGTGGGAACCCGTCACCACGGGAGAGCTGCGGCTGACCACACCCAGCATATTCACCGGCGGGTTAGATAGCATGGCTTTTTCGTTCAAACACCGTGTACGGGACTTTGGCGATCCCGGCCCCTTCAATTTGAAAGTGCTCGCCATTACTGGTGGAGAGGAGTACCTTATTCAGGAATGGGTAGATCCGGCAGATATTGCTGCCAATGAATACGAGACCATCTTGTATCAGGACCAACACGGCATTGGAAGGGAGCCCCTGCAGCTAGCCTGGGTGTTTGAGGGTACGACCTCGGATATCTCGCAATGGGATATCGACGACGTTGAGCTGCGGGCACTGCCGGCGCTGAGTGTCAGCCCCGAAATGGCTGATTTCGATACGGTAGCATTAGAGGAGCTTTCCCAGCCTATCACTTTTACGATCCGCAATGTCGGAGGTGATACGCTGCGGGTAAGCCCGGAGGACATTACGGTCTCCGGTCCGGCAGCCCCTGCTTTTATTTTGGAAAACCTGACGGAAGAGGTAGTGCTGGGCGCGGGCGAGCAGTCCTTTATCACCGTCTCTTTCACCCCGACGGAGGAAGGGTTGCAAGAGGTCATTTTACAGGTGCAGGACCTGAGGGTCCCCCTTAGCGGCACCGGCTTAGACCCCACTATTCTCGAGCTGCCCTGGGTCGAGCAATTCGACGGACTGGACGGTGGTGGTCTGCCTTTTGGCTGGAGCGCCGACACAGACAATTGGGGCGCTTTTAACGCGAATAATGCCGGCGGTGAAGCGCCGGAGATGGTCTTTTGGTGGCAGCCGGAAAGCCAGGGTACTTTCCCGCTATTATCGCCGAAAGTGCTGACGGACGAAGCGGACAGTCTTCTGTTCTCCTTCAAATACCGCATCCGCGACTTTGGCTCCCCGGGCATCTACACCTTGAAGGTAGTGACCATCACCGGGGGGGAACAGCACCTCATCGCCGAATGGATGGATCCAGCCTTCATCGATGCCTCTGAGTTTTCGGCCATTCTCACCCAGGAGGAGCACGGGCTGGGCGCGGAAGATCTGCGCTTCGCCTGGATCTTTGAGGGGCAGACCGATAATATTACCCAATGGGATGTTGACGACATCGCATTGAGCTTCGTACCGGAGGAGCCGGAGCTGGCGGTGAGCGCGGCCGCCATCGACTTTGGTAATCAGGAGACCGGTGCGACTTCATCGCCTACTACGCTGATCTTCAGCAACGCGGGTGGCGGGCAGTTGGTCATCGAGCCGGATGACATCTTCATCGACGGGGTCGATGCCGGTGATTTTGTACTGGAAAACATTAGCCAGGAAATCGTTCTGGCGCCATTGCAAGAGGCAAGCATTTCCGTCATTTTCTCGCCGGAGGTGGCCGGTGCCAGACAGGCTACCTTACATATTCAGGACGTTGAGATCGGCCTTTCGGGGCAAGCAGTGGATCCTTCCCCTTACTTTGTCTATTCCGATTTTACCCTTGTGGACGGTGGCCGGGCGTTCACTAATGTGGGGGGCTTCCGCGAGGTCGCCGGCTTCTCAACCGGCAATATGACGGCTATAGATCAGCCGGGTGTGGGCGAGTATGGCAATGTGGCGGTCGAGCTAGATTTTGACACAGAACTGAGCTCCTCACGTACCGTCTATTACATGTGGGCTTTCCCGCAGGTTGACTTGAGTGCCTTCAACCGCATTGTCATCGTAGCCCGGGGAGAAAATCCGGCTACCGGGGTTAAGGTCAACTTGCAGGATACAGAGGGCATCAATGCCGAGGATGGCGGCAGCGAGATTTTTGTCGATATCGACACGGAGTGGACGCTGCTTGATATGCCGGTCGAAGATTTTACCCTGGCGAGCTGGGCGACCAATCCGCCGAACATGGCGGAGATTCAGAAGATCGACATGGAATTCGTACAGGACGTTACTCAGCCGAGCGATAATAAGGTCTGGATCGATCTGGTTGGTCTGTACTTTGATCCGGCTACTTCGAGCCAGGAAGTAACTGACGAGACGGTCTTCACTATCTTCCCCAATCCAGCGCAGACGCACTGCTGGATGGAGGCAGAGGCTGCGGGCCGGGTACAACTCTGGAGTGCCACGGGCCAACTGATGAAAGAAGTGGCGCTACGCACGACGGGCAGCCAGCAGTTTTCGATCGAGGAATTGGCGGCGGGGATATATTGGGTACGCTTCCTGGAAAAAGACGGCGGCACAGCAGTACGGATGCTACTGAAACAATAGCGGCTCAACACTTAATGGCGATATACTTTTTCGGCTTTTCTTTTCCTGTTGGATGGTCTGGGTGGCTTGATCTACCTGTTGCTCCAGTTCTTTTTGCCGGGTGCGCCAGCGGATCAATCTATATGCCAGTAGTCCAGCTAGCAGGAAATAACCCATATAGGCCCAGGCGGTTTGGTGCCAGGGCGAGCGGATGGTAAAGGTGTATGGAAAGGTATCGCTCCACTTTTGAGCTACCCCAATGGCTTTCACTTTAAAGGTATAGGTGCCCGGTTTCAATAGTCCATCTTAGGCGCGGCGGAGGGTATGCACCAGGTATCGTCCTGGCCTTCTAAAATGTAGCTATACCGTATTCGGGGGGGCTGCCAGTCGATGGCCAAAAAATGAAAACTCAGATCGTTGAGGTCGGCGGGTAGATGTATGGTGACCGGGTAGTTCTGTCCTTGCTTCAGAGAACCACGGGCCTTTGCCAGCGCAGGACCAAAAGCTAAGTGCCAGAATTCTGGCCCATTTTGAAGAAATTCTTAAAGAAAAGGGGTTCTTGTGGTGCCACCGCGCCCATATTGTCAACCGTCAGCATATTCAGCAATTGGATAAAGATGTGTTTTACTAAAAATGCCCTGTCCCTACCG
>Ga0209938_1000326_pt1 | contig 26385 bp, 27 predicted proteins | sample SalPonR2_C_D1_MG_FD_185708 | JGI IMG/M metagenome (GOLD analysis project Ga0209938, IMG submission 185708) | Salt pond soil microbial communities from South San Francisco under conditions of wetland restoration - Salt Pond MetaG R2_C_D1_MG... ... | reverse complement strand
GATGTCTGGAGTGCAAGAAACCGCTGATCGACGCCATTGTGGAAGAGCAGAAACCACTTCATGATCGCGCCGCGGAGTACGAGAGCAATCCGGATCTGGTCAGGGCGATCATTGAAGATGGCTGTGAAACCGCCCGTGACGCCGCAAGGGACACCCTTGAAGAGGTCAGGGCAGTGATGGGGCTAAAGTACCGCTAGAGCAGAAAGGTACCATCAGAACTTTATGACCGAAGAAACCACAGAAAATCCGACTACTGATACGCAGGTGGCGTCGCCGGAAGGCCCGTCGCCGTTCGCCCGTGTGTCTGGCAAAACTGTGGTGGACATGCCGAATGACCTTTACATTCCGCCGGACGCACTGGCGGTTTTTCTCGAGGCATTCGAAGGACCGCTGGATCTTCTGCTTTATCTGATCCGCCGTCAGAACATGGACATCCTGGATATCGATGTCAGCGAGATCACCCGGCAGTATATGGACTATATCGGCGCCGTCGATTCCATGCGGTTCGAGCTGGCCGCCGAGTACCTGGTGATGGCGGCAACCCTGGCTGAAATAAAATCCCGGATGTTGCTGCCCCGGCAGCACACGGAAGACGAGGAAGAAGTCGACCCCCGCGCGGAGCTGATTCGACGGCTCCAGCAATACGAGCGCTTCAAGCAGGCGGCTGAGGACATTGACCGGTTGCCGCGCCAGGAGCGGGATTCGTTCGCAGCTTCCGCAGCATTGCCAACGCTTCACTCGGCCCAGACCCAGCCTGACGTGGATTTGCGGGAAATGCTGTTGGCGCTGCGCGGCGTTCTTGCCCGGGCTGAGCTGTTTACCAGCCATCATGTTGAACGGGAGCGGCTTTCCACAAGGGAGCGGATGTCCGCTATTCTTGCTGCATTGACCGATGATCAGTTTGTCACCTTCCAGAGCCTGTTTACCCCCGAGGAAGGTAAACTGGGTGTTGTTGTCAGTTTTCTGGCGACCCTTGAGCTGGTCAAGGAGCAACTGATTGAAGTCGTCCAGGGGGAGGTGTTGGGTCCAATTCACGTTCGGGCAAGAGCCGTGAGGTGAATAAACACAGGCGGATGTTGAGTCTATGAACGAAGAAAGTCTCCGGAAGCTACAGGCAATCGCCGAAGCCGCTCTGCTGGCCGCCGGCAGGCCCATGTCCCTGGATCAGTTGCGGGAGCTGTTCGATGAAGAAGAACGGCCGGCGCGCCAGGTCATGGAACACGTGATGGTGCTGCTTGACGCTGCCTGTGAGGGCCGTGGATTTGAGCTCAGAAAAGTGGCCAGTGGCTACCGGTTGCAGGTGCGTGAAGTCTATGCACCCTGGGTCGGGCGACTGTTTGAGGAAAAACCGCAGCGTTACTCTCGTGCGCTACTGGAAACCCTGGCGTTAATCGCTTACCGCCAGCCCATCACCCGGGGTGAAATTGAAGATATTCGTGGCGTCACTGTCAGCACCAATATCATCAGGACCCTGCAGGAAAGGGAATGGGTAAGGATCGTGGGCCATCGGGATGTGCCCGGTCGTCCGGCGATGTATGCCACGACCCGGCAGTTCCTGGATTATTTTAATCTTCAGGGGTTGGATCAGCTTCCGCCGCTGTCGGAAATCCGCGATCTGGAAGCAATTGGTCGCGAGATTGAAAGCAACATGCAGGCGGAAATTGAATTCGAAGGAACGCTTCACTGATATTGCCGCTTTGGCAGTTTTTTATTTAAGGACCTATTGATGGCGGCTGATCGGCCCGGAAAACCGGATTCTGGCACTTTGAAACCAACCACGAGCGAGGAACCGGAACGTATCCAGAAGCTTCTGGCCCGGGCCGGCGTTGGTTCCCGCCGCGAGGTGGAGAGCTGGATCGAAGCCGGTCGGCTTCAGATCAATAGCAGGCCAGCGATGCCGGGGCAGAAGGCTACGGTAAGTGACAGGATAGAACTGGATGGCAAGCGGCTGGATATTAAAGCGGGCGCAGAGGTGCTCAGGCGGGTGCTGATCTATAACAAGCCCGAGGGCGAAGTGACGACACGTCGCGATCCTGAGGGCAGGCCAACGGTTTTTGATCGCCTGCCAAGACTGCCGGACCACCGCTGGATTGCCATTGGTCGACTGGATATCAACACCACCGGGCTGGTTCTCTTTACCACCGACGGTGAGCTGGCAAACCGGCTGATGCACCCCTCAAGACAGATTGATCGTGAATACGCCGTGCGGGTGTTTGGCGAGGTGGACGAAGCCATGATCAGGCGCCTGTCCGAAGGCGTACTGCTGGACGATGGCACCGCACGATTCACGGATATTTCCGAGGCCGGGGGCAAGGGCATCAATCAATGGTTCCATGTCACCCTGATGGAAGGCCGCAACCGGGAGGTCCGGCGGCTATGGGAATCCCAGGGCGTGCGGGTAAGCCGACTCAAACGGGTTCGCTATGGCCCGGTATTTCTGCCCAGTCGCCTGAGTATGGGTAAATGGGAGGAACTGGACCAGAAAGCGGTGGATTCGTTGAGTCGCATGGTGGAACTGCCGCCGGTTGATATTCCCGCCAAAACGCCGTCGGAAAAAAAGATCGATGACCGCAAACAGCGCAAGCATGGCGGACCCGCAAGGCGCAAACCCGGAACCCCCAGGTGGCAGGTATCCGGTGGACAGAATATGGATGACGACAGAGCAGTAAAAAGAGGCCGCAATAAAAAACATCGAGGCTGACAGCGCAAAAGTACTCAGCCATGGGTAATCGCTGCGAATACCCGGGTGCAGTTGCGGCCGTTATCTTTCGCCCGGTAGAGCGCTTCATCGGCCCGTGCCAGCCATTGCTTCGGGTCTTCTTCCGGCAACCCCATGGCGACCCCGCAACTTGTGGTAACAGCGATTGTGGCTTCGCCACAGCGGACCCGGATGGTGCTTATGAACTGCCGGATCCGGTCGGCGACTGCCCTGGCGTCGGCCTCGCTGGTCTGGGGCAGTAGAATGGCAAATTCTTCGCCGCCGAAGCGGTAGACCTCGTCGGAGGTCCGGATGGCATTCTGCAACTCCTGGGCTGCAAGTTGCAGAACGCGGTCGCCAATAATGTGCCCGTACTGGTCATTGATGGATTTGAAATGGTCCAGATCACAGAGGATCAATGAATTCTGCAGACCATGGCGATTGCTCAGCGAGGTCGCTCTTGCCATGGCATCGTTCATGGCGCGTTTGTTCGGGATTCCCGTGAGCGGATCGGTCAGTGCCGCCTGCTCAACGGCAAGGTACTGGCAGGCATTGCGAACCGGACAGATGGCTGCGCCGAGGATCAACTCCAGGCCCTGGAGTTCCCTTTCGGTAAAGCGCCTCTTGCGGCTGAACGTGAGCGAGCCGTAAAACTGACCCTCCAGATTCAGCCGGTAGTCGCAGCGGTGGGGGCCACCAATACCGGTGGCGTAGACAAAATCTTTCGATGCAATCTGGTGACGATAAGTCATGCAGTCAAACGGAATAACCGACATCATTTCCTCGGCAATAATACCCATCTGGGTTGCCAGGGACAGGGTGGTTGAGAGTCTTCTGGTGAGTCGCGTCAGAACATCGGGCGATTCATTCCAGTTCTTGTGTGTCTGCACCAGCGTCGCCAGTTTTTGAGTGGTCTGGACGGAACCTGTAATGCCTGGACTCTGTTTCACTGTTGTTGCCCCGGTTTGCCATTTGAATCTGTCGAAGCACAAGTCTTGCCAGGAAACAAAAACCATATATATAACAGAAAGTAAGAAAACTTATTTAATATAAAATCCGTCGATTTATTGAGGTCATGTACCTGTTCGCCAATTTTATGGCAGAATCTTTCCGCCCTCGTCCGGCAACTGAAAATACTCCGGGAGGATGGGGCTTGCCGACGCCTGTGATAAACTTCCGCACTTCATGTTCAGGCGCTCATTGCAGGGGTTGTTCAGTTATATGAGGTTCAGGGCCCCCGAAAATCTGTCCAAGAAGATTGGCCATCATGATGACCCGGCCCGGCTGGAACAGGTTATCCGGAAGTTTGGCGAACATCAGCGCCATCAGGTGCTCAGTAACCTTGGAACAGGAGCCTGATATGAGACTCAAGTCCATCAAACTGGCGGGGTTCAAGTCGTTTGTTGACCCGACGACGGTTCCGTTCCCGACCAATATGACCTCGGTTGTCGGGCCCAACGGCTGTGGAAAATCCAACATCATTGATGCCGTGCGCTGGGTGATGGGGGAAAGTTCCGCCAAGTATCTCCGTGGCGAATCCATGACCGACGTCATTTTCAACGGGTCCAGCGCCCGCAAGCCCGTGGGTCAGGCCACTATTGAACTGGTCTTTGATAACAGCGATGGCTCCGCACCGGGTGAATTTGTAAAGTTCAATGAAATATCGGTTCGCCGCCGCGTCTCCAGAGAGGGACAGTCTGAATATTTTCTCAATGGCTCCAGGTGTCGCCGCCGTGACATCACCGATCTGTTTCTTGGCACCGGACTCGGGCCACGGAGTTACGCCATCATCGAGCAGGGTATGATTTCCCGGCTTATTGAAGCCAAACCGGAGGAATTGCGGGTCTACATCGAAGAAGCCGCGGGCATTTCCAAGTACAAGGAGCGCCGGAAGGAAACCGAAAGCCGGATTCGCCGCACCCAGGAAAACCTGGAACGCCTGACCGACCTGCGGGATGAGCTGGGGCGTCATTTGCAGCATCTTTCGCGACAGGCAGAGGCGGCTGAAAAGTATAAAAGCTACAAACACGAAGAACGCGGCAAGAAGGCGGAACTGATTGTGCTGCGGTGGCAGGCGCTGGACCGGGAGCTGCAGAACTCCAGGGCGCGCATTGGTGACACCGAACTGGAGCTGGAGCAACATCTGACCGCAAGAGTCAGCCTGGAAACGTCTCTGGAAACACTTCGCGAAGACCACCAGGAGCGCAACGAGCATTTCAATCGGGCGCAGGCGAAATATTACCAGGCCGGCGCTGATATCGCGCGCATTGAACAGAGTCTCGATCACCACCGGGAACGCAGCCGCCAGACCGCTGCCGAGCTTGATCAGGCAATGGCGAACCAGCGTGAACTGGCGCGGGAACTTGAACAGGACGAAAACAGGCTGGCTGCCATCCGGGCCGAGCTGGCTGAGCTGATTCCGGAGCAGGAATCCCTGAGCCTGGCATCCGAGGAATCCGGCGCCAGACTCCAGCAGGCCGAGGAAGCCATGTCGCAGTGGCAGCATCAGTGGGAAGGTTTCAGTGCCCGCTATGCCGATGCACGCCGTCAGGCCGAGCTTGCCCAGTCCCGGATTCAGTCTCTGGAAACTGCAATCGAGCAGCTTCGCAACCGCCAGCAGCGAATGGGGGATGAAAAGACACAGCTTGAGGATCAGTTTGACCGGGCCGAGCTCGACGCCATGCTGGAGCAGCAGGAGATTCTCGAGCTGCGCCGGGAAGAGGCCGGGGAACGTATCAGTCAGTTGCAGGATGAACTCCAGGAAGCCCGCTATCAGCAGCGTGGTGCCGAAAGCGCGGCAGCGGATGAGAGGCAGTCTGTGCAGAATCTGCGGGCCTCGCTGGACTCACAGCAGGGCCTGCTGGACGAACAGCTGGATGGCCAGAATGATGCCCTGAAAAGCTGGCTTGGCGATCAGAATCTCGGCAACAGGGATCGCCTGGCCACCCGCTTGCGGGTGGAAAGCGGCTGGGAATATGCGGTTGAACAGGTGATCGGGCGCTTCAGTCAGGGCATGAGTGTGCCCGTTCTCGATCCGCTTGAGAACGCTCTGACAGGGGCACCGCGAGGGCTGGCCGTGGTAAGTCAGCAAACCGGCGACCTGATCCCTGACAGCGGCACCCTGGCGGCCAGAGTAGAGGGTGCCGGCGGCATGATGCCGGTGCTGGCTATGGTCGATACCGCAGAAACTCTGGAGCAGGCGCTGCAACGGCGGGGCTCGCTTGAACCGGGCCGGAGCATCATAACGGCCGAAGGTGCCTGGCTGGCCAGGGACTGGATGCTGATGCCGGATTCTGAATCTTCCCATGTGGGTATTCTCGAACGGCAGCGCAAGGTGACGGAACTGGCTTCCGGACTCGAGCAGGCCGAGTCGCGCCTGGAAGCCGCGGAGTCCCGGCTGGAACACTATCAGCAACGTGCCGAGCAAGCCGAGCAGGCCCGGGAAACGGCGCAGTCTGAACAGTCCGGCGTCGAGCGCGAGCTTGCCGCCCTGTCGTCGCGGATCAGCGGCATCAGGGCCCGCGCCGAACAGATCGAAGATCGTCTGCAGCGCATCGGCGAGGATATGACGGATATCGCCCTGCAACTCGAGGACCAGCAGGAGCAGTTGCTTGCGGCGCGGGAAGAGTGGCAGGAGGCTCTGGCCTCAACCGAGCAGAGTGATGATGAGAAAGAGCAGCTTCTTGAGCGCCGGGACACCCTGCGGGAACGGCTTGATGGTCTGCGGCAGCAGGCACGGCACGACCGCGATCGCGCCCATCAGTTACAGTTGCAACTGCAGTCGTTGCAAAGCCAGCGCGATGGCCTTGAACAGACTCTTGACCGAATGCAGCTGCAGAAAGAGCGGCTGGACGAGCGCCTCGAACTCCTTGGTGACAGTCGGGAAACGGCAGAGGAGCCCATTGAGGATCTGCAGATGCAGCTTGAGGGGCTTCTGGACCGCCGCCTTGCGGAAGAGCAGAAACTGGCGGCGGCCAGAGACGCGCTTGAAGATATTGACCGGCAGGTTCGCGAGCAGGAGCAGGGTCGAAGCCGCGCGGAAATCCGGATCCAGGAGGTGCGGGCAGGCCTGGAGCAGGCAAGAATGGAGTCACAGGCCACCGAAATCCGTGCCGCGCAGTATCTGGAGCAGCTCACCGATCTGAATCTTCAGCTTCAGGATGTGGTTGGCGGGCTCCCGGAGGATGCCACCGAGCAGGCCTGGTCGGATGCTCTGGAAAGGATTGCGGCGCGGATTCAGCGTCTGGGTGCCATTAACCTGGCTGCGATAGAAGAGTACCAGGTGCAGAGTGAACGCAAGCAGTACCTCGACAGTCAGAATGCGGACCTGATGGAGGCGCTTGAGACCCTCGACACGGCCATCCGCAAAATCGACCGGGAAACCCGTCAGCGCTTCAAGGAAACCTTCGACAAGGTGAATGGCGGGCTTCAGGCCCTTTTCCCCAAGGTGTTCGGGGGCGGCAATGCCAGTCTTGAACTGACCGGGGAAGATCTGCTCGAGACCGGTGTTGCCATTATGGCGCGCCCTCCGGGTAAGAAAAACAGTACGATTCACCTCTTGTCCGGTGGCGAGAAAGCCCTCACGGCCATCGCTCTGGTGTTTTCCATCTTCCAGCTCAATCCCGCGCCTTTCTGTATGCTGGATGAGGTGGACGCTCCGCTTGACGATGCCAACGTGGAGCGTTATGCGAATATGGTGAAAGAAATGTCGAAGCAGGTGCAGTTTATTTTTATCACTCACAACAAGATCTCCATGGAAATGGCCGATCAGTTGATGGGCGTGACCATGCACGAGCCCGGGTGTTCGCGCCTGGTATCGGTTGATGTCGACGAAGCAGCGGCCCTGGCCCAGGCCTGAAACACGGAACTGATGACAAATTGGCCATCTCGGCCGGCTAAGCGTTGTATTCAAATGGGCGTTTTCATAGAGTAACGGTGTTACTGATATCGCAGACAGGACAGTAAGGCTATGTCTTTAAGGGAATGGTTAATTGCCATTGGTGCTCTGGTGGTAATCGGGGTTGTCATTGATGGCATTCGGCGCATGCGTCGGGCGCGCAAGGAATCTGTGGCCATCTCGTCAGGCATGGGTGCCGATGATCTTGATCCATCGCCGCTGGATGATGACTTCAATCCGGAACTGCCAAACGGAGGCGCCAGAACGATAGGCCGGGATACCCTTGAAGACAGGGGCTACGTCAAACCACAGAAATCCCGTTTTGGCAACCCGCCGCCGAGGCCAACCCGGCCGGTTACGGCGGCGAAGGAGACCGCAGATTCGACCGTTGCGGCTGAAGAAAGTCCCGGTGAGAGATTCTCTGCAACCGGCGACGACGCCGACCCGGAGATTGAATCTGGCTGGGGATCGGCCGACGAGCCCGCCGTTGACACGGATGGGGACGATGGCATCCTTGGCGAAGCCCGCGTTGTCGGGGCTAAGGAGCCGGCGGCGCCGCAGACCGGGCAAAATTCCTGGAAGCAGCGCAAGGAACCGCCGGTCCTGACCTCCGAAGTCGAAGAGGATACCGCCAGGCGAGCGCCGGTCGGCAAGGAGTCTGACCAGCCGCTGGCCGGAGCCAACCGCCCGGAAGCGCGGGAAGTGGTGGTGATCAACGTGCTGGCGAAAACAGGCGAGAATTTCAGCGGCAAAAAACTGAAAGAGCTGTTCGAGGCCTGCGGGCTGCAGCACGGTGACCTCGACATCTACCATCGTCATGAGCAAACAGATACCCGCAGCCCGGTTCAGTTCAGCGTTGCCAGTGCGGTTGAGCCGGGCACCTTCCGGCCGGAAGAGATGGCACAACTCTCGACGCCGGGAATCAGTTTTTTCATGAGTATGCCGGGGCCGTCGAATTCGCTACAGGCCTTCGAGTTCATGCTCGAGACAGCTCAGTGTGTGGTCCGTAATCTGGGCGGGGAACTGAAAGACGAACGCCGCAGTGTCATGACCGCACAAACCATTGAACACTGCCGTCAAAGAATCCGCGAATATGAGCGGAAAAACCGATCTCCGGGACAATGACTGACCACCAGGCAAAAAAGCGGGCAGAAGAACTTCGCCAGGCTTTGACAGATTACAACTACCGGTATTATGTACTTGATGATCCCGAGGTTCCGGATTCCGAGTACGACCGTCTGTTTCGCGAACTGCAGGAGATTGAACAGGCGCACCCTTCGCTGATTACTGCGGATTCCCCGACCCGCCGGGTGGGCAGCGGCGCAGAAACCCTGTTCGAATCTGTTTCCCACCGCATTCCGATGCTGTCGCTGGATAATGCTTTTTCCGATGACGAGCTGAAAGACTTTGATCGGCGGATCAGGGACCGGCTTAAAAGCGACGATCCCATCGAGTATGTCTGCGAGCCCAAACTGGACGGCCTTGCCGTCAGCCTGCACTACGATGACGGTATACTTACCCGCGCAGCGACGCGGGGCGACGGTTACACCGGCGAGGATATTACCGCGAACATCCGCACCATCGCGTCGGTGCCACTCAGGCTCCGGGGGCAGAAGGTTCCCGGCCTGGTTGAGGTCCGCGGTGAGGTGTATATGCCGAAATCCGGCTTCGAGAAGCTGAATCAGACGCTGGCAGAAAAGGGCGACAAAACCTTTGTAAACCCCCGCAACGCAGCCGCAGGCAGCCTGCGACAGAAAAAACCGACGGTGACAGCGCGGCGCCCGCTGGAAATGTGTGCCTACAGTGTTGCCCTGGAAGACGAGAGCACCATGCCGCCCACCCACTGGGAAGGGCTTCAGCAGGTCAAGTCCTGGGGTTTCCGGACCAATCCGGAAATGCGCCTGGTCACCGGCGTTGATGCCTGCCTCGAGGCATACCGGGACCTGCTCGACAAACGTAACGAACTGCCCTACGAGATCGATGGCATTGTGTTCAAGGTTAATAGTCTGGCCCTGCAACAACAGCTTGGCTTTGTTTCCAGGGCGCCCCGCTGGGCCATTGCCCAGAAGTTTCCGGCCCGGGAAGAACTGACCGTTATTGAAGACGTGGAATTCCAGGTTGGACGTACCGGTGCCATAACCCCGGTTGCCCGCCTGAAACCGGTCTTTGTCGGCGGTGTCACCGTGAGCAATGCAACGCTTCACAATATGGATGAAATCCGTCGTCTGGATGTCCGGATCGGCGACACTGTTTTCGTTCGCCGGGCAGGGGATGTTATTCCCCAGGTGGTGAAGGTTTTGCCGGATCAGCGCCCTGACGATGCCAGAACGGTTAGCCTGCCGCCGGACTGTCCCGTCTGTCACTCCGATATCGTGCAGCTTGAGGGCGAAGCGGTCGCCCGCTGTTCTGCCGGTCTCTACTGTCCGGCCCAGCGCAAGGAGGCCATCCGCCATTATGCCTCGCGAAAAGCCATGGACATTGAAGGCCTGGGTGACAAGTGGATCGATATTCTGGTCGACCGGGAACTGGTAAGGACGGTCGCTGACCTTTATCGGCTGAAGAAATCCGACCTGACCGGGCTTGAGCGGATGGGCGACAAGTCTGCCTCCAACCTGATCAATGCCGTCGACCAGTCTAGAAATCCCGTACTCTGGAGGTTTCTGTATGCGCTGGGCATCCGGGAAGTTGGAGAAGCAACAGCGAAAGCCATTGCAAGCCATTTTGGTAGCCTGGAAGCAATCAGTCAGGCTGACGAGGAGAGTCTGCAGACGGTGCCGGATGTGGGCCCCATTGTGGCAGGGCATATCCGCAGTTTTTTCGGGCAGAGCCATAATATCGACACGCTTGAGGCCCTGAAGGAGGCGGGAGTTGAGTGGCAGCAAGAGGAAATCACCGCCCGCGAACAACCTTTTAGAGGTGAAACCTGGGTGCTGACAGGGACTCTGTCCACCATGACCCGGGATGAGGCGAAAGCCTGTCTGGAGAGTCTGGGGGCAAAGGTTGCGGGCAGCGTATCGGCAAAGACCTCCTGTGTAGTGGCTGGAGAATCCGCCGGTTCCAAGCTCGCAAAAGCTGAAAAACTGGGTGTTCCGGTGATGGATGATGAAGCATTTACCGATTTTCTGAGCCGTCACAATTTTCTCTGACGCCCCGTAATGGCCCCGTGTCCGGAATTCCCGCAACGACCGGCCGCCCTGGCCTGGTCCTGATTACACCCGGCCTTCCTGGCGGCCGACGTTGGCATACAGACGCAGGTAATCCGTGCTGGTCACGATACCGGCCGGCTGGCCATCAGGAGCAATAATCAGGGCAGCATTCAACTGGTGAGCCAGCATCAGGCGGGCAAGCTGATGGGCGTCGGTTTCAGGTGACGCCGTCAGAAAGGCCGGTAATTCAAGATTGACCAGGGCGGATTGCGTGGACGCTGCACGATTGTCATTAAGCCAGGCCAGGAGCCAGCGAAGTTCCACCAGACCTGCGACATTGCCCTCGGCTGTCACTACCAGGTGGCTGACGCCGCGCTCATCCATTATGTCCAGAGCTTCGGCCAGCGAGGTTGGAGCGGGCACCGAAACCACCATCGGCGTGCAGATTTTCGACACCGGCAAGTAAGGACGTTGCTCCCTGTGTTCGCCGGATGCTGCCGCGCCGTATTGCTCCAGTGCCCTGTGGCGCCCGGAATTTTCGGCCTGCAGAAATTCCGCATCGGTGGCTTCGCTGTGGCTGACATTGATGCGTTGGGGCTCCTCCACTTCAGACACATTGCCCACCCTTCGACCCCGGAAAATTTCCGGCAATCGGGTGCCGACCGGCCTTCCTGGTTCGCTGACGTGAATAGACATAGGCATTTATCCCATAAGGCCAGACTGCTCGACTTGGTTATCGGCCGGTGATCAGGCTTCTGCAGTTAGCGCGTACCCGCCATTATGTTTTCCCGGCCTGGTGGCTACGCTGCGTCGCTACGCGTTTTACCAGATTTTCCGGGAGACAGGCGGGTTGCCCTGAGATCAGGTCTGCCAGGTATTCTGCCAGCAGCGGCGCATAGGTCAGCCCTTTGCTGCCCAGACCGGTCAGCAGGTAAAGCCCGTTCAGCATCCGGCCTTCCCGCGTTTTCATCACGCCCGCTGTTGGCTGGTAATCGTGGGTGGTACATCGAAAACCGACCCGGCCGCGGCTGCGGGCCGCAATCTCTGTAATTCTGGACGAATCCAGCGCGGCTGGCAAAAGATCCGCCAGCATGTCCAGGTTTTCCCGGTCACTTTGTGCGGAGACGGCCGGTGATGGGTCGTGGAGATCAAAGGTTGCGCCAACCAGGGCGCTGCCGTCATGGACCGGGTTCAGGTAGCCCGGCCCACAAACGACCACTTGTGGCGCATTTATGCTGTTTTCCGGCAGCTCGGTAATCTGCCCGCGGATCCGTTTCATACGGAATTGGCCATCTAGCGGGATAAGCCCGGGTGTGTCTGGCCCCGCACAGATAACCACCTGGTCAAATCTGAGTGATTCTCCCTGGCTGGAAACAAGCGACCAGCCTGCGCCTTCATTCTTGATGGTGTCGACGGCAAATCCGAAACGGTGAGAAATATCAGGATGGCTGGCCAGACTCTGGCACAGCTTTGCTGGCTGGAGCCATCCGCTGGCTGGAAACCAGAGTCCACCGTGATTTATGGGTATGCCGGCAATAGCGCTGGCCCGGTCGGCACTAACCGGTTCAAAAATCCTGGCCGGATACTGGTTCTTGGCCAGGAAACGCGCCTGTCGGTCTGCTTCTGCGTCACTGTAGGCCAGTTGCAGCAGGCCGGTTGGATGCCAGCCCGCGCCCTCAAAGCGTCTGTAAAACCGCTGGCTGAACATCAATGCAGCCAGCGCGAGCTGGGTCTGGTCGTTGTAATCGACACCAAGTTTGACGTACAGCGCGCCCTGACGATTGCCCGACGCCGCAGAGGCTACAGACCCGGCTCTGTCAATCAGGGTCACCTTGCAATGGCGTCTGGCAAGATTATCAGCGAGCAGTGAGCCGGCAATGCCAGCGCCCACTATCCCTATGGTCCCGGCATTGCCTGCGGGTGCCGGGCCTGGAGATTCCAGCTCCGGGCAGCCATCACCGGGCCGGGTGGTGGCGGCAAGCCAGGCATCGGCGCTGAATTCAAGCTGATTCCGCGGATCATAGAGATCACCGGAACAGAGGGTGAGGCGGACCCGGCCCTGGTCAAGCACCAGTCGATGGGGGCCGGAAACATCGGGCGGAAAGCCGGCAATAAGTTCATCTGCCAGGGGAACCAGTTCCGGCAGGGCTGTGAGAGCATGAAACAGTTCGGCGCGGTCCGGGCAGCCATGATACGCCGAAATAAAGTGTAGACAGGCGTGGGGCCGGCAATTGGTTTGTTGCCACAGCCGCCAGACGGCCAGAAAACTGAGCCCCTCGCCAAATTGCTTTTGCGCTATGACAAAGTGCCCGCCATCCGGTACCCCGGCAAGCCGTTCCGCCAGCTTTTTGCGGCGGAGCAGTGTTCGGGCGGTTTCCTCAGGCGGGCAGGGCGGAGCGTCGCTCATGGGAGCAGAGTGATGTTCCTGATCATGATCGGCTCGTTGGGTACGTTTGCCATGCCGCGCTGCTGCCCGGTCGGCTTTGAGGCAATGGCGTCGACAACCCCCATGCCATCCGTTACCTTGCCGAAGACAGCGTAACCCGGCCCCCGGGCACCGGCATCCAGAAAACTGTTATCGACCAGGTTGATAAAAAACTGCGAAGTAGCCGAATCAGGGTCCTGGGTGCGCGCCATTGCGATGGTGCCACGGAGGTTCTTTGCGGTCGGTTTGGCCTCATTCACCACCGGCTTTCTGGTGCGCTGTGGCCGGAGGTCAGGGTCGAATCCGCCTCCCTGCACCATGAACCCCGGGATAACCCGGTGGAAAATGAGGCCATCATAGTAATCATCGGCGACATACTGTCTGAAATTGCTCACCGTCTCAGGGGCAATGTCGGGTCTGAGGGTGACCTCAAAAGACCCCAGGCTGGTCTCCACCAGCACTTTCGGGAGTGGTTCTTCTGCGGTCGCGTTTCCTGCAAACAGCATTGCTGTCATACACAACAGGGCGGAAATTGTATAACGAAACGGTTTTGCCTGGTTTGCCATGCTTTACTGCTCCTTATGGTTATCTGCTGCTGGTTTGGTGTAACACTGTCTTGAGTTGTCCTGCGACAGTTTAACTGACTAATCCGTGCGTAAGTAGGCGGACCGGTCTTTCCAGAACACGCTGTAAACAGGAAGGCAGATCAGCCATGGAACTTACGGGACTGTGAGCAAAACAGCGACAATGGAGGAAAGAGCAGCAGCCCGGGCGTCGTCAGCGGGCTGCGGCATAACCATTTACACCGTCTGAAGTCCGATGCATCGAACTCAGGCGCTTGCCAGCACGTTGCGGTGGGAGACTGCCTCTTCCTGGCCTTTGGCGCCGTAAAGCTTATCCTGGCCGCTTGCACCACGGAATATTTCAGTCAGTCTGGCAAGTCGTTTCTGCAAATGGGAAACAACGCAGCTATTGGCCCGATTCAGGGTCTGACAGTATGTCAGTTGCTCAGCCCCCTGCTGCCAGAGGCTCACCAGTTCATGCATTCCGGCACTGCGAAGGAATCGTGAAGGCTCACCCTGATCTGGCCGGAAGCCCATGGCAACCAGCAGGCGGATCTTGGCTTTTGCACGCTCGCGAATCTGGCTCAGACAGTGATTTTTTTCATGGGTTACTGACGCCAGCGATTTGACATCAGCCCCTGAGAGAAGGGACTTCTCCTGCGCAAGCAGGTCACTCAGAGTTGTTAACTGCTGGATATCCTGTTCAAGAAGGCTTTTCAGCTCATCAATGTTTGCCATGGCTCACTCACCCGAAAATGCTTTTATCCATATCAAGCATTTTCTGGGCCAGTTTCTGAGCGTCTACCTTGTAAGAGCCATCTTCCAGTGCCGCCCGGATCTGTTCGATCCGCTCATCGTCAGTTTCCGGGAACTCACCGAGCTTCTGTTCAAGCTGTTTCAGGTCTTTGGCCTGGCTGCTCAGGTTAACGTTCTCGCCACGGGCATTGTTTGCCTGCGGTCTCGACTGTTCCGGGGCTGCCTGGTTCGGCGCCCTGGAGCCGGACGCCCGGTCCGCTGATGGTCTCTGATTGTTGACCTGGCCAGAGCCAATGCCGTTAAAGTCAACTGTCATATCGATACCTGCTTAGCTTTTGACCACCGGGTGGCCCGAATAAGTTTATATCTGCATAGCGGCAGATCGCGACTGAACTTTAGTAATATTTTTGCAGACGGCGAAATATTGCCGTTGGTCGCAGGTCCGCAACAATCAACGGCAACTGGAGCGGCAAAAAAATGCCGCGTTGCTTTACATTATATTACATCACATAGGAATTCTGACCTGTCCCGGGGCCGTTATTTCGGCACGAACAGTGCGGGTGCTGGAAAGATTCTCGACCGTCACCTGCTCGCCAATGCCACCGCTGCTCAGGGCTTTCCCCCGTGATCTTACCGAAAAACCGTTGGTTTTTGCAGTGATGACCACGTGATCACCGCGGGCCACTGCTTCAGGTGCCGACAGCAGATCAGCGCTAAAAACAGTGCCGGCATTGACTCCGCGCCGCATTTCCATCCCCACCAACTGGTCCTTGCTGCGAATAGGGCTACGTCGGGTTGCGTTCAGCGCCACGGCTTCGCGTTTCAGAGCACTTTCGGTAATCCGCTCGCCTCTGGCCAGAGGGCGCGCAGCCACCAGGCCCTTGCCGCTGATCTCGACGCTGACAGGAAGAAACATCCGCCAGGGGCGTTCCCCGTCGCAAACCACCAACAGGGATGGCTGACTTGTCTTCCAGGGATCGCCGCTGAAGGAAACACCGGGTGCTGATTCGCAGACCTCCAGAGAAAGCCGGGCGTCCAGTCGACCAGGGTTGTAGCGGACGGTAAAGCCTCTGGCGGTCTGCTCAGCGGCAAAGGTCTCGAGGAACCGGTCCGCGGCACCCGTAATCTGGGCAGCTGTTGTGGTTGCTGCGCTGACCGTGGCGCTAGCAAGAACCGAGATGACGAAAATGAAGATGCGCATACGCTTCAGTTTGTCCTATGCTGTCGTAACTTCGGGCAGGGCCTGGAATGCGGTAATTTCTAAACAATTCGTTTATTGGGCCGATGTTCCAGGTACAAGCCTTGAAGTGGCGTTTTATTTCTTGGGCATTATGTATCATGCGTGAAGCAATATGCATGCCCAGTATCGGCAGCTAACTGGAGAGAAAAGGGATGGCAGGGGTTTTAGACAGTGTTAATCAGCGCACTCAGCTGGTGGGCCAGAATCGGCTGGAACTTCTGCTGTTCCGGCTGCAAGGGCAACAGAGCTATGGCATCAATGTCTTCAAAGTAAAAGAGGTGCTGCAATGTCCCAGGCTGACCACTCTCCCGGACAGTCGCCCCATGGTCAGAGGTGTGGCACACATCCGTGGCGCAACCATTCCGATTATTGATCTTGCCATGTCCATCCGCCTGCCCGGTATTGCCAAGGAGAACCTTCATTCAAGTTTTGTGATCATTACCGAGTACAACCGTAAAACCCAGGGTTTTCTGGTGGCCGCCGTGGATCGCATTGTCAACATGAACTGGGAGGAGATCCTGCCCCCACCGAAGGGCGCGGGCAGAGATATCTACCTGACCGCGGTCACCCGGATTGATGAAAAGCTGGTTGAAATTATTGATGTGGAAAAAATCCTGTCGGAGGTAGCGCCCCTTGATGATAATGTCACCGAGGAAGTGCGAGCGCGCAGTGAAAACCGCGCCCCCGGGCTTTTGCCTGTGCTGGTTGTCGACGACTCCGCTGTCGCCCGCGGGCAGATCCAGCGCTGCCTGCAAACCATTGGTATGGAAGTAATCACCAAGAACGACGGCAGGCAGGCCCTGGATTTCCTCAAAGAGATCACTGCGGACGGTTCAAGCGCCAGTGATCACCTCTGTCTCATTATTTCGGATGTCGAAATGCCGGAGATGGACGGGTACACTCTCGTCAACCGCTGTAAAAGCGACGACGCAATAAAGGGCGTGTTCATTCTGTTGCACACGTCGCTGAGCGGTGTTTTCAACACGGCGATGGTCCGGAAAGTCGGTGCCGACGATTTTATGGCCAAATTCAGCCCGGACGAGCTGGCCGAGCGGGTGATGGAAATTGTTGACGGCCAGTTATGAGGCCATTGCGTGATTCTGACTCAGTCAAAACCGGAATTTAATGAAAGCTGACATCACGCCACAGGAATACGAAACGTTCAAATCGTTTCTGCAGGATGCGTGCGGCATCCTGTTGGGTGAGAACAAACAGTATCTGGTAAAAAGCCGGTTACGGCGGATCATGGCCGAGCATGAGCTGGCGACGCTGGGAGAGCTCCTCGAACGGATTAAACGCACAAGCCGGGGGAACCTTCGTGAGGTCGTGGTTGAGGCAATGACAACCAATGAGACCTTGTGGTTCAGGGACAGTCACCCATTCCGGATTCTGCAGGAAAAGCTGCTGCCGGAATTTGCCGATGCCAGAACCGGCGGCCAGTCCCTGCGGATATGGTCTGCTGCGGCATCGACCGGGCAGGAACCCTATTCGGTGGCAATGATTATTGAGGAGTTCCGTCGTCAGCGCCCGGACAAGTTGCGGAACGTCAAGATAATCGCCACGGATATCTCCGGGAGTGTGCTTGAAGTAGCCCGGCGTGGCGAATACGAAATGCTCGCCATTGGTCGCGGCCTTTCCCCTGAACGTCAGAAGCAGTTTTTCACCCCGACCCTGAGCGGCAGCTGGCAGATCAAACCCAACATCAGAAGCATGGTCGAGTTCCGGGAGCTTAACCTTCTTGAACGTTATCTGCTGGGCAAGTTCGACATAGTGATGTGCAGGAATGTGCTGATCTACTTCTCTGCTGAACTTAAAAAAGACATCCTGACCCGTATTCATGCCACCCTTAATCCGGGTGGCTATCTGATTCTCGGTGCTTCCGAATCCCTGAACGGGCTGTCGGATCTCTATGAAATGGTGCACTGCAAACCGGGAATCATCTATCAGAAAAAGTGATCTATGAAAACACTCCGGCTTCTTGTGGTTTTTTTCGTGTTTGCTGGCGTCGGATGCACCGGCTTGCCTGAGGGTATTGAACCCGTTGATGAGCTCAATCTGGAACGTTACCAGGGTAGCTGGTACGAGATAGCCAGACTTGACCATTCTTTCGAGCGCGGCCTGTCGAATGTAACAGCGGAGTATTCGCTGAATCCGGATGGCAGCGTGACGGTGATAAACCGTGGATATTCGGCACAAGAAGACCGTTGGGAAGAAGCAGAGGGCCGTGCTGTTCCGGTTGAGGGTTCAGCAGAAGGCCACCTGAAGGTCTCTTTCTTCGGACCATTCTATGCGTCTTACGTGGTGTTCAGGCTGGATGATGCTTACCGGACCGCCTATGTGACCGGCTATGACAGGGACTACCTGTGGCTGCTGTCCCGCAGTCCCGAAGTCAGCGCTGAGGCCCTGAGGGAGTTCAGGAAAGTTGTCCGGGATAAGGGCTTTGACCCTGGTGAACTCATTATCGTCGATCAGGGCAAAAACATTGCAGCGCGCGACCGCGCAAACTGATTGCACGGTTAAGGCAGGTCACGGGGGCAGGTGGCCCGTTTTTACCCAGATAATGGTCTGCTCATCCACAAACGGGTGGTGCTGGCTCAGGTGCGGGCTGCGGATCCAGGTACCTGCCGGATAACGCCCGTGTTCGTCGCAGAATTCGCCGGACAGCACCAGTATCTCCTCTCCGCCAAAATGCCGGTGGGGCTGGAATCTTTCCGCTTCAGGCCATTTCACCAGAGCGACATGCTCATGGCCGTATTCATGCAGAGGCATGACTTCCAGCCCGCCGTGACCGGGCAGCCAGGGTGTGTTGTTGGTATCGACCCGGACCCTGCTGACATCGTCGGGATTGAACTGATGCAGCTTCACGAACAGCACGCAGCCTTCATTGCTGAAAGGTGCATGGCCACTGCCCGGTGGATTACGCAGATAGGTACCCGGGCCGTAGTCCCCGGACTCGTCTGAAAATGTGCCTTCAAGAACCAGGATTTCCTCACCCAGAGGATGCTCGTGCCTGGCAAAGCAGGCCCCCGGTTCATAGCGCACAATGCTGGTGGCATGGCCACGCTCAGCTTCCTCACGGGCCAGAGGCTTGCGCAAAACCCCACCGGAAGGACTGGGAACCCACTCCTGCTCAGAGCTGCGGATAACCACTCGCTTGCTGAAATCCATGTTTAACAAAGCAGAAAACCTCCGAATACAACTGTTCCACAACAATTTTACCCGATTATACGGAATCAGGCCTAAAACAGTGCTGCGGGAAATTGGCAGTTGCCAAGCGAGCCCAAAACTATTAAAGTCTGCCCCCTCAAATCAGAGACAAAACCGCTGATTTGAAACGGTTTAAAGGAGAGGTGGCCGAGTGGCTTAAGGCGCACGCCTGGAAAGTGTGTATACGTTAATAGCGTATCGAGGGTTCGAATCCCTCCCTCTCCGCCAATACAAAACCCCGGCAGCGCCGGGGTTTTTTATTGGCTGACTGGCAGGGTAGGAAGAACCCTCGCGGGTTCGACCGCAGGCTGCGCAGCAGCCGGAGGAACGTTGGAGCAAAGCGACGACGGCCCCGAAGGGGTGAGGGCCGAAGGCCCGAATAATCCCTCCCTCTCCGCCAATACAAGACCCCGGCAGCGCCGGGGTCTTGTATTGCTGAAACCCTTACTTCGCGTTCGGAAAAAACAGTTGCTGCCCATCAACCCTGAACTCAGCGATTGCCTCTTGTCCTTCTTCGGAAACCAGCCATCGGTGCCACTGCGCGGCGAGGTCGTGTTTCAGATGCGGATGTTTGTCCCCGGACAGCAGCAGGCTGCCGTACTGATTGAACAGCACCTCGTCGCCCGCGAACAGCAGTTTCAGATTTTGCGGGTTTGCGAACGCGACCCAGGTAGCCCTGTCTGACATCACGTACGCGTCCATGGCGGCGGCGGTGTTGAGGGTGGGGCCCATGCCGCTGCCGAGTTCGCGGTACCAGTCGCCGCCGGGTTCGACGCCGGCATTTTCCCAGAGGCGCAGCTCGGCCCGGTTGGTACCACTGTCATCACCGCGGGAGGCAAATGGCGCCTGGGCTTCGGCGATACTTGAAAATGCCCCGGCGGCAGTCCGGGCCTGAGCGACATTGGCCGGATCACTGGCCGGGCCAATTACCACGAAGTCGTTGTACATCACGTCGGCCCGTTCGGTGGCGTAGCCGTTTGCCACAAAACGCTGCTCGCCAGCCGTATCATGGACAAGAAGGCTGTCGGCGTCACCACGGCGGGCGATCTCGAAGGCCTGCCCGGTGCCAACGGCGACCACTCGTACCTCGATCCCGGTGGCGTCCCTGAACTGTGGAAGGATAGCGTCAAACAGTCCGGAGTTTTCGGTCGAGGTCGTCGACGCCAGGGTGATGTAGTCATCAGCACTGGCGCCGGCAGCCAGGCCCAGGGTGGTCAAACCGGCGAGTATGAGCGTCAGGTTTTTTTTCATCGTGTTGGTCTCCTCTGCTGGGTTGGCAACCGGAACTGGACTACTGCCCGGCAAAGCTGCCGGAACCGGATTATTCGACCAGTTCTCCGGCAATAAACGCCTGCGCTTCTCGCGAGGCGGGCGTACTGAAAAAGGCGTCAGCACCGGCGTGCTCCCGGACCCTGCCGCCGACAACAAACAGCACATCGCTGGCCAGACGTCGGGCCTGGTGCAGGTCATGCGTGGTCATGATGATGCGCGTCCCCCGCTGATGAAATTCGCGCACGGCGGTTTCCACCGCTCTGATTGCCGCCGGATCCAGCGCGGAAGTGGGCTCATCCAGAAACAGCACATTGGGGGAAAGCACCCAGGCGCGTGCCAATGCCAGGCGCTGCTGTTCGCCGCCGGAGAGCACGCGGGCCGGCGTGTCGGCGCAGGCAGCAAGCCCGAAACGCTCCAGCGCCCGGAGTGCGAGTTTCCTGCGTTCCTTGCGCGGGGTGCCATTGACGGCCAGCGCGTGGGTGATGTTGGCAACCGCTGAACGGCGCAACAGTACCGGTTGCTGGAAAACCATTGCCTGCCGGGGCAGCTCGTCTCCGGACCATGAAACCCGGCCCTGGGTGGGCACAAGCAGGCCATGGGCTAGGCGCAGCAAAAGGCTCTTGCCGGCGCCATTGGGGCCCATGATCAGGGTAGGGCCAGCGCCCTCCAGGGCAAAGGAGCAGGGCCCGAACAGCGTTTTGTCGAGGTTGCTGAAAGCGACCTCCGCAAAATGCAACGCGGGCGGCGGACAGAGCGTGGGTGCGGCGTTGAGAGCTGCGTTGAATGAAGTCATCCCATCCGCCTCTTGGCCAGTTCAGCCACCATATAAGCGCCGGCATTAATCACCATCACCAATGTCAGCAGGACAATGCCCAGCCCCAGTGCCAGCGCGAGATTGCCCTTGCTGGTTTCCAGTACAATAGCCGTGGTCATTACCCGGGTAACACCGTCAATATTGCCTCCAACCATCATCACCGCGCCCACTTCGGCGCTGGCGCGACCGAATCCCGCCAGCAAAACGGTCAGTAGCGTAAAACGCGCGTCCCATAGCAGGGTTGGCATCATGCGCAGGCGCGACATCCCCAGCGAAACGAACTGTTCCCGGTACTCACCCAGAAGCTCCTCCACCTTCTGACGCGAGAGCGCAGCAAGAATCGGCAGCACCAGAACGATCTGCGCAATCACCATGGCTGCGGGTGTAAACAGAAGCCCCCACTCGCCAAGCGGGCCCGCGCGGGAGAGCAGCAAATAAACGGTGAGCCCGGCCACGACGGGTGGCAGTCCCATAAGGGCATTGAGTGCGACAACCACAGCACCTCGCCCCGGAAAACGCCATAGCGCGACCGCGGCACCCAGCGGAAACCCCAGCAGTGCTGCGACCAGCACAGCCAAAAGGGAAACCTGCAGCGACAGCCACACAATCTGGAACAGGGTGGCGTCCAGGTTTATCAGTAACGACAGCGCCACATAAAAGGCATTATCTTCCACAACCGCGTCTCCTTGATCTTGAGCATCTTGTCGGTTTCCATTACGCTTTGCACGGAATGTCGAAAAAGATGCAGTCAAAAACAGTCTCAAGTCTATTCAGGCAAGGAGAGACCATGCCCCTTCCGGCTTACCTCACCACCGCAGAAGTCGCCGACTATCTGCGTCTGAAAGAACGCAAGGTCTACGATCTGGTCAGCCAGGGGGTTATTCCCTGCGTGCGGGTGACAGGCAAGCTGCTGTTTCCGCGCCAGCGGATTGACCTGTGGCTTATGAGCCATCTGGAGGGGGACGATGCCGCAAGCAATCCAACGCCGCCGGTGTTGGTGGGCAGCCAGGATCCTTTACTGGATTGGGCGAGCAGGGAAAGCGGTGCCGAGCTGGCCCTGCTGTGTCAGGGCAGCGGTGACGGCGTCCAGCGACTGCTCGACGGTCGTGCGATGCTTGCCGGCATGCATATCTGGCATGCGCAAAGCCAGAGCTACAATGATCCCGCGCTGTTAGGTCTGGGGGGAATGCGCGATCTGGTGGTGATTCGCTGGGCGAAACGGCAGCAGGGACTTCTTCTAGCCCCCGATAATCCCCACAAAATTGTGCGGTTTGAAGATATTGCAGGCCCCGGCATACGTCTCGCCCATCGCCAGCCTGATGCCGGCGCGAGCCAGTTGCTGCAGAGTTTTATCACCCGCTACCGTATCAATGCCACGAGTCTTACCTGGACGGCGAATCCATCGCTCAGTGAGGATGATCTCGCTCTCGCCGTTCGTCAGGGAGAGGCGGATGTCGGTCTGGGGATTGAGGCCGCGGCACGGCGACAAGGACTGGCCTTTATTCCGTTGCAGCAAGAGCATTTTGATCTTGCCATGCGTCGCCGGCATTACTTCGAACCCTCCCTTCAGCGCCTGTTGGCCTTTGCAGCATGCGAACGCTTTGCCCAGCGTGCGCGGGCATTGGGCGGCTACGATATCAGCGAACTGGGACAGGTGAGATATAACGCATGACTGGCGCTCATGCCTGTTGCATCGTAAACGCCAGCGGGCAGCCGCAAGTCATGACACTCGGTCATCAGCATCACCCAGGTGCACATTGTCCGAGTAGAATACCGCAACCATTACAATAATCTCGGGGTAGCAGAAAATGGTCAGTATATCGTCAGAGCAGGATCGGCGTGGTTTATGGGCTCCGCGTCCGGCTTGTGTCGTTATTGATTTTGGCTTTATAAGGAGGCCCTGATATGACTGTAGCTCTGAAAAACTACACTGGCCGCGATATCCTGCCGTTCGCAGAGGATCTGGCAAGGCTCCGGATCAAGGTATTTCGCAGTTTCCCTTATCTGTACGACGGCGATATGACCTACGAGCAAACGTATATTGACACCTACGCGCGCTCGGCCGACAGCCTTTTTGTGTTGGCATTTGACGGCGACCAGGTGGTCGGAGCTGCAACCGGTATTCCCATGGCTGATGAGACCGACGAATTCAAACAGCCGTTCCTTGATCAGGGCTATCAGCCCGATCGTATTTTTTACTTCGGCGAGTCCGTGTTGCTGCCAGAATATCGAGGCAGGGGCATCGGGGTTGGGTTTTTCGAGCACCGTGAGTGCCACGCCCGGGAGCAGGGCGGCTTTACCCACTGTTGTTTCTGCGCGGTCGAGCGGCCGTCGGATCATCCCCTACGCCCGTCGGGCTATCAGCCGCTGGATGAGTTCTGGCATAAGCGCGGATACACCAGAGTGCCGGCATTGAACACCAAATACCGCTGGCGTGATATCGGGGAAACCGTCCAGACCGCAAAACCCATGACCTTCTGGCTGAAGTCGCTTTAGAGAACAGCGATCAGGCAATGCCGAGGCTGCGCAGCAAGAACACACCGACGGTGACTGTCACGCTCGCCATTAGAGTGGTCAGCGCCACGATATTCGCCGCCAGACGGTCGTTTCCCTGCATCGCCTTGACCATGACAAAACTGGCTGCTGCGGTCGGGCTGGCAAAGAACAGGAACATCAGACCGAGTTCCCGCCCTTCAAACCCGACAAGCCAGGCCGTGACAGTGCAAAGCACGGGCAGGGTGATCATCTTCATGACACTGGCGCTGACCGCCACCCTGCGATCACTGCGCATCGCGCTCAGGGACAGCGTGCCGCCGATGCACATCAGCGCCAGGGGCAGGGTCAGGGACGCAAAATAATTGCCGCTGGTCATTAGCCAGGTAGGCAGGCGAAGGCCGGACCAGGCGACCGGCAGCGCAACAATGACCGCCAGGATCAGGGGATTGCGAAGGATATCACCGAGAATTCGAAACCCGCTTGCAGTCTGCCCTGGCTGGTAGGTAGTCAGAACGATCACCGACAGGGTGTTGTAGGAAATAATGACGACGCCCAGCAAAAGCCCGCCGGCGGACAGGCCATAGTCGCCATAAAGGCTGGCGGCCAGGGCCAGGCCGACAATGCCGCAATTGCCCCGGAAGGCCCCCTGAACGTAAACACCCCTGTCATCTACTGGCACGGCGCGCAGGGCCCAGAGCCAGCAGAACAGGAAACTGGCCAGGGTGGCCGCGACAAAGAAGCCCAGCAAAGCAGGATTGAACGTGGTCTCAAGGTCGGCACGCACAATGCTCAGGAACACCAGGGTAGGCAGGGTGGCCCGGAATACAAGGGCCGAAGCGGTATTGATGAAGGCGGCGTCGATCCAGCCCAGACGCCTGAGACCGAGTCCGATAAACACCATGGCGAATACCGGCAGGGTGGTCTCAAGGGTCTGGAAAAATGTTGCGAGAAGCGTCATCCAGTCGGTTACCGGACCCCAAAGCCAGTAAACTCACCGGTTGCAGGATCCTCCTTTGAGCTTATGCTGTCGACGTCAGCTGCAGGTGGCCCTTCATTACACCAGGTCTGGAAAGCACCGAGCGCCCCCGGCTCTCCCTCGGCGACCACTTCCACGCGGCCGTCGTGCAGGTTCCTGGCGTAGCCGGTGAGGCCAAGGCTGGTTGCCTTGTCAGCGGCTGATGCCCGGTAACTGACACCCTGGACCTTGCCACTGATCAACATGGTCAGTCTCTGGCGATTCATTGCCTGGTTCCCCCGGTCTTTAACGGCTGATACTGCAGTGGTAGGTTAACCTGCCAGAGCCAGCAGATAAAAGTCCCTTGGCTGGCCTGCTATAAATTCATTAGACTTTGGTCCTTTGAATGTTTGAGGCAGAGCAGATAATGTCGGACGAAACAGGCCAGCAGCCCCAGCCGGACCCCCGGGAAGAGAAATTTGTGGTGGACACGGAGCTGCTTACGGAGGATCAGATTGACGGCCTTGTTGACGAATACTGCACCCGTTACCATGGCCTCAACGACATCGAAAACCCGGTGGGCGAAAAAAGCCGGGTTCTTGCCGCCGTAAAGCGCGGGGATCTGGTGGTGTGGTTTGATCCGGCAGAAAACACCGCAGCCCTGAGTCCGACCCGTTAGCCAACCCGCTGGCGGGCTTGCGCACTTGTGTACTCGATCTGTAGCTATCCGATAGTGTCACCAGCCGCTACAATTTAATGTCATTTCCAAAATCGCTGTATGTGAGGTGAAGTTTGATCAGGGTATTGGTTGTAGATGACCATGATTTGGTCAGGTCCGGTATTACGCGGATGCTGGACGACAACCCGGACATTGAAGTTATCGGCGAAGCTTCTTCCGGTGAGGGCTCTGTAGACTATGTTCGCAGAGACCGTCCAGACATTGTTCTGATGGACATCCGCATGCCGGGAATCGGTGGCCTGGAAGCCACCCGCCGCATCCTCCGTATTGATGACTCCATCCGTGTAATCGTGGTAACCGCCTGTGCAGACGACCCTTATCCCACTCGCGTTATGCAGGCCGGGGCAACGGCCTATATCACCAAAGGCGCCGATATCAAGGAAATGGTAAGAGCGATCCGCATGGCCCATTCCGGCCAGCGCTACATCAGCCCCGAGATTGCCCAGAAAATGGCACTGAAGCAGCTGGGCGGAGATCTGCGGGGCGAAGACGGCCATTTACAGGTGTTCGACCGGCTTTCAGAGCGGGAAATGCAGATTGCGATGATGGTAATAGACTGTCAGAAAGTACAGGATATTTCAGACCGGCTCTGCCTCAGCCCCAAAACCGTCAACACTTACCGCTATCGGATTTTCGAGAAGCTGGAAATTTCCAGCGATGTGGAATTGGCGCTCATGGCAGTCAGGCTCGGGTTGCTCGATGCCGATCAGGTCTGATGCGTCCAGCGGGCCCGCAGAGGGCGAAAACAGCCAGTCTTTTGATGTAAAGCAGTTCCTCAGGCGACTCACCGAGCGGCCCGGGGTTTACCGTATGTACGACGGAGCCGGCAGTATTCTGTATGTCGGCAAGGCCCGTAATCTCAAGAAACGCGTCACCAGTTATTTCCGTAAGTCCGGCCTGGCGCCGAAAACGGAAGCTCTGGTGGCGCGCATCGAAGCTATTGAAGTGACGATCACCGGTAGCGAAACCGAGGCTCTGCTGCTTGAGCAGAACCTGATCAAGTCGTTGCGCCCGCCCTATAATATTCTCCTGAGAGACGACAAATCCTACCCCTATATCTACCGTTCGGCCCATCAGGATTATCCATCGCTGACGTTCCGGCGCGGCCGAACCAAGAAAGGCGGCGGGGCCTGGTACGGGCCATTCCCAAGTTCCGGCGCGGTCAAGGAAAGTCTTA
>Ga0209938_1000325_pt1 | contig 26391 bp, 12 predicted proteins | sample SalPonR2_C_D1_MG_FD_185708 | JGI IMG/M metagenome (GOLD analysis project Ga0209938, IMG submission 185708) | Salt pond soil microbial communities from South San Francisco under conditions of wetland restoration - Salt Pond MetaG R2_C_D1_MG... ... | reverse complement strand
GATCGACCCGGCGTCGCGGCTGGTCGATGTCAGCCTGGCCGCGCTCGAACCCGACGAGTCCCCGGCCGGCCCCGACGACCGGCGACAGCTGGAAATCTCGGTCCGCGGCGCGTCGCTGGACGACGCCGAGTTCCGGCTGCGGCTGGATGAAGCGGCCGACCTGGTGCAGCGCGGCCTGGACCCCATCCTGGCCACGCTGGAGCGCGATGCCGACGGAGAACTTCGACTTCAGGCCGGGCTGGTCTCGCAGAGCAGTTTTGCCATCGAGACCCTGCTCCGGGGCATGACGGCCCAGCTGGCCGGCGACGTCCGCCGTGCCGCCACGCTGTTCGAGGCCGCACTGGCCGAGGACCCGGGCTTCGAGTATGCACGCTACGAACTCGCCATCGCGCTGCGCCGCGACGGCGAAACCGAACGCGCCATCGCCATCCTCGAGCCAATGGCGGAGCGGATGTCCGGCGACTTCTGGCAGATGCGCATCCACAACGCGCTGGGCATCAGCCACTGGCGCCTGCGGCGCTACGACGAGGCGCTCGACGCGCTGCGCCGCGCCGATGCCGCCAGTCAAAGTCCCGCCGACAGGGCTACCGCGTTGGGGAATATCGGACTGCTGGAACGAAACCTTGGCCAGCTTGACCAGGCCGAGGCCACGCTGCGCGAGGCGATCCGGCTGGCGGACCTCGCCGAGATCGGACGACACCAGGCCGCCAGCCGAAATACGCTCGCCTCCGTCCTGGTCGGTCTCGATCGCGACGAGGAGGCGCTGGATTACCTGGAGATCGCCCGGGAGAAATTCTACGAAATCGGCGACCTGCGCGGCTACGCCGCGGTCCTGTCCCGAACGGCCCGGATACGAACCGCGCTCGGCGAACGGAACGAACCCGAAGCCCTGCTCCGCCTGGCCCTGGGCGTCCGGGAGCAGATCGACGACCGGGCCGGGAGCGTCGATATTCGAATTCGATTGGCCGACCTGGAACGAATTCGCGGCAACTTCGAAGAAGCACGAACCCTGGCGACGACCGCGCTGGAAGAATCACGAGCGCTCGAAGAAGACGACCTGACCATCGACGGCTACCGGGCGCTGGCTGCGCTTGCACTGGCCGATCGACGCTTCGATCAGGCCACGCTCTACGGCCGCGAAGCGCTGCGGCTGGCCGAACTCACCGGTCGTGATCGCGACCAGCGCGCCGTACGTCACGGACTGCTGGCGGTCGAGCTGGCCGACGAAGTGGCGACCGATCGCGGCACCGTCGACGATCCGGGCCCTCGAATCCGGCAGTTGATCGACGATGCCGATACCGCCGACGACACCGTGATCCGTGTGCGTGCCCGGATCCTGTCGGCCCGGCATTTCCGAGCGATCCGGCAGTTCGACGACGCCCGACGGGCCCTGGACCGGGCCGGCGAAGTCCTCGAAGCCGCCGACGTCCGGCTGCGGCGCGAAATCGATGCCGAACGGGCGCGCCTCGGGCTGGAGCGCGGCGATCTCGACGACGCCGCAGCGGCGGTCGAACGACTGGAACGAAGCGACTCCGCTCCGCATCCGATACTGATGCTGAAGGCGCGGCTCCAGGCCGAACGCGGCGACCTGACCGGCGCGGTCGAGACCGCTGCGCTGGCCGAGGCCACCGTGGGCGACTGGTGGACCGCCGAGGACCAGGCGCTGCTCGACCGCTGGTCGGAGGCCAATCGCCGCTGATCGACGACCCGTCCTCGGAACCCTAGCGCCGGACGCGCCGTGGGCCGGATCCCTGACTACTGCTCGAACGAATCGAGGAACAGCTGTTCATCGGACAGGAAGACCGCACGTACGTTGCGATCCTGGTCCATGATCACCGTGCAGGACCCACCCTGACAGTCGCCACGGTAGCCGATGAACCGAGAGTCGGCTCCCTCCGTGATTCCAAGCGAAACCTCGGTCCCGGGCGGGTAGATCGCGCTGCAGACACCGGGACAATCGATGCTGCCGGCAGCGGTCAGTTCGAACACCCTGCCCATGCCCTCGCCCTCGAACTCCACGCGGAGCTCGAACCCCGCCTGCTCGAATGTGGCGGTCACCGAACGCGCCTGGTCCATGGCGACCACGCAGGGACCGGTGCCCGAACAATCACCGGACCAGCCGACGAAGTTCGCGCCCGGCGCCGGCTGCGCTTGCAGCACGACCTTCTCCGCAGGCAGGAACGACGCACTGCAGGCAGAGGCCGGGCAATCGATGCCGGCGGGTGTGCTGGTGACGGCGCCAGGACCGTTGACCGCGACCTCGAGCGGGTTCGTCGCGATGAAGTTGGCCGAGACCGCGCGTGGGCCGTCCATGGAAATCGTGCATGCGCCGTCGCCACTGCAGTCGCCGGCCCAGCTGTCGAACGCGAACCCGGATGCAGGAATCGCGGTCAGCGTCACGTCGGTCCCGGTCGGGAATTCGGCAGAACACGTTCCCGGGCAATCGATGCCGCCGGGCATGCTGGTCACACTGCCGCCACCCTGGATCGTCACGTCCAGCGCAGGCTCGCCCGGCACGGCCGTGAATGTCGCCACCACGAACCGTTCCTGCTCCATCGATACGACGCACGGGCCCGTTCCGGAGCAATCGCCCGACCAGCCGAAAAACGTGAAGCCGGGGTCCGGTTCAGCCTGCAGGATCACTTTCTCTGCCGGGAGAAAATCGGCTGCGCAGGACGTGTCCGGACAATCGATGCCGGAGGGAATGCTGGTCACGCTGCCGCCGGCGCTGACATTGACGTTCAAGGTATTCAGGGCCTGGTAGTTGGCCGCTACGCTGCGCGGTCCGCTCATCGTGACGACACACGCGCCGTCGCCGGAACAGGACCCACCCCATCCGTCGAATCCGAACCCGGCGTCCGGAACCTGGACCAGCTCCACCTCGGTGCCTGCCGCGAAGCTCGCCGAACAGGCGCCCGGACAATCGATGCCGGCCGGCAGGCTGGTCACGGTCGCGCTGCCGCCGAGGATCGCCACATCGAGCGAGAACTCCGTCGATTCGACGAAGCGGGCCGTCACCGCTCGAGCCTGGTCCATCGTCACCGTGCAGGCCGCGGTGCCCGCGCAGGCACCCGACCAGCCATCGAACAAGTCGCCCGGGCCCGGGACTGCGGTCAGTTCGACCACCGTGCCGTTATCGAAGTCGGCACTGCAGGTCCCGGGACAGTCGACGCCGGCCGGCAGGCTTTCGACCGAGCCCGACCCGTTTCCGTCCAGGGAAACCGCCAGCGTGAAGCGAAGCCCGCTGGCCTGCAGTTCGATCGCACCGGCATCGCACAGCGACCCGCCCTGCCCGGTGCCGCCGGCGCGCGGATTGCCGAGCTGATCCTCGGTCCCGTTCGGGCAGTTCACGCCGGTCTCGAAGAAATCGACCGCCGGCCCGGTCGCCAACGGCAGGTAATGGGTGAAGTTGCGCTGCGTGTCGATCACCTGATCGACCTCCGATGCAAAGGCATCGAAGCCGCCCCCGGGGCAGGTGCCGTCGTCGTCCAGCACGTTGCCTTCCAGCGAAACGAAGCTGACGTTCGGAAGGTTGGCGCTGCAGTCCACGCCGTTGATCGTTCCGGCGAGCGGCCGCCCGTTACCGTGCAGGATCGAATTGCCGAAGGCCACCAGGCCCTCACCGCCGCCGAGCGTCTGGACGCGAATGCCGTCTCCCTGGCCGGGCAGGGACGGACAGCCGATCTCGTTGGCGACCAGCGTCGATCGCATCAGTTGCACGAAGACGTCTTCGATGCCGGCAACCCCGGTATCCGCAATCGCGGCGACGTGGATCCCCCCGCCCGAAACCGCGCGATTACCGGCAATCGTCGAATCGTAGATGTAGGCCTGGGCGCCGGTGTCGGCACTGGCTTCGATCCGGAGCGCACCACCGTTGCTGCGGAAACTGCTCGGCGAGCTCGGGTTGCACGGTATATCGGTGAAGTTGTCGATCAGCGCGGAGCGGCGAATCGTCAGGCTGCCGTTGAACTGGGCGATGGCGCCTCCGCCGGCGCTCGAAGCAGTGCTGGTGGCGCTGTTGCCTTCGAGCAATGAATCGAGGATCGTGACCTCGGAGTCGTCCATCCGGATCGCGCCGCCCAGCGTAAACAGGCCCGCGGCACGGTTCGCGCGCAGAATCGAGTTTTCGAGGACGAGGTCGGCCTGGTCGGCGAAGATCGCGCCGCCACCGACCATCGCGGGACCGCCGGATGGACTGTCGGACAGTCCGCCTTCGAGCACCATCCCGGCGATCCGAACGCTGGCATTCGACACCTCGATCAGGCGGAACGTTTCGACCGAATCACGTTGGAGCGTTGCGCCGAAGCCGATGATCTCGAGGTCGTTCCGGATCGGCGGCAAGGCCGACTGCGATCCCGGCCAGGGCAGCGCTGCGGTGTAGGTGTGTCCCGGCGTCAGCTCGAGGCGATCCGCACCATTGCCGGCCGGACAATCCGGCCAGGTTCGGTCGTCCCGGTTGGCATTATCGATCGCCTCGACCAACGAACAGACTCCGTCGGTGCGGGCGACCATCTCCGGTCCGACAGCCATGGTTTCGGAAAAGCCTGCGGAAGGCGCGGCCAGCAACAGGGCCAAAAGAATCGTTCTGCGTAAGTCGATGCCCGACATCTCCAGTCCCTCGCGGTTCGTTCGGCAACGCGCGACGATGCGCGACCTCACGCTAGTCGGTCGTTCGGAACGAATCATTCGAACCCGGTGAAACATTGTGAAAGCCCGTGAATCCGCGGTTGATCAGGGAATCCCGAGCAAACCTCGAATCATTCGATTTCACGATCTTTCATGGATTCTGAAGGACTTCCCGCCCGATTCTTCCTAGAGTTCGTCCGGCAAGCACCCGAGGGCGAGACCGATGACCGACGTTCGAATGGCCGCACGCGCACTGGCGGCGGCAAGCCTCATCTCAGCAACGATCTCAGCGACCGTGACGGCCGCCGCACAGGGCGACCCGGCCGACGACCTGATCTATGCCAACAGCTTCGAAGGCTTCGAGCTGCTGGGCGGCTCGATCGAGGGCCGAGCCTTCTTCGACCCGGATTCCGATGGCGACCTGGTCGACGGCCAGCCGCTGGCCGGCGTCGAGGTCTATCTCGACGAGAACTACAACGGTCGCTTCGACGGCGGCGAACCGCTGGACCTGACCGACGCCGAGGGCCGCTATCGCTTCGCCGGCGTCGGTGCCGGGGTCTGGCACGTGCGCCAGGTGCTGCCTGCGCCGAATCTGCAGACCTTCCCGGCCGGCGGGCTGACGCCGGCCTACGATCGCCTGCCGGACGAGGTCGTCGAATACGTGCATGCGCCGCCCGGCGTCGGCAATTTCGATGTCCCCTACGGCCGGATGGCCACCGACTATCCACCCAACTGGGGTGGCATCTCTCCGATCGGCGGCGCGCAGGTCGTCGACTCGGTGGATCTCGTGCTGCAGCCGATCGGCGTGCGCAGTCGGGGCAGCGGGGGCGGCCCACGCAACGGCACCGAACTGCTGACCTTGCCGCTCGGGTCCCACATCACCCTGCGCTTCGCCGAGCCGATTGTCGACGGCGCGGGCATCGATCTGGTGCTCTACAGCTATTCGGGGGCCACCGCAGGTGAACAGTCTGAAATATTCATCGGCGAGACCGTCGACGACCTCCAGAGCATCGGGGTGTTCGAACAGAACGAAGGCACCCTGAACATCGACCTGGGCGACTATGGTGTGATCGGCGCGATCCAGTTCGTCAAGGTCGTCGCGCTGGACAACCTGGGCGCCTGGTTCGGCTTCGAGTTCGTCGGCGCCGAGGTGCTGAACTTCGCGGCCGCCGACCCGGACGCGCACATCGTCACCATGACGCCGGAAGAATTCGAATTCACGGATCTGGACTTCGGCCGCTTTGCCCGCGATCTGCCGCCGACGCTGACGCTGGGCATCGAGGACAACGTGCCGGCAACGCCCGAACTGCGCGCCGGCGAATCGCTTCGTCTGCAGGCCTATGCCCAGGACGACCTCGGCATCGACAGTCTCACCGTGACCGCCAACGGCACGCCGGTCGCCCTGGACGGCGATTCCGCGGCCGACATCGACCTGCTGCTGCCCGGCCAGCTGCTGATCGAGGCCGCAACCACCGATACCGGCGGCCAGACCGTCGAACGGCAGCTGCAGATCTACGTCATGAACCCGGACGGCAGCGTGCCGTTCGATCCCAACGCTGCCGGTCAGTCGAACCGGAGCGACGCCACCGCGCCCCGCGCGCGCATTCTGACGCCGGCCCCTGGGGTCAACGCCAGCGGCGATGTCGACATCATCGGCCAGGTCCTCGGCGATCCCGCCCCGACGGCCTGGACCCTGGAGTACGCGCCGGTCGATCTGGTCGACCCGTACGACCTGGCTGCCGAGGACCCGGACTACGTCGAGATCGGTTCCGGCACGGGGCCGGTCGCATCCGACCTGTTGGGCATCGCGCCGCTGTCGTCGCTGCCCGACGGCATCTACTTCCTGCGCCTGACCGCCGAAAACGACCTGGACCAGTTCGCCTGGTTCGGCCAGGTGCTGGCCAGGAACGTGCCGGAGGAAACGCTTCGACCGGTTGTGACGATCACCTCGCCCGCCCTCGAGGACAGCGTTGCCGTGACCGTCGATATCGAGGGCACGATCGAGTCGCAGCAGCCGCTGGTCGACTGGGTCGTCGAGTTCGCGCCGATCGACCAGGTCGACCTGAACAACATCGCCTCCGACGCGCCCGACTGGACGCGGATCGGCGAAGGCAGCGCGGTCGTGCCGGTCACCGAGGTGCTGGCCAACTTCGACGGCACCGTGCTCAGGAACGGCCGCTACGTCGTGCGTGTCATCGCCCGCAACGACATCGGCCTCGGCCGGGTCGAGGCGCTGGTGCTCGATGTCGTCGGCGATGCGAAATTCGGGCGAAACCGGCTGGAGTTCGACGACATCGAACTCGACCTGGCCGGTTTCCCCCTCCGAATGACCCGGGTGTACGACTCGCTGCGCGCCGATCAGGACGGTGACCTCGGCTTCGGCTGGTCGCTGGGCCTCGTCGACGCCGATATCGGTGAAACCGTTCCGGACACGGGCACCCTCGGCCTGTTCGGATCGACCCCGTTCCGCGTCGGCACCCGGGTCTACCTCGACGCGCCGAGCGGCGAGCGACTGGCCTTCACCTTCGATGTCGAAGCCGGCCCCCCGAGCCCGCTGGGCCAGAGCTATCGCGCCGTGTTCGAAGCCGATCCGGGCAACTACCACCGGCTCGAGGTGCCGCAGGGAGACCAGGCCTTCCTGAGCCTGAACGCCGACGGCACGGTCACGCTCTTCGGCTTTGCCTTCCCGTGGAACCCGGAACAGTACGTGCTGATCGCGCCTGATGGCCGTCGCTACTTCATCCACGAGGACCAGGGCCTGCTTGCGGCCGAAGACCCGAACGGCAACCGCATCAGCGTCAACGACAACGGCATCGATCACTCCGACGGTCCGGGCCTGCAGTTCGTCCGCGACGCGCAAGGGCGGATCATCGAAGTCCGCGACCCCGACGGCAACGGCTGGACCTACGGCTACGACGCAGCCGGCGACCTGGTCTCGTTCACCGACCCGGACGGAAAGGAAACGACCTACGTCTACCGCACCGACCCGGCGCACTACCTCGAGATGATCATCGACCCCGAGGGCCGGATGCCGCGGCGCTACGAGTACGACCCGGATGACGGACGACTGGTCGCGATCATCGACGAGAACGGCAACCGGCGCGAATCGCTCTACGACCCGCAAGGCTTCATCGGCCTCGAGACCGACGCGCGCGGCAACATTACCGAGATCCAGTACAACGAGCGCGGCAACGTCACACGATTCGAGGACCCGAAGGGCAACGTCACGCAGTACGAGTACGGCGACCCGGCCAACCCCGACCGCGAGACCCGCCTGGTCGACCCCAGCGGTGAGGAATGGGAATACGGCTATGACAACCAGGGTCGCCCTGTCAGCCTGAACTCTCCACTGGTGACCTTCGGCAATCAGCGCATCACGGTCGAGTACGACGCGTTCGGCAACATCACGCGCTACGACGACTACAACGGACGAACCAGCGAATTCACCTATGACACCGCTGGCAATCGATTGACCGAACGTCCCTTCGACGGCCTGGACCACGACTTTGCCTGGAATCCGGACGGCCGATTGCTGACACGCTCGCGCGGGGACAGCGACATCACCGAGTACCAGTACGACGCCAACGGCTACCTGAGCCAGCGCAGCGACGCAGCGGGCAACCGGGTCGACTACCAACGAACGGCCAGCGGGCGTCTCATCGGTTTTGAGGATCCGGACGGCCCGTTGACGATCAGTTTCACGCCGGCCGGCTTGCTGAACACACAGACCGACGTGCTCGGAAACACCGCAACGCTGGTCGAGAACGCCGACGGCTCGTTGACCCGAACCGACCGGCTCGGCAACGTCACGCGGATCGACTTTGATGCCAACGAACGCCCGACCCGCGTCGTGTTGTCGGGCGGCGCCGAGATCACGACCAGCTACGACCCGGACGGCAATCCATCTGCGGTCAGCGATCCGCTCGGCAACACCAGCACCTACAGTTGGGACAGCACCAATGCGATGGTCGGCTTCACCGATGCCGTCGGACAGTCCGAGAGCCGCGTCGTGGACGAAAACGGCAACGTGGTGGAAGTGATCAACCGCAACGGTCTGCGGCGAACCTTCGAGTGGGACGCCAACCGCCGGCTGCGCTTCGAGCGCTGGCACGACGGCAGCGGCACCGTGGTGCGCGAGATCGAGCTGACCTACAGCGCGACCCGCGGCCTGCAGCGCGTCGACGACCGGGTTGATGATGGCGTCGGCGGCGAGACGTATACGCTCGAGTACTCCGGCACCCTACCCCGTCCGAATCGTGTCGACTACGTACTGCCTGGCCAGGCGGGTTGGAACGTCAGCTACAACTGGAGCGGGAGCGCGGAATTTCCGACCGCTGTCAACGCCAGGATCGGGCTCAACGTCGCGCGAACCAGTATCGGTGTCGATGTCTTCGGAGGGCGCAGCTGGGGACTGCGGTGGACGCGCCCCGGCAACAGCGGCAACTTCGTTCGCATGATCCGGCGCGGTGACGGCAAGATCAGCCGAATCGAGCGTACGACCGCATTCGGGGGCAGCTCCCCCCGTTCACAGACCCGGTATGGCTACGACGCGCTGGGTCGCCTGAGCTCGATCCGACACGAAGACTCGGCCGGCCTGTTGCTTCATCCGAACGGCGAGCTGCTCTATCAGCACGATGCCGAAGGAAAGATCACCGAAGAGCAGCATGCGGGCAACACGGTGGGCTATGCCTACGACGTCGACAGCCAGTTGACCGCGGCCACCCATGACAATCCGGCCTACCCGGACGAGAGCTACGGCTACGATATCGCCGGCAACCGGATCACGTCGCACCTCGCGCCCGGCACGGCGACGGTGGAGGCGGCCAATCGAATCAGCGCCGCCGGCGACTTTGCCTACGAGTACGACAACGCCGGGAACATCACGCGCAGAACGAACAACGCCACCGGTGAAGTCACCGAGTTCGCCTACGACCACCGCAACCGCCTGATCCTGGCCACGGTCCACCCGAGCCTCGGCGCGCCGGCCACGACCACCATCGAAATGCAGTACGACTACCGCGACCGGCTGCTCTATCGGATCATCGACGGCCAGAAGACCTGGTTCCTGCACGATCGGAAGAACATCATCGCCGAGTTCGCCGACGGCGCGACCGATATCAATGCCGCGTACCTCTACGACCCGTCGTCGATGGACCAGGTCTACGCGGCCTGGCGCGACGATGCGATCGGCGAACGCTGGTTCCTGCGCGACGCGATCGGATCGATCCGCGGCATCACCGATGAAAACTACCTCGCGCTGAGCTGGGTCGACTACGACGCCTACGGCAACCTGCAGCCGGGTTCGCTGCCGGCCGGCGGCGAGCCGCTGCGCTTTGCCGCCCGACCCTACCTGGACGCGATCGGCCTCTACGACAATCGCCGCCGCTTCCTCGACCCGCAGCTCGGCCGGTTCACGCAGGAAGACCCGATCCGGCACGGTGGAGCAGACTTCAATCTGTATCGATACGTCTTCAACCACCCTACCGGCATGACCGACCCCAGCGGAGAAGCGGCGTACGATTACGCATTGCTCTTGGAGACGATTATTGCCGCGGCTTTGACGAACCCGGAATACCCGGACGACCTGACCTTCCCCTGCCACATTGCGAACTGGTCAGCTTACAACTTTGCCTATTTCGAACCTCTCGCTGGAATCATCATGGACCCGACCCAGGCCATTGGAAACCCAACGATCGAGCGAGCGGATCTGCAACCGATCACGGGCTGCAACCCGCCTTGAAAAACAAGCGGAGAATCCAGAGTTCCGTTCGATGAAGTCCGCGCGCTGCGGCCGGTGAGCAGGGCGTCATCGTCGACCGCCGAGTGCACAAGCAGGAGACCGACTCTCCGAACGCGCTGGCACGTGGCAGTGAGGCCCAAGAAGTCAACGGCCCGGACCGACGCCCTTCAGCACAATCCGCTGAAGGGCGATGAGAATTCGGCTCGATTCCAATCCGGCACATCGGTCCATTTCCCTCGCTGGATTGGCATCGCCTATCGCTACGGGAGAGACTGAAAATCTCGATGAAGGGTTCTCTTGGACACCTTGCCGAAATGGCTCGATACTGTTATTTTGAACAGTATGCGAACACGAGCTCGCCCTGACTCCATTCCAGCGCCGCCCCGGGGCCGCGGCGCACTTGGCAATCCCGAGCATCGCTTCACCCGCGTCGAAAACAGGGCGGTCGACGACGGCTGGCCGCGGGAAATCGAAGATCTACCGCCGGTCCGGACGACGGTCACGGCCGAGACCGCCAAGACGATCATCAGCCGCAATCAATCGCCGGACGTCCCGTTCGAGCAGTCGATCAACCCGTACCGCGGCTGCGAACACGGCTGCGTGTACTGCTTTGCTCGACCGTCGCACAGCTACCTGGACCTGTCGCCGGGGCTGGACTTCGAGACGAAGCTGTTCTTCAAGCAGAACGCGCTCCAGTTGCTGGAGGCGGAGCTGCGAAACCCGAAGTACGAGTGCAAACCTATCGTGCTCGGCATCAACACCGACGCCTACCAGCCGATCGAGCGAGAATTGAAGATCACGCGCCAGCTGCTTGAATTGCTTCTTGAATATCGCCACCCGGTGTCGATCCTGACCAAGGGCATCACGATCCTTCGCGACCTCGACGTTCTCGGCGAACTGGCCGATCGAAACCTGCTGTCGGTCTCGGTCAGCCTCACAACGATGGACAATGAATTGAAGCGCACGCTGGAACCGCGCACCGCGTCGCCGACCGGTCGATTGAAGGTGATCCGGGCGATGGCCGACCTGGGCCTGAAGCCCGGCGTACTGGTCGCGCCGGTCATCCCGCAGGTCAACGACCGCGAGATCGAATCCATTCTCGAGGCGGCAGCCGAGGCCGGCGCCGGTTCGGCCGGCTACGTGCTGCTGCGTCTGCCGCACGAATTGAAGACCGTGTTCCGCGAATGGCTCGAAACGCACTACCCGGATCGCGCGAAGCACGTCATGAGCCTGGTGCAGCAGATGCGCGGCGGCAAGGAGTACGACAGCGCCTTCGGCACGCGGATGACCGGCACCGGGCCGTTCGCGACCCTGATCCGCAATCGCTTCCGCGTGGCCCAGCGCAAGTTCGGACTTGCCGCAGACGACAGGTTCGAACTGGACACCACGCGATTCCGCCGCCCGGCGCGCAGCGGCGACCAGCTGGCACTGCTGTAAGCACGATGTCGGCCCGCCGGATCGAATGAACCGCCTTGTACGTCGAAGCCGCCCGTGCCCCGGCGCGCTGGATTGACATCGAAGCGACACGCGCCGTCTACCGTCATCGCTGTTCCTTCGCTGGCAGAGTCCATGCCCGATCACTCCGCCCGTGCGTCGAATGCGCACCTGACCGGCGCCAACGCGCTTCGCGACGACGTCGACCAGCCATGGGAACAGGATAATCAGGCCTGGTGGGACTGGTATGTCTCGCTGGGCAGCGCCGAACTGGACGCCGAACTGGACGCCGATCCCGACGCCGCGGCCGGAGCAATCGAGGCGGCCGACGCCCGGCTCGCCGAGGAACTGCGCTCGATCGCGGCGGCGGACGACGACGAACTCACCGACGAGCTCGCAACCGAGTACCCGCTGACCGAGGCCCAGCGTTCGTTCTTCCGTGCGCAGGGGTTCATCAAGCTTCCGGGCGTCCTGTCGGCGCGCGCCGTCGCCCGCCTGCGTGCCGAAATGCGCACGCTGTTCGTCACCGAGTTCAGCGTCGATCCGGATCGCGGCGCGACGGACCGATTCCTGAGCCTCGAGATGGCCTGGCTGGACCATCCGGTCATGGAGCGCTACGTGCGTTCGCCGCGCATCGGCGGCCTGTGTGCGCGGCTTCTCGGCGTCGACGCCGTCCGCCTGTACCACGACAACCTGCTGGCCAAGCAGCCCGGCTGCGGCCGCACGCCCTGGCACTACGACCGCCACCATTTCCCGATCGCCACCGACGACATCGTCACGGCGTGGATCCCGGCGCAGGCCGTCCCGTCGGTGATGGGGCCCCTGACCTTCGCCGGACCCATCGACGTCCATCGCCTCGTCGAGCAGGTCCCCTTCGACAAGTTCGGGACCAGCTACGACCGGCGCGTGGACGACACCTTCCGGTCCTCCGATACCGTCCGTGTCCATGCACTGCCCTTCGAGATCGGCGACGTCAGCTTCCACCACAACCTGTGCTTCCACAGCGCCGGCCGCAACCGGACGAGATTCAGCCGCATGGCGCTGGCCAACACGTACTTCGCCGACGGAGCTCGCGTCGTCGATCGGCCTACCATGGTGTCCGGCGACTGGCGAAAGTTCATGCCCGGCGTCGAACCGGGCGACGTGATCGACAGCCCGCTCAACCCGATCTGCGGCCGACGGTAGAACGGAGCGGCCTTCCTTCATGACGCCGGGAACGAGAATGGCAGAACCCGAAAACGACCTCCGAGCCGACGTCGACCGCCGCCTGGGCGCGCTCGACGGCATCGACCCACTCAGCGACGAGCGCTACCACCGCACGCACGAACGCTTCGAAGCCGCGAGCGATCAACGTCAGCGGATTCTCGACTGGTTCGAGCGGTTCATCGGCCATGGCGAGCGGGCCGATACGCCGATTTCGAAAGTGCTCAGCATCGGCTGCGGCGGCGGCGTGATGGACCGGCGGATCGTCGACGTCATCGCCGAGCATTCCGGGCCGATCCACCTGACGGGCGTCGATCCGAATCCGGAGCACATCGACGCCTTCACGAGCGCGTTCGGCGCCACGTCGCACCAGGTCGATGCCTTCGCCGGCGGCTTCGAGGATTTCCGATCCGAGCGCCGCTTCGACCTGGTCTATTTCCTGCATTGCCTGTACTACTTCGAGACCATCGAGCAACCGTTGATCGATGCCGCCGAACGCCTTGCGCCGGGCGGCGCGCTCGTGGTCCTGCAGGCCCCCAACGACGACCTGAATCATCTCGCCGATCGCGTCTGGCGAAAGCAGTTCGAGCAATCGGCCTGGTACAGCGACGATGTCGCCGACGTACTCGCCGGCATGGATGGCCGGACGACGCGGACCCGGATCGAGGCATGGGTCGATGTCACGCCCTGCTTCCGGCCCGGAGATCCATCAGGCGTGGAACTCCTGGACTTCATCGTCCAGGCCGATACTCGCGATTTGCCCGAAGCGCTCGGCGATTCGCTGCGCGACAGCCTCCGTTCGATCTGCGAGACGCGCGGCGACCGCTTGCGGGTCTCGCACCCGGTGGATGCACTGGTGTTCCAGCCCGGCGCGGCCTAGTAGGCGGGCGTTCGAGTTCAGCGACGAAGACCTTCCGGTCGAGCCCTCTACCACGACCGGGACGCCTCCGAACCCTGTCGGCCGTCATTGCGCCATCGAACGGGTGATCCGATCGATTCCGACCTCGCGACTGTCACCCCGCCGTCAACGGAGTGCAGTACCGTTGCGGGGTCGACCCCACCGGAACCCGACCATGCGCCAGTTCGCATCTTTCCTGATCCCGGCGATCCTCATCACTCCGGCCCTCGCCGATTCCCCGCCCACCTTTCTCGGCGCACCCGAGGTCATCGCTTCGACATCCGGGTCCGACCGGTTCGTCGGGCGGGTATTCGAAGACCTCGACCGCGATTCGACGCTGGACCCCGGCGAACCGGGCGTGGCCGGCGTGCGGGTCAGCAACGGACTCGACTGGACGGTCACCGACGACCAGGGCCGCTATGCGATCGCCGCGCGCGAGGACATGAACCTGACCATCGTCCAGCCGTCCGGGTGGCGGGTCCCGGTCGACCCTTACAACCTGCCGCAGTTCTTCTACGTGCACAAACCCGGCGGCTCGCCGGGCCGGCTGCGGTTCGGCGGCCTGCCGGACACCGGGCCGGTACCGGCTGCGGTGAACTTTCCGCTGGTTCGCCGTGAGACCCACGGAAACGCCTTCCGCTGCGCCGTCCTCGGCGACACCCAGACCTATTCCAACCAGGAAATCGACTGGCTGCGGGACGGCCCGATGACCGACCTGCTGGCAGAAGGACTGGACGCCGACGACTGCATGCTCTACGTCGGCGACGTGGTCGGCGACGACCTCGGCCTGCTGCCGCGCCTGACGCAGGTCGGTGCCGCCGTCGGTGCACCGCAGTGGCTGGTCCACGGCAACCACGATTTCGACTTCGACGCCGCCAGCGACGACGACTCGGCCGACTCCTGGCGCCGGATCGTCGGTCCGGAGTACTACGCATTCGAGCAGGGCGAGGTGCTGTTCGTCGTCCTCGACAACGTGGTCTACCCCTGCGGTCCCGATCCGGCCGACGCCAGGCACGACTTCTGCACCGACCCCGAACGGCCGACCTACAACGGTCGGGTCACCGCCGAGCAGATGACCTGGCTTTCCGGCCTGCTCGACACCCAGCCGATGGACCGGAAGGTCGTCGTCGCCACCCACGTGCCGCTGGTCTCGTTCGTCGATTCGCGCAGCCCGAAACACCAGACGGACAACACCGGCGAGTTGCATGCCCTGCTGGCGGGCCGCCCTGCGCTCGCGCTGAGCGGTCACACCCACACGATCGAGAACCACGCGCCGGGGCAGGTCTTCGAGGGCTGGGCGGATAACGCCGGCGTGGACTCGCTGCCGTTCCGCCACATCGTGGCCGGCGCCGGGTCCGGGGCCTGGTTCGCCGGCGACTTCACGATCGACGGCAACCCGATGACATTGCAACGAATGGGCGCACCCAGCGGCGTGCTACTGCTGGACTTCGACGGCGTCGAGGTCCGCGAGCGCTACCGCGGATCGCGCGTCGATCCCGAACGGCGCCAGTGGATCGCTCTGAACACCCCGGCATTCCGCACCTGGTTCGATGCGATCATGGACTGGAGGGCGCAGGACCGGGACACGCGCGACCCGATCCCGCCCTACTCGATCAACGACCTGGCCGATACCGGCGTGCTGACTCCGGCCGACCTGGCCGACGGTACCTGGCTGACCGCCAACATCTGGGCCGGCTCCAGCGAAACCGGCGTCGTCGCGACGCTGACCGGATCCGATGGATTCGCCGTCGAGCTGACGCTGGAGCGGACCCAGTCGGGCACCGGGGAGGCGCCCAGGATCGGCGCCGAATGGGCCGACCCGTTCGCCGCGCAGCGTCAACTCTCGGTGGCGCGCTGGGCCCTGAACAGCACCCTCGGCGAGGAGCGTGCGCAGGGCTTCGAGCAATTCAAGGGCAGCCGCCGCGGACCGGGCTGGCCGCAACCGCAGGGGGCCGTGGCCGATCGCAACATGCACCTGTGGCGCGCGCGCCTGCCCGGGGACCTGGTGCCGGGGGTCTACACGGCCGAAGTCACCTCCATCGACCGCCACGGCCAGTGGTCCTCCGACCGCCTGCTGTTCGAAGTCCACGACGAGCGCCCGCCGCGATTCTTCCGCAACGACGTCTGGTCCGGCTCCGGAAACTGACCGAAGACCGGCCCCGGTCGACTCCGGCCGTCGGATCGGCGGGCTCGTGCCTTCCGTAGCTGCTGTCGAGAATCGAGATTCCTCGGCATTGCGGTCGGGAACGATCGCGGGTCAGGGCGTGTCGCTGCCCTCGGCGATCCGCAGCGCCGGCATCCGCTGTCCGCCCTGGTAGAGAATCAGCGTGGTCGCCGGGCCGCTCGCGGGAAGGTCGAACTCGATATCGGCGCCGACCTCCGTGCTGAAGAACCGGACGTGCGATTCGGCCTGCATCGGAATCGCCGGCTGGCCGGTCGCCTGGACTTCGAGCCGCCCTTCGTCGACGCGCACCGTCATCACGAACCCGGGCTGAAGTTCGTAGCGGCCTTCGAGCCGCTGGAGCTGCTCGACCGGCACCTCCACGGCTTGCCGAGTCTGGACCTCGTCGCTGATCTTTTCGGCGCGCTCCGGATCAGCGCCCCAGGGGTTCTGCAGCGCAACCGCAACGACCCTGCCTTCGGCATCGCGCTCGATCAGGAAGGCGCTCAGCGACGTCTCGAACGCCAGCCGGTCGCCGGAGATCGGATATACGTCGAACTCCTGGCCGCCGTTGCGCTGACTGATCAGTTCGCCGTCTTCGAACCGGATCGTGCGGATCTCGTCATCATTGATTCGATAGGTGCCCTGGACCTGTGCGAGCCGGGCTTCCGACCATTCAACGGATTCCTCCTCGATCGGATAGCTGTTTCCAGTTGCGAGCCCGGCCAGCCGAAGTGCAAGGTCCCGTGCGCCCCAGCCCGGACCCGCGCGGTTGGCCAGGATGACGACCGACAGGTTCTCGGCCGGCAGATACAGGGCATACGTCTGGAAGCCGAAAATGCCGCCGCCGTGGGTCAGCGCAGCCAGACCGAACCAGTCCTGGACGCCAATCCCGTAGCCGTAGTTGGCCCTTTCGGCCGCGCCCTCGGGCGTGATCATTCTCTGGTAAAGCTCGTCACCGAGGATTTCACCGCGGTGCAGGGCGACCTGCCAGCGATCGACGTCGCCGGCAGTCGCCATCAGTGCGCCGGCCGCGTGAGGCTGGGTCATCGACAGGAACGGCGCGCGCTGCGGCGCCTCGGCCGCGCCGTCGTAGCCCTCGACGCGTCCGGGGACGATGGCGAAATCGGGATAGGCATCGGTCTTCACGATCCCGTTCGGCACCAGCAGCGTGTCGCGCAGATAGTCGTTCCAGGGCTGTTCGGTCACCGTCTCGATCACCGCACCGATCAGCACATAGCCCGAGTTGTTGTACGCCCAGGACTCGCCGGGAGCAAAATCCACGGGTTCGTCGGCGAACACGGTGACCAGTTCCTCGGTCGTCAGATCGGTCCGAACGCGGCCCGAGGTCATGTAGCCCTCGATTCCGGTGTAGCTCTTGATGCCCGAGGTGTGGTTCAGCAGCTGGGCGATGGTGACTTTGCGCACCGGAAAGTCCGGCAGGAATTTCGACAGCGGGTCTTGAAGCTCGATCCTGCCCTCTTCGACCAGCTTCAGCAGTGCGGCGGCCGCGTACTGCTTGGTGACAGAGGCGAGACGGAACACGTGGTCGGGCTGCAGCGGCACTTCGAGCTCGACATCGGCCAGACCGAAGGCGTTCTCGTAGATCACCTCGCCGTCCCGGCTGACCACGACGGCAGCGCCCGGCGCATCGGCCGGGTAGACCGACGACAGCATTTCGTTCGCCTGTTCGGAAAACGCCGGCTCGGCGCGCACCGCAGCCGGAACGCACAGCGCAGCGGCAAAAAGAAGCACGAAAAGCGATCGGATCATCTTGGGGCTCCCGAGGTCGATTGAAGGTCTGACGTAACCGGGCAGCAGGCACCACCCGGCTGGCGAAGAACGCGCACCATGCATACGCCTCGACCGCGCCGGAGGTTACAGCGCCCCGCACCGGCACCGGCACCGGCATCGACAGGGTCGGCTCGATCGTCAGGACGATGGCTCGCCTGCTGCGCTCGCGGCGCCGGGCTGCGGCGAGCCGGCGTTTTCGACGACGAAGGCGCGGAATTCGGACGAGCCGCGGATCGGGTCATAGTACGGCATCAGGGGTTCGAGACCGGTCATGGCCCAGTTCGGCGCCTGCATGCCGTCGCGGAGGCATGCAACCGCTTCCGACGCTGCTCCGACCATCCCGAGGGCCCGGCAGGCGCCGTGACGCTGATTGATGAAGTGGGCCTGGTCGCGCGGCCCGCCACGAAACCAGGCGCGCACCAGTCGCTCGGTCTCGCTGCGCTGTCCCGCGACGGCGTGGACCAGCGCACGAGCGAGTTCGAACGCCGGCTCGAAGGTATCGAACGCTTCGGCATCCGTTCCACGCAGCCAATCCATCGCGCGGGATTGCAGCGCCTCGGGGCTGTCCTGCCCAAGCGCCGCCCAGTCGACCAGCATGCGTCCGACCCGGCGATCGGGCACCGCGACCAGTCCCCAACTCCGTCCCAGCGGCCCATCCAGCAGGGCGCGGGCCCGCGGGAACGCGCGGGCGGCCATCAGCGCCTCCCACTGGAGCACCGGTGGCGGCAGCGATCCGAATTCGCGCTCGATCCTGGTCACGTCCTCGGCCAGACGATTCACTTCGCCGGCCGCGTTCGCGCGCAGCAGCGCGCCGAGCAGGGCCAGCGTCAGGGTGTCATGCGGCGTGCGCTCGAGGACCGCTGCAGCTTCGTCGTAGCGGCGGAGCAGCGTCAGGTTCCAGGTCAGCCGGGTATCCCAGATGGCACTTCGCGGATCGATGGCGGCGCCCCGGCGCAGGGTCTCGGACACGCCGTCGAGATCGCCGAGGCGGCGTTGTATCCACGACCGCACTTCCAGCGCCTGGAGGTCGCTCGGACGGCGCTGGAGAACGAGATCGACCAGCCGGAAGGCCCGTGGATAGTCCTTGAGGACGTAATAGGTGTAGTACATCTGCGCGACCAGAAACTCCGAAGAGTCGGGCGCAAGCACCCGAATTCGATCGAGAATATCGTCCAGCCGGCGCAGCTGGTCGGGATCGCGATCGCGGAAATTCAGGTAGCTGAGCGAACCGGCCAGCTCGGCCCAGGCGCGGACGAAGGCCGGATCGAGTTCCACCGCGCGCTCCAGCGCGGAAACGTACTCCGGTTCGCCGAGCGTGATGTTCTTCCGCAGCTGCATGGCTTCGTGGAACGCACGATACGCGGCCATGTTTTCGGTCGGAATCACGCGCAGCGCATCGGCCTCGTCGCGCGTCAGGTTGGCGTGCAGAGCATTCGCAACCGCGCGTGCGATTTCCGACTGGACCTCGAAAATGTTCGCAGGGGTCAGTTGGCGGTCGTACTGGTCCACCCAGAGGTGCGTATCGGTGCGCGCATCGATCAGCTGGACATTGATCCTGATCCGGTCACCGTCGCGCTGGACGCCACCTTCGAGGATCGCGTCGGCCCCGAGTTCCCGACCGATCTCGCGGAGGTTCATTTCCGGATCCGCATACTCCAGCACCGACGTCCGTGAGATCACGCCCAGGGAGTCGAACTGAGCGAGTTGCGTCAGCAGGTCGTCGTGGATGCCGGCAGCAAAGAACACGCTGTCCGATCCGCGATCGTTGGACGCGAAAGGAAGCACCGCCAGCATCATCGGGCCGCTAGCGGCCGGCTGCCCACTCTCCGGCGCGGGCTCGTGGATTCGGTAGACGGCGGCAAGTAACGCCACGGCCAGCGCCGCCGACAGCACATAAAGCCGCAAGGTCGGCGAACGGCCGGCCCGGGATGCCTCGTGCGGTTCGGGCTCGATGGCACCGACCGGCGGATCGGCATCCCGCCGACGAACCGGCGCCGACGGAGAATCGCCGGCGTCCGCATCCGCCGGCGGCGGAAAATGGGCGATGAAGCCCCGACGGACCACGGTCTCGATATAACCGTTTCGTTCGCCGGGCGTCAGGCGGCTGCGCAGGATCGAAATACAGCGATTGATTGCATGATCGGACACGATCCGGCCGTCCCAGACCTCGCGGATCAGGTCGTCCCGACCGATCAGCTGATCCTGGTGGTCAAGGAAGAAGGCAAGCAACCGGGCCACCTTGGGCTCGAGACGGACGACGTCCTGGCCGTCGTCGAGGTCGCCGGTCGTCTCGTCGAATCGCCAACCGCCGAAGCGGCGGACCGACCGTTGTTCGTCATCGCTGGTCTGCATTCACCTGCCTTGTATCGGTTCGCCTTCTGCAGCGCATCGCGAGACCGCCAATATCGCCGACCAATTGCATGAGAAACAAGGTCTTGAGGTGCGATCAGAGGATCATCATCGGAAAATCAGGGTTTGATCAGGCTCCGCCATGCAGCAACTCGCATTGTGACGACACGCAGCAGGACCGGCGCTGATCGAGATGCCCATCACAGAAGTATAGGGCAGCGCCGTCCGGGCCGGTGTACGGACCGGGGTTTTCTGCAGCGAACAGGCGCGCACCTGAGCACGGTGCCTGCCAGTACGAGTTCATCCTGACCGAAGCATCCACGAGATCGGGCGCCAAGGCCGCCCAGGAGAGAAGACTATGGAAACGAAACGACTTCAACGCACAGCCATCGGCGTGGCCCTCGCTGCCGCGCTGGCGCACCCCGTAACCGGGCTCGCCCAGGATGCATACGATTACACATCGGTGATGCTGCCGGGCTCCGTGGGTTCACAGGCGTTCGGCATCAACGAACGCGGCCGGATTGCGGGAAACGCGTTCGTCGATGAAGGCAACATCGGGTTTACCTACGACGTGAAGAAAGACCGGTTCGACCTCGTCGAGGACGTCGCCGGATTCGACATCACGATCATTTCGGCCAACTCGAACCGGGGCGACCTGGTCGGCAGCGTCGTCGATGTGACTGCGGATGTCCAGAGCGGGCTGCTGCTGGACAAGCGCGGCAACGCCCACGTCTTCGATCATCCGGATGCCGTCAGCGGCACGTCCGCGCGCGCCATCAACAGCAGCGGCACCATTACCGGAATCCGGGATTCCTCCGATCCGGATGTCATTCTCGCTGGATATATCTACGACAGCCGCACCGAGACCTTTACCGACATCGTGCCCAGCGCGCTCACGATCCCGCAGGGCATCAACGCCCGCGGCGAGGTGGTCGGCAGTGCGATCTTCTTTACCGAGAACGACCCATGCAATCCGGGCGCCGCGCCAGGCGGAATCGTTCGCTACGGTTGGTTTCGATCGGACGAAGGGGACGTGCGCTTCTTCACGGTCAACGGCTCCCCCGCCAGTGCGCGCGGAATCACCGACTCCGGCACGATCATCGGATTCACCCCCGGCACCGAATCGGTCGGCTTCGTGACCGGGATCCCGGAAGGCCAGTGCATGGACATCAGCGTCGGTCCGGAAGAGGTGGTGGCATTTCCGGGAGCGAACCAGACGTTCGCACAATCCATCACGAACTCGGGCACGGTGGTCGGCCAGTACGTGGACGCCGACGGCGCGCAACAGACCTTCGTCGCCACGCCGAACTGAACCACCTCCACCGGGGCCGGCCCGGACTCTCCAGGACCCCGGCCTCGCGCCGGGGTTTTTCGTGTCGACCGAACAGCGCGATCGGCGGCCGAGGTCGTTCTCAGGCGTCCCAGTCGTCCCGGAACACGAGATCCGAATCGGACAGACAGAACAGGTGGGCAATTCGGAGCTCGCAGGGCAGACCCGTGCCGGGGTTCGATTCAGCCCAGGAAGTCCCGGCGAGATTGGCCTGGCCGGTCTCGCCGCTTCCGGTCGATGTGGCCCAGCCACCGCAGGTGTCCGACGAAACCGTTCCGTCGAAGAGCGTGCCCGACCAGGCCTGTTGCCGAGTGATGAAACTGCCGTCCGACGCGCGATTCAACGCCGTCAGGGCGCCGGCCCCGTCGCGGAGTGAAGCCAGGTCGTCGGCGAATCGTACGCCATCGATCCGGGCCCAAGGAAGATCCGGATGATCGAAGCGGTTCCACGCCGGCGTGCTTCCCGCGCTCAGAAATGCCTTGAACGAGCCGCTGTCGTACAGGCCGGCTTGTGCCGCCAGGTTCCGACAGACCCGGTCGCCACCGGCAACGCCGGCGATTCCGTCGGCCTCGACATTGTCCTGCATCGCTCCGAAGACGCGAGCCGGCGAGATGAACGCCTGTCGGATTCCCGGTGAATCCGGGACGATCTCGGCCGGTTCGGTATCGACGCGGAAACAGGCAAGTCGACCGCCGGTACCGCAGCCGAGGCCGAACCCGGAACCCCAGTTCGACGAGGTCAACTCGGGGAAGCCGGCACTGACCGAACCCGACTCGCTCGTGAACCCCGAACATGTATTGGCCGCGGTCCCGAACTCGTTGCTTCCAGTGATCACGGCGCCGGATTGCCGCATTCCGCTCTCATCGAGCCAGAGCGGGTAGTACATCGTCTCGCTTTCCGGGAAGTGCATTTCGACCGCATCGGGAAACACCGGCCGTGAATCGGGCCGGAACCAGGGATTGCTGTCGCCCGGCGCCGGTGGCGCACCCAGCCCGCAATCGTCGAATCTCCTTCCAGCCAAGCCCTGGATGCGGCAGTACGCATCGTCGGTGCCGTCGGACAGGTATGCAGCATAGATCCCCGGCAGCCCCGCCGCGTCGGCCCGCGTCTGGCAGATCGCGTCGCCGGCGGCCAGGCCGATCTGCCCGCCCGACTCCGGCCAGGTCGAGAGATCGGCCGTTCCTGTCGTGGATGTCAGGAACACGAAGTTGTCGGACGCGGCCGCGGTGCTGCAACCTAACGCCAGACTCGCCGACAGCAGGATTGCGGAACGAACCTGTCGAGTGGTCATGAACGTCTCCCTTTCATGGAATGGCTGCACGCCGGCCCTCCCGGTCGAGAATCCACTTCCCTCGGCATCGTGCCACGGCCGAATCACCGGATCAATGTGCTTTGGAATGATCAGCGGGATCGGCTCCCTGAAGGACTGCGCGGCCGCGATGTCGAGCGCCGGCGCGGGCCGTTCGATTCCGGGCCGAACCCGGCTACTATCCATATCGGGCCTCGAACGGATCGCACCGTGGAACTCCAGGGCAGCATCACCATCAACGGCAGGAGGTACGAGAAAGGCGACACCGTGCCCTGGTATGCGATCTACCCGTTCTTCATGGTGCACATGGGCGCGTTCGGCGTTTCCGGCTTCTTCATGGCCTATTCCGCAAAGGGCGCGCCACTGCCGTTCCTTTACCTGCACGGTGGCTTCGCCTGCCTGGTCTACCTGGTCTTCTACATGACGCTGTTCGGCGTCGACCGGGTTCGCTGGATGTTCATCAACGCCGCGCTCGGCCTGTTCGGCATCTATGCACAGATCGACTGGATCCTGGCGCTGTTCGACCGACAGGCCGGCGACTACTCGGTCTGGCAGCACGCCATCCCCTTCCTCTACTACGTGCTCTACACCTTCCTGCTGCACCAGATGGTGCTGGACGTTTTCAAGGCCCGCAGCGACGACCGCAGGCGCCGCCGCATCGATGGGCTCTACATCGTCGTCTCCGTCCTGGTCTATGGCCTGATCTGGCTGAGTCAGCGCTGAGGCTTCGATCGCCCAATCCGGACGCACCCGGCCGCCCACCCCGGTGAAGGCCGGCGATGCGGGTTCGCGTATGACAGCACGAACCCGCATCGAGTCCGCCGTGCCGGACCTGGAGCTTCGACAATGGACCGTGCAAGGTCATGGATGGCGGCCTCCCTGCTGGCCGCCCCACTCTACGCGTTCGCGCAGCCCGCCGAACTGGTCTCCCGCCCCGCCGACGCCGAGTTCTTCGGCGGCTTGGGCAACGCCAATTCCGGCGGCCTCGACGCGTGCGGGTTTTCCGGCGACGGCAGCCGGCTGGTGTTCTTCAGCTCCGCCTTCAATCTCGTTCCCGGCGACGCCAACGCCACCATGGACGTCTTCGTCCACGAGCTCGGCAACCCGACGCTGCAGCTGGTCAGCCGCACCAGCGCCGGCGAACAGGTCGACGATTTCACCGCGGGATCGACAATCAGCGCCGACGGACGCTACGTGCTGTTCGAGTCCAAGGCCGGAAACCTCGGCGTGGTCGGGGCGTTCCAGGGCTTCCGCCGCGACCTCGATACCGGGACCACGATCCCGATCAGCTTCGCACCGGACGGCAGCGACCTGCCCAACGCCAGCCCGACGGACCTGTCCGGCGACGGCAACCTGGCCCTGTTCACCGCCGACGACCAGGCCTGGCTGCGCGACATCGCACAGGGCACGACAACGCGAATCAGCGACGGCATCGACGGCCAGGGCGCCAACGACCTGGTGATCCGGCCCCGGATCTCGGCCGACGGCACGCGGGTGGTCTTCTACAGCCCCGCGACCAACCTGGCCGTCGGCGACACCAACGGCCTGCGCGACGTCTTCCTGCACGACCTGTCGCTCGGAACGACCTCGCGCATCGAAGGGATGGGCGGTGCCGAGCCGGACGGCGAATCGGAGCTGGCCCGGATCTCGGGCGACGGCGCCTGGATCGTGTTCGAGTCCGACGCGACCAACCTCGTGGCAATGGACACCAACGGCGAGCGCGACATCTTCCTGCACGAAATCCAGACCGGCGTCACGACCCGGATCAGCGAGGACGCCAACGGGATCGGCGGCAATGTGCTCTCGAGGCGCCCGTCAATCAGCGAAGACGGACGCTTCGTGGTGTTCGAATCCGAAGCCGACAACCTGGTTCCCGGTCTGACGGGCATCGAGCGTCGATTGTTCCTGTACGACCGCCAGTTCGACACGCTGACCCGGATCGCGGAGGACGCGGCGTTTCCCCTGTCGGCCTGCGTCACCAGCAGCGGGAACACCGGCTGGGTGGCCTTCGCGGCGAACGATCATCCCCTGCTTCCGCCGAATCTGACCCATCTCCAGCTGATCCTCGAACCGTTCACGTCCAGCGACCCGGACGGCGCCGACCGCGGCAGCGACGCCAGCGTCGTGGTGTCGCGAAGCGACCCCGGCCTGCCGGTCAACGTCGGCAACGGAAGCAGCCTGCGCCCGGCGCTCGCCGCCGGCGGAACCCAACTGGTCTTCCGCACCAACGCCGGCAACCTGCTGGGCGAGTCGCCCGGCGGCACGCAGATCGTCCGGCTCGACCAGGCCACGGCCGCGCTGGAGACCGCCTCGCTGGGGTTCGACGGCGAACCCGCGGCCCTGGCGTTCCCGGCCACCAAACCATCGATCAGTGCCGACGGCAACCGCGTCGCGTTCCGGAGCCGCTCCTCGAACCTCGTCGTGGACGACACCAATAACGCCGAAGACGTGTTCGTCCGCGACCTGGGCCTGGGTCAGATCGCGCGGGTCAGCGTGTCCGGCACCGGTGAAGAAGCCGACGGCGGCAGCGACGATCCGGTCATTTCCGCCGACGGCAGCGCCGTTGCCTTCCACTCAGACGCCAGCAACCTGGTGCCCGACGACACCAACGGCGAAGCCGACATCTTCGTCCGCCAGCTGGCCGGCGGCGTCACCGAGCGCGTCAGCGTGAACGCCGACGGCAGCCAGACCGACGAGGACAGCGAGAACCCGGACATCAGCGGCACCGGCCGCTTCGTGGTGTTCGCGTCGCGCGCCGATCTGCTGAACCCGGGAGGCCCCTTCATCAACAAACAGATCTGGCTGCGCGATCGCCAGCTCGGTATCACCGAATTGATCAGCGCCACGCCGGGCGGCCAGCCGGGCAACGGCCTCAGCGACCAGCCGAGAATCTCCGCCAACGGACGCTGGGTCGCCTTCCGGTCGACGGCGGACGACCTCGATCCGACCTTCCCCGTTCTGCCCGGCACGGCGATCTACCTGCACGACCGCCAGTCCGGCATCACGTCGCTGATCAGCCTCGACGAAACCGGCGCCCCGGTGCCGGTGGATACGAGCGGCACGCCGAGGCTGGCCGCCGACGGCAGCGCGGTGCTGTTCCAGCGCTTCATCGACCCGGGCGACGGAACCGACGGACACGCGCCGACCCGCGGCGCCCCCGACGGCACGCTGTACGTGTTCGATCGGGTCGCACAGACCACTACGCGCGTCGATCCGGTCACCGTCGACGGCGCGGCCCCGGACGAGCTGGTGGAGCCGGCCGCGATCGAGCCCGGCGGCCGGGTTATCTACGTGGTCAGCTTCGCCAGCAACCTGGTGCCGGGCATGATCAACGGCGAGCAGGACATCTACCGCATCGACCTGGATGCGATCTTCGATGACGGCTTCGAGACTCAGCGGCCCTGACCGACGCGGTACCGCCGCCGACCGCAACGGCGCAGTAGCCGATCGCGCCCGGCCTCAATCGTCTGACTCGACGGCCTCGAACCGGGCCAGCGGCGCCATCCGGGCCCGGTTCAGCGTCAGCGAACCGTCCTCGCCCACGCTG
>Ga0209938_1000324_pt1 | contig 26396 bp, 20 predicted proteins | sample SalPonR2_C_D1_MG_FD_185708 | JGI IMG/M metagenome (GOLD analysis project Ga0209938, IMG submission 185708) | Salt pond soil microbial communities from South San Francisco under conditions of wetland restoration - Salt Pond MetaG R2_C_D1_MG... ... | reverse complement strand
TGGTTTCGCGCAGATATTCGGCATCGAGGTGGGTGTAGATTTCGGTGGTAATAATCGACTCGTGTCCCAGCATATCCTGTACGGCCTTGAGATCAGCACCTCCTTCTACCAAATGGGTAGCAAAGGAATGACGAAAGGTATGAGGGCTGACGTTCTTTTCAATGCCCGCCCGTGCCGCTGCTTTTTTGACTGCAGTAAATACCGAAACGCGCGATAACTTGCGACCCCTTCGGTTGAGAAAGAGAACGTTCTCGTCTTTGGGGTCAATGTGGCGCATGCGCCGGCGAACTCCTTCGATATACAGGTCAATGTGCTTTAGGGCTTCGGGGCCAATGGGAACGATGCGCTCCTTATTTCCTTTCCCCAGCACCCGAATGAACCCCACATCGCGAAAAATATTGGTCAGTCGTAAATCAGTAAGCTCGCTGACGCGCAGGCCGCACGCATAGAGCGTTTCCATCATAGCGCGGTTGCGTACACCGTGGTCGGTACTTAAGTCGATCGCCTCGAGAATAGCCTGAATAGATTCCGGAGAAAGTACTTCGGGTATTTTCCGCGATAAGCGTGGTGCCTCGAGCAACTCCGTAGGGTCCTGATTTATTAAATCCTCCAGCATTAGGTATCGGTAAAAGGTGCGCAAGGCCGAACGGATACGGGCCTGCGTACGAGCACTCAACTCTAACTCGTACAACCACTGAAAAAACGCTTGCAAAAATGGAGTATGTACCTCGGTAGGTGAAAGCGTCGCTTCGCGGAGATGTACGTATTCCTGCAGTTTGCCTACATCGCGTAAATAGGCATCAATAGTGTGGATAGAGAAGGATCGCTCCAGCATCATGTACCCACGAAAATTCTTTATGGCTATCTCCCAGGTCATGTGGCAAAATACATTTATTTCCGGACTGAAATTCCGCAGGTTGGAAAATGGACAAAAGTTAGTAATGTAACCTCAAAAAGTAGTATTAAGTACTTGTTTTAATAGTAATACTATCATATATTGCAGAAAAACTAACAAAGGCTTATGAGCACTACCGAATTTAGCACCCAATTTGACCGTATAAGTGGCAGCCTTTTTGCATTTGCTATGAATCTTACGCGCGATGAGGAATCGGCGCGTGACTTGGTACAAGAGACTGCCTACAAGGCTTTTAAATACCGCCGCCGCTACGAGCCCCAGACGAATTTACGCGCCTGGCTGATGACTATTATGCGCAACTCTTTCATTAACGATTACCGGAAACGCCAACGCCGGAAAACACTTAATGATTACACCAATAATAATTACCTGCTCAATTCAGGCGGCCGCTCCGTAGAGAATGGTGGTGAGCAATCTGTCTTGATGGAAGAAATCAATAATCAGATCGAATCTCTGGAGGAATGGGTAAAGCGCCCCTTTCGGATGCATCTGGCCGGCTATAAGTACGACGAAATTGCTGAGGCACTCGATGTACCATTAGGCACAGTTAAAAGCCGGATCTTCATCGCTCGCAAGCGACTGCAGGAATCGCTCCGCTATTTGTATCAAGCCCAGGGTTTTTCCGATATCATGAATTAGGACGGTCCACGCAGCGAGTAGCTATATTTGTCTGTCGGGTACACTAATCCCCAGTATCTTTTTCCGTTTGCCGATCTTATGGTTAAAAATAGGCGGAAGGCTTTGTTTATGAATTGCTTTTACGTAGAGTGTTATCCTACTATTAGGTACGAATACTTGTTTTTATCTTTAAACGTAAAGCGAAGAACCTGGGGGTATCCTGCTGCTTCCCATTCTTCGCTTTACGTCTTCCGGGAGGAGGGTAAGAGACCGATATGGACACTTTGATGTGAACAGGGTTCAAAACTAATTTGCCTAAAGAGGGTTTTGTTATAAATACTTAAACAATGACGGGTACTTTACAGCCGTTACAGCGGTTTTTCCGATTACTACAAATAGATCGAAAAGATATCGTATACATTTATGTGTATGCTGTCTTTGCCGGACTTATTACGCTGAGTTTACCCCTCGGGGTTCAGGCGATTATTGGTCTGATAGCCGGGGGCGATATGTCGGCCTCTCTGGTTATTTTGATTTTAATCGTTACGGTAGCTACGGCTTTGGCTGGTATTTTAAAGGTTATGCAGCTTACCGTTTCGGAGACGATACAGCGGCGTATTTTTGCCCGCTCGGCTTTCGATTTTGCCTACCGGGTACCCCGATTTAAGCTGGAGTCACTGACCAGTGAGTATGCTCCGGAGCTGGTAAATCGCTTTTTTGATACCCTCAATTTACAGAAAGGATTACCCAAAATTCTGATTGATTTCTCTACGGCGGTTCTACAGATTATTTTCAGCCTTATTCTGATTTCTTTTTACCACCCGTTCTTCGTCTTCTTCGGCATCGCGCTCATGGTTATTCTTTTACTCATCATTCGGTACACCGGTCCGGGCGGTTTAAAAACCAGTCTAAAGGAATCCAAGTACAAATATAAAGTCGTGTATTGGCTGGAGGAGGTAGCCCGCGCTATGGATACCTTCAAGCTGGCCGGAAAAACGCCTTTGCCGATGAAAAAGACGGATGATTTGGTATGTAATTACCTGGAAAGCCGCAAGGCACACTTCCGTATCTTGCTGTTCCAGTACGGTAATATTGTGGCGTTTAAGACCATTGTCACCGCAGGTCTTCTGGCTCTGGGTGGATACCTGGTCATTAATAACCAAATTAATATCGGGCAGTTTGTAGCCGCTGAAATCGTGGTGATTCTGGTAATGAATTCGGTTGAGAAAATCATCCTGACGATGGAGACTATTTACGATGTGCTCACTGCTTTGGAAAAGCTGGGCTACGTCACGGATCTCCCTATCGAAGAAAGTGAAGGGATGAATTTTGCGCAAATTGATTCCGGAGAGGGATTGCATATTCAGACGAGCAACTTGTCGTATACCTTTAATGATTCAAAAAAACCAGCCATTAAGGATTTGTCGCTTGATATAAAGCCTGGGGAACGGCTGTGTATTGCAGGGTACAATGGCTCTGGTAAGTCTACGCTATTAAAAATTCTGGCGGGGTTATATCTCGAGCACGAAGGTACGGTCTCTTATAATGGCTTTGCCTCGGGTAGTTTGGATAAAGAAAGTCTGCGGGGAGCTATCGGCGATATTTGCCCGGAAGAGGATATTTTCCGGGGCACTATTTTGGATAATATCGCCATGGGTAATGATGATATTGATGCCCGACAGGTGATGCAGGCTCTGCGCGATGTGGGGCTTGATCCATTCATTGAGCAGCAGAAGGAGGGCGTTCAGTTTGAGTTATTACCAGGCGGAAGTAATGTTTCCCGTTCGGTTCGTACCCGAATGATGGTGGCAAGAGCTATTGTGCGGCAGCCTATGATGCTGGCCGTGGAAGGTATGTTTCGCGGCATGGAAACGGGTGACCGCCTGCGCTTTGCCCGCCTGTTGGCTAACCGCGAAAATCCCTGGACGCTCATCGTGGTCAGTGACGATCCCATTATGGCTAGCCACTGCGACCGCATTCTAATTATGCGTAGAGGTCAGGTTGTGGAGGAAGGTAACTTTGATGAGCTTATACATAGTGAATATTTTAACGCCGTTTTCCGCACTTCCGACAGTATGATGCTCGCCAAGGGCGTAGAAAACCTTAGTGCAGAGTAACCCTCATAAGATGAGGAGTAAAATAAAAAAGTATGCTTAATATCTCTAGCAACAGTGTAACGCAACATAATCGCGCTTCTGATTTTGCTTCTTTTGGCAAAACAGAGTTGGCAGCTTCGAACAAAATGTTCGTCCGCTGGCTGGTAGGGGTAATGATCGTAGTCATTATCTTTCTCTTTCTACCCTGGACACAGAATATTCAGTCGGACGGAAAAGTAACTACCCTGAATCCATCAAACCGACCTCAGACGATTCAGTCGACTATTGCCGGCCGTATTGAAAAGTGGTACGTCCAGGAAGGGCAATTCGTCAAAAAAGGGGATACTATCGTTAACCTTTCAGAAATCAAGGCCGAGTACTTCGATCCCGATTTAGTGAAACGTACCGGTAACCAGGTATTAGCTAAAGAATCGGCGATTGAGTCGTACAAGGGTAAGGTAAAAGCCCTGGAAAATCAGATTCAGGCTATGCGGCAAGAGCGCGATTTGAAGCTACGACAGACGAAAAACAAGATCGTACAGAACCGGGCCAAAGTAGTTTCAGATAGTATTGAGTTGGAGTTAGCAAAGATTGACCAAAAGACCGCCCAGCGCCAGCTGGAAGGTGCTCAGGAACTTTTTAATCAGGATATCGAATCGCTGACCAAGTTGGAAAACATGCGTCTCAAACAACAAAAGGCAGCTACTAAACTGGTAGGCGCAGCGAATAAATTGGAGATCGCCCGCAACGAACTGGCCAATACCGAATTGTCGCTGCAGCAGATTCCTGCTGAATACAATCAAAAGATTGCCAAGGCCGAATCGGATAAATTTTCTACACTATCTATGCTCTACGATGCTGAATCTACCCTGAATAAGCTGCAGATTCAGGCGACGAACTACGAACAGCGTAGCAGCTTTTATTTTATCACAGCCCCGCAAGATTGCTATATCACTAAAGCCATCCGGCCGGGTATTGGCGAAACGGTGAAAGAAGGAGAGAAGGTCGTAACGATCATGCCGGCCAATGCCCAGTTGGCCGTCGAGCTCTTCGTACGTCCGATGGATTTGCCCCTGATTGAGATGGGGCAGGAAGTACGGTTCATTTTTGACGGTTGGCCCGCTATCATCTTTTCCGGATGGCCAGGACAGTCTTTCGGTACCTATAAAGGGCAGGTTGCGGCCATCGATCAGCAAATTACCGATGCTCAGAACCGCTATCGCATTCTAGTTGCACCGAGTGGTGAAAAAGAATGGCCCGAAGCTTTGAGGGTCGGCTCCGGGGCGCAGGGGATTGCTCTGCTCAACAATGTGCCCATGTGGTACGAAGTATGGCGAAGACTAAACGGTTTCCCTCCTGATTATTATGAGCGCGGTAAGAGTAAAGACCCCAAGACCAAAGTTCCTATGAGGAATGTCAAATAAAAGAAATGGGCTTTTCAGCCTTAGTTCAGTTCGGTTTCGGCTGTGCATAAAGTATTAATAATGAGATTTTTTTTTGTTTTTCTTCTTAGTATTACTGCGATCCTGCCTGCCTTCACCCAGGAGATAGACAGTCGTATTCTTACCATTACTGAACTGGTGGAGCACGTGATGCGCAACCATCCCACGGCAGTACGTGCCGGGTTGCGTCCGGCGCAGGCCGAAGCCCAATTGCGGTCCGAACGGGGCCGTTTTGACCCTAAGCTATACGGCGACTGGGCGCACAAATCTTTTGATGGGAAGAACTATTTCCGCACCGGTGATTTTGGGCTCAAGGCCCAAACTTCTTTGTTCGGGGCACAGTTTAAAGCGGGCTACAAGACAGCTAGCGGTGATTTCCTGAATCCAGCAGGTAGCCTGCCCGTAGATGGTCAGGCGTTCGTCGGGGTAGAGGTACCATTGCTACAGGGGATGTTTATTGATTCCGACCGGGCCGCTTTGCGCAAAGCCGAAATCGGCATGGAGGTTGGTCTGGCCGAACGATTTGCCGTTCTGAATAATCTGGCGTACCAATCTATTTTAGCCTATATCGATTGGGCGGTTGCTTATCAGCAACGCGAAGTTGCCCGCGATGCGATTGAATTGATTGAAGAGCGACTGGAAGTTACCCGGCAGAGCTTTTTTAATGGGGCCAAACCCGGGGTGGACACCCTGGAAACGTACATTCAGTTGCAGACGCAGCAACTTTTATTGCAGGATGCCCAGTTGGCGCTCGAGCAGGCGGGGATTCAGCTTTCCTACTTTCTATGGGGAATGCAAACACCCGGCCAACCTCCGCAAGACCTAAGACCCGATGCGGTACTTGATAAGGATACTCCACTTACCTGGACAAGCCCCGAACGCATTGAGCTTGGATCGGAGCATCCCGAAATACTCGTTAAACAAGGGAAGTTGGAGCAGCTGGAAATCGACCGCCGATTAGCTACCGAAATGCTAAAACCTCAACTTAATGCAGCCTACACTTTGCTTGGTGATGGGTTTGATTTTACCGGTTTCCCGGAAAGTGCCGAACAGGGAGCCATCAATAGTTTGCTGGCAGAAAACTTTAACTGGCAAATTAAGGCGTCTTTTCCCCTGTTCCTGCGCAAAGAGCGCGGTAAGTTGGAAAAAGTACGGGTTAAAACCTTAGATACGGAACGCGAGATTGACGAAAAGCGCCGTATGATTATTAACAAAGTGGAGAACTACTACCGACAATGGAATCTGGCGCGACAGCAGCAAACCAACTATCAGCGGGTGGTGGAAAACTACCGAACCCTGGTGGAGGCAGAGCGCGAAAAATTTCGCCTGGGGGAGTCGTCGGTATTCCTACTGAATAGCCGGTTACAAAAACTGGTTGATGCTCAGCTCAAGGCCGTCTCCTTACAAGGGAAACAGCAGAAGTTCTTCTACGCTTCCTGGTGGGCGGCCGGCCAATTGCACGATTTGCTGGGAATGGAGCAGTATGCTCCTCAGTAAGACACGCTCTTACTGATCGGGCGCTAATTCCGTAAAGGTGTCTGTTTTATCCTCGTGCGTGCGGTGCAGGCAGGGGAAATCTTTTTCCAGCAAGATATGTAACCCACTTTGCTGCTCAGGATTATCTAGCGTGGTTTCCAACCCAACTTGCTCCGTGGAACTCCATTTTTTGGCGGAAGCCTCCGGAATTAAGACACGGATATGCCCGTCCGTAAAATTGGCCTGTAGATGGTCGACCGATGCTTGTTCCAGTGAAAATTGCAACACCGGTCCGCCAGGAAAATGAACGCTGTCGGCTACCTTGCCTCGTTCGACAAAGGTATCTAATTCGGAACGGCGAATGCGGATGCGAATGCTATCCGTGGTACATCGTAGTTTCATAATTGCGTTTTTTACTATAAACAATATGTCACTCAGACAGTTTCAACGCCCTTCCGGGTAAAAAGTGTTGGAAATATTTTATATGTTTGATTGGGCAAATGAATTATTTGCTCAACCAAACTACGTACTATGAGGGCATTCCTCTTGTTTTTACTCTTTTTGGCTTTCCTGTTGTTAGGACGTTGGTACTTTGTCTGTCAGGTACGTCAGATGTGTGTACCCGAACCACAGGAAGAAGTGCGCCTGAATACCCTGCTATTCCGTGATGGCGACTCTATTGTGCTGCGCGGATACGATCATTTTAAATTTCCGGAAGGAGCTACCGAGCCCGAACTCAATGAAAATAACCAGGTGTTTTTGGATAAAGTAGCCCAGTATCTACTCGGTAAATCCGATAAAAACCTGACTATTACCGGTCGCTATACCGCAGCAGAAGATACCATCGAAATTGGAATTTACGAAAATATTGGAGTGGCACGGGCCGAAGCCCTGCGTACGGCCCTGAGCCGGCGGGGCCTGGAGCGCGACCGGATTTCACTGGACTATCAACTGGACGCAACCAATTCCCTGCGCCGACCGGTAGCTTTTGATGCTTTTCTGGAGGATAACTCCGAGTACGAAAAGCAAGCCTTTACCTTTTCTAATATGTCGTTTACGGATGCCAATTTTGAATTTGGCTCGGCTGAGTTCAATCCCGGCCCTTCCTGTGTGACGTATATGGATTCAGTACAGACGTACATGGATATGAACGAAGAAAGCACCCTTACCATTGTCGGACACACCGATAGTATCGATACCGATGCGTTTAATTATCGACTGGGATTAGAGCGGGCCAAAAGTACCCGGGCCTACATGACAGCCTTAGGGGTTGCGGGCAAGCGCATTGAGGTAGCATCAGCAGGGGAAGAAAAGCCGGTGGCCCCTAACCGCACCGATGAAGGACGCCAGAAAAATCGACGCGTAGTCTTTATTATTAACGAAGATGACGAATAAGGTCAAAAAAATACATCCGATATGGAATTTCCCGATCTAGATCAATTATTTATTGGATTTACGCAGCGCGAAAGCCTGATTTTTCTTGGATTTTGCCTGGTGGCTTTTCTTTTTGGATTGTTGATCGGCTATGTGCTACGTGGTCGGCGCGTACGCAAATTGCGGCGCGAACTAAAAAAGAAGGAAGCTGAGGTACAGCAGCGAGATGAGAAAATTGAGCAGCTTACCGAAGATTTATCCCTCAAGGAGGCCGACTTGAAGAAAGCGATCTACCAAAAAGAAGAGGCAGAGAATCAGGCCCAACGCCTACAGGTAGAGCACGGAAAACTGAATAATCAACTCGTTTACCTTAAAGACGAGCTGGAAAAAGAACGGGCCGCTAACGAAGGATACCAATCTACTATCGACGACCTAAACGATCAGGTTCTTGGGCTAAGAACAAAACTAGAACAGGGCTCAGGTTCGTCCATTGTGATGGGGACCTCCGGTGATCCCGATATACAGGCGCGCCTGGCTGCGGTCGAGTCTCGCTTGCAGGAATTGGAGCAGGAAAACGCCCGCCTGGAAACCACCATTGGCGAGCTCAGAACCGATGGAGATGACACCTCAGGAGGCTATGATACCTACGAAGAACCGGATTTGGTACACAAGGAAACGCCGGATATCTTACAGCAGGATCGCGCTCGTGCTCAGCAAACCGAGCGGGATGACCTTACCCTTCTCGACGGGGTGGGACCATTTCTGGAAAAGAAACTTAATGATGCCGGTGTGTATAGCTACGATCAAATCGCCGAATGGGATCAGGCTGATATCGATCGGGTTACCAGGGCCATTCAGTTCTTTGAAGGGCGAATCGAAAAAGACAACTGGGTAGGACAGGCCCGGCGTCTGAAGAGCCTCCGCGAGGATAATCCGGAAGCACTCAGCGAAGTAGCTAAACACAGCTCTTCAGAAGCCTCGCCACGAGATAACCTCCAACTGATTGAAGGTATTGGCCCCGCTATTGAGACGACACTAAATGATACTGGTATATACACCTTTAAAGGCCTGGCAGAACTTGGCCCACAAGAGATACAAACCCGGTTGCGCGAAGCCGATGCTTCCCTGACGATGCACGACCCATCTACCTGGCCGGCTCAGGCTCGCCTGGCCGCCAATGGACAATGGGATGTCCTGAAAGACTATCAGGATCAATTGACGGGAGGAAAGTGATTTGAGGTCTGAGGTTAGTCGTAGGTCAATCTCCTGATTTCAAGGGTCAACGTTCATTCCCTGGATGGCTAGAATATCTTGAGGCCCAGGCTGAGCTGCAAGACTCCGTTGTGCAGGTTATTTGAACCGCCGGCAGTACTACCCGGTGGCGCTTGTACATTCAAAATAGGCGTCAGCCCGTAGACGTAGCGCAGGTCAACATCGATCATCAGTAGGGTATAGGTGATATTGCCGGCAACGCCCAGATCAAAAGAGTTATCGTAAAGTTGGCCCTCCCGTTTTTCACCATCCAAAAAGACGTTGTCACTGAGCAGGAATCCAAACTGGGGACCAGCACCAAACTTGAAATTACCTCGTGCATACTGTGCCAGTACCGGTATGCTGAGGTAGGCAGCCCGTTGATAGTAGTCCGTTTCCGGGCCCCCTGGAAACAGCAATTGGCCGTTTGCTCCTTTGACGGAATACAGGGCCTCGGCTCGCATACTCCAGTTGAGGTCGAGCCAAAAATCTTTGTACACCCCAGCGTGGAAAAAGGTCTTGGGAGTCAGGTTGAAATCCAAATCCAAGCCGCCACTTTCGTGAATGGTAGCAATATTAAGTCCACTTTTTACACCAAAGCCGTCAAAGAAGCTCTGACTTTTGGCGGAAGCCAACGTGAAGAAGAAGAGCACGAAAATGATTGATCGATAAAGCATAGCCAAAATTTTATAGTTTAACGTTTGCGAAGTCCTGATCATTACGCTATTTAACACAACCCGAACGGCGACAAATTGTTACTTTTGCCACACGGTAGTGCTTTCGATATGACGACAGAAGACTTCAAAAAAATTGCTGATACCATACCCCGTCAGCCGGGCGTATACCGCTTCTTTGACACAGAAGATACTATTTTATATATCGGCAAAGCTAAAAACCTGCGCAACCGCGTATCTTCTTACTTTGGCTCGCGACGCGACCGGGCTCATCGCACCCGCGTAATGGTCAAAAATGCCGCCCGCCTAGAATTTACTATCGTCGAGACTGAAGCCGATGCCCTCCTGCTGGAAAACACCCTGATTAAAAAGTTTCAGCCCCGCTATAATGTGATGCTGAAAGACGATAAGTCGTACTCCTACATTTGTATTAAAAAAGAGCGATTTCCGCGCGTGTTCATTACCCGGCGGGTTATTCGCGATGGCTCCACGTATTTTGGCCCGTACACTTCCAAGGGGCGCCTTAAGATTATTCTCGACCTGATCAAGCAGCTCTTCCCCTTGCGCACCTGCAAGTACAATCTTTCGGAAGAAAATATCGCGGCCGGTAAGTTCAAAGTGTGCCTGGAGTACCATATCAAAAACTGCATGGGCCCCTGCGAAGGGCTGGAGAGTGAAGAAGAGTACAATCGCAAGATCGAGCAGGTGCGCAATATTTTACGCGGGCATTTCAGCCACGTGATCCGTCACTTTAAGGAGGAAATGCAGCAGCACGCGGCTAACCTGGAGTTTGAAAAAGCGCAACGCATCAAGGAAAAACTCTCGGCTTTTGAAAACTACCAGAGTAAATCTACGGTAGTTAACCCCACTATTCGCGACGTGGATGTCTTTTCGCTGGCCAGTGATCCGGATGAGAAAACGGCCTATGTCAACTACCTCAAAGTGGTGAATGGAGCCATCATCCATACGCATACGCAGGAGCTGATAAAGAACCTCGACGACGATGAAGATGAAGCACTTCTGGCTTACGCCATTCCACAATTGCAGGAGCGCTTCAATAGTATAGCGGAGGAAGTGATCCTGCCTTACAAAGTACCCCTGCCGGAAGCAAGTGGCGAAATTACTGTTCCCAAGATCGGCGATAAAAAACGCTTGCTGGAGCTTTCGCAAAAAAATGTGCGCTACTATCTGTTGCAAAAGCAGAAGCAGCGGGCCTCGCGCACCAAGAAACAGACACATGCCGAACGTATTCTGCGCACCATGCAGAAAGACCTGCAAATGGATACGATACCTACCCATTTGGAGTGTTTTGACAACTCGAATATTCAGGGGTCAAATCCCACCTCATCTTGCGTGGTCTTTAAGAATGCCAAACCCTCCAAGAAGGATTACCGCCATTACAATATCAAGACAGTAACTGGTCCCGACGATTTTGCGAGTATGGAAGAAGTCGTGCATCGCCGCTATCGCCGTCTGCTCGAAGAGGGGGAGCCTTTACCTCAGCTCGTTATTATTGACGGTGGCAAGGGGCAGCTTAGCGCAGCCATGAAAAGTATTCGCCTCTTAGACCTGCAAGACAAAATTACCGTCATCGGTATTGCCAAACGGCTGGAGGAGATTTACTTTCCCAACGATTCCCTGCCGTTGCATATCGATAAGAAATCAGAGTCGCTCAAAATTATTCAGCAGGCCCGCAATGAGGCGCACCGTTTTGCCGTAAGGCACCACCGCACCCGCCGTTCCCTCAACTTTACGGGCACCGAGCTGACACAAATTCCCGGGATTGGTGAAAAGACGGCTGAAAAGCTGTTGCAACACTTTGGCTCCGTCAAGCGCGTACGCGAAGCACGGGCGGCCGACCTACTCCAGGTGGTGGGGTTGGCTGCCGCCAAAAAGATTACTAAACATTTTGCGCAGTACGAGGAAGAGTAATAGCCTCTCAAAAGTTCAGCACGACTGCTGGGGGAAGGGCAATCGTGCTGAATGGAAAAAATTAGGCCACTGCGTCGCGTCGGAAGCAATTACGCTGAACGCAAGAATTATTCATTTCCTCCCGTCGACAGGCGAATATTTGAACGCGTTGGGGTACGGCGGGAGCTGGTAGAATTCTGCGCACCTTCCTCATTCATCGGTGTTAGTAAGACGGGCATGTCGCCGTCGGAGACGATGATTTTGGTATTGGGTGATTTCGCCAGTTCCAGGAAAGCCTCGATTGACTTGAACTGCAGTATCTGAGCGTTGAGGCCTTCGGCGATGATTAGCTGGGCATCGCGTACCCCTTCGGCTTCAATACGGCGGCGTTCGGCCTCCTGCTGTGCTTCCTGCAGCACAAACTCCATGCGCAGGGCCTGCTGTTCGGCCTCTAGTTTTTCCTCAATGGCCCGCGACAGATTGGGGGGTAACTGAATACTCTTGAAGAGTACGGCTTCGATGGTGATGCCTTTACCGTCGAGGAGAGAGGTCATCTGTTCCTGAATGGCCGTTTCGATGACACCTCGCTGCGAGGTGTGCATGTCTTTGGCAAAAAACTTGGAGGATACATCGGCGATGGCTGAGCGGAATACTGGCAGAATTACGTTGCGTTCATATTCAGTACCCACGCTACGCAGCAGCTTTGGTGCCTCACCAGGAATAACATTGTACAAGATGGAAATTTCAGCGCCCACGTTCAGGCCTTCTTTGGAAGGAATACGCAGATCGACCTCCAGGTTCTCGGTGCGTACCGGAATCTTAATCATGCGGGTCGTGAGGGGGTTAAATACTTTGAGCCCTTCGGTATAAGGCGTGTCGGAGTAGGTACCAAACTTGCGCTTGACGCCCACCTCACCCTGCCGGATGACTGCGCAACTGCTTAGGAAAACAGCCACGGCCAGCATTAGGGCTACATTTATGGATCTTTGCATAACAGTTATATTTACTTTATTGAATAAAAGTTTTACTATTAACCCTTAAATGGATAGAACAGTTCTTGCTTAATCTCTTAAAGTTTTCTTATGGGTGGGGCCGGTGGTTTGGGTATGGCGGAGGGTGCACTTGTTTATCCTCTGGGAGGTTTGGATCCTGGCAGAAGATGAGGGGATGATTAAACAAGAACGAAAAGAGGTACAGGCAGCTATCAAGGAGAAGCAGGGCAGATAGATGATAGCGCTCGCTGCCATGTTCTTAGGAGGGTATCCAATGGGATAAGATCACTTTTTCCCCTCAAAAATAAAGGCAAACGGCCGGCGACGCTTATGTTTTTGCCAGGGGGCCTGGGACGACAGCCGAATCAGGGCCCGCTCCCGCCCTTTGGTAAAGGAGACAAAAATGGGCGAATAATCAAAGCCGACCCAATTGCGCAGCAGTTCAATAGTAGCGACGAATGCGCCCTCCACGAGTAGGTTCTCGTCAGCCAGGTCGACCGTGACCCAGCCGTCGTCGGCCTCATTTTTACCTTTGATTACTTTAAAGCGGATATCGCGGTCGAGTAGTGGCTGCTGCGGCCAGCCGTTGGCATTGGCGGTATAGAGGTTGAGTCGAAACAGCATGCTATCGCTGTTGTTGCGGCGGAGATGAAAGCGCAGGGTATCGAGGCGCACGGGGCCGTCCTGCAGGGGGAAATACCTTCCCAATTCTTCCCCGCTAGCCAGACCGCCGGCGCCCCATACTTCGCTGGTAAGGCCGTTTTTCCAGGCACCCATTTGAATGTCGATCCCTTCTGGGAAAAAGGTAACTCTGGGTAGCAGATAGGCTTTTTTCGTAAGGTAGATAAAGAGGGAATCGGTAGGACGCCGGGCGGGAATAATCCAGTCGGTAGCCTCGTAACCTAGCATAGAAAAACGGAGGGTGTCGCCGACCGTACCGCTTTTTGCCGCCAGGCGAAACTGACCCTGTACGTCACTAACGGTGCCAGCCTGCAACCCCACTATGCCCACATGTACGTAGGCCAGCGGCAAGCTGTCGATAGCAGAAAAAACGCGTCCGTGTAACTCTATCTGGGCATGTAGTGATGCCGTGATAGCCAGTAGAAAAAACAATATGCCTGGTCGGTACGGCATGGGGTACGGATTATTCGCGCTCGGGAAGGTAATCATTGGAAAACAACTCCTCAACGGTCAGGTCGAAAATAGGCTCCCCGGCGCGATTGACAAGAATAAGCTCTTTTTGCAACCAATGTACAAAACGATCCCATACTTCCATCTCCATGTAGCCCCAGGGAAGACGTTTGCTTTGATAGCAGGGACTGATCGCCCGCTGTGATTCCCGGACCATTTCCCGGTCGAGTTGATCAAAGCCGCAAGTATCTACTAGCAGGTCGGCAGCAGCGTCGGGCTGATCAATGGCAAAGCGAAACCCATCGCGGGTAGCTTTGAGAAAACGGCGGAAAACCCCGGGCTTCTCCTGCAGCAGTTTCCGTTCGCTAATCAGGAGCGGGCTGTAGCCATAAGGTATGTCGTAGTCGGCCAGTTTGAAAGCATTTAAGGTTAATCCGTCGCGTTGGGCTTCTACGCCTTCCCACGGCATAAAGACCCAGGTAGCCTGAGCTTCACCCTGAACCAGTGTATTCCAGATCCCCAGTTTTTCGGGGTAAATGATAGAAGGCTCTCCCAGGCCACCATCCTGCCGGATCATGGCACGTACGACCCCATCTTCAAAGCGGGCCCCATAGGAGGCATAGGTCGCTTTGTCCAGTTTTTTAGGATGATCGATGCCACTATCTTGCAAGCTGACGATAGCCGAGCAATCCTCAGCGAGGATAGCGGCAATAGCCACCATATCAACCCAATTATCACTGGTTTGGTAGGATAATACGCTCTCAGTAGGAGCAATAGCAAGGTCGATCTCGCCGTCAGCTAGTTTGCGGGCGGGCGTTTTTTCGTAATTATCCGTATGGGGAGATGCAATGGACAGGTCGATCCCCTCACGTTCGTAGTATCCACGGGCGAGAGCGACGTAAAATCCAGTATGATTAGTGTTGGGTGTCCAGTCCAGGGCAAGTCTAAGATGATCCAAAATAGTTTTGGTTTTAATGATAACGATGTTGCACGACCTCACAGCAAAATTTATTTTGCTGTGAGGTTAGGCCTTACTAACATACCTGTGGTCAATTCGTTCTTTCGATAGGGGGGCTATTCGTCCGGGATTAAGGATAGGGCCTGTCTAAAGAAGGTAGGAATTAACGTTTGGTGAACGACTGACATCTTTGTCGTATCGTTGAGGTACTTGAGCATCTTTTGGTATTTTTCCAGCCCGTCATCCTGTACAATTTTATCCCGTCGATTAGGGTCTTTCAGTTGCCGGCGCATAGTGGTCGGCTCCACTTCGGGGTGGAATTGTACGCCGAGAATGTGGTCAGAAAAACGCACTGCCATAATAGCTCGTGCAAGGGGCACGTGGGGACGGATCTTCTCCAGAGCTAATATTTCCATCTCCTGTTCCTGTAAAGCCGATTCGTTGGGTGAAATGACCTGAAACGACCGGAAATCAGCCGCAAAAAACGGATTGTCTAGCTGGCCCAAGACGGGGTCGGCCAGCCCGGCCTCCGTTAAGTGAACAGGATAAACACCAAAAGTGGGGGATTTGCGCGGCGTGACCCGACCTATTCCAAAGTGCAGGCAGGCCAGTTGGAAGGCATGGCAGATGAGAAGGACCGGGCGCTTGACCGTGTGCGTGCGGTTCCACTCCATTACGCCATCGAGCCATTGCCCGAACATCTCGGCAAAGAGCCCTTCAGGATCGCGGGGGTCGCCAAGACCTCCACTAACCAGAAATATATCGTAGGAAAGACTGGGAAATGTTAGTTTTTGACGTAAGTCAAAGACCGTAATGGTCGCACCAGGGAAATGTGTTCTGGCAAGCTTTAAGAGCTGCCTGACTTCTTCATTTTTTTCTCCCTTGTACAGATCAAGTAAGGCAATCTTTACATTCTGCATACGATTAGTTTGTTCAGCACGAAACAAGCTTTAAAGCGGATCACTCTCTAGGTGGTAAAACTACAAATAAAAATATAAATAGCTGATAAGCAAAAAGTTACACCCTGTAAAGTCTTGGGGAAGTGAGGGTGAAGCCAGATATGGTTGGGGAATTTATAGCATGAGCGGTATTTATAATGGAAGATGGAGGATTGCTCCAAAAAACCTGTTTTTTGTACCTTGTACTGCGGGGGTCTCCCTACGGAATAGATAAGCTACGTGCGAATACAGCAGATTGACCCGCCTAATTTTTTTCATCGGCCATTCAATAATTCGACTATGCGCACTCAGAAACTACAATTCACAAATGCCGAAGGGCAGGAATTAGCTGCTCGCCTGGAGTTGCCCGTTGATCGACATCCTCACGCCTATGCCCTGTTTGCCCACTGTTTCACCTGCACTAAGAATCTCTCGGCCGTGCGCAATATTAGTCGGGCGCTCGCGCAAAAAGGATTTGGGGTGATGCGTTTTGATTTTACGGGTTTGGGTGAAAGTGAGGGGGACTTTGCCGACACTAATTTTTCCAGTAACATTCAGGACCTGGTAGCCGCAGCCCGATTTTTGGAAGAAGAATACGGTACGCCAAAATTACTGATTGGGCATTCCCTAGGGGGCGCAGCGGTGTTGCGAGCAGCCTATGAGCTGGAGGCGGTAGAGGCTGTTGCTACGATCGGTGCTCCCTTTGACCCGGAACATGTATCGCATCTTTTTAGCGAAAGCGAGGAAACAATCAATGAGCAAGGATATGCCGAAGTGAAAATCGGTGGACGTCCCTTTACGGTCAAAAAGCAGTTTCTGGAGGATATCCAGACCAACAAAATGATCGACCGCATTAAAGAGTTAGATAAAGCCCTGCTAATTATGCATTCCCCGCAGGATTTAGTGGTTGCGGTGGATAATGCCGCAAAAATTTATAAAGCTGCCTGGCATCCCAAAAGTTTTATCTCTCTCGATGGTGCTGATCATCTGCTGAGTGAGAAAACTGATTCCCGGTATGCCGGCGAAATGATTGCCACCTGGAGCGGTCGGTATATTCCCACACCAGCTAAAGATCAACTCAACGCAGAAAAGGAAGTGAGTGTGCGCTTGCGTCAGGAAGATGGATTTACCACCGACATCATGGTGCGCAAACACAGCCTGGTGGCCGATGAGCCCGAGCGGGTAGGGGGCAATGATTTTGGGCCAACCCCCTATGACCTGGTATCGGCTGGATTGGGCGCTTGTACGGCGATGACGTTGCATATGTACGCCCGTCGCAAAGAGTGGCCGCTGGAGGAAGTTAAGGTGCACCTGAAACACTATAAAGACTATGCACAAGATTTGGAAGACTGTGCCAACGAAGAAGAAAAGGAAAGTAAAATTGACCATTTTGACCGGTTGATTGAAGTAGAAGGTGACCTGGACGACAAGCAGCGTGAGCGCCTGCTGGAAATTGCCAATCGCTGCCCGGTACACCGCACCATGCATAGCCCGATAGCGGTGAACAGCCAACTCAAGGAAGGGTAGGAGCTGGCAAATTTAGCTGAAAATAGTACCTTGCGGCCAAACTCTAACCATATGGACTTTTTTAAGGAATCACTCAATCTGCACAAGCGTCTGAAGGGAAAAATCCGGATGACACCTAAAATGGATGTGCGCAACAAAGAAGATCTTTCTTTGGTCTATTCGCCGGGGGTAGCGGAACCCTGCCGGGAAATTGCCAGGAACCCGGAAGCGGTCTGGGACTACACCATTAAGAGCAATACGGTCGCCATTGTCAGCGATGGTTCGGCGGTACTTGGACTGGGAAATATTGGTGCCAATGCCGCCATTCCGGTTATGGAGGGTAAGGCAATGCTCTTTCGCCGGTTTGCCGATATCGATGCCTTCCCGATCTGCCTCGACACACAGGATACAGAAAAAATTATCGAAACGGTTAAGCTTATTGCCCCCGTTTTTGGCGGGGTCAACCTGGAAGATATTTCAGCTCCCCGCAGCTTTGAGATAGAAGAACGCCTGCAGGATATTGGCATTCCGGTTTTTCACGATGACCAACACGGCACCGCGATTGTCGTTTTGGCTGCTTTGATTAATGCAGCCAAGTATGTCAGGAAGAGTCTCTTTCAGCTCAAAGTGGTCATCAATGGGGGAGGTGCTGCCGGTGTGGCTATTTCCAAGTTGCTCCGTTGTGTGGAGCACGAAGGGAATAGCGAATGCATTGCGGTGAAAGATGTCATTGTCTGTGACAGTAAGGGTATCATTTCCTCCCAGCGCGACAACCTCAATGACTCCAAGAAAGAATTACTCAAATTCACCAATGTGAATGATGTACACGGTAGTTTGGCCGACGCCATTGTGGATGCCGACGTATTTATTGGCGTTAGTGTTGGCGACTTACTGAAGGCCGAGGATGTGCGCAGCATGGCTGATGATCCTATCATTCTGGCTTTGGCTAACCCGACCCCGGAAATCATGCCCGAAGAAGCCTATAAAGGAGGAGCGGCCGTGGTCGGTACCGGGCGCTCTGACTTGCCCAATCAGGTGAACAATGTACTGGGGTTCCCCGGTATTTTTCGTGGAGCACTGGATGCCCGGGCGAGTCGTATTTCGCCGGCCATGAAACTGGCAGCAGCTTATGCTATTGCGGATACTATTGAGACACCGGAGAAGGAGATGATCATCCCGGCGACGCTGAACGAACAGGTGGCCTGGCAGGTCGCCAAGGCGGTCAAAGAAGCGGCCTTGCGAGAGCAGGAGGGATAAATAGGCTTGCGTGGAGCAGGTTCCTTTCGGCGGATCCCCTCACGCGGGCAGCATCAAGAAAGAGCGAAGGGGTGTCTGAATATTCAGACACCCCTTTCGTTATTTTTTAGCGCAGGTGAACGATTCGGTGTGTCGTGCGAGTCGTTTCCGTTTGCAACTGGAGATAGTACACGCCAGCTCCAGTGAGGTCGTTGGCGTGTAGAATCAATTCTTGCTGACCGGCATCGCGCGTCTCCCTCCACGACTGTACGGTCCGTCCCCGGGCATCGGTAAGAGTCCAGTTTATGGTTTGGGCTTCCGCCAAAATGAATTGCACCTGGAGCCGTTCTACAAATGGATTGGGGAATAAAGAACTCAAGTGATCTTCGACGGCTGCTTCCTGAGAAAAGTTCAGGTGAAGAGCCATACGTCCGTTGTTGTTATAAGCTTCGGCGGCGAGGTATCGATTCGTCAGATCAAAGCCCTTGCTCAGTCGGGTGTCGGTCTGTGCTTTTACCTGTAACGTCAGCAAGGGCTGATCGGCTCGTAAAGTACGACCGGAACTACTGAAAGCATCCCAGCTAATGAGTAGTCGGTTGGCTTCCTGTTGCCAGTTAATGAAGTCGGTAGCAATTTGCCCCGGCATGACCCCCGTGAGTTCGACCTGACTACTCAGTGCCTGTAGTGCAGCCTGTATGCCCTCTATTCCCTGATTAGCACCGTCGAGATACAAGGGGATGGTATAACTTTCTCCGGCCTTAAGTTCTTGTTCTGGTAGGCGCAACTTAGCGGTGGAGCGCAGGAGGGCACTTTCGTTAATGTCTCCTACTTTGATGCCGATGAAATTGGCGTCCAGCCAGTCTTCTTCCAGGTTGTTGAGGTTGAGGGCTGTCGGGAAAACTTCTGCCTCAGCATATTGTGGGTAGAGAAACTGATAATCCGCATTAATGAATCGCCAGCTGTCGGAATTAGGTAATTCTGTGGTCAGGTTAAGTACTAATCGACGTAGTTGAATTAGATCGAGTGTCGTAATACTGCCCGAACCATTGATGTCGGCCGCAATGTGTTTATAGGGTGAATCGAAAGGCTTCAGGTTGAGGATATGCTTACTGATCTGTACGATGTCGAAGGTCGATACTCCCGCCAGGTAGTTATCGTCCTTTTCGGGCGTAATGGTATAGTCATATCCCGGCGCAAAACCCCGGATGATATAGCGTCCTTCGTCATCGGTAGCTACGGCCGACCGCAATTCATCGTTATTGCTACGAATGGACACATCAGGAATGGGGAGCCCCTCCGCCGTTTGAATAGTTCCACTCACCAACAAGCCGCTACTTGAGATGGTGTCGCATAAAGAGAACATATTGTCCTGCACGAGAATATAGGTCAGGCAGTAATCGTGGTTTGGGCCTCCCTGTATTCCTTCATCGTTAATGTTGAAGGGATTATCGGCATTGTCCCAGGCGTGAATTTCAACCTCCAGGTATTCCGGGTCATCACAGGTTAGGATCAGGAAGTCTTGTTCCTGATTGGGTGTTTCTCCTTTGCGATTGATGGAAAAGGTGACGGGGCCGGAGCAATCGCTGACCGTACCCGGACTGGCTAAGAAATCATCGACGTAGACGGTCATTGCCCCCGTATCCTCATCGCCATCGCCATCGGCGTCGGTGCCTGCTTCGAGAGGCATTAACTCTGCGGCCAGGCCGTTAATGCAAATGGGGCTGGGCGCTTTACAGTCAGCTACCCGCAGGCTAAATACTACGCGTGTGACGTTACCACATTTGTCGCTTACTTCAATTTCAATCCGGTAGTCGCCTTCGGGCACTTTACCATCGACAATGTATTTGGGGTAGCGGCCAACCAGGCGGAAAGGATCTTCGCTGAATTCAAAATACTCGTCTGGCCCCTCTATTACCTCGATGTCGATATCGACATCCGTGACGCAGTTATCCGTTACGGCAAAAGAGACATTAACATCACCCGAGCAATCTTCGGCATTTGAGCAGACCACAACCTCTTCATCGAAGAAAATTTCCGGTGGAATCTGGTCATTGACTTTAATGTGCTGCTCGTACTGCCAAAAACCACGAGACGTAATCTCGGGAACGGTATCACTGTCATACCAGTATCCTTCAGGGTTTGATACTTCGCACCGGTCATCTCGGGTACCGGCTTGAGGGAAAGTATTGGTCTCCACACTATCTGCATCGTAGTACACCGTGCCATCGCTACGACGAATCACCCAGACGTCTTCATCGCCTGGCTTTTGATCGCAGTCGACATCACGGGGTACAACCACCGGATCGGCCTGCCCATTGTATTCGCACCAGTTGATGACGCGATAAGTTCGGAAGATTTTATAACATTCAGGAGCTTGTGTCTCGAGGATTTCATCATTAATACTGACAGCCAGCAGGTCGCAGGCATCTTCTACAAATAATACGGAATCCGGAGAAGGTTCCATACAGAACTCTTCGTAGTCGCGAGGGAATTTGATCCGGTAATCGTGATTGGCTTCTACCGTGATGATCTGTTGGCATTCATCACTCATGGTACCGGAAGCATTGGAAACGGTGAATGTACGGGTAATGGTACCTTCTCCACAGTCATCTAATGCCAGCGTTGGTACCTCTTCGGTGATATTGGCAGAACAATTTTCCCTGGATGATGGAGCTCCGAATAAGTCGCTTAGTACGCTAGTTTGGGTCAACGCTTGTTGTCCGGGGATAGAATCACAGGTGATGGTTACATCATCAGGAGGCACACAGCGGGGCGTGACTTTGTCTTCTACCAGAACGGTACCCCAGCAGGTGCTGAAATTACCGTAAATGTCAAAGGCACGCAACTCCACGGTAATCAGCTGGCCCACATCGCAACAGGAAAAAACCACGTGCGGGGCCCATGCGGAATAAAATGTATCGGCTGCCGCGAGCGGCGCACAATCGTCGGTGGCTTCTTCGTACAGGCGGCGTACTTCCAACAGCGCAATGCCGCAGTTGTCGTGTGTACCTTCACTAATTTCAGTAGCCAGTAGCTGTCCGTATCCCTCGGTGCTCAGGGACAGGTTGATTTGGTCGTCACAAGACAGTGTAGGGCTTACTTGGTCGGTTACTTTTACCGGGCAATCCAGTTCGGCTCTATTCTTACACTCGTCCCGTACAATAAAGCGGGCAAAGTGCTGACCAATAGGTACCTCGTAGACAATGACCTGTTCCTCATTTGAAAACGGAAAAGCCTGTAAGAGCGTAGTGTCGGGATCAGTTGGAAACCCGTAGGAGCCCGTATGCTGAACAGTGTAGAATTCAACAGCTACCTGATAGGGGCCGCATAGATCTTCTACTTTAGGAAAAGGCAGTACGACGGTGGCTGTACAGGCAAAAGGGTCGGTGGACACCTCGAGCGTATCCTGGGTACAGCTTACCACCGGCGGGTCGACATCACCAAATTTAATGGTTTGCGACAATATTTTTTGCTCACCTGAGCACCAGTCGGCAACAGTCCACGTACGACTTATTTTTTCCTGATTGGCACAAATAGAGAAATCCTGATCGGAATAGGTAGCCGTCAGGTTACAATGATCTCCACGGATAGCTACGGTATCACCCAGGCCATTTATGTAGTAAGGATAACCGCTAACATCAGGATGAATAGCGCCGTTTTTATCGCGGGCAACCGTATCCTGTAGAGCACAGTCAGCATCCAGCTTAAAGTCGGCTTCGATCATAATGTCGGTCAGGTCAGGTTCTTCCAGGGTAATGATCTGTTGGTCACTACCCCGATTTCCTTTACTATCTTCTGCGCGAAAGGTACGGGTGATTAGAATGGTACCACAATCATCTGAATAATTGACCGCATCTGTGAACGTGATATCATCAGCTGTAAGGGAGCTGCAATTGTCGGAGGCCGTAGCACGACCGGTAGTGTCTAAGCTTTCGGCATTATTTCGGATCAGATCAAGCTGCTCGCAAGTCAGTGTCAGAGTGGTATCTTCGGGAGCGGTAACGATTGGTGGAGTCTTATCTTCTGCTTTTACATAGCCCCAGCATCGTTCGAAATCACCACAACTACCGGCACTACTGGCTTCGATGATATAACGGAAGAGTCCACAACCATCGACTATGGCTCCATTAGCAGGATTTTCATCATCCACAAAAATGTTAAAATCTCCATCAGAACACCCGGATAAATTACCAGTAAGCAAATTGCTGTACGTAAGTACATATTGGCATTGGTCATCTACTGTGACAATAATAGTATCAGCACAGGCAGCCTGTAGATAAGGCGTGGGATCACTGCTGCCAGGATTGTTCCACGGCACCCCAGCGAAGCTAAGCGAACTGTAGACAAAAAGCAGGATTATAGTGATCGAATAATGTCGGTACGTCTTATTCATTATGATCTGTTGTGGCAGCGCACTGTAAATACTACGCTAAAAATCGTTAATCAGCTAATGACTGAGCTGCTCAAAATCTGGAACAGCATATGTTTGGCATATGGGGTTTAGCTAGTCGTCAGGTCTAAGAAAATTGCAGATATTGTATTTTAACATATGTCAGGGCTAACTGGTAGATCACCAAGGATTACCTGGCACACATGGGGGGTAGAGCATAGCAAAAGGTCAACTTTGTAGTTTTCAAAGATAGGAAAATGTCTTATAAAAAGTGGAGCTCCAAGGTATTTTAACGTATAGTGACCATTGCTCATGTAAGACTATATGTTATAGGGTGTTTACCGGGCCTCCTATCGGTTTTTCCTGAGGTTCATTATATACTTTTTCGACCACCCGGGTCAGGCCAGGCTAGAGCTTGCCCTGGAAAAGTAGCAGGCGAGGTAGTGGGAGATGTATTAGTGATCAGCACACCGCACACACCGGCTACTCTGGGGCATAAACATAAGCCGGGCGCTGGGGATCGGTTGGCCACAGCGGGCGCAGTTGCCAAAGTCGGGGTCATCAATTTTATGGAGTGCTGTTTTTAAGCTATTCAACTTGCGTTGGGCGGTACGCAGGCTGGCCTCGGCTACGCTCTTATTATTAATGGCATCCATGCGGCTTATGCGGCCGATAGCATTTTCGGGTGCAATAGGTTGGGTTGCCTCTTCAAGTTGCACGATTTTACTTTCTGTTTCGGTAATTGCGGCTATGATCTTTGCTTTCAGTTGGGAGCGTTCCTGTCGTGTCATAATTATTTCTTTGTGTTAGCATGCCTTTAGCGGTCGTGCCGGGTAATGTACAGATTATTTCGGTCGAGGTATAGCAAGTGATTTCGGGTGAGGCGGATTATGGCTTGGGTTGGAACTTCGACGGGCAGGGCTATCGTCTGAAAGTGTTTTGTACCGGATATTATAGTGCATTCTTCGTTGTCGCGGAGCACCAACTGATTGCTTAGTGTCTGCACGGCAGTTTTTCCGGTAAGAGGGATGGCCGCTGTGTACTGTCCGAACGCATCGAAGACTAAGACTCCCTGCTGTGCGTCGTAAAGGTAAACATAATTCCCAGCGGCAAATAACTGATTGGGTCGTAGGGGAGCACCCTGCGGCAGCAGACTTAAATTCTGGCTTTCCGCCAAAATACTGCCCTGTGCATTGATCTTAATGAGTCGGGATCGCAGTTGGTCGTATGCCCAGATTTGGTTGTCGCGCGATTTGGCAATGCAACTTACCTGTGGAAAACCTAAGTCCGGAAAACTCAGTCGACTGCGCTCGTTAAGGGTGCGGTCGAGCTGCACGGCTACCATGAAATCGGGGTAGTAAAGCAGCAGGTTAAATGGATCCGTGGCGTCAAGTTGTTGGAGGGTACCCAGTTCCTGATTGGTGTACAAAAAAGGAGAAGGACCGGTAGGCGTCCACTTGCGCACACCACTGTTTTCATCAATCAGGTATATATTTTGCAGCCGGTCAGTAGTAAACCACTGAGCATCGACGTTCCACACGGCACTGTCGGGAAGCTGTGCCACCAACGGTGTGGTTTTTGCCGTAAGGCAGATCAGGAAAAGCAAACAAAGGAAGCGCATGATCAATGAATAGCTTAATCGGAGCCAAAGACAACCCCTTCTTCGTTATCGAAAAAGTGTAGGTTGAGTTGACTGCCGTCAAAAACAGCATACGAATTGAAGGTAAGCCACTCGCCCAGATTGATATAACGGCTATGTTGGTTTTTAAGTGTGTAATCGATCGGCAGGTGACGGTGGCCAAAGATAAAGAAGTCGGCCGGCAAGGTGTCGAGTTTATGGTTGGCATATTGGATGAGCCATTCGCCCTCCGGGCCCAGAAATACAGGCGATTCGGGATTGGCGCTGCGGCTTTTTCCCGACCAAAAGTTAGCCAGGCTGATGCCAAAATTAGGATGTAACCGGGCGAATAGCCACTGTGCCATAGGGTTGGCAAAGACTTTTTTTATCAGTTTGTATCCGTGGTCGCCGGGGCCCAGGCCGTCGCCGTGACCAATCATAAAAAGTTGGTCGTTGATGCACCGGGTAACCGGGGTGCGGTAGGTAGGAATATCGAATTCTTCTTCAAAATAGTGGAAAATCCACATATCGTGGTTGCCGGTGAAGATGTAAATTGGGATACCGCGGTCGCGCAGCTCGGCGAGTTTTCCGAGGAATCGCACGTATCCTTTGGGGACTACCGTTTTGTACTCAAACCAAAAATCGAACAAATCGCCTACCAGGTAGATCGCTGCCGCATCGTGGCTGATGTGCTCCAGCCAGCGTACCACCTGCCGCTCCCGATCGCGGGAGGTATGGCGGGCATCGACCCCAAGGTGGAAATCAGATGCAAAGTATACCTGTTTTCCGGGGGCAATATCAAGTGGTGGTTGCTGGTGCACGATGGATTAAAATATGTTGCGGACAAAAATAATAAAAACAGGTACGCTTGTTGCCGCTATTCCGTAAGAAGCCGGCACAAAATTATTTTTCGTGGCATCTAACGCAATTTTGGGGAACTTTCCTATCGGTGCTCGCCAAACTGTTTGTATTTTAGGCAACCAACAAAACGCAGTACTATGCAACTTGATCTGAGAGGAAAACGGGCACTGATTTGTGGCGCGAGCAAAGGGCTCGGCCGTGCTTCTGCCATAGAATTGTCCAGACTGGGCGCTGATGTCACTTTACTGGCCCGTTCTGCCGAAAAGCTATCGGCGCTGGCTCATGAGCTGGATAAACAGCGGACTCATGATCAGCAGGATCACGATTTCCTGGTAGCCGACCTGGACAATACGGACGAATTACGCAAGCGAATTAAGGTGCTGGTGGCGGATAAAACAATTCACATCCTGGTAAACAATACTGGTGGACCTCCCGCCGGGCGTATTCTCGATGCGGAGCCCGAGGCATTTTTACGCGCCCTCAATCGGCATTTGGTTGCCGGGCAGATTCTGGTGCAAGAGGTCGTACCGGGGATGCGGCAAAGTGGTTACGGTCGTATCGTCAATATTGTCTCTACTTCGATCTATCAGCCTATTCCTAATCTGGGGGTGTCAAACACGACCCGTGGCGCGATAGGGACCTGGGCCAAGACACTCTCCCATGAGTTGGCTCCCGACGGCATCACGGTGAATAACGTGTTGCCTGGCTCCACGGATACGGAGCGGCTCCGTGAACTCTTACAGGCTAATGCCGACCGCAGCGGACAGTCTATGGCCGAGGTCGTCGCTACCTGGGAAGCGGAAATCCCTACGGCTCGCTTTGGCCGTCCCGAAGAAATTGGCCAGGCCGTCGCTTTTCTGGCTTCGCCGGCCGCAAGCTATATTACCGGTGTCAGCCTGCCGGTCGATGGGGGTAAAGTGAAGTGCGTGTGAGGTGTGAGGTATGAGGTGTGAGGTATGAGGTGTGAGGTATGAGGTGTGAGGTGTGAGGTGTGAGGTATGAGGTATG
>Ga0209938_1000322_pt1 | contig 26405 bp, 18 predicted proteins | sample SalPonR2_C_D1_MG_FD_185708 | JGI IMG/M metagenome (GOLD analysis project Ga0209938, IMG submission 185708) | Salt pond soil microbial communities from South San Francisco under conditions of wetland restoration - Salt Pond MetaG R2_C_D1_MG... ... | reverse complement strand
AAAAAAGTAAGGGTAAGAGCGGCAAAAGATTTTGCGGAATTTTAGTTTTTTTTGAAATTGCATAACTAACTATAAAACAGACTTTTACTAAAATTATATACAAATGAAATCAGCAATAGATGAACTACATGACAAAGCAATGGAATTGGCTGATGAAGCGTATTATGCCAAGAAAAACAATAACTTAGAAGACGATCAAAGTAAATATTTATCCGCCTTTGAGTATGAGAAATCAGCTGCCATGTTATTGGTTAACAATTATACGCAAGAACCTACCCGATCTGTACTTTTCCGTAGTGCAGCTTGCCTTTTGTTAAACCTACCATTTCCCACAGAAGAAGAATTTCGCCAGGCAGAAAAGATGATTGCTTATGGATTGAGTGGGAACCCTCCAGAAGAAATTGCCGAAGAATTATGGGTGGCGTGGCGGGAATTACTTGCCTCTTTTGCCCAAAAGGTAGCCTAAAACAATCATCAATTGAAAATGACTGAGAAATTCAGTTATAGAGTTGACATCAAACACGCCAGGATAAAAAATATTTTTGTATTAATGCTGATGAATTACTAATTTTTCTTCTTACATTGAATTTATTAAGATATATTAGATTCTTTGTGTATGCCTTTTCACACAATGAATCAAATCTTTTTGTCACCTAAAACTTATTCCATTATGTCTAACCCATTACCGAGTACTAACTCACCATTAGTAACTACGCCCACTACTCCATGTATTCCTCAAGGTATTGACCAGGGGCTTGGCCCCATTATTCATCTGGTTGGCAACTGGACTAGCTTACCTGCAGGTACTTATTCCTGGAATGTAATGCCATTACCACAGGATGATGCACCAGACCTCTTCATTCTAAAGAATTTCGCCTACTCCGAAGAAATAACCTTTGCTAAAATTCCGGGCACTGCTCCCAACAGGGGTGGTGGATTTACGCAGGTAGCCAATACGCTTTTCTACGAGCAGCGGGTGTATTTCTCACCAGGTGGTATCGTCCCAGCCAAGGCTGAAAACACCCTGGTACATGCGGAGAATGGTTCCTGGCTATATTTTAATATTATCAATCAAAAAGGTGGTGCTTTTGGTGAAGGACCTACCACTCCATTACCTGATGGTATTCCCAAGCTACCCGTGCAACCCGCTCAATCAGCGGTTGGCAAACAAATGTCCGTTCCCCATGGGAACTCTATCCTAGCAGTTGGCTCGGTAATGACCGGCACGGGCAAGCCGAGCATTAAGCAGGTCAGTACCATTCCTTCGTACAACGGCCAGCCCTACGGCGTCAGCCAATATGGCGCTTCAAGTATCGTAAACGGGGTGGAAAGTAATCCAAATATCAATCCGAACATCAAATTGTTAAACTTCCTGGATTCACCGGGACTAACGGTGACTGATTATATCCACTACAATGTCAGTGCACCTCAATCCGAGATCACAAATATCTCTTTTGAAACCAAGCATTCCAAAGTAACTGCCTACGAGCAAGACGTCTGGATTCTGAATCCTAATAGCGCACAACCGATCTTGATGTACAGCCAGAATATCGGCCTGGACTTAGACTTGGTGTCTAATAAATCGACCGATATGAAGGTAGTCAGCTTCCCACATATTACTTGTAACGTACTTAATACCGTTGAACAACAGACGGTGCCGACTCCACCGGCTACCTGTTCTTAGGAGCTATTTGAATTTAGCTTCTTAGCCGTGTAGCATATTTTAGTATCATGAAATGCCCACGATCTAGCGCACACCAGAACGCAAATGAATATAGGGAAGTTGCTTGATCAGCGGAAATTCATGCCTGTTTTACCACTTCTTTTTGGTGACAACCCCGGAGGGATGCCCATGGCAAAAGAAGCCAAAAACCACCCGCTAGAGTTAGCCATTTTTAAACGCTACGCTACCTGTATAAATCCTAAAATGGCTGAGACGCCACGTGGGGTCCGTATGGGGGAGTCCCTGGATACAGAAAACTCCTTACTCTGGAAGAAAAAGAGTTAAACGCGGGCGGAGGTAAGGCATTGGTGGAAGTATCTTAATTAAACTTTAAACTCATAATTATCAATCATGGTGAAGAAAAAGGGTATTCCGAAAGATTCAGATATACTGATCGTTGGAGCCGGAATTGCCGGCTTATATAGTGCCTGGCGCTTAAAAAATAAAAACCCAAACCGCTCAATCGCTATTGTCGATCGGCTTGATCGGGTAGGAGGTCGTTTGAATACGGATATAATTCAAGTTCCGGATCCGACAGGAACGGGCGTCGCTACCATAAGAGAAGAAGAAGGCGGTATGCGTTTTAACTATTCGATGGAGGAGTTAATGGCCTTATTTGCAGCACTGGAATTATGTGGTGAAGTGGTACCTTTCCCAATGAACGGAGACAACAACCGCTACTATGTACGTGGTCGAAGCTTCACACGCAAGGAAGCGGAAGCAGATAACTACGCTATCTGGAAAGAATTATTCAATTTAAAACCTGCTGAGCAGAACATTGATCCAGTAAGCATTTTGACAAATGCTTATCATCAGATTTTATCTCATAATGAGATTAACACCCCTACGGATAAGCCCACTCCGGAGTACTGGCAGCACTTCCGCTTAAATTATACCTGGAAGAAGGTTCCTCTTTATAAGTGGCAGTTATGGGGCTTACTGCGCAGCATGGGTTATTCAGAAGAATGTATTATGATGCTAACCCATTCGCTTGGGTTTGAAGGGCCTTTCCTTTCCTGGATGAGCGCTGGTGAAGCCTTCCAGTTAATGGAAGATTTCCCCAAAAATCCAACCTATTATACCTTCCGTAATGGATTCAGCATTTTACCCAATGCACTGGTTGATCGATTAGAAGAAATGGGCGTTAGTATTCATCTAGGACACAATTTGGATCGCCTGGAGAAAGTAAAAGATGGTTATGAATTAACTTTAACAGAAGCTCCTGAAGGAGAATCGTCTAGTCCGTTCATTCCTGATGGAAAGCAAGAAACGGTGAGAGCGAAAAAAGTTATTTTAGCCGTTGCTCGCAAGGCTTTAGAAAATCTTTATAATACCTCATCCGCTTTAAACGATCAGCCTAACGCCACACAACTTTGGCAGGATTTACAAACAACGACTGATCAGGTGCTCCTCAAAATCAACTTGTACTATGAAGAGCCCTGGTGGGAAAACGGTCTGACGGGGCAGCCCCCCATTAAATTTGGTCCTAGCTTTACAGACCTGCCAGCAGGTTCAGTTTATCCATTCTATTCTATTAGCGGATTACCCTACAACAGCGCTGCGGCATTGACGGTCTACTGCGATTATAACAACGCTAACTTCTGGCGCGGACTACAGAATTTACCTCCATTATTCCATTCAGAGTTGCAAGGCCTGCACAGTAAAAAACCCCAAACACTATTTGCTGCCTCGGAAGCTGTAGTAGAAGAAATAACTCGCCAGTTTAAGGAGATTTTCAAAACACACTACGTACCTCGACCAGTGCTCACTAGCTATCGTTCGTGGGATGGTGAGGATGATTTTGGCTTTGCTGTACATCAGTGGGCCGTCAATGCAAAAGACGATGAGGTAATGGAGCGTCTTGAAGAGCCCGTAGCAGGTATCTATACTTGTAATGAGGCTTATTCAGATATGCAAGGCTGGGTCAATGGTTCTTTACGTTCGGCAGATCGTATGTTACAACGCTTTGGAATTGACCCATTAGTAGAAAAGCAGGTTTTCTGTCAGCCTCCTTTGATGTGACATTTTAGACAAGTTATTTCACCATTTTAAAATACTTAAACCTAAAACACTATGTATTTAAAAAAATTTGATCACGACTATCTATCCATTCCAGAGAAAGTGGATGTATTAGTTGTAGGGGCAGGGGTCTCTGGCCTTTACGCTGCTTGGCGATTAATGAAAGAAAATAAGAAGCTGAAAATAGCTATTGTAGAACGCCTTAACCGTACTGGCGGGCGCCTGGACACGGACCTCATTCGTGCAAAAGATGAAAATGGGCAATCCGTAGAGATTAGAGAAGAAGAAGGCGGTATGCGTTTTACCTATCAGATGGAATCGCTCATGTCGTTGTTCACTGCCTTGGATTTATGTAATGATATCGTTGATTTTCCTATGTCTGACCCTACTCAAAATAATCGGTATTTTTTCCGGGGACATGGTTTTACGCTTAAAGAATCAGCAGAAAATCAAAACGCTATTTGGAGCGAATTATATAACCTCAAACCGGAGGAACAAGGACTGTCTCCGGTCCAGATCATTACCAATGTGTATAACCAGATTCTCTATGCAAATGATAAAGAAGCACCCGATAATCCTACGCCAGAGTTTTGGCAAGATTTTCGTTTAAACTGCCAATGGAAAGGTAAAACACTGAATAAGTGGCAACTAGCTGGTTTACTGCGCAACTTTGGTTATTCAGAAGAATGTATCAATATGCTTTCCCATGCGATTGGATTTGCGGGGCCCTTCCTTTCGCTAGCTAATGCAGGTGAAGCATTTCAAATATTAGAAGACTTTCCGAAAAATCCGCACTACCACACTTTAAAAGACGGCTTTAGTACATTACCCAATACCTTAACTAAGAAAATTAAGGAAATGGCTAGTAATCGCAACCAAGAAAGCCCTATCCATTTAGGAGTAAACCTCGATAAAATAGAAAAGAGCGGAGCAGGTTACAAAGTGGAATATACACGTGCTCCTAAAGGGGAATCTGCTTATAATCAAATGCCCGAAGGTAAACCTGGTGAAATTGTAGCCAACAAAGTAATCTTGGCAATAGCCTCCAACGCAATGGAAAAGCTATTTGTGAAGTCGCCGGCACTCCATAAGCAGAAAAACGCTCCTCAATTTCTAAAAGATATCAGGAGTACGCTCAATATGAAGTTACTCAAGATTAACTTATACTTTGATAAGCCTTGGTGGACTGAAGAGTATACCAGTCGCCCTGGTTTTGTCTACGGACCATCATTTACTGATTTACCGATCAACTCAGCTTATCCATTCTATGCGATCAAAGGAGACATTGAAGAAAGTATTGCAGCACTTACGCTATATCTCGACTTCAATAATGTCAATTTCTGGAAAGGGCTACAAAATATTAAGCCTTTCTTCGATTCCGAGATGCAACAAATGCATAGTAAGCCACCTCAGGTAATGTTCCCCGCTACAGAAGCAGTGGTTGAAGAGGCCATGAAACAGTTAGGAGAATTATTCGGTACGACTTGGATACCTCGACCAGTCCTCACCAGCTTCCGTTCTTGGAGTGGCGAAGATGATTTTGGTTATGCTTACCACCAGTGGGCATTAGATGTTCAAGATGACGAAGTAATGGAACGTATGATCGAACCAGTGCCCAATATCTATGGCTGTAACGAAGCATGGTCAGACATGCAAGGCTGGGTAAACGGCTCCCTACGGTCTACCGACTTAGTTATGAAGCGTATTGGCTTGAAAGCAATTACTGAACTATATCAGCCCTGTTCTGAACCAAAGAAGGATTAATTTATGACCAAAGGCCCTTTTTAATCTTGAGATGTGGTGAATATGGAGGCTAAGAAAAAACATTAAATGAAATGCCCATGCGCCTCAGGCGCACCACAACGTAGATAAAGATAGGGAAGGTGCCAAGTAATCCTACCTTTACTCAAAAGAATATGGGCAATGAGCTTAGTCCCTATCAGATAATTGAAGTAGGGTGTGCTACTTAGTGCCATTTATTTTTCCAAAATAATTTAATCAAGTAAAAGATCATGCAAAAACCACAAAAATCTTCGGTGAAGCCTTACAAAGAAATGCCCAAAGAGTTACCCACTGAAAAGAATAACGGGGCACAGTTTGGAATCTTGTCAAAATTACATGGCTCTTGGGTCAACTGGAAAGACGGTCCAAGAGGGCTGCATACAACACCTATGCCTTCTCCTGGCACATCCTCAGAGACCGTCTTTGGCGTCTTTACCTTTAAATCTCAAGAGTACCGAGAACAGCTTAAATTCACCCAAGTAAACGCACCCGTTCGCAATCGGGCAGGATCTAATGAGCAGTTTAACGGTGCAGTTAAGTACGAAACTGCAATTATCGATAACGCAAACGCATTGCAACATTTTGAGGATGGCATGTACTTGTGGCTAGGTGACAATCACATGCCCTGGGATCCAAAAAGTCCGTACCAAAATCCTCCAACCATGTACAAGCACACTTCGAATGAAGAATCGGTAGAGAGGGATGGTGCTGAGCCTGTAATGGGCCCCGGCGAACTTGGGCCTCAATTTATACCACCCTATCAAATATCTCGTTCGGGTGTGATTCCACACGGTACAACTGTCCACCTGACAGGTAATATAACAAAATCCGAAGTAGACAAGGCTCCACATATTGCCGATCTCTGGGAGCAAGAATATTTGGCGGTGTCGCCAACTATGGGTATTAATCCTGATAAAGATCTTTATGAGGGATCACGAGATAAGCCAGATTGGACAACTCTCCCTCGCAACGAACAAAATCCTGATGGAGGACCAAGAGAGAGTGGTGTTAACAGTGGAAGGGCGTACTTCTTGAAAATTTTCAACTATGACAAATTCGATGCCAAGTTCCCATACACCGTTCAACCGAACCTGAAATTGACCGATGCTAATGATGGAGTGAAATTTAAAAGATACGACTTGATCGAGCTAGACTCATCCCACGACACCGGTGTTCAAGGTGGCACTATAAATAATGCAATGATTAACCGCTACTGTAGAGTCGTTCGAATGCGCTACCGCCTGTGGTTAGAAGAGGTATACGATGAAGCGTTCGGAGGTGTGGTCGACCAGTTGCAGTATGAGCAAATCGTCGATTTTGAGTTTATGTTTGGTTCGGATGGCGGGACGACCTTATGGCCGCATATCCAAGTAAACACTTTACGGCGTGAGAAAGACATTCCGGTAAACAAAAGGCTAGCAGCCATACAATTACCAACGGATCCTCATGATCAATTAAGCGACGGACCTGCGCCGATCGTTTGCCCCATGCAGCATACTCGCTCTTAAGCTCAAAACGGTAAGGCTAAAGCTCTTTTTAATGGGCTTTAGCCTTACTTACCTCTATGAATCATAAAAGAATAGGATATAACAGTTGTTAGCGATAGTCCAATGGGCCTCGCCACTGCAGCCGAATCAACCAAATTGAATTACTTGCCAATGTAGACATCATCGTCATGAAGTTGCAAATATTTCAGCCCTAAATACCCAGGCAAAGTTATAGTAAAAAGCTATAAAGTTGTGAGGATGAAAAAAGTATACCAAATTATTGGTTTCTGGTAAAAGCAAGGGCACATGCATCAAAATAATTCGTGCCCATTTGCGGCAATATTGGTGAAAATTAGTGGATAAAATCGAAGTTGTTTAAAAACTCCTCACTTGGCTGCCCAGACGGGGCCGTATGGCCAAAATGGTCTTTTAAACGATTTCTGCGTTGGTAAAAGCCTCATTACGCGCTGCGTAACTTCGTTTAAAAAACCTATTCCTGCCTACCGCAGGCAGGTTTCGCGCAAGTAGGAATTTTTAAACAACTTCATCTACAAATTAACGCTGATTAAGACGGATTATCACAAATTATGGAGTTGCCATTATTTCTTCCAGAAAACAAATGGCGCTCGCTCCAGCCCATTCCAGGCCACTATTTGACTGAAGTATAAATTTGTAGATCCCTTGGATTTTCTCGATCTTGGAGTTTCCCCGGGGCGAGGAAGCCGCCAGGGAATTTGAAAGGTAAATGATTATCCGGAACCTTTGTCCGGATAGACAGATGTTGTACTTACTAAATCAAACACATGCAACAGATCTCTTTTTGGCAAACATGGATAGTGGCAGGCTTACTGATGACGATGCCCGCAACCCTCACAGCACAGTACAGTAAGCTCACGCTTGATGACTTATTCGCAACCCCAAAACTGACGGGAACAAGCCCGTCCCGGCCTGTGTGGGCACCGAACAGCGAGCACTTCGCCTTTTCCTGGAGTGAACCAGGAAATCCTGGGCGTGGTCTCTGGGTATCCACCAGCGATGGGAAGAAAGTGCGCCTCCGTTCCGATACGACATCTGCGTCAGTGCGCGATATTGTCTGGACCGACGCCAACACAATCATCAGCCTGCGAGGTAACCACCTATGGCAGACATCGCTAAGCCAGGGAGACGACCTCCAGTTGATGCCCGCCGAGGAAGGTGCACGTAACCTTTCGATATCGCCAAACGGCAACCAAGCGGCGTATATACGGAACGGTGACCTGTGGCTTGCTGACTTCCCTTCCAAACAGAATCGCCAGCTCACCGAGATCGGCATCGCCCCTCTCTCGAGCTTAGGAAAGGGGCGCTACAGCCGACCGGAACGTGAAATCGGTCCAGGCATCTGGAGTGGGCCAACCTACAAGTGGTCCCCGGATGGCAAGACCATCGCGATTCACGTTGTTGACCGACGAGAGATGCGAAAGGTACCGTTCCCGGATTACCTCGCGGACGAAACCAATCCCAACGAGGTACGCCGAGCTTACCCGGGCGATCCAAACGAGATTCGCAGGCTTGGCCTACTCGATGTAGAAAGTGGTAACATTAGATACCTCGATTTGCCAGACCCGCAGGCCAACCAGGTCATCGACTTCAACTGGTCACCGGACGGTGCGCTGCTGGTGGATATCGCCTCCGACACGGCGGTTGAACGTAAGTTGTTCGTCCTTGCCCCCGGAGAAAGCCAAGTACGCGAGATTTGGCGAGGTGTGCGGGAGAGCCGCATGTACACATCCTTTGGATCTACCTGGCATCCGGATGGGCAGCAGGTCGTTTTATTAAGCGATATGGGTGATCGCTACGGCCTTTACACGATCGATGCCTCACCTTCTAAGGATCGTCCGCAGCTCCTGACCGATCCGTCCTACGATGTGCTGTCCGCCCCAAGTATTGCTGGTGATGCCCTGTTTTATGCAGGCAACGGCGTTAATCCGTACGAACAACACGTGTATCGCCTGAAGATGTCCGGTGGCGATCCCGAGCAGGTGACACGTCTTGCGGGCCGGAACGATGGCTACCCCTCACCGGATGGCCGGCACCTGGCGTTCATGCACAGCAACGACACCTCACCGCCCGAGCTCTACGTGGTCAGCAGCGAGGGTGGTGCCGCTACGCGAATAACCCACTCGCCCTTGCCCGCCTTCACGGAGCGAAGCTGGGCGGCTGCGGAATACGTGAGTTTCCCTAGCCTGGTAGATGACTACAGGCTGCATGCCCGGATTCTGAAACCGACCAATATGCAGCCCGGTAAGCAATATCCGGTACTATTTGGGCCCGTGTATTCGAATACAGCGAGGAACCGCTGGGCCGGTAACTACAGCCTCGTACAGCAGCTATTGGCCAAAAAGGGATATATTATCGTGCAGGTAGATTCACGCGGTAGCAACGGTTATGGCCGGGCATTCCGTGAAGAGTTTCTGCTGGGCTTTGCCGACCAGGACATTGAGGATTATGCGAGTGCCGTTGCCTACATGGAGTCACTGGATTATGTCGATCCCGATCGCATCGGCATCTGGGGTAGCAGTTACGGTGGCACCCTCTCCGTTTATTCGCTGTTGATGAAGCCGGGCTTATTCCAGGTAGGTGTTGCTGCAGCCGCGGCTGTTGACCCGATGTTCTTTGGCACGGACGACGTCGCGATTGTTCGTCGCCCACAGACACACCCGGAGATATTCGAAAGAAAAGCGCTCAAGTATGCAGCAAATTTGGAGGATAAACTCCTGTTCATCCACGGCATCCAGGATCATGTGGTACCATTCAAGACAACGGCCGTGTTAGCGGAAGAACTGATTAAACAGGGCAAGGACTTCGACTTTGCGTTTGCACCGGGTGCGACGCATGGATGGAGCCGTGAGCGGAATTATAATCGCTACCTGTTTGGCAAGATAATCGAATACTTTGACCGACACCTGGCCGAGCCGTCTGAGTAGAGGTTTACAGGGGTCTTTGAGGAACGCCGCATAACAAAGCTATTAACGGCCGACCGAATACCTGTGGCTTCTAGCCTTGCTCTGGCCGATTAAGTCTTGTAGCCTTGATCCACCTCAGGATTACACTTTGACCGTTTACCAGGGATGTAAATACTAACAATAAGATAGAAGATAGGCGTATATTCTAAGGTAGTTTATGATTTGTCTAAGTGAAGGTGAAAAAACGGTAGCGAGACTGTTCATTAAGCGGGACTCCTTTTCTCAAATATTTCTAAACTCCAAAAAACACAAAGTCGAGGGATCCCGAAAGAATTCTGTATCTTTCTTTCTCCAATCAAAACGAAACCATGCAAAAAATTAGCCTAACCCTCACTCTTTTTCTTGTCGGCTTATTTGCCCTTTCTGCCCAAATGAACACAGCCGCTGAATTTTTCAAGCCCGTTAAGTTCCGAAATATTGGCCCATTCCGGGGTGGCCGATCCGTCTGTGCGACGGGTGTAATCGGCAACCCTGTGACTTATTACATGGGTACCACCGGCGGCGGTGTCTGGAAGACCACGGACGCCGGCCACCACTGGCATAATATTTCCGATGGCTACTTTGGCACCGGCTCTGTAGGCGCTATTGCCGTTGCCAACAATGATCCTCAGGTGGTTTACGTAGGCATGGGTGAACATGCTCCCCGCGGCGTCATGACCTCCCACGGCGACGGTATGTACAAATCTACAGATGGGGGCCAGACCTGGAGACATCTTGGTCTCAAGGAGACACAGCACATTTCCCGCATTCGCATCCACCCCAAAAACCCCGATATAGTCTACGTCGCGGCCCAGGGACAACTTTATGGCCCCAATGAAGAACGGGGTATTTATAAATCCACCGATGGTGGGCAGACCTGGAACAAGGTACTTTACGTCGACGACCGTACTGGTGGCGTAGAGCTTTCCATGGATACCAGGGATCCCAATATCCTCTATGCCGCCATGTGGGAACACCAGCGCCTCCCCTGGAAGGTGATCAGTGGTGGACCAGGTAGTGGCCTCTACAAATCCATGGACGGCGGCCAGACCTGGACCGAACTGACCGAAGGACTGCCAGAAGAAAAAGGAAAGATGGCCATCTCCGTCAGTCCAGCCAATAACCAAAAAGTATATGCCCTGATCGAAAGTGATTCCGATCAGGAAAAAGGCGGACTCTTTGTGTCTAATAATGCGGGGAAATCCTGGAGCCGCATCAGTGCCGACCACCGACTGGTGCAGCGAGCCTGGTATTACATCGAAGTATTTGCGGATCCACAAGATGAAAATACGGTCTACGTACTCAGTGCGTCGGCCCTACGCTCCATCGACGGTGGTAAAACCTGGGAGGTCCTCAGCGGTACCCACGGAGACTATCACGATCTATGGATCAATCCGGATAATCCGGATAATCTCTGTATTGCCAACGATGGTGGTGCTGCTATCAGCTATAATTTCGGAAAATCCTGGTCGGCCCAGGATAATATGCCCACGAGCCAGTTTTACCGGATTAACACGGACAGGGGGTTCCCCTACCGCATATACGGAGGACAGCAAGACAACTCTTCGGTCTCTATTGCCCACCGGGAATTCCGTTCCTACGGTATCAGCACCGATAGCTGGACCTACTCAGCCGGTGGGGAGAGTGCCTTCCTGGCTTTCGATCCCGACGATCCCAATATAGTCCTGGGGGGTAGCTACCTGGGCACCATCAATGTCTTAAAAAAAGACGCCTCGGCCAATACCAATATCATGGCAGCACCCATTCAGTACCTGGGTCGGGATGCCAGCGATATGAAGTACCGCTTTAACTGGAATGCCCCCATTATCTGGTCACAACACGAGCCCAATACCTTTTACCACGCTGCTCAGCTGCTGCTTCGTACCCACGACCTGGGACAGACCTGGAAGGAAGTTTCGCCTGATCTGACTCGAAATGAAAAAGAAAAACAAGGTAAAGGAGGTGGCCCTTACACCAATGAAGCGGTCGGCGCCGAAAACTACGGAACCATCAGCTATATGATTGAATCCCCCCACAAAGCGGGCGAAATCTGGGTCGGTACCGACGACGGATTGGTACAGCTAACTCGCGATGGCGGCAAAACCTGGAAGAACGTCACCCCCGAAGGACTAGAAGAATGCCTGGTAAATACCATCGATATCTCCCCTCATGATCCCGGTACGGCCTACATAGCTACTACTCGCTACAAATTCAATGACCATACCCCCAGACTATTAAAAACCACCAATTATGGCCGCAATTGGACAGATATAACCGGTAACATTCCCTACGGTGCCTACACCCGTGTGGTTAGAGAAGATCAAGACCGGAAAGGACTACTCTATGCAGGAACCGAGACGGGGCTGTATATTTCCTGGGATGCGGGCAAGAACTGGCAACCCTTCAACCTAAACCTGCCAGTTACTCCCATCCTCGACTTAAAAGTCCACCAGGGAGACCTGATCGTAGCTACTTCAGGACGGGCCTTTTGGGTACTCGACGACCTGAGATTATTGCAGCAATACGGGCCCGTAGCCGATAAGCCAATTCTCTACCAACCCAAAGACGCCCTGCTTACCAACGGCGCAAGCGAACTGGACGGCAACAATCCAGATTTTGACGGCACCCATCCCCTACGCGGAGTCAATCCGGCTACGGGCGTGGTGATCTATTATTACCTGCCGGAAAAACCGGAGAAAGCCATCACCCTTAACATCCGGGATGCTAAAGGCCAGCTAGTCCGAGAGCTAAGTTCCATGCCAGATTCGAATTTTCAGACCTACCCCGGTGGGCCCCGTCCAGAACCGGTCCTTTCTGCCAAAAAAGGACTAAATCGCTTCGTCTGGGATATGCGCTACCCCACAATTGCCGGCATTCCCACCGCCTATATTGAAGCCAGCTACCGTGGTCACAAGGCCAGTCCGGGCACCTACACATTGGAGTTAAAAATCGGAGCGGAAACGAAAACCAGTGAGTGCAGCATTTTGCCCAATCCTTTGTACGGCCTCAGCAGTACTGATTACGATAACTATCACCAGTTCATGAGTACTGGCGAAGCCAAGCTTAACAGTATGCATCAGATGGTCAATAAAGTCATGCACCTGCGGAAGCTGTTGAGCAAGGTAACACCCGATCTGGAAGGAGAGCTACAGAAAGAGGCCAAAGCCCTAATCGAACGTATGCAAAGCTGGGACGAAAAAATGATACAGCGAAAATCCAAGGCCTACGACGATGTCGAAAACTTTCCGAACAAATTCACCGCTAATTACTTCTTTGCCATCAACCATGCGGAAAGTGATATCCCCAGGGTAAACCAGGCTACCCGCGAACGCATTACTGAGCTTGATGCAGCCTGGGTGGAACTACAAAAGGAAGGAAAGGTTATCCTCGAAGAAGCGATCCCCGCGATGAACAAAAAACTGTGGCAAGCCGGGGTCGGTGCACTTTGGCCAGGAAAAGAGTAAAATATAGTGATCCTAAACTAATGTATATTACAAGGAAGCAGCTAAAAATACTAAAAGAAACGGGTGCTATCCGAAACATTTGTATCGACTTCAATATGGGATGTGTATCATTTTGAGAATGACATTATGCGGGTTGTTTCTTTACCGCTGCCAAACAGTAGGTGCAAATAATTTAGTATCTTATGTTCTTTCAATACCTAAGACTATGATTAAAAAAATCCTTCCCTATCTACTGGCCGCCCTGATGCTATTAGGTGCCTACGGACATATCGCCAATCCAGACTTTTACGGTCCCATGGTCCCGGCCTTCATTCCCCTGGATATAGCGAATTGGATATCCGTAGTGGTAGAAGCAGCCATCGGTATTGGATTAATCATCCCTTCCACCCGAAAAATGGCGGCCCGGGGCTTCTTTATACTGATGATTGTATTCCTACCCATTCACATCTGGGATGTGATCCAGGAGACACCGGTGGTAGGCAGCCGACGAGCGGCCCTGATCCGGCTGCTTGTGCAATTCCTGCTCATCTACGCCGGCTGGTATGTGCAGCGGAGTTCGCAGGCTAAGTGAGTACGCTTCAAACCATTTACAAAATAACTTCCCAACCTTAGCCCCGATCCGAGCGTCTTACTAATAAAACATATCCTTATGAACAGCACGAAATTGTTATTCGTCCTCCTATTGGTTGGACTTTTTGCCTGTAGTAAAGAAGAACCACTGCAGATTACTGACCCTGATCACCCTAACCCCAACGTTCAAACAGCAGCTCTCTCATCCTCCATGACCGATTTCTCCCAAGATTTGCTGGAAAAAGTACTGGAGGAAGAACCGGATGAGAATGTTGTGATCTCCCCCTTGAGTGTCGCCGCCGCCTTGTATATGACTTACAATGGCGCCAACGGTAGTACCCGATCAGCCATGAGCCAAACATTGGCGCTGAACGATATGACCGTTGATACGCTCAATGCCGCTTACGAAGCACTCAGCCATTTACTTCAGTCTACCTCCGGAAATACGGAGCTACACTTGGCCAATGCAGTCTTTTGGGACGAAAACCGAATTACGCCCTCCGCAGATTTCCTGAACCCGATGGAGACCCATTACCAGGCCGAAACGGTCGCAGCAGATTTTGAAAATAATCCAACCGAAGTGCTGACAATTATTAATGATTGGGTAAACGATAAAACCGAAGGCAGAATAGAGAAAATCCTGGAAGAATTGAATCCCGAGGAAGTGATGTTTTTGGTTAACGCTTTGTATTTTACGGGTGATTGGGCGCAACCTTTCGCTGCTGAATCAACGACCGATCGGGATTTTATTCTTTCAAACGGCAACACGATCCAGGTACCTACCATGTTTCAGGACGATGAATTCCTATTCTTCCAGGACGAAGCATTTTCAGCCGTTGAACTCGATTTTGACGATACTGATTACGCGATGCAATTTGTCCTGCCCAGCGCAGAGCAAAATATTTCGGAATGGCTGAACCAAGAGCGATTGATTAGTATTAATCAAAGCCTAAGCGATCAGGCCACAGTAGGGCGAGTGATGGTTCTACTTCCAAAATTTGAGATCAATTACAAGATTCAACTCAACGAAGTACTCCAATCATTGGGCATGGAAGTCGCCTTTGATCCCGGCAGCGCGGATTTCTCAAATTTGGGAAGCCTGGCCTACGGCAATGCCTACCTTAGCCGAGTGGAGCATAAGACGTTTTTAAAGATTGACGAAAAAGGCGCAGAAGGAGCCGCCGTGACCAGTGTCGGAATTGGAGTGACCTCTGCTCCTCCCACTATCCATTTTAATCGTCCATTTTTAATTCAATTATTGCATAAACCTAGTGGCACCACAGTTTTTGCTGGTGTCATTCAAGATCCCATGGCTACGAATTAAAACCATTCCTGAGCGTTCCTCGACCGCTGGTGACTTCGGTATCACCAGCACCACCAGCGGTAGGGACGCAGTGATGGCGAAACTAGCATTTTAAATGGAAGGCTTACCAATAGCTTCTTGTTTTCTACCGCTCCGTATATTCAAAAATCAGTCCCACCAGTCTAAAAATCCCCGTAGAAGTATCGGCAGTATCTGTCCCTAATCTCCTAATAAGTATGCTCAAGATTTTTGTATCTACATCCCGTAGGTTATTGCCTCCGCCTGTGAAAACATAAGTCTCTTCTGCCAGCACTCCAGCTGAGCTAGGAGAGGATAGTGTCACTGCTCCACCAGGTATCCGTTGTACTGGTGTAGAGTATTTTTATGGTGAAACCTTGCCCGTCGTAATCAGCAGGGAGTGGAAACTGGGCAGTCATATCCTGGAAAGCTTCATCCGGAAAATCAATACTGGGGTATCCAAAGCCTCCCATGCAGAAGTCAAGGCCGTGCGCGGTATTCGATCCCTGAGCCACCCTAAAAACACCATTGGTGATATTCCCTATGAAGGTAGTCAATATTCCAAAAGTACGGTCGAGATTGACATTTTTCATCCCTTTTTTTAGATCTCCCCGGCTGTTAAGCTTCGCGTGCCTTCCGCCGCCTGTAAATGGTCGACATGGTTTGCTCCAATAGCCAGGGAGAGAGGCGCTGCAGAGCCACCAGGGCCTTGCCCATGCCAGAGAAATACTGGTAGCGTTTCCTTCTGATCAACATCTGACTCAACTGGGGGGCAATCACCGAAGGGGGCGTCGCTTTTACAAATCCGTGATCGGGCTGTTGAATGATTCCTCCCTGCTCGTCGAAGATCACTTTTTGGGTATCGTTTTCCACAAAGCCGAGATAAGCGACCCCTACGTAAACTTGTTGTTTTTTCAGCTCCAAACGCAGGGACTGGGCAAAGGCAGTTAAGGCCATTTTCGAACTGGAATAAGCCGAAGCCTCGGGGATGCCGTGAATGGCCGCTAGGCTGGAGATAAATAACACCCCTCCCTTACTTTGCTTCAGGTGGGGCAGTCCGGCTACCGTCATTTGTATAGCCCCCAGACAATTGACCCGAAACATTTGCTCGTAGACCGTGGGTGATAATTCTTCCGCTGCCGATAGCTTGGATGACAGCGCCGCATTATTAACCAGATAATCAACTTGGCCGTAAGCAGCTACTGCCTTATTAATGATCTTTTCGCAAGATAAAGGCTCCGCCACATCCCCCTGGATCGCCAGGCCTTCAAAACCAGCCGCCCGGAAAGCTTGATAGGTCTGTTTTAATTTTTCATCATTGCGACCATTCAAGACAACTTTCGCTCCGCGCGTGGCCAGCTCCCAGGCAAAAGCTTTCCCAATCCCCTGACTAGAGCCCGTAATCACTACAACTTTATCTTTCATCTCCATTATATATACTCGTTTTCTACAAACCAATCGTAAGCTTCCTGAATGGCAGCTTCAATTGGTGTTTGTGGCATTTTTAATTCCTGTACCGCTTTCTGGGGACTGTAATATTGGCTCTCGCAGGCAAATTTAGCCGTAGCGTGATTCATAGGGCTATCCTTCCTGGCAAGTTTTCCCCAGCCGGTACTGATCCGGCCAATGATTTGCATCAGCGCATCCGGTACGGCCAGCTTTGGAGGAGAGACCTGGGCAACCTTTGCCATAATATGAAAGATTTCCTGGTAGCTGTGATTGACATTACCGGCAATGTAGCACTCGCCTACCCTGCCCATGGTCAAGGCGTTGATAATGGCCTGCGCCACGTCTTTTACGTAGACAAAGTTCTTACCGCCACTGGTATAACCCGGTAATTTCTTTTTCGCCAGATTGACTAAAAGCTTTCCGGAACTGGGCAGGGAATCAAAAGCGCCAATCATATAGGTCGGATTAATGATCACCGCCGGCAGGCCCCGCTCGGCTACCGCTCGTTGGACGATTTGTTGGCCTGCGTATTTGGATTCAATATAATCCAGCCCGTACTGGTCGCCGCCGAAAGGGGCCGTCTCATCACCCGGCTGGTCTAAGCTACCGTGCGTAAAGGAGCTGGCAGAACTAACGTGGACCATCCGTTTAATGCCCAGCTCTACTACCGCATCAATGGCGTGCTGGGTACCTTTAACATTGATATCCCAAATCTTTGGTGATTTGGTAGGCCATACCGAGGTATTGGCCGCCGCGTGGATCACCGCCTCGCAGCCGTTCATGGCTACCAGCAAAGATTCATAATCCAAAATATCTCCAGATACCTTTTCAATTGGTAGATCGTCGATCGTTTTTGATTGGCTCCCCGGATAAACGAGCGCTTTTACGGCGTGTCCTTCCGCTAATAATAGTCGAACCAAATTGCTACCTAAGAGACCATCGGGTCCGGTAAGAAAAACCTTCATGTGTGTATTTTTCACAAAACAAGTAATAATTATTTATTCTACCTACCTAAAAACCGATCTTATTCCAATTCGAAAAGTAATTCTTTCGCCCCGATCAGATCAGCATGCCGTATAAAGTAGCGGTTGTAGGGCTTACCATCCAAATAAATTTGAGCGATGCGTTTTTTGCCCGCCGAGGCATCCCGACGTATCACCAGCTGCTCGTGAGGATAGTAGTCCTCATCCAGATGTAGAATAATTTCATCAAAGCGGGGTATGGTCAGGGCATACTCCGCTTTTGCCGGCGTCACTGGATAGATACCCAGCATGGAGAAAATGCTCCAGGCCGACATAGTGCCCGTATCGTCGTTGCCGGGTAAGCCGTCCGGTGCATTTTTATAATAAGTATCCAATAATCGATTAACCGTCGCCTGCGTACGGTGCTCCTCCCCCGGCACATAATTGAACAGGTAGGGGTAAGCAATATCCGGCTCGTTGGCCATGTCGAACTGCTGGTTGTCAAATACCTTTTGCAGTTGATTTACGAAGGCCGTTTTTCCGCCCATCAGGTGCATGAGCCCTGGGATATCGTGGGGCACCATAAAAGTATATTGCCAGGCGTTCCCTTCGATAAAACCCAAATTCTTGACAAAATTGGCCCCGGTCTCCGGATCGTAGGGCGTCAGCCAGCTACCATCATCGTTACGCGGACGCAACAGGTTAAATTCTTTATCGAACAATTTACGATAAGAAAGGGCTCTTTCGCGAAAGCGGCGCGCATCTTTCGTCCTCCCCAATGCCTCCGCTAACTGTGCAATCGCAAAGTCCGACATATTGTATTCCTGGGTAATGGACACACTCCCACTGTTCGTGGTTTTGGTGGTCAGATACCCTTTGGACAAATAATCTTCCAGGCCGGGACGCAACGGATTATCCTCGACTTGCTCCGCACTTTTAAGCATGGCTTCGTAGGCTTTATTCACGTCAAACTCGCGAATTCCTTTGAGGTAAGTATCGGTAATAATGATACCCGCCGGATCCCCCACCATCGTCGTGGTTTCGGTCGCGTTGAGTTCCCATTTGGGGAGCCAACCCGATTCGTCGTAGATTTGTAGCATACTGCGCACCATATCCGCTTGCTGTTTGGGATAAACCAGACTCATCAATTGATGCAGGTTGCGATAGGTATCCCACAGGGAAAAGACCGTATAGCGGGTACCTTCTGTACGTAAGGTCTCCCGATTTTGCATTTTGGGGTATTCGCCATTATAGTCGTTCAGGGTATTGGGGTGAATCAGGGTATGGTACAGCGCGGTATAGAAAATGGTCTTATCCGTTTCGCTACCTCCCTTCACCTCTATCCGAGACAGGTGTGCCCTCCATTCCTCCTGGGTCTGCTGTCGGATTTGCTCAAAACTGCTGCCACTGGTCTCTTTTTCCAGATTTTCGCGCGCATTCTCGATGCTGACGTAGGAGACGCCAATTTTAAGCGTGACTTCGGTGGCTTCCGCAAAATTGTAACGCAGATAGGCCCCAATTTCATTACCAATGACCGGCTGTCGAAAGTCTTTCTTGATCCGCGTTTGACCATTATAACCCATCCACTGTGCTTCTACCCCCTCGTATTCGGGAGGTTTCTTCCAAATACCCGACTCCTTTGCCGGTACCGATAGGCGCGCTACAAAGTATACCGGATAAGCTTCCTCGGGTTTGTAGTAACAAAAGGAACCTACGTAGCGTATTCCTTCCACCTCGGTCGGGGACACCATCTGTACCATGGCTCCCTGCTCATTGGTGAGTCCCAGGCCTAAGTTGAGTAGTATATTGGCCTCCCCTTTCGGGAAAAAATAGCGACTCACGCCCGTGCGAGTCGTGGCGGTAGCTTCTACCTTTATATTGTATTGATCAAGTTCGGTGCGATAATAGCCAGGCCGAGCTGTCTCGTTTTTATACGTACTACCGTACTCAGCCGGATCGGTCTCCAGTGCTCCGGTCGTAGGCATGGCAATGATCACCCCCAGTTCGGGACAACCCACGCCACTCAGATTGACGTGGCTAAAGCCAGTCAAAAAACGATTATCGCTGGTGTATGGCGTCGACCACCAACGACTATCCTTCTCGAAAGGTAAATTTTGTTCACCCGCAACGTTGAAAGGCGACACATTAGCCATACCACGAACCGCAATCGGCCCCGGATTAGTGGTACCGAAATTGGAAGTGCCGATAAAGGGGTTTACGTAAGTAAGGGGATCATTCTGGCCCGGCAATGCCAATGACCCAAATAATAATAGGAACAGTAAAAAGACCTTATTTACACTCATTGATGCTACCGTATTTTTTGTTTAGTCTAATTTTCCCTGACAATCTTTACCCCTTCCCAGGAAACGAACTCGCGAATTTTTAGCCTTTAGCCTTTGAAACATATGCTTGTAAGCGTTCCATCGCCACCTTCTGATCTGCGGGGCTAAGGTAGGAGATCACCATGCGGTACCACCCCTTCTCCCGATGACCAAACCCATCGGCCGGGGTTAATAGAATACCCGTAGTGTGATAGATATCCAACCAAAGTTCGCGCTGGGCTTCGTCCGTTTTTGCGCTAAGCAGCCCCGAAAGATCCATCCAAATGAATAAACTCCCCCGGGAAGGATAATAAGGTACTCCGACTTCCCTCAGTGCTTTGACTACCCCTATATAAGCCTCCGTCAGGGCTTTTTTATTCCGTGCCAGGTAATCTGCCATAAAAGCGCGATCCAGCAGCACTTCCTGAAGAACCCACTGCGCATAATTCGATACCATCCGGGTCAGATTGCCATTGCTGTATGCTTTGAGAAAGTCCTCATTGTAGGAGTGTATAAACCCCATCCGAAAACCAGAAATCCCTAAATCCTTAGAAAAGGCGTACCACAGATGTAAAAAAGGGCTCTTGCGGCGGACCATAATCTGTCCAAAAGATAGATAAGGTACCTGATCTTCGTAGTCCGAGGCAATGGCCGGATGAGCAGTATCGATGACCGACAGTCCGTAAATTTCACTGACGATCATATGGATTTTATGTGCCTCACACCAGTCCGCTATACGCTCTAGTTGCACTGCTGCGTAAACGCCCCCCGTTGGGTTATCCGGAGTAGTCAGTATGATCATACGCAGGCGACTCCCTTCCGACTCGATAGCCTTCTTCGCTTCCTCCAATTGCGTAATTTCAATCTCCAGTCCGGCTTTCATTGATAATAAATCCCGGTGGCGGGGTAAATCGTAACGCCTGACGCCCGCTACGGCACCGATATCACTGGTATAGACCGGATAGGCCGGTGCCGGTATAATTGCCGTATCCCCGGGATTCGCCAGGCTCAAAGCGGTCAATTCAATGACGGAACTCAGACCGGCCGAGGCCCCCAGTGTCTCCGGCTCAATAGCTTGCCCAATCAGGAATTCTCCCATAAAGGAGGCTAGTGCCGCCCGGAAAGAATCGGCCCCCATTGGGTTTTCATAGCCCGCTACCCATTCCGGAATCGCCCTTTCCCTGGTAATTTGCTGCATTTTTTGAGCCAACATGGACCAGGTCAACTTGTTCTCCGCTACGTTGACGGGAAATCTACCCTCCGGATTATCTTCTTTATGGTATTGATTACTGGTGGCTTCAAAATAAAGATCCAGATCTACCCGGGCGGGCTTATTGACGGTTTCTTGGGCTCTTTTTGACAAGTAATTTTCGGACATAAATATAATTGGTGATTTGTTGATGCGTGAAGTTATTGAAAAGTAAGAGAAAAATCTAATCCTCCCATCCAAGTACCTGACCATTCAACAATTATAGATCCTGTGATAAAAATCATTTAAAACACGAGGTAGAGCCTTTATTTTTAGAGCAAAACGAAAACATGCTTAAATTCTATGTTATCCTTATCAGCTCCGTCCTTTTGTTAGGCGTTGTCCTTCTCATCTTCATCCCGACCAATGGCATGCTGGCCTTTGGTACGATGGTCCTACCCATTCTCATTATTGTATTGGCTTACCTGATTTTGCGTAGTAAAGAAAAGCCGGATAAAAAGTTCGACGATGATAATTGGTACGATCAGCCCTGAAACCCTATTCTTCTTTTCAAAGAAACAATATTCAGAACTAACATTTTACCAGATTGATGTGTTATAATAAAGACTTATTTCTTAACGAAGTTATTTAAAAACTCCTCACTGAGCCCTTGGCAACACATTGAAAGCCAATACGGCAGCTCTTTTTTCCCTTCGTCCGCCTGAGGCGGATGGCTACGAGAAAAAAAATAGCCTTGTCTTGACTTCCAAGCCGTTACCAATCATCTCACCAGGAAAATTCTTAAACAACTTCAACTAAAACCAACTGATACTATGAATCTTAAAGAGGAATTCAATAAAACCGTTAACAGCGTAAAACAGGGTCTTGATCAACTATCTCTGCAACTTACCCTCGGCAAAAAAGAAGCTATGGAGGAATACCAAAAGCAGAAAAAGAACATTCAACAGTGGGTGCAGGAAAAACAACCCATGATTGATGAGTTAAAAGAAGAAGCCAACGAAGAAGTACAGGAGCTGAAAACCAAATTCAACGAGCTCAAAAGCAGAGTAAACAAAAAAGCGGCCCAGACGGAAGAAGAAATCAAAAAGGATCAACAAGAACTTTCCGCGACGCTTGACGAGCTGCAGGATGAAGCCGATAAGCTGGAAAACAAAGCAGAATCTTCAACCAAAAGCTTTGCTGCCAACATGAGCAGCCAGCTGGATGGCCTGCAAACCAAGGTACGTAGCTTATCCGTAGCCTTACGTGACGAAGCTAAAGAAGAATGGAAAGAATTTCAGGAAGACAACAAGGAGAATATTGAAAATCTAAAAACCAAAGCCGGTGAATTTACCGAAGAAGCTAAGGAAGAGTGGGACGAATTCAAAGCTGAAGCCAAAGCCCTCTTTAAGAAGTTTCGCTCCAAGTTCTAAGTGAGTGGTCGATATTATGTATAAGTTTAGTTCAGCCCAAAAGGGCCTGAAATAGGCTATAGCTAAAATTGAACATTCGTTTTGCCAGGCGTAGTCAACTTAAGGCTGACTACGCCTGATTTTTTCTTTACACCAAAGTACTTCTACAACAATTCCACCTGCATCCATACCGGCTGGTGGTCCGAAAACTGAAAATTCAGATCAATACCACGGGCGCGCTTCACCCGAATATTTGGGGAAATCAGAAAGAAATCAATTAGGGTAACGAAAGTATTTCCCTTTTCGAAGGGGTCTGTTACTTTCCGGTTGGTGGGCACTGTAGGATCGTAAATCCACTTCCAATTCGTCGGCATCATTTCCGAATCGACATTTTGCTGAACGTAATCCCCACCTCGCCCCGGCATAAAGCGATCAAAGGGAAAGAAAGGAGGACACTGGTTCCAGTCCCCACCCGCAATGACGTAATTACCTTTCTCGTATTCTTGCTGAAATAGCTCTTTGAGGTAATCCATTTGCTGAGCCTTCAGACGACCATCATCGTAAGCCGAATTATGAATATTGATGACCACTACTTCTTTGCCATTCGCATGCGCAAAGCGATGGATCGCCGCACAACGGTCCAGCATAAAAATACGGGTGGGCCAGCTGTAATTGCCGGGCAACTGCAAGCGTTGCGCTTCCAGGGGCTGATACTTCGTAAAGGTACCCAAACCACTTTCCACCTTACCGTAAGCTTGCCAGGGCTCCAGCACCGGTACGGGAACCCGGGCTACTTCATAATTGGCCGCAAAGGAAGCATAATGATTGGGTAAAAGATCCTGAATACCGACCATCTGATCGACAAAGTAACTACGCTTAGCGGCAATATCTACCTCCTGAAGCAGCCAAAAATCAGTCTGGGTATTTTTTATCTGATTCTGAATACCGGCCCAATTCTTTTGGGAAATATCTCTCGGCGGACGTACCATTCTTTTTCCAGAGAATAGACTACTTTTTTCATAAAAAAAATCCGATTCTTCCCCCAGTCCCGCGTAGCCCAGGTTCCAGATTGCAAAAGACAAAACGGAGTCCTGTATCTCTGCCGTATTACCCTCTGACAACACCTCAACGGACGATACGGCTGCAGGCTGAACATCGGCAACAGTCCCGTGAATCAAGACCACAGCGATGTACAAAACAGGTACCAGTAAAACGATCACCATTATTTTCTTCCACATATCCTCCCCCTTTAAGCTTTCAAAATCCTAACATATCCGACATTCCATAAACGCCTTGCTTACCCACCAGCCAACGCGCGGCCGCCAGGGCTCCCTTGGCAAAGCCTTCGCGGGTATGCGCCACGTGCTGAATCTGGATTGTATCGACCAGCGAGTTGTAGCTTACCGTATGGGTACCCGGAGTGGGATCAATTCGTTTGGATAGAATGGGCAGTTCTTCATCATCAAAAGACTCATCGTTTACCCAGGAGGTTTTTCGCTGCAAATGATCCAGGACCCCTTCGGCCAGGGTAATCGCCGTGCCACTGGGGGCATCCAGCTTGGAAGTGTGGTGTATTTCTTCCAATAAGACTTTATACTGCTCCTGCTCATCCATCATTTTAGCTAGCTGTCGATTCAGCGCAAAGAAAATATTGACGCCAATACTATAATTAGAGGCATAAAAGAAACCTCCATTGTGTGCCTTACACTGCTCGACGGCATCCTCATATTGATCCAGCCAGGCGGTTGTCCCACTGACGACCGGTACGCCTGCTTTAAAACAGGCCACTATATTATTGTAGGCACTTTCCGGGCGGGTAAATTCGATGGCGACCTCTGCTTGCGCAAAATCCGGGGAGCTCAGGGCCGATTTATTGTCTTCATCAATGACCATGATTATCTCGTCACCGGCTTCTTTGGCCAGTCCCTCAATGGTTTTCCCCATTTTACCATATCCTATAATTGCTATTTTCATTTTATTCCGCTTCTTCGATTAGTTTTTTTAGTTCGTTGAGCTTCATCATACACTCGATCGGCGTCATACCGTTGATATCTACATCAACCAGCTCCTCTTTTAATTTACCCGCCACGGGATCCACCGTTTCAAAAATACTGAGTTGGTAGTTATCACTATTGAGTTCCGCCGTATTGGGTCGGGCACTCTTCACCTCACTGTCCAGACTATCCTGCTCGATCGATTTCTGCTCTAGTTGCCCCAGGATATTCGCGGCACGCTCCACAATAGAGCGGGGCATACCTGCCATTTTCGCTACGTGAATACCAAAGCTATGGTGACTGCCTCCCGGCGTCAGCTTCCGCAAAAAGATTACTTTTTGACCTACCTCTTTGGTAGAAATGTGGAAGTTCTTGATCCGCTCCATACGATTGGCCAGTTCGTTCAGTTCGTGGTAGTGGGTAGCAAAAAGCGTCTTAGGTCGGGCCTGCCCGTTGTTGTGTAGGAATTCCGCAATCGACCAGGCAATGGAAATACCATCGTAGGTACTGGTTCCCCGACCAATTTCATCTAATAGGATCAGGGAGCGGTCGGATACATTATTCATGATGCTGGCCGTCTCGTTCATTTCCACCATAAAAGTCGATTCTCCGGAAGAAATATTATCGGAGGCCCCTACCCGGGTGAAAACTTTATCCACCAGGCCCAGTTTTGCGGAATGGGCGGGTACAAATGAGCCCATCTGAGCCATTAAAGCAATTAAAGCCGTCTGTCGTAACAAGGCCGATTTACCCGACATATTGGGTCCCGTAATCATTAGGATTTGCTGCTTTTCCGTATCGAGGTAGACGTCGTTGGGGACGTAGTTCTCGCCGAGACTCAGTTGCTGTTCAATCACCGGATGCCGACCTTCCTTGATATCGATAGCAAAACTCTGGTTGATTTCCGGACGTACATACTGGTGCTTTTCGGCCAGCCGCCGGAATGCCATCAGACAATCAATCTGAGCAAAGATATGAGCATTATGCTGCACGGGTTGAATATAGTCGGCCAATTGAAAGACTAAATTATCGTAAATCTGCTGCTCCAGTTCCAGAATTTTTTCTTCCGCCCCCAAAATTTTAGTCTCCAGTTTCTTTAATTCATCGGTAATATACCGCTCGGAATTCGTCAGGGTCTGCTTGCGCACCCAGTCCTCGGGTGCCTTATCTTTGTGTTTATTGGTGACCTCCAGATAATAACCAAACACATTATTAAAGCCTATTTTCAGGCTACTAATGCCCGTGCGCTCCACCTCCCGTTCTTTAATCCCTACCAGTAGGTCTTTTGCATTCCGTACGACGTGTCGCAAATCATCCAACTCTTCGTGGCAGCCATCCGCAATGACGCCCCCCTTCGATAAATTCACCGGCGGCTCTTCCATAATGTGCTCTTCGATGAGCTTAATCATTTGCTCACAAGGATTCAGTCGATCGGCCATTCGTAAGAGGTAGTCGTTTTCGCTTTCGCGTAAAAGGGTACGCAGTGGATCCACCAGTCGCATGGCTTTTTTAAGCTGAACAATCTCCCGTGGATTAATTTTACCCATGGGTACTTTGGAAATCAGCCGCTCCAAATCTCCGACCTGACGCACCAGGCTATCGATGCCATTCGCCTGGTCTTTTTCCGTAAGGAAATACTGTACCACATCGTGCCGATCCTTAATCGCCTGCTCCGATTTGAGGGGAAGCACGACCCATTTTTTCATCAGCCGGGCCCCCATGGGCGATACC